>JACCDW010702784.1_pt1 | contig 36119 bp, 45 predicted proteins | sample 7449781 | NCBI WGS metagenome assembly JACCDW01 (sample SAMN15323449, study PRJNA562643) | freshwater metagenome | isolation source: river surface water | place: USA:Blue River Watershed | collected 2017-08-18
AAGGGCCTCCGCTAATTTTTTAGCGGAGGCCCTTGCCTTGTTTTTTTTAGGATTTTTTTAAAAGTTTTTATTTTTTTTAGGGTTTTTAAAAGTTTTTATTTTTTTTAGGATTTTTTAAAAGTTTTCTTCTTGGATAAATTCTTCGTCGTTTTTAGGAGAATGAAGTTTGCAAAATTTGTCTTCAGTAGACAGTTTGTTAGAACATTGTTTATTTTTTCTAGAACCTGAAGGATACCTATACTCGCATTGTTTCTCAATTGGAGTTTCTTCTTTTTGTCCTTCAAAGAGACCGAATTTAACGCCTTTTAAGTTATGTAAAGTACACAACTCTTTATTTTCTCCTTTTTCATGCTTTTTACCACCACATCTTTCTCCATCCTTTTTGAGAGCCACACATTGTTCTTCTGGATTAACTACTCTTTTAACTTTTACAGAGTTCTTTTTCTTCCCTTTATCTTTAGTGTCTTTATCAGAAACTTGGAAAGCTTTTAAAATGTCTTCAATATCACCTAGAGACATTTCAACTTTACCACTTTCTTGATAAATTCCTCTTAATGTAGTGATTAAGAAGGAGATTAATAACGATTGTGTTTGATTTGTGCTCATTTTGCTCTGTGATTTTTTTAAGAATTTTGCCTGAAAAAATTCAATTTTTTTTGAATCGCGTAAAATAAAGAAAAGTAATATGTCTATTGAATAACAAATGTCTGAAACACAAGCATCAACTAAAATTGAAGATTTACCAGACAATATCAAGGAAACAGAAGAATTGGTAAACGATCTTGATCATATTGTAACTGAAACGGAAAGTGAAGCAGAGACAGAAAGAGATACACTTGTATATAATTCTGAAAAAGATGAAAGTCAAGATACTTTAGTAGAGATGGTTAAAGACTTTGTTATTATTTTTAGTCTTTTTCTCACAACATCTTCTCCACAGTTTTCTTCTATAATAAGTAAAATTCCAATATTAAGCACGTATGCTTCATCAGGTAGTATTACTTTAACTATTATATCTGGTATAGTAGCTGCGTTTTTGTTTTTAGCTGTTAAACAACTCCTAAAATTAATTTAATTTTGTACATATATCTAAATGAGACCATATAAAGAAAAGAAATTTCAAGATCTTCTGGTTTCTCTTTTTGTTACAAAAACAGTTTCTAACAAAAATATTGTAAATTCATTAGAGAACGTGATTTATTGTTTCAAGAAAACGTCCACAACACCTATATTAAATTATTTGGTGAAAAATACTTTTCTAAAGCATTATAGTGCTGGTGAAAACCTAAGTAATTTACTAGTTACTATTGATAATCTTAAAAAGAAAAATCTAAACTCTATTCTTGATTTTGCTTTAGAAGATGCAAATACATCTACAAAAGATGTTATAAAGCAATTAATGAAAACAGTTGATATAGCTTCCACTAGAAAAAACTCCATAGTTGCTTTTAAAATGACATCTCTAGTTGATTATAAAACTCTTTGCGAATTATCCAAAGAAGAACCTAAATATTATCCTAATATATTAGGTAAAAAGTTAGATATTATATGGGGATTTTTTAATTATGCAAGGTTTAAAGACGTTTGTGTAACAGTTGACGCTGAACAATCTGAAATTCAACCAGCAATAAACAATATTACTCTAGATTTGATGAAATTTTACAATAGAAACTCTGACAAACCTTTTATATATAACACTTACCAATTGTATCTTACAAATTCTTTACAGAGACTTCAGAATGATTTTTATAAATCTAAAAAACAAAATTTTTGTTTCGGTGTCAAACTGGTAAGAGGTGCTTACATGATTTCAGAAAGACAACAAGCAATACTTAAAAATAAATGCTCTCCGGTATACAACACCGTTGAAGAAACCCACTTAAATTACGATAAAGCTGTTAAATTTATCATTGAGAATTCTCTTGATGTTATAATAGCAACACATAATCAAGAATCCATATACAAAGCTATTAATATAATGGACAATCTTAAAATTTCAAAACAACGTGTAATATTTGCCCAGCTTTTTGGAATGCAAGACTCTTTATCAGATAAGATATCTTCATTAGGGTTAAGAACTTACAAATATGTTCCTTATGGAAATGTTGAAATAATGATACCATATTTGTTAAGAAGAGCTCAAGAAAATCTTCAAATGGTTGAAAGTACAAAAATGGATAATCAAGAGATCTTAAAAGAAATTTTTTTGAGATTAAAATTAGAAAAATTATTTTATACTGCAAAAGTAAATGGAAGTAAACAAGAAGATAAAAGATCTTGTAAATCTTAAAAAATCTAATCTAAGATATATAACAGATTTGCTCCAAACTCATAATTTACACGAGCTTAAACAGGCAGTAGAAGTTCAAAAATCTATTAATAGAGAACTGCAAGCTTTTCTAGAAGCTGGGGAAATATTACCAGAAACTGATGATATTTCTATATCACCGGAAGGTGATAGTTCTTTTGTCTCGGTAACGGCTTCTAAACAGGATAAAAGCGTAGACCTTGAATGGAGAAGAAACTTATTTAAAAAGAGAGCTTTAGAGTTATTTCCTTCAAGTACAGAATCTCACTGTGATTTATTAGAAAATTCTTTACAACAGTTTATAACAAGAGAAAATGAAAATTTTAGACCTTCTCAAGAACAATTAAACGGTGTCTCAAGACAAAAGAAGTATGAGGATTTCTTTCCTCCGAGACCAGATTCGAACCCGAAACCAATAGTGTTTCAAAAACTTCCTCTAGATATAGAACATGGTGTAAAATTACATTCAGAGTCTGTTTTTGTAAAGGATCTTGAAGAAGAAGTACAGTCAGAAATCACACCAAGACAAGAAGAGAGTTTATTGTTTAACTATGAACCTATTTCCTTAGGAAAAGAGACTCCTTCTACCTCTACCCAAGAAGTATATACAAATGACGATTTTGACGATATATATTCACCATATTTTTAAGACATGTTTATTTCTTACTTTTTATATTCTTTATAAACAGTAACAATATGACTGGAGCATTATTACAATTAAATGTAAAAGGTCCTCAAGATTTATTCTTAACTGGGAATCCTGAACACAATTTTATTAAACAAGTTTACAAACGTCATGTAAATTTTGCTATTCAGAAAAAATCTATTAAATTTCAGAATGATGTAGATTTTGGAAGAAAAACAGAAATACATATTCCACGTTACGGAGATCTCTTACATAAACTATATTTTAGGTTTAAACTTCCCAGCTTAACACCTACTTCAGGTACCTATGCGGGTTGGACAAATTCAATAGGCCATGCTTTAATAGAATATGTAGATCTAGAAATAGGTGGTCAGATAATAGATAGACACTATGGGTTATTTTTGGAGATCTGGGATGAACTAACACAAAGTCCTAGTATAAATAGCAATAGTTATCTTTTGGTAGGTAAATTTAATCATAAAGAATCTCTTCAGAAATCTGCTCTTTTGGAAACAGAATACGAAGTACCTTTACAATTTTATTTTTCAAGAAATTTAGGAGCTTCATTACCTTTGATAAGCTTACAATATCATCCTGTCAAGCTCATATTTAAACTTAGATCTTTTGACGAATGTATTATTTATGATGGAGTAACCCCTCCAGAGGAAGTAAATATGTTAGATTCCAGTCTTTTAGCAGAGTATATTTACCTGGAAGATCTTGAAAGAATGAAATTAAAAGACAAGGAGCATTCATTTTTAATACAACAAACTCAAACAGTTTTTAAAGAGTCTGTACCTTTTACAAACGGAGGGTTTCATAAAGCTCTTTTACCATTTAACCACCCTTGTCTAGAGCTTATCTTTGTTTTAACAGAGCAAGATAGTGAAGATAACAACGACTGGTTTAATTTTGCCCAAAGAACAGTTATTACAGCAGACCCGGTCATTCCTCTTTTAGAAAATGCAAAATTGTTAATAGATGGGAAAGAAAGAATAGAGACTTCTTCAGAATTTACCTTGAGAATAGCAAATAATGCAAGATATCACACTTTAGCCCCAAGTAAACATATTTACACAATTCCTTTTTGTAACGAACCTGAAAAATTTTATCCAACAGGATCTTTAAACTTTTCGTTTATTGATCAAGTTGAACTACAAATACAGTTGAAAAAACAGATAAATTCCCCTGTGAATTTATACGTTTTTGCTAAAAATTTTAATATTCTTAGGATAAAAGATGGAATGGTTCAATTAGGTTTCAGCTCTTAAAGTTGTATCTCATCCAAAATTGATGACCAAGAATTATTGATTTTGGAAATAGAAGAAATTTTAGAATTTTTAACTTTCCACCATACAACATCCGCTTTAACAGATGATGTAGAATTTCCAAAAAGCTCTGGAATAGTTTTTAATTGACTATTTAACCATAAAACAAGTTCTTCTCTGTAGTCTTCTGTTAATAATTCTGAATTTGGAAAAATATAAGTAAAGACAGGTCTATCAGCACTTATCCACATTTTAATAAACCCTCCCTTTTGAGAGTATTTCTCATCTTTCAAGAAATCTTCTTTACAAGAGTATTCTTCAAAAAAGTACTCAACTAAATTAGATTCAGAAAGCTCTGTTATTTCAAGATCAAGCTGAATCTTGGGAAAAATATCAAAAAAACCTATGTTCTCACAGACATTGAAATCAATCAACCTACCGTCTTTTGTAATAACGTCAGGGAATGATGTTAACCATTTATGTTTTTTATGAGTAAAAAAGTTACAATTTTCCTGTATTTTTTCTCCTAGATTAAGAAAAAAAAGTTGTTTTGCAATAGGTAAAAATTTTTCTTCATGCTCAGAAGATTTTTGAATATTAAGTAGTTCGTTGCTTGTGTACACTTTCATCTAAAAATTATAATAAAACTATTTTTAAATGTAATTAGTCATCGTCTGAAGCTTCTGTGTTGTTATCTGAAAACAAACATTCATCATCTGTAAGTTCTATATGTAGAGTAGTTCCTTCTACATAAGTTTTTTCCTTTGCTAGTAATTTTTTATAATTATCACCTTTTTGATAGTAAACTAGGTTGTTATATTCCCTTTCTAGAACAGGTCTAGTGTTCTCAAACCACCCCTTATCCCTCTTTATTCTTACAATAGACTTATCGGTAACTTTCCAGTAAACAGGTGTTATTTTAATAATCTCTTTTTTAAATTTTTCATCAATCATTTCGGGTAGGTTTTTCATCTGAACTTCAGCCCATTTTAAAAGGTCTTGTTCTTTATCAAGAAATTCTTTTTCTGGATAAATATACTGTATCTGGGAAGGGTCGCAAGGAATATCTTTATTCTCAAGTTTTTCAACTTTTATAAAAATACCCTTATTAAACACTTTTTGGTCCAATGTTTCATCGTCAAGAAATTCTTCTTCACTTTCAAACTCTGTAAATTCATACTCTACAAAATCACAGTACTCCAAGTCACAGACTTCCAACTGAAGTTGAACTTGTATATAGTAGTAAAGAGGAGGTACACCTGTAATTTTCCTTCTGAAAGGGCATTTGATTTCAATCATAATACCATCTGGGGTTATCCCATCAGGGCTAGCTCCTAACCACTTGTATTTTTCATGAACTATTAGCCCAAATTCCATAACAGGTTTGTTTGTAAGGTTAGAATATAAATCTGTTACCACAGGTTCATATTTCTGCCCCCAGTAAGTAGCTATATTACCTTTAAAGCTACTTTGTTTGCATTTGTCTAACATAAACTGTGTCTTATTACTGTAAGGATTACAACATTTTTTATTATAATCAAACACATCGTCAAGATCATACTCCTTCACATACCCAGAACATGTCGCTTTATCTCTTATCAATAAGGACGCCGCTGAAGAAGCAGTTATCAAAGATCTTCTTACATCGTACCATTCAGGTGTCCTTTGTTCGTACTGAGGTCTTTGCTTCAAGTTTAAAACTCGTTTATCCATTCTTTTATTTTAGTGTTTCTTTTTTAAATCCATTTATTTTCTACCATAGTATTAATAAAGATGTTCTATATTGTTGTATTAACCATAGTGTTAATACTTATCTGGACAGTGTTCTCCTTAAAAGAAAGGTTTTCACCAGTGCCGTATAACACTGATAACATAAAGGATGATTATAACATAGGTACTATTAATCCAGTTTCTTTTGACGATGCAAGATTAAAAGAAATTCTAGAAACTTTTAACAACTTTCCCTTGGATATTGATGTGCCTCCCTTTACAGGTGTTATACCTGTAGAACAGGATTTTCATCCTGTACAGATAACAGACAGGATAGAAACAGATTTCGCTATTAAAAAATTTATTGATCAGCTTAATTATACAAGTGGGTACTCCTTTTCTCTTCTAGAAAATTCAAATATAATAGGAGAAGTAGCAAGTAAACAAAATCAGATATTACAAAGGTACGATTCTTTCTTTTTTGTATATGACAAGAAACAAAACTCTACAAAGAGAATAAATCTAAAGTTTATGATAGAAAAATTCCCAGATTTTCCCGGAAAGATAACTATTTTAAAAGCTACTTCAGGAGTATCATCTGGAGAACAAGCGCCAATATTACCTCCTGCAGAAGACCCTTTTGTAAATACTCACCTTGCAAAAGTAAAAAATAAATTAGATAGGGCTTCTCCTTATAATTCTGATGAATCAGATTTTCTTCTTACAAAAGAAGATATAGATATAGAAGAAGAAAGAAGGAAACTTGTTCAAAAAATAAGAGAAAGTTATAGATGTTTAGGTATACCTCAAGCAGAAGCAATAGATAATGCAGCAGAGTGTTTAAATTTTGGAGGAGTATGGGATAAACCGGCAAACACAAATGAAGAATGCCCCTTTTATCAAGCTAATAAAAATTATGATAATTTTAGAGGTGGAGTTAGACAAGATTATTGTGAAATGCCTTCAGGTGTAAAGATAAAAGGTTTTAGAAATTTTGAAAAATCCCCAGAGGATTACAAACCTTTGTGTTACAACTGTAATACCGATCTGATAGGACAAGGAAGTTTAGGTTTATGTTGTTCTGTACAACAATTTCCAGATTATAAATTTCCAGGAGATCAGGTAGATAGATACAATTCAAGAGCTCAACTTTCACAAAGAGGTTTGTCTGTAAATTAATTTATTATTTCAATGAAAATGGAAATAATGAATTCTATGTCTATTGTAATGCTAATAAGTGGTAGAGATTTGGTATATTTACAGAATAAAAACTGATAAAGGTGATACACTCGTATCACCAATAATATATCAAGATAAAAATGTTTCATATTGAACTTAAAATTTTGACCCTCTTCTAGACTTGTTTTTTACAGGTTTTTTAGAATTTTCTAGTAAACTAGCTTTGGAAGCAGTTTTTGACTTTGGTTTAAAATTTGTATTGAATGTGCTTCCACTTACAACATTTTTAAGATTTTCTAAAAGATCATCTAATTCCTTTTCCCTTTGCATTCTAATAGATTCCAAACTATCTTCAAATTCTTTTTTTTCTTTTATTCTTTGTAACATCTTTTGTTCTGCCTTTTGTTTAGCAAATTCTTGCTTTTGCTTTTCCATATTTTTCTTTGCAGATTTTTTTCTGTTAATTTCCTCTAAATCAATCCCTACAAGACTACCAGCTTTCTGAATGATTGGTACTACTTTTTCTCCGATAAAAACTTGAGTTTTTGTTAACTTTTTAGGTTGCCCCATTATATATTAATTAAGACAGAAAAAAAAAATTTAATCTTCTTCAGAATATTCTTGTCTTTTTGTTGGATTTTTATCAATGTCTGATAGGTGGTTTCTTATCTTTGTTATAATAATATCTATCTGTGACACTATTGTAGCGTCAGACTGGTATGTTGTCTTTAAATTTACCAACCCTTTGATACTTTTTTGCAAGTCTTCCTGGATTAAATCTAATATCTCATATTGTCTTTGATGTTCTCTTTCTAACTTGTTCTTTACAAGAGGGTTTTTGATGCCTGTATTTCCATATTCTTCATAGTACTTTGTGTTTACTATATCATTGCTTCTTTCTATGGCAAAGTCTATAAGATTGTTTATATCTTCAATGCATTTTTTTCTGCTGTCACGATTCCAGAAACGAGTAAAAGATGAAAAACCAGATTTTTTCTCAAGAGATAAAGCACCAGATTTAGATCTTTTAACACGTCCATTTTCAGGAATTTTGGAAATAATTTTTAAAGATAATAGAAGATTGTCCAAAACTTTCATCCCAGATAATTTAAACTTAGGAAAAAATTTCAGACACTAAATACACTTAACCATCGCAACACACCAGAAAAAAATTGAATTTTATAGTTCTGACCTCATATTTTAGCACTATGAGTTCCCAATTGAAAAACATTTATAAAGAGCTGAAAAACGAATACTCTAAAAAAGAGGCTCCAGGTTCTATTAAAAAGAAGATGAAGATATTATATGATATTACTAAAACTGAAAAAACTAGAAAACATTCTATTATTATAAACATTCCTTGGAAAGAGTTAACAAAGAAACAAAAGATCGACAAGGTAAACTTATTTATGTTAGCAACAGGAGAACATTACTATGGCAATGTAAAAGACTATGTATTTAAAAACATTACTTATGATCCAAACAATGGAAGAGTTAAAAATATGGAATGGCAAAGGAAAAATTAAATTAAAAAAATAAAAACCGCTTCGGTAATCCCTAGGGATTGCCGAAGCGGTTTTTATTTTTTTAAGCTATTATTATACTTTTATTTAGTTTTTTTTCTATACTTTCTAAAAGATTTACTGCTTTAATCTCAGTTTCTTTTTCATGTTGTTTTTCTTGTTCTCTACGTTCTTTAAGAATATGTGAAAATGGTTTTACTAAAAGAAAAAAGATAATAATAATGCTGATAACAAGTGTAACTATATTTGATAGTATAGAACCATAATATAACTTTTGATTTCTCAATGTAAAATAAGCATCTTTGAAATCTACTTTGAAAAGATACATACCAATTATAGGTAGAAGAATTTTTCCAACTAAATCTGATATTACTGGATACATTGTGCTTGTGAATACAGTAGCTAATAAAAATTGAGTAAAATTCTGGCTAAAAATGAAATCTTTAAACTCGTTTAACACAGTGTTTTCTGCCATTTATTCTTATAGTATATTAATAAAATAATTTAAAGCTTATCTTGGAAAAAATTCTTTACAGCATCATATCCAACTTTATAAAGCTCTTTTTTAACGTCTTCTGATATATCTAGATTAAAATTAGTATAGATAGGAACTTCTATAGTTATAATAGTAAAACCCTTCTCCTTTGCAGTTTCTTTTTCTAGATGCTCTATTGTGTTAAAAGAACTCTTCAGAATATTGTAAAGATAGCTTTCAAACCCTAATACATCTTCAGTTTTATTCTTTTCCTGAAAACAAAATCCAATAATTTTTTGTTCAGTTTCCTGAGAGAAATAATATCTAACAGGAAAATTACATGTTAAACCACCATCTACATAAAGATTACCGTTAAAATTGACAGGTTTATAAATAAAAGGTAAACACATTGACATTTGCACAGCCATATAAACAGGTATATCAGGGAATTCTTCTTTTCTTACAAATTCTACCTTTTTTGTATTAACATTTGTACATACAGTCACAAGGCTTTTACCTGTTTTTTCATAAAATTCTTGTAGGGTAATATTTTCATTCATTTTTTTCTTCTTTATGAAAACTTTTATAAATTTTTCAACTTTTTTACCATCATCTAATCCAAAATTTTCAAAAAATTTTGATATCTTTATTTTTTTCAATTTATCAAGATTATAACCTAAGAAGATTTTTTTCAGGTCCGAGCTCTTATACCCAAGTAGAAATAAAAGCCCTGAAAAAGCCCCTATAGAACATCCTGTTACCTCTTTTATATTTTTAATCATGTCATTTTCTTCTAAAAACTGTAAAACCCCTATAAAACAAAGACCTTTAGAAGAACCTCCAGAAAGGACTATATTAGTGTATTTATCCATCTTATTTTATATAAACTGATAAAATAAGATAAAATAAACGACTCTAAAAAAAGTTAAAATTACTATTAGCGAGATTTATCTTTCCTGTATCTAGGCTATTTGTTTCAGCATGTTTGTTAAAAGCCTTAACATCATCAAAATCCCCTATAAATTTTGTGTTATGTGATATACCTCTTTCAAGAGACTTTTCATAACGAATTTTTATATCATCAAGATTTCTTTTAAGAAGTACATGAACTCTTTTAAGAATAGAAGCGTGTTTCCCTTCTGTTACAGGATCCGACGGAATAACTATTACCAAAGAATGAAGGTAATTCATGCATTTTTTTAAATATTCTTCCGCTGCCTGGTAATTTTCATAAGCATTCACTAATATATTTTTACACTTTTTGTCATCTACTATATTATATTGATCTTTTACACAAGGAGAAAATTGTCTACGAATGTCTGGAAAAAGCGGAGAATTGCACAAGTCCCTTTCTATATCATACTTTATCCTAAGAACAATATTTGCACATTGCACAGCATTTTTGTAAGAATCATAATTATATTCTGCAATATCTTGTTTTATATTAAAAAACAGATTAATAAGGTCAGCATCTATATAAAAATGAGAAGGTACTGTCCCATCTGACAACAGAGATTTCATTTTAAATTCAAGGTCTTTATTAAAATCTTCTACATCTTCGTTGTTATATAAAGTTAGATAAACAAGAACCAATATAGTTACAACCAGAGCTAATACATGCCCTAATTCTATATTAACAACATTTGTAAAGAAGTAAAGAATACAGATACTGATAACAACATATGAAAAAATGTTTTCTTTGGAAATGTTTTCAACAAAAGTTTTTAAAACCATTGTTACTCTGAAATATACAAAGAAATTTTTTTTTATTTATCTGTTTTACAAACAAATTTTTTTAAAATTTTAAAAAGTCTTTTTGCTATGGGAACGACTTTGTTTATATCGAATTCCCCCTTTGACACCTTTATTATATTTTCAACGTAAGAATCATATATATCTGTTATAAGAGATGATATATAATCTTTTTTCTCACTGTTTATAGAGCTTTCTTCCAATAAATCAAAGATTACATTTAAACACATTTGTTTTTTATCAACACCCTTTAAGTTCTTAAAGTTTTTTTCTACGATAGCCATAGCGAATGTTATAAGAGTGAGTATATTCTTAGGATTAATATTTTCAAGTATCTCTTGTTTATTGAGAGATATTAGTTTTTCTACAACCAAATCCTTTATTTTTATTTCATCCATCCTATTACTTTTTTAGAAGAAAAAATTATAATTTTAATTTCTTATAATAAAACAATAATGGCTACTAAATCTTTTAAAGAAGTTATTGTATACTTGTTGTTTATAATAGGAATAATCATAGTTAGCGACTGGGTCCTTACAAAGGTAAGACAAATTAATACCAAATCATCATATGATAGAAAGATAGAAGAGATTCTTGAACAGGTAAAAGAAGAGATTAAAAAAGAATACCTTTTGAAAACTCAAAAATACATATCTCTTATGAATTCTAAAGAAAGTTTTTCTAACGTGACACAAGAGGATATAGTTATGAAACAAGCAGAAGAAAAGTTAAAATCAGGCCTTGTATCTTATAGAGAAAGGACTATTGGAGACACTACAAGAGATGTTGATTCTACAAATATAGAAGGATGTCCCGAATATTATATGGACCTTAGTAAAAAATTTAAAAGAGTTGATAGAACCCCTTACTGGACTGAAAAAGATATAAAAGATATTCAACCATTTGACACTTATACATCTTCTTTTTATTCTGGATATTTATAAAAAAATTGAATTTCTATTAAAGAAATAATTCATATCTACAACATGAACAATATTCATAATAAGCTCATAACTCGCGACATAATTCAAAATCTTATTAATAAATATATGGGTGACACTCCTATACGTATTAACAATATTAAAAAATTTCAAAAGGCTTTTGTTCATAAATCTTTTGCGATTGTTGATAGTGATAATTCAGATAGTGATAATTTTTCTGTGATGAAATTTGATAATCTAACTCTCTTTAACAATGAAAGACTTGAATTCTTAGGAGATAAGGTTATAGACCTTATAACAACAGAGTTTTTATTTGACAAGTATCCAAATAAGGATGAGGGTTTTTTAACAAAATTGAAATCCAGACTCGTCAAAAAGGAAAGTCTTTCTTATCTTGGTGAAAAATTAGGCTTTAGAGAGCTTCTTATGATAAGTTCCCATATTGAAAGAATTTCCGGAAGAAAGAATCCAAGGTTCCTTGAAGACATCTTTGAGAGCTTTGTAGGTGTTCTATATAAGGATCAGAAATCTGATCTAAATGTATGTAAAAAATTTTTATTAGGTGTTTACGATGAATTTATAAACATTGAAGACTTGATTAATAATAATGACAATTACAAGGATAGTATTTTAAGATACTTTCATCAACAATCTTGGGGACACCCTGTATACAGAACTATCTACCATACAGGTAATGTTTACTGCAGAGAATTTACAACAATTTTAGTTATTAAAAAAGATCTTTTTACTAATGAAAAAAGCTTGAAATTTGTAAAAAGACAACAAGAGATAATGAACATCGTAAAGAAAGACTCTAACGATATGGTTTGTAATAAAGATGTTGGAAAAGATGATGAAAATTGTTATAAAACTCTTATGGATTTATTGAATGACCATATCCTTTTAGGAATGGGAAGAAATACTACAAAAAAACAATCAGAACAAGATTGTTCAAAAGATTGTTTAATAAATCTTGACGTATCTACAAACTACTAATCACAGCTCAAAATAAATTAAGCCCAAAAAGACAGCTCATCACGAGCATCTTTTTGGGCTTAATTTATTTTCTTCATTTTTTATAGAATTCATTCAATTTAGATAAAGTATAATCATGATCAGTTATCTTTCCACCTGTATGAGGAAGTTTTAGATGAGATGTAGAGTAAGACGAACTTGGTCCAAAAAGAACTGATTTTATAAAATACTCCTTGCATAAAGAAGAATGAGGTTTAATATTTACAACGTCTTCATCCATTGAGAATTTATCATCACCCCATAAATTGCTATAAAATTTAGGAGAAGAAGGAATAAAACCTCCTCCTAGTAAAAACAAACTTGAATTATCTTCGCTGTCGCACATTTTATTTGTGTGATTTTCATAAACCTTGTTTGTAAATGGAGATATTTCAATAGAGTTGTTCATATGACCTGTAGGAATGTTGTACATTACTGCTTGAATATCTCTCAAAGTATATTCTCTTAGGCCTTTTGTAAAGGTGATAACAAAAAATAAATAATTCATCCACTGATCATTATTCCATAACCACTTTTTATCTTTAGTGTATCCTCCATCCATATAATACTTGTCAAAAGCTACAAAATTACTTCCAGTTGTAAAAAATGGTTTATAAAATTTTAAGCTTTTTTGTGTTTGCTCTTGTATATTTCTTTTCATATCTTCAAGATCATTGTAGGGTTTAGTTATACAAGCATCTGCAACCACCTCAATATTGAAAACATGAGCAATTGAAATATTGGAAGTTTTAGAAGCAACATTGTTTATATAAGCTATAAATGTTCTTATATTCCATTCCTTAGAATAATACCTAAATAACCTGGTATTATGATCTATCATACCGGTTTCGTAAATTTTAGATAAGAGATAAGGTTCAAATATTATCTTAATGTCTTGATAAGGTTGGGACCATTTTTTCACATTCTCAATAAAATTTCTAAACTTTGCCATATAACTCTCCATATATTCTGAGCTGTATATTTTTTCTGGAACATTTTGACCTTCTACTCCTTTGTCATTATCAAAAAATACACTATAAATAAAAGTAATATTGGTTCCAAATTCAGAGCAAAACCTGATATAATCATAAGCATTGTCAATGGTTTTCTCATTCATAACAAAGTAAAACTCATCCACATATTTTGATATAAATGTATTTGATGTCCAAAATTTTTTATCAAGTGGGTTTTCAAGACAACCTAATTCAACTCTGTTTAAAGGCGCATCTTTCATGTATATACCATACATTCTTTCTTCTTTAGAAGAATCCGAAAAGGTTATCTTTATATACCCTTTATTTTTTGAACAAGGAGTAAATCTTATAACAAATATAGAAAATTTTTTTGTTAGGGTTTTTTTGATTGTTTTTGTTATGTTAATAAGCTCAGGAACATTAGTAAAGATGTTTTCAATTGAATGAGTTTCATCCCTAATGATTATCTGTTCTCTGAAAAAATAGGAACCAGAAAAATCATCAACCAAACCTGGAACATGAGGTAGGTTTTTAGGAGTTTCTTTGTAATTTTGTATTTGTAAAAAAGGATCTTCCGTATAATCATGCGAGTACATATGAAGGATGTTATCAAGTGCTTCTGACTGGGATAAATTTATCACAGCCTCTCTTTTTTTCTTATTTGTAAGAGATATAGATATTCTCATTTTACTATTGAAAAAAACTTTTTTTTTAAATAAAAGTTAACCAAAACGCGTCAGGATTTAGAAAAAAAAATGTTATGTTAAATCAATACATAATGGCTCCAAGAAAAATTATCAAAAAATCTCAACCAAAGCAACAAGAAACTCCTGTTGTTGAAATCCCTGTCGTTCAAAAGACTGAACCAATCCAAGAACCTGTAGTAGAAACTAAAGAAACTACAGAAACAGAAAACATCACAGTTTCTGTTGAAGAGCGAATTAAAAGTATGATGGGTGAGATGGATGAACACATGAAAAAATTAAAAACTATGAAAACAGACCTTAAATCACTCCTTTCTTCCTACCAAAAGGAAGTTAAACTAAATAAAAATAAGAAAAAGAGAAACAACGGAAAACAATACACTCCTCATGGGTTTACTAAACCTGTAAATGTTTCAAAGGAATTGGCAAAATTCTTGAACATTCCAGAAGATGGATTGGTTGCAAGACCATCTGTAACAAGCGCTATTTCAAAGTATATCAAGGCTCATAACCTTGCAAACCCTGAAGATGGTTCTATCTTTAAAACAGATGCTGTCCTGAAATCTCTTCTAGGAGATGCTAAGCATCTTGTTAAACCAAAGAAACCAGAACTAGGTGTTGGATTTTCATACATGAACCTTCAAACCTACTTAGCGCCACATTTCGTAAAAGCTTAAAATAAAAATATTTTAATTTCTATGCTTAATATTAAATAAATATTTAATATTTAGTATTATTAAATGAATTGTAAAAACTGTTCTATGTTAGAATGTGACACTTGTTCTCAGAAAATATCTTTGGTTCAAAGTAGAGGCCCTGGCATGTATAAACTTAACGATAGAGTTACGTATGAAAGTTGTTTTATGCAATTTCCAGGTTATTTAGCTCATGATGAAAATTCAGGGACATTGCCTTCTGCTGTAGACGATGAAAGCGAATTACAAGGACTTAACTATAAAAATTCCAAGTGTCCTTCAGAAAAGTATAATCCTCAAAAATTTACATATAAAAAAGATCCTGTTCAAAAAGACTGCCCTAATCAAATGATACCTGAATTTACAAGAGAAAGGAAACCAGCTAACGGTTTAGCCGGTATTAATATCAACAGATTTGAACCTCTTTGTATAGATGTTCAGAAAAATGAAAGAATACAAAGTAATGCATATATAGGACAAGCAACAAGATACACTATGAAAGATATTTCAACATCTCAGAGGAAAAAAACAAAGACATCTTTATGCGAGTGTTCCAAAATTCAAGGAGAACACAGACCACTAGAATGTATGTATGAACCAAAATCTAATTAACAAGATATTATTTTATAACTATAATAACAAACTAAATGCCCCAAGTGTGTTTTTCTACAACTAGTTACATAACCACAACAGTTATAGTGATTTCTGTTGTGATATCCTTAGCAGCAATTTCTTATTATTATAAAGATAAACTCGATCAAATAGGGGCAGTACAAGATCTTAAAACCCTTATACAAAAGCAAAATTTAAAACGTGAATATTCTCCTATAACAGTTATAAAACAACAACCTATTGAACATTTACCAGAAAGACGGTATATAGGGAGAAATGATTTTTCAGATAATTCTCAGCAAGTTGGGTTTATATTTAACTCCTCTGGAGAAAGATACCCTCTTTATGAAAATAGACGAGACACACGTTATTATTATCATATAATAGATAATACTAGAAACGGTATAAGAATAATAATAGAAACAAGAAGGAACGAGCAGCTATCGGACGATGAAGTAATAACTATACCAGAATTAGGTGGAAGCTTTAATGTAAAGCTTTATGAGTATTCTGGAAATAGATATAATCCATTTATCTAAAACTTGAAAAAATTTTCCCAGTAGAAGATATAAATGCCAAGAACCTCTTCAAAAAAGTCTTCAGCCTCTTCAAAAAAGTCTTCAACATCTTCTTCTAGTTCTCCTAAAAACAAGAAATGTTTAGTAAAAGCTTATTGTCTTAAATGTAAGAAAAATGTCACAATAGAATCGCAATTAGAACTGATAAGAAAGACTATACCTAATAAAAACACAGTTTCTATATTATGTGGTAGATGCCCGGTATGTGATTCAAAAGTTTGTAAAATTATTGCCAACACCAAATCTTAAAAAAAATTGAATTTCTGAATTATTTTCTTATAAAAGTTTATCTAATGTCTTCACCAAGCGAAAAAAAAATCTTGACTGCTTTTATATGCGGATGCTTATGTAATTGCAAATGCGAATTGGTAACTATTTTTAAATCCTTGTCAAAAAAATATAAAACCACAATTGAAAGAGAAGAGAGAGCGAGAGCTGTATTATATTCATTTTATTAAATTTTTAAATTAATTAAGGGGTTTTCATAGTGTAATATACACTATGAAAACCCCTTAATTAATTTAAAAAAACAACACTTTATAAAACTATGGAAAACATTGTTAAACGCCGAGGAAGGAAGAAGAAAGAACCTGTACCAGTTGACGAAACTGAACATGTAAAAATAAAAAGAGGTAGAAAGGCAAAAGTTATTGAATTTAAAAAAAATACAAAGTTAGTTGAGTTTGACTTGGACGAACCATGTATATTAAAATTGCCTATAAACTTGGAAAAACTACTTGAGTCAACTCCCTACAGATTAGGAGTCGAAACAATTTTGATGGGTAGACCTTCTGACCCTGTACCTATAAATTCAGAATATTATTCTAGAGAAAAGGGTAAAAGCACTAAAGATGTCAAAAAAAGTACTACTGACAGTTCATTACCTCAAGTCTACAACTGTGTAGATAAAAAAGGAAACCCTGATAAAATAACTATATTTGAGACATCTCCATTATCTTTTAAAGTAGATAGTGAAGGAGAAAAAAGAGTAGAATTAAGAAAAACTGATGTAGCGTGCTGGTGGTGTTGCCATAAATTTGACACATATCCAATATGTTGTCCTTTAAAATATGAAAGTAAAAAGGATACATTTAAAGTTGTAGGTGTATTTTGCAGTTTTAATTGTGCAAAAGCCTACTCTTCTTTTGAATATGGTTACGAGTCTTCTAGTCTGATAAGTTATCTTCAGAAAAGACTTAAAAAGCAATTCAAAAATGTTAAAAAGGCTCCGCCAAAATCTGTTTTAACTATGTTTGGAGGACCTTTATCTATAGAAGAATATAGAGAAACGTTTGACACCTTATGCACAATTTCTATAAATATTTCTCCTATGGTTTTCTTACCTATTCAAATTGAACATCATAAGGTATGTGATAAAAAATCTTCTAGATGCCTGCCAAAAGAATTATCAGAGAAAACAGTGGCTAAAGCCAACGAGAGATTGTCTTTGTCATTAAAGAAAAGCGTTAAGAACAACGACAATACGCTTATGGATATAATGGGAATTAAGATTAAAGAAAATCACTGATTATGTTTTTTACATAACCCTGTATTTTCAACTGTTTCCTTACCACATTCTTTTCCTTTATTTTTACCTGTTTTCAAAATTACAGGACATAGGGTACTTTGCAGGAAAATAATTTCACCTTCCACTTCTTCAGGTTCCACTTCTTGAGGTTCCACTTCTTGAGGTTCTACTTCTTGAGCTTCCACTTCTTGAGCTTCCACTTCTTGAGCTTCCACTTCTTGAGCTTCTGCTGCTTCAGGTTCCAAAAGTTCATGGAGGTAGCACCCATGTTCTTCATCTGTTTCTTCCTCAAAGTCTTCGTCTGTAAATTCTTCTTCAATAGTTTTGTTAACGTTTTCTAAATCTCCTTTTAATTTAGCTAATTCAGATCTGACAGTCATAATATCTCTGTATAGGCAAAACAGGATGTAAAAAATTATCATCCCTACTAGAATAAGAACCACATACTTTATAGAATCTTGTGATAATTCCATTTTATTATCAGAAGATAAACTTTTTCTAAAAATTAAACTCATTTTAGCTTTTGTTAAAAAAATTATAAAGTTTATATCCATAACATGCTACAAAATTATCTATTTCAGCGTCACCGGTAGTAGTATAATCTGTTAGAATATTGAAAAGGATATCCTTTGCTGATAATACCTGTTCTTCATATTCAGATATTAATATTTTGTAAGCATCGTTCCATGAGCTTATTAGTTCTGTTGGAACCACTACCCCTTGATTTTTATCAGGGTGTATTTCTAACATTTTTTTCCTATAAATTTTCTTTATAATATTTCTTTTACAGTCAGGGCTCTTTATATAAAATTCGTCTTTATTTAACTCAAATAACACCAAAGCTTCATTGACATTCATTCGTTTTATTACTTAAAATAATAACTGTTTTTATTTTAAATAAGATGCACCAAGATAAAAGACAAGAACGCTTAAAAGCTTTTAGTAAATTATTCACTGAGCTTTTAAATGATTTAAATGCTATCCGTCCAGGAGATGCTACCCTTCTTTGGGTAAAAGCAGTTTCAAGTTTATTAAGCGAAGAAGCTCTTGTAGAACAATTCATGGATTATGTAGGTGAATATACTCACAGAATTCTTAATAGAGATGAAAGTTTTTTTGTAAATGAACTCCATAAATCTGTTAAATCTGAAACATTTGCAGCTAAGGAACTAGCTAGAGTAAAGTCAATATGGATAGACCCATCTACAACAGATGACACTAAAGAGTGTATATGGAAATACTTTATACTTCTTGTAAAATTAGGAAAAGCTATTCAAAAAAACTAGATATCTTTTTAAAAATTTTGTCGTTTTGAAATATAAGTTAAAAATCATTTATTTAAAAAGATTTAGATTCTAACATTATAGAAGGAAATGGATATAGGAAATTCTCCAGTATCTCAAGAAGAAAAAAAGCTTGCTCTTAACAATATAAAAATTTTAAAGAAGCAATTGCTTGAACCAAGTAAGTTCCGAGAAACAGATTATAAAGGAAAAGCTTGTTTTTCATATGGTTATAGGAAATATGGGTGCATGGAAACATGGTGCACTGTTTTAAATCTTATGAGTATTTTACCAAATACGGAAAACATCTTTAATGAGCTTATAATGGAGACTTCAAAGGTTAAACCTTATCTTGATGTTGAATGGATAAAGGAAGATTTTCCTGGGTATGATGTTGATAAAGTAAAAGTTTCAATAAGAGAATTGTTGGTAAAAATTTTCGCAAAAGATTTTGAAATCCCATTGGATAAGAAGGATATTTACATGACAAAATGTCACAGACAGACAAGCAAAGGATACAAATATTCTTTTCATGTTATAGTGTCTACTCATCCAACAGTAGTTTTTGAAAATACAAATTCAGCTTCTTACCTTGCTTTGAGATTAAGAACTATGATAAAAGAAATAGTATCTCACAGAGATGAAGAAAAACAAGAAGATGTCTTTTTTAACGAAAGTATCATAGATACAGCTGTTTACGGTAAAACACAAAGAATAAGACTTCCAGGCCAGTGTAAAGAAGGTGATTTGACACCAATGACACCAGAAGATCCCAACACTCTAGCTTTAGAGTATGTTATAACAAATCTTGATAGAGCAACTGTAACACTTGAAGTTCCAGAACAAAGAGATACTCTTTACAGAAAGCTTAAAAATGTTGATAAAATAAATGAAGATAAAAACCCTGAATATAAACAAATTATCTATGAAAAAGTAAAATCTATTCATCCTAGTACAGATTTTGACAATGTTAGGATAGATGGGCAAGGATTTTTACAATTTAATTACAAGGACAGAGATGAACAATGTTTTTCATCTACAGATGACAAAATAGTCAGACATGATAAAATAGGATTTTTCGTCTTTATAAGAGATAATCTTATATGCGCTGGTTGCCATTCCGGAAATTGCAACGAAGAGTATGTAGAAAACGGAGAAGTAAAAGATAAAAAGATTATAAAGATTTTAGGAAGTCTAAACACTAATAAAAACTTGACATTTGAAAAGGTTGATTTTGACAATGAATTTGAGATAGATCATCTTTTTATAAAGGAGTGTATTTTAAATGGTTCTATAGGTATTTCAAATCTTTTTGAAAAAATGTACCTACACCCTAAGAGAATAAAGTGGATAAACGATACTTCTTTTGGGTCCAGTTACTTCTGGGACGGAAAGTTATGGCAACAAGATGACTATTCTTTTATAGAACGACTTCTTGTAACGACTGTGGTTAAACTTATAAGAAAATTTCAAAATGTCCTTAAAAAAAACAATGAAACTCCAAGTATTGATATAAAACAGATGCTGACAGTAACTGATAAAATAATAACAAAGTTAAATGATGGTATAGGAATTAAAAACATAATAAATTTTGTAAAACCTCTAGTAAGAGATACAGAATTTTCAAAGATAAAGGATATTCACCCTTATCTTCTTTCATGTAAAAACGGAATGGTTGATCTTGCTACAGGAGAATTACGACCTTCTCTTCCAGAAGACAATATAACAAAATCTATTGAGACTGTTTATGACCCTAACGCAGATAGCAGTGATTTTGATTTATTTGTAAGACAAATAACTTCTAATGAACAAGGAGAAGACAGAGAGTTATATGATTTTTTTAGATGGTGTGTAGGTTACGCGTTACAAGGAAGTCCAAAGAAAAAACTTTTCATAATTTTGTATGGGCCTCATGGGTTTAATGGTAAATCTCTTGTTATGAACACTATTAAAGAGATACTTGAAGGGTACGCTGTTGCTATGGATAGTTCTGTTGTACTTGATAACGGTTCTAAAAAAACAGCAGGAGCTCATTCTACAGAACTTATGCAGTTAGAGAATTGTAGACTAGGATTATTATCAGATACAAAGGAAGACGCATGTATAGACGACGGAAGAATGAAACAATTAACAGGTATAACTGATAAAATAAGCGCAAGAGAAATCTTTGGTAAACAAAAAGAGTTCACACCTACTTTTGTACCTTTTATAAGTACAAATCACCCTATTCAGGTAAATATGACAGATCAAGCTATGTATGAGAGACTTTTACTCTTCCCTTTTGTTCTTTCTTTCGTAGACGACCCTAAAGAGACCTATCAGAGAAGAGCTGATAACTCTTTAGCAGAGAGATTTAAATATAACAAAGAAGGAATATTGAAGTGGTTAGTTGATGCTTCAGTTTATTATCATCAAAACCAAGAAAAGCAACCTCCACAGGTTATAAGAGAAGCAAAAGAAAAATACAACAAACAAGTTAACTCTTATGTTGATTTTATTGACAGTACTCTTATAGTCACAGAAGATACTGAAAATACCATAAAGAAAACAGATATTATAGAAAGTTATAAAGCATATATGTTTCAAAATAACATTGGTAATAAATGTCGTCCAAAGATAGCAGAAAGAGAATTTGATAAGATATTCAAATTTGTAATAAAACAAGGGAAAAAGTACTATACTTGTATAAAATTTAAGGAAGATGAAGCTGTATCAGAAGATGAGCTAAACTAAAAAAAATTGAATTTTTTTGATCAAAATCTTAAAATAAAGCACAATCCAAAATGACTATCGGTAGGACAAGCGTATATTCAGATTTATATTCAGAAATTTCTATTGATGAAATTGAAGAAACCCCTATTTATGACTACAAATATGATGATAAAGATGATTTGGATGGGTTTTTGGAATTTAATAGTATCTCTCTTTCATCATTAAAATATGGTAGGAGAAGACCTAAGTCATCACCTATTGAAAAAGATTTTCTTGATTATTACAACGTTTCAAGTATGAGTTATTCTAGCTTTATAGATACGAGAAAAAGTCTATTACAGCATGATTATAGCTTTATAAAAGAGACACCAAAACACGTATCTTTTAATACTGTAGTTTCTTATGATAATGCTTCTGATAATCATTATAAAATTTTTGGGAATACTAACCCTGTTCATATAACTTCTTTAAAGAAAGACAAATCTTCTAAAAAGAAGAAAACATTTTCTCAACGTTTGAGCTCTTTTTTTTCAAGAAAATAAGAAAACAAAAATTAAAAATCCAAAAAAAAACCAAAATTAAAAAAAAACCAAAAAAAAATGAGAAACCCCTGTGATTATCACCCTAGATAATCACAGGGGTTTCTCATTTTTTTTTGTCCGGTATAATATATCATCAAAATGAGCAAATATATATGTAAAAAGATAGTAGAACTTGAAGAAAGCAAATCTGAATCTAAATATTATTCATCTGTCTTGGAAAACCACCAATATAATAAAGATCTATTTAACGAACCTTTTTCCTCTGTAAAAAATAAATTAGGAATTCTTTCGCTTTTATCCCTTATAATTTATAAGTACGAGCATAAAGATATGATCACCACTCTTTGTAAACAATGGGGGTTAAAATGTAAAATAGAAGACGAAGGAGATATGGTTTATGGTATTTTTTACAACAAAGATTTTATCATAGTTGTTTTTAAAGGTACAAGTAATTTTAACGAAGTTATATCCGATCTTCAGATACTACAAGTGGACGATGTTTATTGTATACCTGGAAAAATGCACAAAGGGTTTCATGATATTTTGTTAGGAGAGGAAAAGAGAGCAGAAATGATAGAAAAGAAAGTAAACAATATCCTCAGAGTTGGAAAACAAACACATGTTTACATAACAGGACATTCCCTTGGAGCTGCTTTAGGTTGTGTATTTTTCTCTTATCTACAGAATTCTCCTTTTAGCGACAAAGGAAGATTAAACAAGGATGTTTGTATGGATTTAACTACTTTTGGTTCGCCAAGAGTAGGGGATGGTGATTTTGCAGAGGCTTTTCAAAAATCTACAAGAGTAGTAAATGGTAATGATATAATAACATCTGTCCCTAAATTATGTTTTAAACATGTTGGAGAAACTTTTCAAATTGGTAATAGATTTAGTTTATCATTTTTCTTGGATCATCATATAGCGCATTATTGTCTTAATATAGCTAAGATGAAAGATTAAAAATTATTTTATTATCAAGAAAATATGGATAACCTTTTGGAACTGTCTAACGAAGACATTCTTATAAAAACAAAAAAACTTCAAATCTTGTCTACAAACCTAAAAAATTTACTTAATACTCTGAAAGAAATCACTGGGACTATTCAAAAGTTAAAATTTTTAGAAATTCAATATAGAACCCATTCAGAAACCTTAGAAAAAAATATAGATTTAAATGAGAATAACGAACTCTTATCTGAATATCATATAGAATGTGTTTTAAAGGAAGCCCCTTTTCACTCTAAGAGAAAATTAATACAAGATTACAAGCAAATAGAAGTGAAATATTCTAATTTATCAGAATATTACGAAAGAGTAGATAGAGCTTACTATTATCAATTATTAGAGGATATCTCTGATAGTGTCTTTTAATCTAAAAGTTGTTTCATGTTTTATAGACGTAGCATATATACCGTTTATAAGTATACAATATTCTCCTATAAACCATTCACTAAGAAGATAAAAATCAGTAGATTTATAAGGTTTTATTTCTATTCCGAAAGCTCTATCCATGACAGTTATGGTTGAGTTTTTAACAGGTAAAATATTTCCATCAGCGTCTGAAAAAAATAAGGTTGAATACAGGCTAAAATGCCTTTGAATATGCATTATTATATTTTCTGCCAATCTGTGAGATTTTACCTTTTCTCCCAATAAACTTATATCGTTCATTGTCGGTGGCGGTCTAGCTATACTTTCAATAGAAAAATACATCTTTTTCCTTTTCTCTGTTAATTATAAAGAGAAGAAAAAAAATGTTTAGCATCTACGAATAAGCTAAAAAGCTTAAAAAAGAGACACTAAATTTTTTAATTTTTAATGCATTTCCATGTGTACCTGCAAAAAATACAACTATCATCAATATCCAACCATTTAACAAGACAAGACGTATGAAGTAAATTTTTACAATAAAAACACTGAACTATATTGCTCATATCTCTTATTTTATGCTCGGGTCTTATAGTAAAATCTGAAAAACAGATAAAACAAGATTTATCTGTAAGATCCTTTTCAATATAATTCTTCTTAAAATTTCTTAGAACTTCCTTTTCATCGTATAAGGTTATTATTCGTTTAACAACTGTTTCTAATTGTTTTTGAGATATAATTTTATTTTTAAAAAATTTTTCTGGAAAAATATCACCAAATAAAAACACTATAGAAGAACTATGACTACATACTTTTATTTTTATCCATGTATTTGAACAAACTTCACACTCGCAGCAAATATACCTATAAAGTTTATTGATAGTAACTGTGAAAAACTCATCAAACCTGTCCTTTAGATCTATAATATATTCTCTGGAAGTTTCGCTAAATCCTACAATAGATAGCATTTCTTTTACTAAAAGATCTTTAACAGTTTTTTTATATCTCATTTCTATTAATAAACCAAAAATTACCTTTAAATCATTACTTTATAATAAGGTCTGCATATTATATTTGCTTCGTCAGGGTCTTGGTTAATGTTTTTGAGTTCTACTTCCACACCCAAAGAAAGTATATATTCTGCTATTATTTGAAAATTTTCAGATGATATTTCTCCCTTAATTTTTGTTTTTATGCCATATTTTACAAGGAAAATAGCCAAATTTTTTAAATCTTCATCACTTGATAAATCGATCATGATACTGTTAGGAGCTGGGGGATTTTTTTGAGAAAAAATAAACTCAGCAAACAATGCAAAATTTTTATTTTGCGATACGTCCATGTTACGCATTATATAATTATTTTCCTTTTAAAAAAAATATTTTTTTTCTTCGCAGGTTGTATAACACATGTCACAATCTGCAAAAACTCTTCATGAATTTGGCTCTATAAGCATCAAAGAAGATCTCCGTTTAAAAACAGGATCAACAACTGCTTTGAGCGCTAATATTACACCAGCACCAGTATCCTTAGCTGATGCAGACGCCACAATCACGGCTGCTCAATTGAGATCACAAGTTTTAACAATTACACCTACGGTAACAAGAACCTTGACTTTACCAGCAGCTGCTGACCTTGTAGATGTTTTTGGAAGCGTAGGTGATACCATTGATTTCTACGTGGTTAATTTAGGAGCAGATACAATAAATGCTGTTATCGCAACTCCTTCAACTGCTTTGGTTGGTTCAGGTATAGTACGTGATGCTAGTACTACAACTAACTCAGACTCTGGATCAGCGCATTTCAGAATTAGAATTTCTAACGTTTCAACTGGTACAGAAGCTTACACTACCATCAGACTTGCTTAAATATCCAAAGTTATATAGTTTACTAAAAATTCTGTAAGTAACGGATTTGGATTTTCCAAAGATCTATTTACAAGAGCTTGTAGAGTAGTTTGTTCTAAACCCCAACCTCTCTTATTTAATAAAACCGATACCATGTCAAAATTGTTATCTAATATCTGATAAAAGAGGAAAGCTTCATCAATTTTGACACCGACCTTCACTAATTCATATACAAATTTTTTCATTTCTGGTCCTATTACAATAGTAAGGATATCGCTCAAAAAAACCTCTGAATTTTTTGGTCTATTTATATAGATAGTTTTAAGAATTTCAGTGTAATTTTTATCCATCTGGATATTTATAAAAAGTTCATTATAAATATCTTGAGTATACTTAAATTCCTTGGTTTTTAACAAGACTTTTAAAAGTTTGTTGTTATTAGCTCTAACAGCTTTAACAAGGTCTTTATGAATTATTTCTGTCCCTTCAAAATTTTGAGCAATAAACTTAACCAACTCTAGGTTCCCTCTTTGAGCAGCATAAATCATGTCTTTATGGTTACATACACCTTTTAAACTTTTTAAAGCTTTAATCTCCTCTATGTTTCCAGTTTCTATAACATTTTTACATACAAGCATTCTTGTTATAGTGTCTTTTTTCATATATTCACGCATTTCTTTTACAAGCATCGGAGAAGCTTTGTCAAGTTTTCCAAGAATTTCTTGTATAAGTTCTGGAGGCAAGGTCCTAGAAGATTTCATTATATTATAATTAAAAGATAATATAAAAAAAATAATTCAGTAATAATAAATCTTACCACCGTCTTCAAAGTCAACAACTATACACCCATGATTAGATGTATACTTATCTAACATTTTATTAAAACTAGCTTCATCCATTAGAGTTTTAAAATATTCTTCGTATATAAGATTTTTATAAAGAATATGCGAATCTCTAAAGATAAAAAGGTAATTGAGACTTGTTTTAAAATGCTTACTAAACCCCAAAGGAAAAGCAGCTGTGATAATATTGATAGTCTTGTAAAACCATCCGTTTACCAACAAATCTGTTAAATTAACATCATTATATTCAGCCCTCAAAAGACAGTTATCTAACACTATAAAACATTCATTGTCCTCTATTATATGAGAATTTATATCCTCTATCTGAGATTTTATAAACGCTCCTATTATAGAAGAGTTATAACTATTATGAATAATTGTTTTACTTGTATCTACAAAATTAGAGTAAAATTTTTCTAAACTTTCAGTTGGTGATACCACAGTGCATATAGGGATTTTCTGATGAGCAAGTAAAATTTTTCCAACCAAAGTTGTCTTTCCTACTCCTCTTTTACCTATAATAAATATATTATCACCTAGCTTAATTTTACGTAGGTCAAATTTTGTAAATTCTAGATTTCTTACTTCTTTTTTATAAGAGGAATCTGGTTCTTTAAAAGATTTCCAGGAAAGAACAATTGGTGCTAACACTCCCGCTACAGCTAAACATATGGCAATTTCTTTCATTTATCTTACTAAATAAGGTTTTTTTAAATGAATTTTTTTTATCCTGTAATTATATTCTATAAATGAAATTAAATTTAGAAAATATTCTTGGAGCTATACTTGTTATTATAGTTGTTGTTGTAGTGATAACAACTTTAAAGAAAAATATGGAAAACTTTTCAGCTATTATTAACAGCTGTGACGATAGCGCAGATAGACCTGTGGAAACTAATGAAAAATTTTCCAAGGAAACTCCGTCTGAACCATTATTAGATAGTTTTGAATATCAAGAAAATGATACAAACTATGAAGCAAAAGTCTTTGACCCTCAACCAAACGAATTATGGAGTTTCTAAGGCATCTGGATCTTCGTTTTGTTTTTTAGAGACTCTTTTCTTTGTTTCCTCGTATAAAGCTTCAGCTAACCCATTATATTTAACAGATTTTATAAAAGGTAAAACTTCTGAAAAAACAAATAATATTAAACCGCCAATACCTCCTAAGATTGAACCTAAATTATCACAGACTTCTGTCATTTATAGTTTTTATATTAAAAAAATATAAAGTTCTAAACTTGTTTAAAAAATAAAGGGGTCACCTAGCTAATTTTTCACATTAACTAGGCGACCCCTTTATTTTTTTTGTTTTTTTATAGGTTCATTTGTTGTAATCTTTGAATAAGATCATCTTTTGTCCCAGACGTTGATAATCCGTTATTTTTACATGCCTCTCTTAATTCTTTGGTTGTTATTTTTTTACAAATTTTTGGTTGCTCTTTATTAACTCCTTTCCTGAATACATAAACTCTATTCATAAAAGAATATGATTTTTCTTCAGATGTCAAGTAGTTACCGTATTCTTTCCAAGCTGGAAAACACTTATCAAAAGTGTAAGTCTCTATAAGACTAAATCCCTCCTTTGTAAAGATATCAATAGTTGTATCGTAATCTACAACATACTCTGTTGTTTCTTTATCAAGAACACAATCTTTTATATAGACATCTATCTTTTTCCCAAAAATACCCTTATCAACACCTTTTTTAATAGTTAAATTTTTTGAGATAAAAGTATAGTCTATATCTTTTAACCTTTGACTATCCAAAGTTGTAAAAATAAAAACACCGTCTTCTTTTAGATTATTTAGGTGATTACGGATGAAAAACTGAAGAACTTCTTTTTTTTTATAAAAATAATGTATAGCAAAAAAGCAGGTAGAAATATCAAAAAATGTATCTGTTACTATCTTTTCTTTTGACAAATCTTTTACTTCAAAAGCAAAATTAAAATTTTTAGATGTAGGTTTAGATATTACTTTGTCACGTCTTTTGTTTGCTTCTTGAATACTTTCTTCGTCTATATCATAACCCTGGACTTTTTTTATGTTATTATCAACCCATTTTTGAATATCTCCTCCTTTTCCACAAGCAAGGTCAAGAAGAGTATCGTTATTATTTGAGTAAAGAGATATAAGAGATCTTTTTATCCAGTTATGAAATCTCCTCATATTGTAAAAAACAGCTTCCTGTCTTTTTTTTTCTTTTAAAACTTTGAGATCAAAAGGTGTGAGAATACTTTCAAAATTATCCTGAGCTACACCTATATAATTTCCTTCTGTTTTGTCAAATCTTACTTTCAAAGGATAAAATTGTTCAGTGTAAGGGTTATAAGCAAACTCTACAACAGAATTATTCATAAAGTTTTGAGACATTAGAAGGGGAACCTTTATAGAACCTAAGCTCTTTAAATTTTCATAGTAAAATTTTTCATCGTTCATACAAAGCAATTCCCATGTCTCTTGTTTATTATAAATATTTTCATTTTTTGAATCGTTATTTGGTTCTACTTTTCTTATTTTAAAATCAACAGTGTTCATACATACAGGCTTCCATTTTAATGGAACATTTTCATCCCTGGTTTTAGGGTAAGGTTTGTTGTAAGGAACTAGTATAAATCCGTCAAAATCAGGATTATTCATAGTTTCATCACTGTTTAAAAATTTTAACATATTCTCATAAATATCTTCATAGTAATATTCCTTGATGAATATGTGAGAGTTTGGATTTTCAGAAATAATTTTACTAACGTATTCCAACCTTGAAGGTAAAGTTAAGTCTCGTAGGTCAGAACCATTATGGAAGAGTATGTCAAAAATGTAAAAGTTACCTTTGTGAAGCTCTCCATCTAACAAAGTATTGTCACAGTTTTCAAAGCGGGTTTCAATCTTTGAAATATTAAGTTTTCTGTCGATAAGATAACATACACCTTTTTGAATAAACATTAAACTTCTTTTCCCATCCAGTTTAACAGTTAAAGCATATAAAGAATCTGGAATGAGTTTTTCGTTTTTAATAGTTTCCGGTTGAGACCCTATGAATTTTTTGGTTTTAACAAGGTTAAAGTAATTGTTTTTTACAAATTCTACTTCAGAAGCCCTCATTATAACAGCTGTTTGCATAATTATTTTTAAAATATGATCTACCATATAGAATAAATCATCTTGACAGTTATTACAAAGAGCTTCGACCTCTACATCATATTTCATATTTTCATACTGAATGTTTGAAATATCACTTGTTGCCTGATACATAGAAAGATCTACTCTGACTTTACAGTCAACTATTAGAGAAATTCTCTTCATAGCTTTAAAAAAGATTGGGGGGTTATCCTCCTTGAACAAATGGTCAACAGAGTTTAATGTTTTTTCTTGTGATAAAGAAAATCTTAAACCTAATTCTGGTTCATCAAAAGTTTTTATATTTTTTTTTGTTATTATTCTTTCACCAATTATACTGTTAACCCAAGGATAAGCTAATGGCGAAGTTTTAGGATTTTTTAATATTTGTGTTACTCTCGTCCCATCTTTATGATGGGCTGTAAATGAATATTCTACTTCACCTTTACCTAAAAAGGATTGAATATGAATAAAATTTTCAAGAGAAATGCCTGGGGAAAATTTCTTTTTGTTAAACTGACCAAATCTTATTTCAAATTCAGTGTTACTAGTTTCATCACATTTTACTTGATTAAGGCAATTTAATACGTTTTGAGTTATTGAGTTCATTTTGTATCTAATATAAAATTTATTTAACTAAAATTCAATTTTTTTTTGATAAGAACCCCTTTTTACTAGATATTTAACAACTTCTAGGTGCTCGGGTTCCGCAAAAAATAACACCATGTATTCCTATTAAATATTTAATAACTTCCAAGTCAGTACTAAATCGCAATACGTAATCATCATTTGCGCAAATATTTGCACCGTTTTCTACTAAATATTTCACAACTTGTAGGTGACCATTGTATGCACTCAGTTGCAATGCATAATCATCATCTGCATGAATATCTGCACCACTTTCTACTAAGTATTTGACAACGTGTAGGCGCCCACTGAATGCACTCCATTGTAGTGCATCATTATCCTTGGCACTAATATTTGCACCGCTTTCTACTAAATATTTGACAACTCCTAGGTGACCATTTTCAGAACTACATCGTAATGGAAAATCATTATCAACGTGAATATCTGCACCCCTTTCTACTAAATATCTGACAACTTTTAGATGACCGTATCTTGCACTCCATCGCAATGGAAAATCATTATCAACGTGAATATCTGCACCGTTTTCTACTAAATATTTGACAACTCCTAGATGACCGCCTTCTGCACTATAACGCAAAGCATAATTATACGTGTGAATATCTATACCACTTTCTACTAAATATTTGACACCTATCAAATTATTATTGACTATAGCTTGTTCCAGATTTTCGTCTTTTTTACATAAATAAACATAGTTAGATAATAAATTTCTCCATTTAATCACATCACATGACGAAGAGTATAGGAAAATTTTTTCCAATATTTCTGGAGGTAGACGTAACATCATTATCTTCTTTTATATTTAATACAAGATTTATTTAAGTAAAATTCATTTTTTGATAAGACGTGTTCTGCACTAAAACGAAATGTATATTCATCATCCATGCGAATATCTGCACCCATTTCTACCAAATATTTAACAATTTCCAGGCGACCATTTTCCGCACTAAATCGTAATGCGTAATTATCATTTGCATGAATATCTGCACCCATTTCTAGTAAATATTTAACACCTATTAAATTATCATTGTCTATAGCTTGTCTAAGATTTGCGTCTTTTTTACATAAATAAACGTAGTTAGATACTAAATTTTTCCATTTAATCACATCACACGACGAAGAGTATAAGAAAATTCTTTCCAATATTTCTGGAGGTAGATGTAACATCATTGTCTTCTTTTGTATTTAATATAAGATTTATTTAAGTAAATATGTTCCAACTTTTATTTTATCATTTTCCAGGCTAAATTTTAATACGTAATCACCGGTCGGATAAATTCCGGCCCCATTTTCTACCAAATATTTAAAAATTTCAATGTTTTCGGGTTGTATGTCATATAATAATGCATCATCCTCTGTATATGTACCCTTTCCCACTAAATATTTAGTAACATTTACACCACGAGCATCTGCCCCATTTTCTACCAAATATTTAACAACTTTCAAGTGACCATTATCAATACTCCATCGTAATGGATAATCATCATTTGTATGAATATCTGCACCGTTTTCTACTAAATATTTGACAACTTCAAGGTGCCCTTTTTTCGCGCTCCATCGCAATGCGTAATCATTATCAGCGTTAATATTTGCACCGTTTTCTACTAAATATTTTACAACTTCAAGGTTCCCGTTTTCCGCGCTAAATCGTATTGGTAAATCATCATATACATGAATATCTGCCCCATTTTCTACTAGATATTTCACCACTTCCAAATGACCATAACTCGCGCTCCATCGTAATGGATAATCATCATTTGTATGAATATTTGCACCCTTTTCTACTAAATATTTTACAACTTCGATATGGCCGTTTTCCGCGCTAAATTGTAATGGGAAATCATTTACCATATAAATATCTGCACCGTTTTGTACTAAATATTTAACACCGATTAAATTATTATTGACTATAGCTTGTTTCAGATTTCCGTCTTTTTTACATAAATAAACATAGTTAGATACCAAATTTCTCCATTTAATCACATCACATGACGAAGAGTATAGGAAAATTCTTTCCAATATTTCTGGAGGTAGATGTAACATCATTGTCTTCTTTTGTATTTAATATAAGATTTATTTAAGTAAAATTCATTTTTTTTGATAAGAATCCATTTCTACCAAATATTTAACAACTTCTGAATGACCAAATCTCGCGCTCCATCGCAACGCATAATCATCATCTGCATGAATATCTGCACCGTTTTCTACTAAATATTTAACAACTTCAAAGTGATCACCGGATGCGCTAAAACGCAATGCCCAGTCATCACCTGCATGAATATCTGCACCGTTTTCTACCAAGTATTTAACAACTTCAAGGTGACCCCTGGTTGCGCTTGACCGCAACGCCCAGTCATTGCTTGCATGAATATCTGCACCCATTTCTACTAAATATTTAACAACTTCAAGGTGACCACCGGATGCACTAAATCGTAATGCATCATCATTATCAGAATGAATATCTGCACCCCTTTCTACTAAATATTTAACAACTTCAAGGTATCCGTGTTCTGCACTAAATCGTAATGCATAATCATAATGTGCATGAATATCTGCACCCATTTCTACCAAATATTTAACAACTTCCAACTGACCATTGGATGCACTTGAACGCAACGCCCAGTCATCATCTGCATGAATATCTGCACCGTTTTGTACTAAATATTTAACACCTATTAAATTATCATTGTCTATAGCTTGTCTAAGATTTGCGTCTTTTTTACATAAATAAACGTAGTTAGGTACTAAATTTTTCCATTTAATCACATCACATGACGAAGAGTATAGGAAAATTCTTTCCAATATTTCTGGAGGTAGATGTAACATCATTGTCTTTTATATTTAATACAAGATTTATTTAAGTAAAATTCATTTTTTTTGATAAGAACTCTTTTCTATTAAATATTTGACAACTTTCAGATGACCATTTTTCGAGCTCTGTTGCAACGCATAATCATAATCTGCATGAATATCTGCACCGTTTTCTACTAAATATTTAACAACTTCAAGATGACCATAACTAGCGCTTAACCTCAACGCCCAGTCATTGTTTGCATGAATATTTGCACCGTTTTCTACTAAATATTTAACAACTTTCAAGTGACCATTTGCCGCACTTGCCCACAATGCCTCATTATCCTTGGCATGAATATTTGCACCTTTTTTTACTAAATATTTTACAAGTTCAAGGTTCCCGTTTTCCGCGCTAAATCGTATTGGGAAATCATCTCCCATATGAATATTTGCACCCTTTTCTTCTACTAAATATTTGACACCTATCAAATTATTATTGAGTATAGCTTGTTTCAGATTTTTATCTTTTTTAGATAAATAAACATAATTAGATATTAAATTTTTCCATTTAATTACATCTGATGCCGATGAGTATAGGAAAATTTTGTCCAATAATTCTGTGGGTAAAACAGCAGCTTGTTTTACAGGTTTGCTCATAGGGTCTTTGTTAACTTGTTTTGTAGAACTCTTAGAGCTACTATTACTAGAATTTTTTGATGATTTCACAGAACTCTTAGAGCTACTATTACTAGAATTTTTTGATGATTTCACAGAACTCTTAGAGCTACTATTACTAGAATTTTTTGACGATGTTGAGTATTTTTGAGGCATATACAGTTGGGTATAAAATTCAGAAAGAAAATAAAAATTACAACTTTTATTTTATCATTTTCCAGGCTAAATTTTAATACGTAATCACCAGCTGGATAAATTCCAGCCCCATTTTCTACCAAATATTTAAGTAAAATTCAGTCTTCACTACCGAACAAATCATCACTTTCTATATCATCTGTTATTTCATCAGTGATATTTACTATAATATCTTCATCTTCTTCGCTATTCTCGTCTTCTTGAATGTCGTTAGGTTCAAAATCTTCAAAGTCAAATTCTTTTATTCTTTCAAGTTCATCAGAGTAGTTTTGTTTAATATCTTCTATCTCTCCTTCCTCAAAAGTTATATTCTTACGAGAACCTCCTCTGTTAAATTTCATCATTGTTTTATGAAGTCGTCCGAAAACTGAATCTGGTTTAAAGATTTGTTTGCAACTAAATTTCTCTATAGATTTCTGCATTCTTACCGGCCTTCTTCTTACTTGTTCTTTTTGTATTGGTTCTGGAGATTTCTCATCTAATGTTGTAGAAAAGGTTGTGTCTTTTGTATTTATAACTGTTAAAAGGTCTTTCTTAAATGTTGTATCTATAGTAGCCTCCATCTTTTGAACCAAAGATTTTCTTTCATCTTCAAAAACTTTTAATTTTTCTTTTGATTTTATATAGGAATGTACCTCCTGTTCAAGCTTTTTTAAAACATCTGTTTCTATAACTCTCATGTTAAACAATATACTAGATTTATTATTTGTGTAATTTTTCTTAGAGTTAGTTTCTGTCAAAGTATTAAAAATAAGTAGAAGAAGGTTAATATCTTCCTTATCATTATCAATTATACCTTGTAATTCTTTAACAAAATTTAGGCTTTCTTCGGTCATATTCTTTTATACAATTTTTATTTTTAAATATGATAATAGGTCCACTTAAAAAATTAAATTTCTTAGCTATTACTAACTATTACCATATATGAGCAGAAGTTCTTATGGAAAACCTTTAAAAGGTGTTGGATCTTTAAGTGTAAGATTTACAGGTGCTATTGAAGATAGTATTATAGCTGCTTTATCTTCAGGAGGGATAGCTTTTGAAAATATCAATATTTCTGGAGGTATTATAGATGGTGTAACAATTGGTGTAAATACACCTGGTCCAGGTGTATTTACTACTTTACAGACAGGTACACCATCAGGTCTTGGGTATCAAGTATGTTTCTACGGGCAAACAGTAGGAGATAGCGCTTGTTGGGAACCTGTCCTAGGTATATGGAATATCAACGGTGATCTTTCTGTGAGAGATATTTCAGATATGGGCAATCTCAGAATATCTGGAAATAGATTATCATCTACAAATACTAACGGTGATATAATAATTGATCCTAACGGCACGGGAACTGTTAATATACCTGCTGGTATAGATCAAAATACGTCAACAGGGGATATTCTTTTCAATACTTCTACCGGAGTTTATTCACTTACTACAGGTAACACAGCAACCATTTTATCACAAAATGAAACCTATATTAAAACAAATGGTGGCGATATTTACATAGAAACAGGTATAACAAATCTTGTAAGTACTATAACAAATATATCAAACGGAGCGTCGCCTACAATAACAACTCTTTTAAACCATGGGCTTAATCCTGGAGATCAAATTATTATTACAGGTACAAACAGCACACCTTCTGTAGATGGTTATTGGACAGTTGTTTCTACACCTACAAACGCTACATTTACTATTACACCAGGATCCCCTGTTACATCCTCTGGAAACCAAGGAAGTGTTTCTAGACAAAATGACATTTTTTTAACAGCAACTACAAATGTTAATATTCCTCAAGACGTGGGGTTAACATTCGGAACAGATTCTGAAAATATAAGGGGGAATTCTTCCGGAGAAATAACTATCTCTTCTTCTGGAGACATCAATCTAACACCTGATGAAGACAAAGATGTTAATATCCCTGTTAACATCGGCTTAACATTTGGCTCAGATACTCAAAAGATTGAAAGTGATGGGACAGATATAACAGTAAGCGTAGGTTCAGGGAAACTTATTGTTGACGGTGACTTAACAGTAATGGGAACAACAACTACAGTAGAAAGTACTGTGACAACAATTAAAGATCCTGTAGTGTCTCTAGGAACCTATCCTCCAGTAACAGATGATAATAAAGACAGAGGTGTGGAGTTTTTCTGGAATACCGGGAGTGCTCAAAGGACTGGTTTCTTTGG
>JACCDW010926770.1_pt1 | contig 36112 bp, 54 predicted proteins | sample 7449781 | NCBI WGS metagenome assembly JACCDW01 (sample SAMN15323449, study PRJNA562643) | freshwater metagenome | isolation source: river surface water | place: USA:Blue River Watershed | collected 2017-08-18
GCCTATGGTCAAGCCTTGAATCTTCCATCGCAGTTTATTGGATACCAAATGGCTACTGGTCAACAACCTGGGTTTGGATTCGGGCAGCAGGCTCCCGCGCTTATAACTGATTACAGCAGCTCATTTATTCCGTCTGGTCAGATGGCTACTCCATTTGGATTGCCTCCAGGAGGCGCATAGCATGGTTCAACCAATTCAATACGATGTTTCTGTAGCTGATCCGTTTGCGGCTACGGTAAAAGGGTTGCAACTTGGCGCATCTGTTGTGCAGGCTGAGGAAGCTAATAGACAACTTGCGCTTCAGCGATTACAGCAAGAGCAGGCATTTCAACAAGCTCAGATGGTACAAAGGGCTGGCGCAGCGTTAATCGCTAATCCTAACCCTACCGCAAGGGATTTTGTTAACTACGCGATGCTTCTTCCTAAAGACCAAGCTGAGTCTGTTAGGAAGAACTTTGAAACGTTAGAAAAAGCCAACCAAGACAGAGAGATTCAGTTTACGTCTCAGTTATTTTCTGCACTGCAAGCAAAGCAACCGGATGTAGCAAAGAGTTTGCTTGAGACTAGGATCGAGTCCGAGCGCAACGCAGGAAGGCCAGATTTGGCAAAGGCATCAGAGACGATGCTTGGCATTGTCAATGCTAATCCTGACGCAGGATTTAAGTTTGTTGGAACCATGCTGGCTACGCTTCCTGGCGGTGACAAAGCCATAGAGACAGCGATCAAACTTAATCGCGCACCAGTTGACCTAGCTAAAGCAGAAGCTGATCTTGATTCAGCAAAAGCAAAAGCAGAGAAAGATGGTGTTGATGCTTTATATGCTGAACTTGTCGCTAGACAGAACTTAAGCAAGGCAACTTCAGAAGCGATTACCGCTGCATCTGATGCTAAGTTTAGAGACCAAACAAATCAACTTGGCTTAGACCAAAAGAATTGGGATATTAAGAACTTACAAAGCCAAATTAGAGATAGAGCTAACAAAGCAAGGCTTGACGAAATGAACGTTAACTCTCAGGTTCTTGAGAGGCTAGCGAACATTCAAGATAAGGCTACAAGCATTCCTGCTGGATTACAGCCAGACATGAACAAAGCATTTGTCGCGTCGGCCACCGCAAAAAGTCAGGCAGATCAATTTAATAGCTTGGCATCAAGGATTACAGATATTGGAAATGCCTGGGGTTCTCTTGGTTCGTTCAGTGAGTGGATCAAAAAATCTACTGGTAGTCAGAATGCGGTATCTGAACTAAGGCAAGAATACACAAGGCTTAGAAACTCAGCGGCTATTTCAGCGTTACCACCTGGGCCAGCAACAGATAAAGATATTGCACTTGCAATGTCAGGCTTTCCAACAGAGACCGGCGATCCGCAAATTATTGCTTCATTTCTGCGTGGCGTAGCAAAGATGAAGGATATTGAGTCATCTGTTGAAAGTGCTCGAGGCGAATGGATGGCTAACAACAAAGGGCTTTTGAATCGAGCTAAGACTGGATTTATCGCTGGCGACTTTGCTGTTAACGCTGGTGAGACTTTCCCTGATCTTACAAAGCGCATTGCAGATACCGTTTCGAAGCGGTACATATCGCCAACTCAACAACAACAAGCCACTACAGAAACATTACTGAGGCAGATTCCTGGCAATGCACCGCCAGTAGCTACTCCGGCGGTATCGGATATACGTAAGCAAGCAGACGCAATTCTTGGAATTAAGTGATGGCTAGTTCTCTGGATTACGCTCGGTGGATTGTTGAGAATGCGGCTAAAAAAGGTACGCCGGAATTCGACACTGTTGCAAAAGCGTATGAACTGGCTAAGCAAGAAGAAGCTGGGACTGTTGCGCCAATAGCACCACCTCCTCCAACGCCTACACAGCAGATAATTGGTGCTGGTGAGGCTGCGCTGACTACAGGCACTGCTGCATTGGCTGGACCAGTCGGAGGGTTTGTTGGTGGCGCAATGGGCGTTGCTAAAAACATCCTAGAGGGTAGATTCCAGACTCCAGACGCTCAACGTCTTGTCGAAGAATCGGTTGCTAAGGGTGCTCAAGCTGTTACCTACGAACCAAGAACACAAGCCGGTCAGGAAGCTGTTCAAACGGTTGTTGAAACCGTAGAGGCTGCAAAGATTCCTCCGTTTGTTCCTATTGCTGGACCTGCTGGAACTGTTAGACCTGCTGTGCAAGCCACAAGAACTGCTGCGGGAGTGGTGACGCAACCAGTAAGAGAAGCAGTCGTTAGCGCGGTTGAGTCGATCAAAGAACCTCGAAGAACGGCTGGAAGTGTTGGTGCTGCTGCAACAGAATTAGGTACTTTGAGACAAGCGCGAGCAGAAGAACTTCCTATTCCTATTGCTCTAACTAAAGGCCAGCGTAACAGGACTTTTGAGCAACAACGATTCGAGCAAGAAATATCCAAAGACCCAGAAAAAGGTGCTCCAATACGAGAGCGTTTAGCCGAACAACAGAATCAAGTTAAACTGAACTTAGAGGCTTTTATTGACGCAACGGGTGCTGAGACGCGAGACTTGAGAACGGCTGGTACTTTAGTTGTAGAGGCTTTGCGCGACGAATTAGCACGAGATAAGACTAAAGTACGGACGTTATATAAGGCTGCTGAGAACGCAGGTGAGACGCAAGCACCTGTCAACCTTGCACCGCTTGCTGACTATCTGAACAATAATAGGGCTGGAAGGACTTCTGCGCCTATCCTGAATACAATTGCAAACGAACTTGAGGTCCGTAACGTAGGCACTGGAAGTCTCGCAGACGGTACGCTTACCGCTGGCGAAGCAACACTTAAGACAGTGGAAGAACTGCGTAAGTCGGTTAACAAATTCGTTAAGTCTAATGATCCTAATGACGTTCGAGTAGGCATTGAGATCAAAGAAGTTATTGACGGCATAACCGAGAATGCTGGCGGTGAGCTGTATCAGCGAGCTCGACGGGAAAGACAGAATCTTGCTAACCGATTCGAGAATGTCGCGCTAGTGTCAAACTTAATTAACACCAAGCGAAACAGTAACGACAGGATCATCGCTTACGAAGATGTCATCAGGAAAGCTGTGCTTGAGCCTTCGACATCACTTGATAGCACCAAACATTTATTTGGGCTTCTCAAGAAGTCTCCAGAGGGAAGGCAAGCGGTAAAAGAGATACAGGGTGCTGTACTGCAAGCGATTCGAGATGACGCATACAAGAACGTCACGACGAATGAGCGAGGCGATAGGCTTATATCTCCAGCAGCATTTAACCGGACTGTCCAGAACCTAGATAAGTCTGGAAAGCTTGATTACGTCTTTGGCAAGAAAGGCGCAGAGCAAGTACGGACATTGAACGATGTTGTTTCTGTGTTATTTACTGCTCCACCAGGAACAGTGAACACCTCGAATACAGCATCGGTACTTTTAACCGCACTCGATACGATGACAACCTATGGAACAACAGGGATTCCTGTACCAGCTGTACAGGCTCTTCGAGCGGCTGCGAAACAAATTAAAGATCGCAAGGTCAGAAAGCAAGTCGAAGACGCACTTCGAAAGGGATAGCATGAGCGCATTATCGGTTACACCTTCATACCCAACTTTCAACGATCTAAATGGCGATCCGTTGGATGCTGGGTATATCTGGATTGGTACGGCTGGCTTAGCTGCTCAGACCAATCCGATTGCTACTTACTGGGATGCTGCGCTGACTGAGCCTGCTGTGCAACCGATTCGGACGATTGGTGGATACCCTTCAAAGTCTGGTTCTCCGGCAATGGTCTATGTGAACTCTGATTACTCGATCATGGTTCAAGACTCGAAGTTCAATCTGATTTACTCAGCACCAAATGCTACTGAGCGTGTATCGCTAAGCGTTATATCGGGATCTATTCCATCATCGTCGATTACCTATACGCCAGCCGGTACGGGAGCAGTTGCAACAACCGTTCAAGCTAAACTGCGTCAGATCATTTCGGTCAAAGACTTTGGCGCAACGGGCAATGGAAGCACAGACGATACGTTAGCCATTCAAAAGACGATTGATTACTTGTCCTCGATTGGTGGCGGCACTGCTCAGTTTCCTACGGGAACCTATAAGATTTCCTCCAAGCTAACGATTTCGTCTAACTCTATCTTCCTTTCTGGCGAGGGCAGGCAATCAAGCGTTATCGCGCCGGTTGCAATGTCTCAAGACTTTATTTTGTTTGATACCTGCTCGCAGGGTGGCGTGAACAACCTCGGCATTATCCCGATAGGTTTTCAGGCAGGAGCAACGGCTGGCATTAGGATTAAGAACTGCCATAACGTGGTTGTCGATCAGTTTTTGCTGTATGGAAATACACAAAATGGAATCATTATTGAAGGTGGGGCAGGTTTTTATTTATGCACTATTTCTAACTTTGAGATTAGTAACTGTTCGCTTTCAGGGATTGAGGTAGGAGCAGGATCGTTAGCCCAGGGTGTATGGATTCTTGATGGCATCGTAGCGAGTTGTTATGACGGAATCCTTCTTAACTACGCAAGCGGCGTGTATATCAACACGGTAGATATTATTTCGTCACGCAATTCTGCCCTTGCAACATATCCTGGCGTTGGGCAATACGTCACAGCTGTTTTTGCTGAAGGTGTAACGGCAGACACTTCAGTAGGGCATGGCATCTCGCTAATTGATAATGGCGGCAAGACAACTGATGTGAACCTTGTTAACTGTTGGGCTGCGACAAATGGTCTTAGCGGCCTTCGCTGTGCGGCTAATACAGATGGTGTGCTTGTTAGCGGGTCGAGATTTATCAATAACGATCAGCGAGGCATCCTGCTTGAGAACGGCAGGAACTACACCATTAGCGGCTGTCAGATTGGCATGAACTCAATGGATGGGTCAGCACTTTATGATGGCGTTGCTATCGGAGCAGGTGTTACACATGTCACGATTGAAAACTGTTTCTCTGGTGGTCCATTGGGACGTATTGGGGTACTTGCATCGAACTTACAACGATACGGTGTTTGGGTTGGTGCTGGCGCTGATTACTTGGTGATCTCTGGCAACAACTTAACGGGTAACGTTACAGGTGCTTTGCTGAACAATAGCACTGCGTCAAACATCTTTATCTCAGAGAACCTTGGCGATAGTAGAAAGACCACATCAAACATCGAGACGGTTACGACAAATGCCAGCGGCATCGGAACGATCACGCATAACCTCGGAACCACACCAAGCGCAGTTTGTGTTACTGCCGCTGATACTGCTAGAAGCTTAATGGTCGGTTTGTACAATGTTGGACCGACAACATTTTCGTTTTACACTCGCATCGTCGAAGCAGGAAACCCAGCTAATGGGCAAGTTCTTGCTAGTGGCCCGATTACTGTTTCTTGGATCGCAACAAAAACGTAGGAGCCTGTTATGGCAGCAGCATCAACATTTGCATTCAATCCATTAGGCCCAACGAGTCTTTTGGTTGCAAACAATCCAGCTCCGACTCCGGTGCAAGTCAAGGTTAACGACGAGCAACAAGGATTCGGTCAATACCGCATCATTAACAATTCCACGACCATAACGGCATTTCTAGGCGTTGGTTCTACAGCTGCGCAAGCAACTGCAAGAGCTGCAACGATTGTTGCCGGTACGCCAGCGCAGACTATTGTGCTGGTCCCAGGTGCTGTTGAGGTGCTAAGACTACCTAACAATGCTTACTTCACGGCTTACGCACCAGCCGTTGCAAACATTTACATCATGCCAGGACAAGGCCTGTAATCATGGAAGTCGATCCAGTTAAATACGGTGTGCTCTGGGAGCGAGTGCAATCAATGGATAAAAAGATCGACAAACTAGAATCACAGGTTGAGCAACTGCTTGAGCTTGCCAATAAGGGCAAAGGTGGTTTCTGGATGGGTATGACAATCGCATCTTTTGTAGGTGCTGCTGCAAGCTGGATTGCAAGCCACTTTAGGCATGTTTGATATTTTGTCGGGTGGTTTGCTTGGTAGCATTTTTGGAGGCTTGTTTAGGCTTGCCCCAGAGGTGCTAAAGCTTTTAGACAAGAAGAACGAACGCCAGCATGAACTAAGTATGTTCCAGTTACAGACTGATCTTGAGAAGTTAAGAGGTCAGTTCAAGGTCGAGGAGAAATACGTTGATTACTCGATTCAGCAATTGGACACGATTAAGTCTGCGTTTCAGGAGCAGTCTGAAACGGCTAAGGCTGCTGGTTGGTTTGTGGCTGGCGTATCTGCCTTGGTACGGCCTGGAATCACCTGGGCACTATTCTTTATGTATGCGACAGTTAAGGCGGCTGCGCTTGTTCTTGCGTTTCAGAGCGATGCGGCATGGCACGAAGTGATTCTCAAGGTATGGGATGACGATGACTTTGCACTCTTTATGATGTGCATTTCATTCTGGTTCGTTGGTCGCGGCATTGAGAAGTACAAGTGAATGAAGCCATTGAGCTTTCCAAAAATGTACTTATCAAACCGTTTGAAGGTTATGCTCGACGATTGCCTGACGGTGGTTGCTGCGCTTATCCTGACCCCGCTTCTGGCGGTGATCCTTGGACTATTGGTTATGGTAGCACTGGTCCCGATATTGGCAGAGAAACTGTTTGGTCTAAAGATCAGGCTGAGAAGGCTTTACAGGCCCATCTAGTCTATTTTGCTAATGGCTTGATACGAAGATCGCCTACGGTTGTAAAAGCTTCTCCAGCTCGCTTTGCAGCCGTTCTAAGCTGGGTCTACAACTTAGGCTTTGGCAACTACCATATCTCAACGTTCAAGAAGCGTGTAGATGTTCAGGACTGGTCTGGTGCTGCTACTGAGTGCTTGAAATGGAATAAGGCAAGAGGAAGAGTCTTGCCTGGGCTCACAAGAAGGAGGCAGGCAGAGGCGTTAATGCTTGACCCTGCTATCAAACTGAAATAGTATGACTTATCAACTCCCCGTGTTTAACCCGCTCGATGCGGGTTTTTTTTCGTCAGAAAGGGATGTCATCTTCGAAGTCGGTCATATCTCTGCCTGATGCTTTCGCATAGGCCTTGGCTGAGGTAGAAGAGTCTTCATCTCGCTTGCCTAGCATTGTCAGCCTGCCGACAATGACTTCGGTGGTGTACTGGTCAATACCATCTTTAGACCACTTACGAGTTCTCAGAGAGCCCTCGATAAAGACTTGAGAGCCCTTCTTTAGGTATTTACCAGCCACTTCCGCAGCTGAGTTGAAAGCAGAGCAACGATGCCACTCGGTATGCTCTGTGCCATCTTTACCCTTCTGCGAGGTTGCTAGACTAAAGTTGCATATCGGTGTTTCCGTCTTTGCAAACGATGGGTCATTGCCAAGCCTGCCAAGCAAAAACACTTTATTAACACTACTCATGATTTCTCCGTTTATTGATAACGTCTAACTGCATATCAACCTCTGATAAAAACCGCTTTACTTCAGACTCAATTTTCTCGATCTCTTCTCTGGCTGGCTCAAATCGGATAACCAAAAGCATCATGTCCTCTGGCATACGATTATCGAAACTAACGAAATCGCACCACTTGCGTTGCGTACAGGCTAGCTGTGCAAGCATCTGCGCTTGGTACTTACTTGGGATTTTCTGATCGCACCAATACTGAATGTGCTGCTGAGAGTTCGGGCATTTGATCTCGATAAGCCCATCATCCCCGATGAGGCCATCAGGAGAGGCTCCAAACCACTTTATAGACGGGTGTTGAACGAAACCACACTCTTCAACGTCAACGCTTCTATAAGCCTCATAGACAGATCTAGCAACGGGTTCTAAGTCGATACCGCGCTGCATGGCAGACGAAACAAAAGCATCCTCAGTAGGCGCACCTACAAGACGCTCGGTGATAACTTGGATTCTGTAGTTGGCTCTGCTTGCTGCTTCGCCACTTTTGATCGTAGCCAGTACGTTAGACATCTGGCTTGCAGTGACATGGCCGAGTCTGGCCTGATACCAATCTTCCGTTCTTTGTTCCATTTTATTACCTCCAATATTTGCTAACTTCTAATATACCACGTTTGAACATTTGATCTAATGTTTTCTCATGGGCTTCGTTCCAGAGTTCTCTTCTTTCGTCTTTCGTTAGATTCTTCCCTTGGTCGATATGAGCATGGCACTTATGACAGAGAGCTGCCACGCGCCAATCATCAGCCTTGATTCCTGTTCCTTTGCCATGCTTTTGTTGGTTGCTGTGTGCTGCAACAACGGTCCCATCCTCAGCACCACACATAGCACAGCAAAGGTATCTAACGACCCTTAGAAGATGTTCGTTACGGTAGTTCATTCTTAAACCGCTGTGCAATCTCTTCGGCCATCAGTCTTAGCTCCATTGCCTGTACAGCTATCTCATGAGCTTGCTCGGCTAGCAGATCCATCTGGATCAGGATTTCTTGATGGTCTGTGAGCTCAAGCATGTCTTTCACCTGGGCTTTCATTGCAAGTATCTTTAAGTTCATAGGGTTGCCCTTTCTATGTTTCGGTTGTTCACGGATTCTGTTCTCCATATTTCGATGGAAGTCTGTGCGGAAACAAGCTTCCAGCGTAGCGACTCTTCGGTTTCGACTGCCTTTCTAAGGTCTTCCAGTAGTTGGATGTACTCTGCATGAGCGTAAGCATCCCTTTCCTGAGCACCGATTGTTTCCTCGAAGCTGTTTTTCATAAGCAGTGATTTTTTGCTCTTTCTGAACTCCTCCAAGTAGATTCTTGTAGCCTTTGCTTTTGCATAAAGCGAAGACCATTTGTAGATGAAATCTACAGCGTCACGCGGTGAGTGCTCCATTTATCAATCCTAAAAGATTTTTACCGCCGTTGCTGTAAACGATTCGTGCCTGCTCGATGTTGCCAATCACAGTAGGCTTTGGAACTGGCAAGCCCTTCTCTAGATAGCTTTCATCTGATGATCGCTGCCCTTTCAAAACCTTTGGATATTCGTAGCCAGGATTCCTGTAGAAAGCCTTATAGCCTTCGCAAAACCTGTGCTGCAAATAAGATAGCTCTTCCATTGTTACCGAGCAGAACTTAGGCCAGCCTCCAAGACCTTCAATGACTGCATGAATAGCAGAGTCATCAAAGACAACGTCTTGCCAAGGACCTGCACGAGTGATTGCTTCATAAGCCTTTGACCAAGCCATGTGCGATCTATCCGTTGGTGTACCTGATAGCTTCTTTACGACATCAGCAACCTTTGGACAAAACTGACCCGTTTCTGGGTCCATAGCATGAGCTGATAGTGCTTTTGAAATCTGATCGAGTTCGTAGTTCTTGCAAGCTTCGAACCAGACAGAAAGCGTGAACTCGCTTACCTCTTGCCCGTAGTGTGCATAAACATTGGTAATAAGCGTTCTAAATTCGTTTATATCTTTCATTGCATACCTCTTTGCATCTTGGCTAACCATGCTTCACCAACCGCTTGATTGCGAGCCTCAAGAGCCTCTTGCTTGTTTAGCTTGCGAGACATGTCAAGTTCGTCATCCCATCTTCCTTGGTTCAACCAAGTCGAAGGGTGCGGAATGAACTCTTGAGACGTTTCTTTCAGTCTCCAGTGTTCAGCGTGCTTATCAATGGCTTGCAAAGCTGCTTCGCGTTCGCTTACTGTCATGCGTTTCCACACACGTTCGGCTGCTTTCTTTGCGATCTTCCTTGGGTACTGCTTCCAGAATTGCTCAAACATCATATTTTCTCCATAGAACGACCAACTACGAACCAAGGTTCGTAGAACTTATCAGGTGCCGTATTGCGTACAAACGCTCTTCGAGTTGGCCTGATCCAATACTCAAGGGTATAGCGGATGTCGACTCCGGCTCCGAAGCTACTTACTCTTCGGCCTCTACCCCGACTAGGCTTTCTTGCTTGAGTGCGCTTGCCCTTCGCGCACAGAGCGATTTACGACCGTTCTCGCCGATCATCATAGAGGGCAACAAAAAAGCCACTTACTGCTGCGCCTAGTGGAAGTCCCTCAGTTACGAGGGTAGACGCATGAGTAAGTGGCCTTCAGATTGTTGACTTCCACGACAACAAGTGAATTATAGCCTAACTATCTTTGGTGTGGAAAGACCTTTTTTCCATCCGTGTACTTCAAGTACCCATCCCGCTCGCAAAAGAGCGGGTAAGTACGGCGAGTCAGCGATCTTTTTTACCCTGGCTGACACATTCGTCCAGCTGGTTGTCTGAACGCCAAGGGTTTGTTGTTCGTCAAGAGCAACGATGTCGATAATCCCAAAAAGGTCCTGACGTATGCGAGCGAAAGCATTCCAACGCTCAACAACCTCACAGGTCATGCCTTGTTCTCGAAGGTAAGCAAGCGATCTTTGTGTTGGTGACATAGCAATCCAGATAAACGGTAGGTCTCGGCTGATAAGTGGTAGCCAAAAATCGGCAAATCACAATAGAACTATTTTAAGATTCCATTACCGAAACACAAGGAAATAAAGATGGAAATCAACGAAATAACAAGCTGGAGACTACACAAAGCCATAGAGGTGTTGTCTAAGATTTCAGAGTTATCGCCTAAAGACCATTTCGATCATGAGATAGGTTTCTGGCAAAAACTTGGGTCAATCCAAGGTCAGGCAGATGTAGCTAGGGTTCTTTTAGAAGGTATGACTAATGACAAACGAGGAGCATGAGCAATGGTTAAGCTTGCAGACTATAGACTTGGATTACATAGCGCATCTGGCAAAGAAGGGTCTGAAGATGGACCCAGAAAAAAAACTTCGTTGGGTGGGTCCGGTGAACTGGGCATACACGGCAGCGGAGAATCCAGAGCTTCAGAGACGCATATCGTCAAAAACAATCCTGGTGCAGGACGACCAAAAGAACGAGTACGAGATACTGATCCAGCTACGCGCGAGTGGGTTCAAGTCTTAACGCTTGGCAATGTGATGTTAGTCCCTCATTACACCAAGCGAGGAATTTACGTTCTTCCAGGCGGTAAAGAAGCAGAGCCAAGTCAGCTTCTCAATGCCAAACCATCAACCTCTTATTTGTGGCCGAGATCATGGACAAAGTAAAAATCAGAGTTATTTACGACCCAACAGACCTTAATAGTCGGGCATATGACTACAGAGCCATAGAAAGCACTTACGAGGTTGGCGACAGGATCGGATGGGGTGCAAGCGAACAAGAAGCTATTGATGACTTAATCGACCAGCTAGAGGTTAGGTCAATCTCAAAGGTAGAGGTAATGAAGTGAAACGCATAAAGCCTGACCGTGACTTTGTTGAGCTGCAAGCAGAAAGAATGCGCCAGCTTTTACAAGAACGGTCAGCTTTATCACGCGATGATCTTGAATACATCATGAGCGCAGTATCCAAGCTAAAAGACGAAAGGCTTAAGCAATGCGTGGCTGATCTTGTTGGCTGGGGTGACGATGAGAGAGCGGAGATTGAGACCTTTGTGGCCATTGCAATCGAGGTCATGAAGCGAACTACGGTCTCAAAACTGCGCGAATGCTCAAGGATCGTAGAGATGCGTTACTTAGTAAATCAGTCGGAGAAAATATGACAAGCGAGCAAATCTTACGAATGGCAGAAGAAGCAGGGTTTAGCCCTTTTCACCGCAGCCAGTTATTGCGGCTCTTAAACAAGTTTGCTGATGGCGTTGAGTTCGAAGCAAGCGAAGCAAGGCTAGACAACTGTATCGCGGTGCTAGAGAAACACGGCCTTAAAGACGCAGCAGATATTCTTAGGGGTGAGGGATGACACAGAACGAATGGATATTTAACAGGATGAAAAAGAGCAAGAAGCTCCTAACACCCATGGAAGCCCTGAACGGGTGCGGGTGTCTTAGGCTTGCAGCGAGGATCAACGAACTTAAGAACCAAGGCCACAAAATCAAAAAGTACTGGGTGCAAAAAGGTGAAAAAAAGTTCGCCGGATACATGCTCATGACGTAATAGTTGTGTTATAGTAGAACTTCATCAAATACAGGAGTAAAGGAAATGTACGAAAAACTTAGATCGATCAATGTCAAGCCAATGGTAGAGCACAAGGATGGCTTGTCATACTTAAGTTGGGCCTATGCCTGGGATACGTTTGCAAGCAATATCCCTGATGCAACCTACGAAATCATCAAGCACGAGAATGGCTTACCCGTATTCGAGTCCGCTGCTGGCGCGATGGTTTACACGAAAGTCACTGCAAACGGCGTGACTCATGAGATGTGGTTACCTGTGATGGATCACAGAAACCGAGCGATGAAGTCTGAGCCCTACACCTACAAAACATCCAAAGGCGAGCAAACCGTTCAGGCTTACACGATGATGGACGTTAACAAGGCCGTTATGCGGTGCTTGGTCAAGAACCTTGCCATGTTTGGTTTAGGGATTGCGATCTACGCAGGAGAAGACCTTCCAGACGATGACGATCCAGTGATTGACAGGATCAAGTCAGCGCAGACAGAAGAAGAGCTCACAGAGGTGTTTAAGAGTGCTGTAAAAGAGTTTATGAGCAACAACGCAATGATGATTAAGTTGGCAGCAGCTAAGGACGCTCGCAAGAAGGAACTCAAATGAAATCCAGCGACATAACTTTAATGCTTGGCGGTGCTGCCTTTGGTTTCATCTTTGCTGTTTTGGCTTGGGGGATGCTATGAACGAAAACTTTAGAGACGCTTGGCTAAGGTTCAAATTCAAGAATAGCCACAAGATGCTTAACAAGGTCGCTGAGCAGAACATGTTCGATGCTTTTCTAGCAGGATGGAGAGAAGCAGGCATGGTTGCTGAGAAGGAGTTTGTTTGGTTCGAGGGTGATAGAGCATGACTTGGTTAATAAGAAACGGCGAAGTCGTACAGATCAAGCCCAAGAACAAAGTAAAGATTGGGTCTAATTACCAGCCAAAGCCAACAAATTACGTTGAATACGACCAGCTATGGGTGCAAGACGTGTTTTTCGTAGGAAAGACACCTTGGTCATGGATCAGATGGAAAACGCCACAGTGGATATTTGGACTAGTCATCTGGTTTGCTGTGTGCGTAATCCTAAACTTAATTGCAAGAAGGATGATGTAAATGACTGCTGAACAAGAGAAAATACTGAAGTATCTATCAAAGAGACGTACACCAGCGATTCTTAAAGAGGTAAGGCTACAGACGAAGATTGATAAACAAACGGCTTACAACTCGCTTAGACAATTGGTAAAAAGCGGTTACATCACAAGCAAGCCTGTGATTGTTGACTTTGCAAAAGACAGTGCTTACGAGTTCCTTACGTTTGAGCCAGCGAAGAAGGAGCCCAATAGGAATCCAGTTCGCTTTAGTAAAGCAAGACTGACGTTGGATAAGAAGTTTTACAACGATCCTTTCGGCCTAAGCACATGAGTGGCGATCACAACATGTACCAAGCTGCGAGTAAAGAACGAGACCCTTTAGGTTTAGATCAGCACGAGCGAGGCGCAAAGTTAGACGCTGGGAAGATTAGGCCAACGTTAATTTTCTGCTCTATGCACCGAGCTTTGCGAGCGGTTATTGACGTTGGTGAGTATGGAGCAAGAAAGTACACGGTGGACGGCTGGCAGTTCGTTGATGATGGGTTCTCACGTTACACGGAGGCAATGTACCGTCATTTGCTAGCAGAAAACGAAAGTATGCACGACGAAGCAACCTGTCTGCCTCATGCCGCACATGCAGCATGGAATGCCTTAGCTCGGCTCGAATTGCTTTTGAGAGAAACTGAGTCTGGGGAAAAGAAATGAATTTAGAAGCCAATAAGCCTGAAATTGAATTCGTCGTTTCCCATGACGTAAAAACAGGTAAGGCAACTAGCCGTGACAACCGATTTGACACGGTCAGAGAGCTAGTCAAAGACCCGTTGTTGCGAGTCACGGATATTGCATGGAAGACTGGTTATAACAAAGGCCATGTCAGCAGACTACGCAAGGAAGCCATGCGCCAAGAACTGTGTAGAGGGGAAATTATGATCGAGAACAAGAATGCAAAGACACCAGCAGACGGGCCTGTAGCTTGGGGTTGTCAGTGCGGCAAACTTTATACAGTTACTTGTATTTCAAGCAAACCGGCTAAGCAATGGGTTGGGCTGACGGGAGATGAAGTTTATGAATGTTGGAAGACTGGAGATGTTGTTGCGGCGGTTGAAGCCAAGCTAAAGGGGAAGAATCATGGATAGAGAAGCTATTGAAGAAGCGATAGAGGTGCTGGAGGATGCAAGCGCAGATATGCTGACGGAAACTGGCAATGAAAATTACTACGGTGAAGCCATCACCATCCTGCGCCAAGCACTGGAGACAGATTTAGCAAGGGTTGGGGAAGTTGGCGTATGGGGTGAGTGGCAAAGGCTGACGGATGAGGAAGTGTTTGAGCTGGCAGATACAAATCTCTACGATGGTGGTAAGAATCATGGTGTGCTTGCCTTTGCAAAAGCCGTTGAGCAAGCCTTAAAGGAGAAGAACAAGTGGTAGATATCGTAACAGGACTACGACTGAAAGAACCAAGTTAAAGGAAAAGAACCATGGATAAACAAGAGGTTCTTTCGCTTGCAAGAAGTACTGGCGTGATGATCTCTGGAAGACCTGAGTTCGAAGAGTCAGTAAAGAAGTTTGGCAAGATGATTATTAAGCGACTGCAACCGCTTACTAAGACTCAGCGAACCTATCTGGAAGCACTGACCGAGCCAAAGTCATTGCAAGACCTAGCAAAGCAGTTTGGCTGTACACCTCAAAATGCCTTGAAGATGATTCGAGCACTAGAGGCTAGGAAGCTCATTAAGAAAGAACCACTGTTTAAGAAACACATAGGAGCCTGGGCTTACTACTATGTCAAAGGAGACACCCATGTTTGAAACACTCTGGTTAAACTACTGTAAAGATCATGGTATGGATTCGTTCAACCGTCATAACTACGGTATTTTCGTGGCCGGAGCAAAAGCAGAGCGTGAAATCATCGAGATCCTGTTGAAGAAGCAGTTGGTCGACTTAGACCAGCGTTACATAGATGGTGTGCTTAACTCGATCAACACCATCAAAGCAAGAGCAACCTTAAATTCTTACATCTATGAAAAGCAAAGCAGTTACGACAATCAGAAGCATTCTTCTTGAAAAGCTAACTCACGCCGAAATCAAAGAAAAGACAGGGCTAACGCACGAGCAAATAGGCATGGCGTTGTCCTATCTCTTCAAAAAAGGCGAGATAAAGCGCGAGAAGCAGCCAGCATCTAAGGCATTGGGAAGGCGAGAAGTCTATGTCTACTTTCCAGCCTAGTTGCGAGTCATGTAGGCATAGCGTTGGCTGTGGCGAGATGAGGCTAGGCAATGAGGTTATTCGCAAGATGCTGATTTGCAAGCTAACGAATGTATTTGCGGTGGACCCCTGTAGGAAATACGAGTATGAGCCAGGAACAGATCCAGAAACTACCAATCGACGCACTAATACCCTACGCTAACAACGCTAGAGTGCATTCGGACAAGCAGATATTACAGATTGCATCGAGTATTAAGGAGTTCGGCTTTACTAACCCTGTACTGATTGACAAAGACAACGGCATCATTGCAGGCCACGGAAGGGTCGAGGCCGCAAGGAAGCTAGGTCATAAAGAGGTTCCGGTTATCAGACTTGAGCACCTGAGCGAAGCTCAGAAGAAGGCTTACATCCTTGCAGACAACAAGATAGCGATGAACTCGACCTGGGACGATCAGCTACTTGCGTTAGAGCTGCAAACGATAGGCGATCTAGGTATCAACTTAGACTTCACTGGCTTTGACGAGTCAGAAATTTCCGCGCTTACTCCACAAGAAATAACAGAAGGTCTAACAGATGAGGACGCCGTACCAGAACCACCTCCTGAGCCTATTACCAAACCTGGGGACATTTGGATACTAGGCAAGCATAGGCTTATGTGCGGTGATAGTACGAGCATGAATCACTTGGCAACGCTTACCGCAGGTGCGCTTGTGGACATGTGGCTTACCGATCCACCGTATAACGTGGCCGTGCAGGGAGGTAATCACGGCGACCCTGATCGTAAGAACGGCAAGCGCATCATGAATGACCAGATGGCTGACGATCAGTTTCGGCAATTCTTGCGAGATTCGTATACGGCTGCCGATTCAGTTATGAAGCCTGGGGCAGTTTTTTATATTTGGCATTCTGATAAGGAAGGTTTGAATTTTAGACTTGCATTACGTGACAGCGGCTGGCAAGAAAGACAACTTTTAATTTGGAAAAAATCTTCTCTTGTTATGGGAAGGTGGGATTATCACGCTAAGCACGAACCATGTCTTTACGGATGGAAAGAAGGTGCGGCTCACTTATGGGCTTCTGATCGAAAGCAAACGACTGTGCTTGAATTTGATAGGCCTAGTCGCAACGGTGAGCATCCAACCATGAAGCCAGTGGCTTTATTTGAGTACCAGATGCTTAACAACACAAAGGGCGGCGATATAGTGCTAGACAGCTTTGGTGGTTCCGGCACGACATTAATAGCCGCGGAAAAGAATGGCCGTATTGCTTATCTGATGGAACTAGACCCAAAATACTGCGATGTCATCGTTAAGCGATGGGAAGAATTTACAGGAAAGAAAGCAGTGCTAGAGACTAACTAACAACTGCACCACGGAAATAAGCATTGTTGTCGATGACTTCGCACAGCTCAGGTGGAAGCAACATACCTTCATCAGTAAACGTAAGTACGGCAAAGCCTGAGCACCAGGGTCTAGGGTTATCTTCCATGTAGCTGAAGGCATTACTATCAGGACAAGCCAGCATTCCTGTAGATACGCCGTATCTACGACCCGTGTAGTCACCCCAAGGTTTAACCTCAAGCAAGTGCGTATGGCCGGTGACACTGTTAACGCCAGACTTAAGGGTGTTGTTGTAGCCCGAGTGGATACCGCCATGTTGCATTCGGTGCTTAATCATCGTATTCGTATTGACCATGACGGACCAGCTAACGCTCCATTCTGGGATATGGTCAACAAGCGTAGTTCCCTTTATGCCCTTAAACTCTGGAGCAGCATTAGCTAGCCGCTTATCAAACCGAATGTCATGGTTACCTATGGTGCGGTGCAAGATCGTGCCGAGACCTTTACAGGCTTTACGAATAGCATCCATGTGAACCTGGACAGCCTCGACTTCTTGTTGGAGCGTAGGCTTTTCGGTCCAGTCTTCAGCACCGTAACGAGAGATAAGCGCACCGTCAAGAATATCTCCGTTGGCAACGATCAACGCTGGTTTAAGACGCTTTATGAGCTTCAAGAGCGCGTAAAAAGCAGTCGTTGACTCATTAGGTTGAAAGTGCGCGTCAGAGAATACAAAGACAGTACCGGTTATATCCGCAATGCTGCGAACCTTGTCATAAGAGTGCCTAATGGTTGGCGATGCTGTAAACCGCTGATCATTATGGGTAGGTAATTCAATACCAAGCTTGGCGGCTAACCTTTTCCTACGGTCACAGATATTGCGGACAGATACGCCTAACTCATTACTTATTAGCTGGGGAGAACCGAACTTGTGCCAAAGGGCAATAAACTCTTCATCCGTTGTCGATGGCTTAGTCATGAGCAACCCCTAAAGTTTGCCGCTTATACCATAAAAGCTATGACATTAGATAGCGATCTTAAAGTGAGATGTGAACATAGGGCATTGTGAGCGACAAAATCATAGATTAAAATGGAGACTTGTAAATTTGTTCGGAGTTAAAAATGGCTACCCGAGGCCAGAAGCCACACGTCCCAGACGATAAGGATCGTCTATTAGTTAAGTCGCTCTCAGCGGTTGGAATGCCTTACGAGGACATATCCAGAAAACTCAAGATCACATCCGACACGCTTGTTAAGTATTACAAGGACGAACTTGAGTTAGGTCGAGCCGATGCGAATGCAGAGATAGCGCGAACGCTCTATCAGCAAGCAAAGAACGGTAATGTCGCTGCGATGATGTTCTGGCTCAAGACTAGAGCCAGATGGACAGAGAAGCATCAGCACGAAATATCAGGCATTGACGGGCAGCCCATCGTTACGCGCATCGAGAGAGTAATCATTGACCACACTGAAAATACAAACGCCACGGTGGGCTAAAGACTTAGTAAGCAAGCCAGCAAGGTATCGAGGTGCTTATGGTGGTCGAGGCTCAGGCAAAAGTAATCTCTTTGCTGAGTACGTTATCGAACGGCATTTAATGGCTAAGACAGACACTGTCTGTGTGCGAGAGGTGCAAAAGTCGCTGAACCAGTCTGTGAAGAAGCTGCTCGAGGAAAAGATCCAAGCATTACAGGTTGGCAAGTGGTTCGAGATACTGCACGACAGGATTAACACGCCTGGAGGCGGAAGAATCATCTTCCAAGGCATGGCGAATCACACAGCAGAGTCGATTAAGTCGCTTGAAGGCTACGATATAGCCTGGGTGGAAGAGGCGCAGTCGTTATCACAAAGAAGTCTTGATTTACTGAGACCAACGATAAGAAAGCCAAACTCTGAGCTGCTATTTAGTTGGAACCCGCGATACGCACACGATCCAGTTGATAGGCTATTAAGAACTGATACGCCACCACCTGATGCGATTGTCGTTAAGGTCAACTGGTCGGATAACCCTTGGTTTCCAGATACGCTTAGAAAAGAGCTTGAGTACGACAGAGCGCGTGATATTGATAAGTACGCGCATGTCTGGCAAGGCGATTACGTTACGAACTCAGAGCGCAGAGTGTTTAAGAACTGGCGGGTCGAGGAGTTTGAAACACCAGCTGATGCGGTTCACAGGTTCGGTGCTGACTGGGGATTTGCAGTAGACCCAACTGTATTAGTGAGATGCCACATTATCGGAAGAACGCTTTACGTGGATTACGAAGCTTATATGGTGGGCTGCGAAATTATCAACACGCCAGAGTTATTCCTGACAATCCCTGAGTCTGAGAAATGGCCCATCGTTGCGGACTCTGCTAGGCCAGAAACTATTTCGCACATGCGAAAGAGCGGATTCCCTAAGATCATGCCAGCGGTAAAAGGTCCGAAGTCTGTAGAGGATGGCGTTGAGTGGCTCAAGAGCTACGATATTGTGGTGCATCCGAGGTGCAAGCATACGATTGATGAGCTCACGCTTTACTCTTACAAATCAGACCCTTTGACGGGTAAAATACTTCCCATCTTGGAAGATAAGTCAAATCATGTTATAGACGCTTTGCGATACGCTTGTGAGGGTGTCCGTAGAGTTCAGAAGGTTCAGCCAAAAGCCTTTGAAGCAATCCCCGTTGAAAGCAGGTGGTAGAGATGGCGCGAGAGACCAACGATCAGAGACTCTTCCGAATCCATTCGGAGGCTATAAAAGAGTTTGATGAGATACAGACTGCGCTACGTGACGAACGTCTTCAGTGCTTGCAGGATCGACGCTTCTATTCTATCTCTGGTGCTCAGTGGGAAGGTCCGCTCAGAGAGCAGTACGCAAATAAGCCAAAGTTTGAGGTAAACAAGATCCACCTATCGGTGATGCGGATCATTTCAGAGTATCGAAACAACCGAATTACCGTTGACTTTGTAAGCAAGGATGGCAGCAAGGATGACAAGCTAGCTGATACTTGCGACAAGCTTTACCGAGCAGACGAACAAGACTCTGGTGCTGAAGAAGCCTACGATAATGCTTTCGAGGAGGCTGTAGGCGGTGGCTTTGGTGCTTGGCGATTAAAGACAACGTATGTGAACGAAGAGGACAACGAAGACGAGCGGCAGCGCATAGCGATTGAACCTATCTTCGATGCAGACTCTTCCGTATTCTTCGACCTAAACTCTAAACGGCAGGATAAGGCTGACGCTAAACGGTGCTTTGTACTAACGGCGATGTCAAGAAATGCTTACATCGACATGTACAAGGACGATCCTGCAAGCTGGGATAAAGAGATCCACCAGTATGAGTTTGACTGGGCAACACCAGATGTCGTTTATGTCGCTGAGTATTATCGCGTTGAGGATAAGACCGAGACAATTAGGATATTTCAGACGATTGCAGGCGAAGAAGAGCGTTACACGCAGGATGACTTCGCTAGAGATGAAGAGCTAGAAACAAAGTTAATTGCCATTGGTAGCAGAGAGATAAGGCAAAAGCGCGTTAAGCGTAAAGCAGTCTACGCTTACATCATGAGTGGTTCACGGGTGCTTGAAGACTTGGGAAAGATTCCTGGTCGCTGTATACCCGTGGTTCCTGTTTACGGCAAGCGATGGTTTATTGATAACGTCGAGCGTTGCATGGGCCATGTCAGACTGGCTAAAGATGCTCAGCGTCTTAAGAACATGCAGCTCTCAAAACTTGGTGAAATTTCCGCTTACTCAGTTGTCGAGAAGCCCATCATGACACCAGAGCAAGTCGCTGGCCATCAAATGATGTGGTCGCAGGATAACTTGCGAAACTTCCCGTATTTGCTTATCAATCCAGTCACTGACGCTAACGGGCAAGTGTCACCTTTAGGTCCGCTCGATTACACGAGAAGCGCACAGATTCCACCTGCTTTAGCTGGGCTGATTCAAGTTACCGAATCAGATATGCAAGAAATACTCGGTAATCAGCAAAACGGTGACAAGATCGTAAGTAATATCTCCGGCAAAGCTGTCGAGATGATTCAGCAGCGGCTAGACATGCAGACATTTATTTATATGTCGAACATGGCAAAAGCTGTGAGACGTTGCGGTGAGGTCTGGCTTTCTATGGCGAAAGATGTTTACGTCGAGGAAGGCAGAAAGATGAAAGGTATTGGTATATCTGGAGAGCTTGAAACAATCCAGTTATCAAAGCCCATGCTTACCGCCGAAGGCGAGATGGTGGTTGAGAATGACTTATCAGAAGCACAGTTTGATGTTGCTGTAGATGTAGGACCATCGTCGAGTTCACGCAGATCGGCTACGGTACGTGCGCTAACGGGCATGATGGCCATTACTAACGATCCAGAGACGCAGCAAGTATTACAAGCAATGGCGATGATGAACCTTGAGGGCGAAGGCGTTGCTGATGTGCGAGAGTTCTTCAGGAAGAAACTAATTCGCATGGGCGTAGTTAAACCTACTCAGCAAGAGCTCGATGAGTTAATGGCCGAGCTCGAAGGAAAAGGTCAAGACCCGAATGCAATCTTCTTAGCGGCAGCAGCCGAAGAGGCTCAAGCAAAAGCAGCTAAAGCAAGAGCAGATGTAGTTAAGACATTAGCGGATGCTGATTTAGCGCAAGCAAGAACGATTGAAACGCTAAATAAAACTGACGCTGAGACTGCGGGCAAGGACATTGAAAATATGATGGCTTTGCAGTCAATGATTCCTCCTGGGCAGATAGAACCAACCCCTGGAACTAGGGTAATAGTGGAGCCAAGTTAATGGCTAAAAAGGGATTGTCAGCAACCGCCGAGAATCCATATCTTGAAAAATACGGAAGTTCGGTTGACCCTAGCTCTATACAAAAACGTAGAGCCTCAACATTGACGGGCTACAACATGCCTTCGCCGCAAAGTGAGTTTTTGCGAGGGTTTACTGGAAAAGAGCCTGCTTATTCGGTTATGTCACCAGATGCTGAGCGATTGAGACGATCATACGATCTAGGGGAACAGGCAAGCGTTGCAAGCCAGTTTTATGGATCGGTTGCTCCTTTTGCTGTTGGGTCTACGTTAGCAAATGCCGCTCGCATCCCTGGGGCTGGAGCGCAAATATTTATCGGGCCAAAGGCTAGGACATGGAATGCAGAAGCTGCTGCACTAGCAAAACAATTAGAGTCTCAAGGCGTTGACCCTAAATCCATATGGAAAGAAACGGGTACATGGAAGGGGCCGGATGGTAAATGGCGGCAAGAGATAAGCGATCAATCAGCCAAACTAACACTTGGTCGTATAAAACCGGATGAGTATGGTGCTATTGAGGCTAAAACATTTGAAGGCGCAATAAAGCACCAACAACTAAAAAGAGCATACCCTGAACTGAACGAAGTTACATTTTTGCACTATCCAGATGAGAAATATTTAGGTGCTAATTTTGACCCTGCCGAAAACGTTGTAACTATGGGGCAAAAAGCGATGGAACCATCAAGGGGTGTTGCGCTGCATGAATTGCAGCACATTATTCAGAGAGAAGAGGGTTTTGCGAAAGGTGGAAGTCCATCATCTGTTTTGGACGATTATTACCAGCAAATTGACAACAAACTTAAGTTTTTATCTAGACAAATGGATGCGTTGCCAGAATATGAAAGAAAGTTTGACCCGTTTATTAAGAGTACTTACGACGAGTTAAAGTCAAATTACGACCAATTACTAAATCAAAAGTTATCAGCCGACCCAATGGAAGTATATAAACGATTAGCTGGCGAAGCTGAAGCAAGAGCTGTGCAGCAGCGTATGAGCATGAATCCTCAGCAACGAAGGGAAGTATTTCCAGAAGAGTCTTATGATGTTCCTGTAAACGAACTAGTTGTTAAACAGGATTGACAAACTGATTGATAATCTTGGTATCATATAAGTTAAAGGCAACCACGCAGCCGATTTAATCGCGTGAGTTAAAAGGGTGATGTATGGAAGAAGAGGCAGTAGCGTCAGTCGAGGAAGAACAACCAGTTGCTGAAGTTCAAGAAGAGGTTCAGCAAGAAGAAGCAGAGGTTGTTGTCACGATTGGGGAGGAGTCGCCACCTCCAGAGGAAAATCGAGCGCCAGATTGGGTACGAGAGTTAAGGAAATCACATCGGGAATTGCAGCGCAAGAACCGAGAGTTGGAAGAGCGGTTAAAGACAACTGAGCCAAAACCAGTATCTTTAGGTCCGAAACCAACACTGAATGATTTCGATTACGATGCAGATAAGTTTGAGAATGCGTTAGAGGATTGGTATCGAAAGCGAGATGAAGTAGAGCGTGTCAATGCAGCGCGTAGGTCTGAAGAAGAAATTCAACAGAAAGCCTGGAGCGACAAACTCAAGTCTTACGAAGAGTCCAAATCCGTTTTGCGCGTCAACGATTACGAAGACGCAGAGTCAATAGCGCAAGAGATGCTTTCGGTTACGCAGCAAGGTGTTTTAATTGCTGGCTGCGAGAACCCTGCACTAGTCGTATACGCTCTTGGAAAGAACCCGAAAAAGGCGAAGGAACTTTCGCAGATTACAGACCCTGTGAAATTTGCTTTCGCGGTTGCCAAATTGGAGAGCCAATTGAAAGTTAACCGCAAAACGCCACCGCCAGTAATGAAGACTGTTAGTGGTTCAGGTCCAGTTAGTGGTTCGGTGGATTCGACATTAGAACGGCTGCGCGAAGATGCTCTTAGGACAGGCGATATATCAAAGGTTCTCGCCTATAAGAAGCAGAAACGCGCAAAGTAACTTAAGGAATTATCATGGCTAATGCTTTTTCAAAAGAAGAGATTGTCGCGTTTGAAGACATTCTCGAAGGCTTTAACGATGCTCTAGTGCTATCGCGTAACGTCAGCGTCTACAACACTGACCAAACGACGATGGAGCGCACCAACAACGTTATCTGGCGTCCACAGCCTTACATTTCTCAGTCTTTCGGTGGTTCGTTCAACCTCGATATGACTGCGAACTTTAAGGATTACACGCAGTTATCGGTTCCTTCGACCATTGGATTTAACCGCTCGGTTCCTTGGATCATGAACGCTCTCGAGCTTCGTGATGCACTGCAAGAGAATCGCCTCGGTGAGTCTGCCAAGCAGAAACTTGCATCTGACATCAACATCCAGATCATGAATGTTGCAGCTGCACAAGGTACGCTTGTTGTTACTCGCACTGGTTCGGCAACTGGCTTTGATGATATTGCCCAGGCTGACGCAATCATGAACGAGCAAGGCGTTCAGATGTTTGATCGCTACGCTGCTGTTTCTTCGCGCGATTACAACAACATGGCTAGCAACCTTCAGGGTGGTGGTGCTAACCGTTCGTTTAACAACGATAAGTCTAGCGTTGCTTACGAACGTGCTTACGTTGGTCAGGTTGCAGGCTTCTCGACCTACAAGCTTGATTATGCAAACCGCATCACTGCTGCTGCTGGCACTGGCGACACAATTGATACCCGCACTGCTGCTGGTAACTACTATGTCCCACGCGCTACTTCTACAGCTGGAACGGGCGAAGTGCAGAACGTCGACAACCGCTTCCAGACTGTCACGGTTAGTGATACGACTGGCGTAGTTGCAGGCGATTGCTTCCAGATCACAGGTGTTGAAGCTGTACATCACATCACAAAGCAGGGCACTGGTGCGCTTAAGACCTTCCGTGTTATCTCGGTAACGAATAGCACGACGATGGTTATCAGCCCACCGATCATTTCTGCTCAGGGTGGTTCGGATGCAGAGCAGCAGTACAAGAACGTGATTGTTACGCCATCAGCAACGGCTCCCATCACGTACATCAACACTGCTGCCGCTGCGATCAACCCGTTCTGGCAGAAAGACGCGCTAGAGATCCTTCCTGGTCGCTTTGCAGTACCGACTGATGCTGGAACCGCAGTTATGCGCGGAACCACCGATCAGGGTATCGAGTTGGTGATGCAGAAGTGGTATGACATCAACACCATGAAGATCAAGTTCCGTCTTGATACTTTGTTCGGTGTGGTCAATAAGCAGCCTGAGATGTCAGGGATTATCCTGTTCAATCAGCCAGCACCATAAGTAGTGAGGAGGCCTGGGGAGACCCAGGTCTCTGTCCTTTAGGGGTTAGTAATGCCGCTGAAAAAAGGTTACTCGAAGGAAACCATCTCTAAGAATATCTCCAAAGAGATGAAAGCCGGTAAGCCACAAAAGCAAGCTGTAGCCATTGCGCTTTCCACTGCTCGCACAGCAGCGATGAAAGCAGGCAAACCAAGTAAAGCACCGAAAAAGAAATGAAAGGTCTTTACGCAAACATTTCCGCTAAGCGTGAGCGGATTAAGAAACAGAAGGCTTCGGGCGCAAAGGTTGAGCGTATGAGGTCTCCAGGTAGTCCTGGCGCACCTACTGCCAAGGCTTTCAAAGAATCAGCAAAGACAGCAAAGAAGAAATGAGAGAATATCCCGCATTCGTTTATAAGACTCCTGGTAGGTTTTCTCATGGAAAGCAGACATGGGATTACAAGGATGTGCATAACGATGCAGAATGGAACGCTCATTTAGCTGCTGGTTGGTATGCAACCCGCGAGGAAGCGTTAAACCCTCGCACTATTCCTGTTGACACGGCTCCACCGACTCGAAAAGAACTTGAAGAGAAGGCTTTATCGCTTAAAATCAAGTTTGATGGCAGGACTTCAGACAAGAAGCTCTTGCAGATGATTACAGAGGGGTTGGAGCATGGGATGGACTAAACGCCAGTTTGTCAATCAAGCATTCGACGAGATTGGTCTGGCTAGTTATATCTTTGATCTAACGCCAGAACAGTTGCTCTCTGCACTGCGCCGTTTAGATGCGATGATGGCCACATGGAACGGATTGGGCCTTCGATTAAGCTATCCATTACCGAGCTCACCTCAAGACTCAGACCTTGACCAACAAACGGATGTGCCTGATTCAGCGATTGAGGCGATCTACACGAATCTTGGTTTAAGGCTTGCTCCAGCGTTTGGTAAGACGGTTTCACCAGAAACACGAGCTGCTGCAAAGGCAGCGTATGACGTATTACTTCAGAGAGCTACGGCTCCGATTGACTTACAGCTTCCAGCGACGATGCCTGCTGGTGCTGGTAACAAACCTTGGCGAGTGGACAATCCTTTTGTTGCGCCACCTGTTGATCCTGTACAGACTGGGCCAGAGGGTCCGCTGAATCCGATCAACGTGAACGATTATTACTACTGAGGTCGCTATGCCTTATATCAATCAACTACCGCTGGTCTCTCAGGTTAATCCTGGAGATCAGTTCGTTGTCTGGACACCTAATAACGGCGACTCTAGGCGATTACCTGTATCTGAGCTGCTTGCTTACTTTCAAGAGCATATTAGTCCACCAGAGACAGGAACTACGCTCTTAGCACCGCTTACAGGCTTTACTCACGCTTTCCCGATTACTCTTAGTCAAAACCAGTGGCTTATTCTTGCTCCAGGCGTAACGCTGGCCACTGGTACGCTAGTGTTACCGCTGAATACGAATACGTCTAACGGCGTTGAGATCTTAGTAACGACGACTCAGCAAATTACCGCGCTGACGATTACGCTTAATGGTGCATCTGCGATTTACGGTAACGGGCTGACTTCGCTAGCTGCTGGAGACGCATTTAGGATTAAGTTCTATCAGCCGACGAATTCCTGGTATAGGATCGCGTGATGAGCAATAAGGTTCAGTTTCCGATCTCGATCTTTTATGACGTTGATGGGCTACCGCTTGACGGTGGCTTTATTTACATTGGAGTCATCAATCAGAACCCGATTACTAACCCGTTAACGGTTTACTGGGATGAGGCTGGAACGCAACCTGTAACGCAGCCAATCTCAACCGTTGCAGGATATCCTGTTAATGCTGGCGTGAGGTCATCGTTTTATGTTACTGGGCCTTTTTCGATTCTCTGCAAGAACCGAAATGGCGGTGAGACGATACCAACTGAGAATGTTCCGCTTGTTGTTAGCCCTGTTTCTGAGGGTGGCACAGGTAGAAATACGCTTACTCAGAATGCGTTACTTGCAGGCAATGGAACTTCGCCGGTTAATTTAATATCTCCTGGAACTTCTGGAGAGGTTCTTACGTCAACCGGAACCAGTTGGGTTTCGGCTGTATTGCCATCTACTGGTGATGTCTACGGTCCTGCTAGCGCAACTAATAACGCACTAGTTGCATTCAACGGTACAACCGGCAAGATAATCAAACAAGCGTCGACAGTTACCGTACCGCAAGGCGGAACTGGTTTAGCGACGATTCCTGCTAATGGCGTTGTCATTGGTAATGGAACTTCTGCTGTAACAACGGTTTCACCTGGAACTGCTGGCGATGTTCTTACGTCAACAGGCACATCTTGGATTTCAACATCTACAGGTAACGTCACTGGCGCAGGTTCATCCGTGGATGACACGATTGTGCTTTTCTCTGGTACATCAGGAAAATCTATAAAGGCAGCGTCTACCACTGGGATACTAAAAGCAACATCAGGTGTTATTAGCGCAGGTACTGCAGGAACGGATTACGCACCAGCAACGTCTGGTTCATCCATACTAAAAGGAAATGGTGCTGGTGGATTTAGTAATGCCTCGGCAGGAACGGATTACGCACCAGCCACTACTGGGACAAGCTCTCAGTTATTAGCCAATAGTGGAAGCGGTGGGTTCTCTAACGTAACGGTTGGGTCTGGATTATCACTTGCAGCTGGGACATTAAGTACATCCGGCGGTGGTGGGTCCGGTTTTTCTAATATGGATGTATTTACTTCATCTGGCACTTGGACAGTACCAGCAGGTATTACTAAATGCCTTGTTTATGTAACAGGTGGCGGGGGGTCTGGTGCTGCCTATCAAGGAGCATCTGGATTTACTTCTAGCGGTGGCGGCGCAGGTGGCACAGCAATTAGCACTGTAGTTTTATCAGGAAGTTCAGCAACGATAACGATAGGCGCTGCTGGTGGTAACTCATCATTCGTCTATGGGGCTACTACACTAACAGGTAATGGTGGTACAAATGGAAATGCGACAGGAAGCGGAAGTTATGGCGGTCCTGGTGGATCGGCAAGTGGTGGCTTACTGAATTTATATGGTGGTGACGGTGATTCCGGCACTAGAGAACAAGGCGGCGGTGGTAGCGGTGGTGCTTCGTTTTGGGGTGGCGGCGGTAGAGGTGGTGGCGTTGCTAGTAACGCAGCCACTGGCGCAAACGCCAATTGTTATGGAGCTGGTGGCGGTGGTAGTTCATATAATGAACAATCAAATGCTGGCTTAGGGAAAAGTGGCGTTGTAGTTATCTTTTATTGAGATAAAAATGAGTGTCTACGCAGTCATTGAAAACGGTAAAGTCGTTAATCTAGTCATATCAGACGCTGATTACGCTGCACAGCAACAATGGGTCTTGGCTGATGAAAATGTACAAATTGGATTTGATTTAATCAATGGTGCTTTTGTAGATAATAGACCAGCACCAGAGGTTGTACAGATAGATCCACCAACGAAGGAAGAGCTGCTTGCTCAACTCGAAGCAATACAAAAGCAGATTCTTGCGCTATGAAAGATTCAAGACTAGCCAAGGCTGGTGTTTCTGGGTATAACAAACCCAAGAAAACGCCGAGCCATCCGACTAAAAGCCATGTGGTGGTGGCGAAGGTTGGCGACGAGGTTAAAACTATCCGTTTTGGGCAGCAAGGTGTAACGGGTAGCCCAAAGAAGGAAGGCGAAAGTAAAGCTGATGCAGCTAGGCGAAAGTCATTTCTTGCGAGACACGCAAAGAATATTGCAAAGGGTAAAATGAGTGCAGCTTACTGGGCTGCGAAAGAGAAATGGTGATCTATGCTTAAGGCAATTCAAACTGGTGGCGGTGGTGGTGGCGGTGGTGGCGATGTTACAGGACCATCATCTACGGTAGATGGACAAATCACGCTCTTCGATGGGAATACTGGGAAGTTTCTCAAAGTTGCAACAGCGACAGGGATGCTCAAAGCTACTACAGGTGTTCTTGCAGCAGCAACCGCTGGGGCAGACTACGCTGCTCCAACAACAGGAACCAACGCTCAACTGCTTGCAAACAATGGAAGTGGCGGGTTTTCTAATGTAACTGTTGGTTCAGGCTTATCGCTTGCTGCGGGTACGCTGTCTGCAAGCGGGGGTGGAACTGGTGATGTCGTTGGGCCATCTTCGTCCGTAGACAGTCAGATTGCATTATTCAATAGCACGACTGGCAAGCTAATTAAGGCAGCGACATCAACAGGTATTTTGAAAGCTTCATCAGGTGTTATTGGTACAGCTACTTCAGGTACTGATTATGCACCGGCAACATCTGGTACTTCAATTCTCAAAGGCAATGGCACAGGCGGGTTTAGTACCGCATCGGCAGGTACTGACTATGCACCTGCTACGTCTGGAACCTCGATTCTGTACGGTAACGGTTCCGGTGGATTTTCTAATGTCACGGTAGGGTCCGGATTAAATTTTGCTGGCGGCACATTATCAGCAACTGGAGGTGGTTCTGGCACAGTGACTTCCGTTGGTCTTAGCGTACCAACTGGATTTTCAGTGTCTGGGTCGCCAGTAACGACTTCTGGGACGCTTGCGATCACAACCGCTTTATCCGGAATAGTCAAAGGTAATGGTAGCGGGTTTATTGCAGCAACTAGCGGAACTGATTACGCTCCAGCAACATCTGGTTCAAGCATTCTTTATGGGAACGGTTCTGGTGGATTCAGTAATGTAACTGTTGGAAGTGGTCTTTCATTTGCTGGCGGCACATTATCAGCAACTGGAGGCGGGTCAGGAACTGTTACATCTGTTGATATATCTACGGGAACAACAGGATTAACCGCTACCGGCGGTCCAATAACATCTTCTGGCACGATTACGCTTTCAGGAACATTAGCAGTTGCTAACGGCGGAACTGGAATAACATCATTCGGGGCTGGCGTTGCTACATGGTTAGGTACACCATCATCTGCTAATTTAGCAGCAGCGGTTAGCGATGAAACAGGAAGTGGAGCATTGGTTTTTGCAAATACTCCTACGCTTGTATCGCCAGTTTTAGGGACTCCAACATCAGGAAATTTATCAAACTGTACAGTAGATGGAACAAATAAAGTTGGTTTTTTAGGTTCTCCACAAAGTTCAAACACTACTGTAGCAGCTAGCGATGCTGGTAAACACATATACTTTACCGGAGGAGCTACATCTACGCTTACGGTTAATACAAACGCAGTAACCCCTATTGATGTTGGTACTACTATTCTTGTAGTCAATAACAATTCCGGAAACCTTACAATCAGCGGTGCTGGTGTTACTTTTCAATTGGCTAACGGTGCAGCAGGAAATCGTACGGTAGCAACTAAAGGTATGGCCACACTATTAAAAGTGGCGACAGACACTTGGTATGTTTCTGGAGCTGGAGTAACTTAATGGCTGGCAACCTAACAGCAATGATCGCGGCTATCTTCTCAGGTAGCGCAGTCTCAACCGATCCCTACTTTAACCTCACTACGCTGCTGTTATCAACCACAGCAACAAATGGTCAACAGAATAATTTTTTTATAGATAGTAGTACGGCTGGCGATGCGGTATTTACGGCCAGTATTTCCGGAACCACAATGACAGTTACGGCGGTAACGTCAGGAACGATCTATGTTGGCTGCTTAATTACTGGTACAGGCGTAACAGCTCTAACAACCATTACCGCACAGACAGGTGGCACAACTGGAGGTGCAGGCACTTACACAGTTAGTCAATCTCAAACAGTCGCTAGCACGACAATCACGTCTGACGGATATCCAATTACCCGCAACCCAGCGACAGGTCCAAATGCACCGACACAGGGTACGTTCTCACCGTTCAGTCAGACGGGGTGGGGGAATTATTTTAGTATTTCAAGTGCCGCACTTTCGGTGCCTGATAATGCAAAGTATTACGTTGGCGCAAACAACTTTACGATTGAGTTGTTTTCTTATCATACTGCTTGGCCTTCTAACAACGCTATGGTTTTTGAAAAAGGTCCGTATGCGTCAGGTAGAGAAGTAAGAGCGTATATAAACGCCACTCAAGTGATTTTTGAGGTCAATGTTAGCGGATCTGCTACTGGCACTTACACAAATATAACAGCAACAACAACAAATAGTCTAAACACTTGGTATCACTGGGCATTTGTAAGAAGCGGCAACACTCTTTACATTTTTAGAGATGGGAGTTTGCTGACATCGGGGGCTGTCACAGGAACAGTGGTGGATACAACTCAGTCAATGACTATTGGTGGACCGGGGGATGGCAACAGCCAATTCGCAATGTTTGGATATATAAGCAATTTCCGTATCATTACTGGGCAAGCTGTTGCTACTTCAACTTTTACGCCTCCTACTTCTCCGCTAACAACATCATCAACTGGTTGGACCGTCAGTGGCTCGCCAGTTGCATTGACGGGTACGGTTGGCTTGCTTACCTGTCAATCAAATAGATTTATTGATACAAGCGCAAGTCCATTGACAATTACCCCTGGAGCAGGCTTACCACAAGTCGTTGCCTTCTCCCCATTCAACCCCACAAGCGCATGGTCGGCTTCAACGGTTGGTGGGTCTGGGTATTTCGATGGGACGGTGGATTATTTAACAACACCGGATAATGCTGCGTTTAATCTTGGGTCAAGTGACTTTTTGATTGAAGCATGGGTATATAACCAAAGCACTACAAACTTTAAGATGGTTATGGGCCAGTGGAATACTGGTCAGGTCTCTTACACGCTGCGTCAAAATGCAAGCAAATGGGTTTTTACTTATACAACCAACGGAACAACTGAAGTTGCTGTCACGGGAACCTCTAATCAGGTACTAAATGCTTGGACGCATCTTGCTGTAATTCGCACTGGCAACACGCTTGGTTTGTTTGTAAATGGAACCCGTGAAACAACAGCCAGTATGACGGGAGTAACAATTCACAACAACACGGGCGTTTTCTCTGTTGGTGGGGCAGGAAACGGTGGTGATTTGTATGTTGGTTATATCGGCTCCTCTCGGTTGGTTCTTGGCACTTTGCCATCAGGTTACGATGCTACACAAAGCACATTGACACTACCAACTGCGCCGTTTACGAGCACAGCATCAACTTCAATCCTCCTCAACTTCACCAACTCCGGTATATACGATGCCACTGCGAAGAATGTGCTGGAGACGGTTGGGAGTGCTCAGGTAAGTACCACAACTAGTAAGTGGCCTTCAACTTCCATGTTGTTCAATGGAACGACTGATTATCTGCAAGTAAACACTGCAAGTGATTTATACAACTTGTCATCAGGAAATTGGACGATAGAAGCCTGGGTTTATAGAACAGGAACGAATCAAATGTCACCGATTTCATATCTAAATGGATCGGGTACAACGTTAAACGGATGGGCTATTGAAGTAAACAGAACCAGTGCTGGCACTTTGTATTTTGCAAGTTATAACGCTTCGACCGGCCCTTCTGGATCGGTTATATCTGCCGGAAACTTAGTGCCGCTTAATACTTGGACATATATTGCGGTTACATGTGTTGGGACTACCGTAACTTTATATGTTAATGGCACAAACGTAGGGTCTGGAGCTAGGGGGACAATAGGTAACGATTCTTCTTGCAGACTGCGTATTGGAGGCATGAATTACACAACAGTTCGTTACTGGCAGGGGTACATTGAAGATCCAAGAATTACAAAGGGTGTTGCACGAACAATATCAACCCCAACCGCAGCCTTCCCCGTTCAATAAGGACTGAATATGCTTTGGACAAAGAACGGATCAATACCTTACGAAACCACAGATGGTACGGAAGGCTGGCAACCAGCACCGGATAAGCCAGATTGTCCTGAAGGCAAGGAAGTGATTTGGGTAGCGCCTCAGTGGATCATCAGAGACCCCGCACCGGCAAACCGTGAGGGCTATCAGTGGGCGTATTTCTTGAACGAAGGTTGGGTAGAGTTAGCTACTGACACACAAGCAGAGCAACATAATGAATCATTAGATTCTTATCATTTGAGCACCATCACTACATCACAAATAATATAATGCAGATTCCGATTCTCTCAGGTGTTTACACGGATTTGCTAGCGAATATTCGCACTGCATACCCTGTAAATCTTATCCCTACACCGAAAGGCTCTGGGATAAGTAACGAATACTTGAGACCCGCTGATGGCATCGTTCAATACGGAACCGGACCTGGGCCTGATCGGGGTGGAATCCTTTGGAATGGCGTGTTGTATCGCGTCATGGGAACAAAACTTGTTTCTATTGCGGAAGACGGCACAGTTGTAGAGCATGGCATTGTTGGAGGTCCAACGGACGAATATGTCACGATGGATTACAGCTTCGACCGATTAGCCATTGTTTCAGGCAAGAAGCTTTACTACTTTAGTCCTGGATCTCTTGTACAGGTAACCGATCCTGATCTTGGTCAGGTGCTCGATATGATTTGGATTGATGGGTACTTCATGACAACAGACGGTCAGAGTCTGATTGTCACTGAGCTCAGCGATCCACTAGCGGTAAACCCGCTGAAGTATGGAAGCTCTGAAGTAGATCCTGATCCTGTTATTGCTTTACTAAAACTCAGAGATGAAGCTTACGCACTAAACAGATACACGATTGAGGTATTCGACAATGTGGGCGGTCAGTTTTTCCCTTTTGCTCGCATTGATGGCGCACAGATTGAAAAGGGCTGTGTCGGAACATTTGCTTGTTGCGTATTTAACTCTCAGATTGCTTTTTTAGGCTCTGGCAGGAATGAGGCTCCAGGTATTTACCTTGGAGCAAACGCGACAACTCAAAAGATAAGCTCTCAAGAAATCGACCTTTTGCTTTTGAACTATACAGAAGCAGAGTTAAGCAATGTCAAACTAGAGGCTCGAAATGATAAAGCGCATCAACACCTCTACGTACATCTTCCCGATAGAACCATTGTCTTCGACGGGCAGGCGTCGACAGAGCTTCAAACCCTGGTATGGTTTACCCTCACAAGCTCCGCGCAAGGATTTCAAAAGTATCTTGCAAGAAATTTCGTCTGGGCGTACAACAACTGGACGGTAGGTCATCCAGATAACGGGTCGCTAGGCTATGCAACGCAGCTTGTAGGGACGCAATGGGGGCAGAAAGTTCGTTGGGAGTTCTCAACGATCATTGTTTACAACGAATCTCGCGGTGCTGTCTTTCACCAAATGGAACTGGTATCTGTCACTGGAAGGGTTGCGGTTGGAACCAATCCTCAGATCTCTACGTCTTACTCGAAAGATGGGTTGACATGGAGCCAGCCAAGGTTTGTGAATGTAGGCTCTACAGGCGCGACTGAAAAGCGCATCGTCTGGTTCCAGATGGGCAACATGAGAAACTGGCGCATACAGCGGTTTGAAGGCGACTCAGACGCACACATATCTGTTGCGAGGCTAGAGGCTCAGATAGAGCCACTAGCGGCATAATGTCCACGTCTAAGCGTCTAGGGTTGACGCGAGATCAATTAAAGGCATTCCTTGGCGATCACGAGCAGATTAAGCAGTTTGAGAAACTGTTTACGACTGTAGACGCTATTGCGCCAGATGTTGTTGAGACGATCAATATAGCTGCTGGAGCTGCTGAAGCAAAAGCGGTGCAAGCGTTAGATTTGATTGCGTCTTTACAGTCTGAGGTACAAGGGCTGCAATCAGCACCACCGCCGAGAGAGTTAAAGCGCACTCGCTACGGACAGTTTCTTGATACGACAACGCAGGTTGCAGCACTAGCTAATACCGCTCAGGCTATTACGTTCAACACGACAGACTTAAGCTATGGTGTTTACCTACAGTCAGGAAACACAAAAGTCACAGTTGATACTGAGGGTGTCTATAACTTTCAATTCTCAATCCAACTTGATAAGACGGCAGGTGGCGTTGCTAGCTTCTGGATATGGCCACGGTTAAATGGTACGGACGTTCCTGATTCGGCAAGCCAAATTAGAGTTCAAGGGAACAACGCAGAGATTTTCAGTGCGGCTAACTTTTTCTTTGATCTCAAAGCTAACGATTATGTTGAATTTATGTTCGCTGTGTCTGATGTTAGTGTTGAACTCGCATACTTTCCAGCTACAGGATTTCATCCAGGAATCCCAAGTATTATCCTTACGGTTTCAAACAATATTCGAGGCCCATTATGACTGTTACTGTAAAGACGCTAGTGCCTCCGCTACAATTGCAAGCGAGCCAGACATCCCAATACACTGCCGTTGCATGTAAAGCGATTATTGACAAGGCAACCGTAACGAATACGGATACTGTTAACAGGTCGTTTTCTTTGAACCTTGTACAGGTAAACGGAACGGCAACGTCTGCAAACTTAATAATCGACGACAGGACGATCGTCCCAGGTGAAACTTATTTATGCCCTGAGATTGTTGGTGCTGAACTTGATACAGGTGCTTTTATATCAACCATTGCGAGTGCTGCAAGTGCGCTTACGTTTAGAGTCTCTGGGAGAGAAATAACATGATGGACGCAAAGATGCCGGTTTTTATGCTCTCAGGTATTCCTGATGAAGAGTTCATCACGACCGCTGAGAACAAAGAAAATACGCAAATGGTTATCGAAGATTGGATGCTTGGCCCTGCTGAACCATCGAATGAGCGCGGTGCTAATAAGCCATACTGGAGCAGTCTTGCTAAAGCCATGCAAGTTGATGAGGCTGAGGCTCGAAGAATGCGTTGCTCGAATTGTGAGTATTACGACAACTCAACGTATACCCAAGTCAAAATGGATAGAATCCCGTGGAATCAATGGGACGATAACGCAGGATTTCGTGGGTATTGCAAGAAGTTTGATTTCATTTGCCATGACTTACGTTCCTGCCAAGCGTGGGAACCAAAAGAAATGGAAGATTAAGCAAAGGTGTGAGAAAATGTCAACGCTGAGAAACGCTACCAGCGGCAAATAGGAGGTCTAAATGTTACCTTTTTTAATTGCTGGTGGTGCTGCATTATTAGGTAGTGCAATTAGCGCAAATGCTGCTAAGTCTGCTGCTAGGTCACAGCAAGCAGCCGCTGAAGCAGGTATTGCCGAGCAGCAAAGACAGTTCGATGAAGTCACAAAGCTACTTTCACCTTACGTTCAAACAGGCGTTGGGGCTATTAGCGGCATCGAGTCGCTTATAGGATTGCGTGGGGCAGAAGCAGAGCAAGCTGCACTTCAACAACTGCAAGCAAGACCTGGGTTTCAAGAGCAAGTAAGGCTCGGAGAAGAAGCGTTACTTCAGCAGGCTAGTGCAACGGGTGGATTAAGAGGCGGCAATATACAGGCTGCATTAGCCCAGTTTCGTCCACAAATGCTTGCGCGAGAGATCGAGGCCCAATACGGAAGACTTGGTGGTCTTGCATCACTAGGTCAAGCATCGGCTGCAAGACAAGCATCAAGTGCTCAACTCCTTGGACAGAATGTATCTAATCTCTACGGGCAGATTGGTGCTGCTCAAGCTGGTGGTCAATTGGCAGGAGCTAGAGCCTATGGTCAAGCCTTGAATCTTCCATCGCAGTTTATTGGATACCAAATGGCTACTGGTCAACAACCTGGGTTTGGATTCGGGCAGCAGGCTCCCGCGCTTATAACTGATTACAGCAGCTCATTTA
>JACCDW010912954.1_pt1 | contig 36076 bp, 5 predicted proteins | sample 7449781 | NCBI WGS metagenome assembly JACCDW01 (sample SAMN15323449, study PRJNA562643) | freshwater metagenome | isolation source: river surface water | place: USA:Blue River Watershed | collected 2017-08-18
AAATGGTTGACCACATCGTATTTGAGTGTGGAGACGTTTGCGCCGATTTTCAAACCGTCGATGCCAGTGATCCAGTTGACGGCCATGCGCAAGTAGTCGGCGCCGCTCGATTTGAAACCGACCAATGAGAATTGATCGCCACCGATGGACAAACCAGCACCAACGCGTGCGCTGCCAGTGGCATCGGGGCCATAGTTGTCGACCATGAGCTCGTATTGACGCGACTTCTTGGCGTAGTTTTTGAGGATGTAGTCGGTTTCGCTGTCGACATCTTTGCTCTCGTTGACAGACTTGGCTAGGAGCTGAGCTTGTGGTTGTGGTTGTGCCGTCACTGTGGGTGATGACATTTGCAATGGCACCACATTGGGTGCATTTGTGATCTTTGGTGTGGGCTGGGGCGAAAGTGTTGCCAATTCTTTTTCGGCTTGCGTTTGTGTCATTTGCATTTCGATGACACCGACGGTCAACACCCCATCTGGGGTCATGGCGCCAGATATGTTCGCAATAGCCATCTGGTTGTTGCGCTTGTAGTGGTTGGTGATTTGGGCTGGGATGGCGAACGCCTGATCAACGGTCAATGCTGTGCCAATGAATTCGCTGAGAGCTTGCCTGAGCTCTTTTTCAGGCACAAGCGTGACGCCAGTGAATTTGATGTCTTTGATGATGAGTTGAACCTCTTTGGCCGGGGGGGCAGGTGCTGTGACAGGCTTTGACGCTTCCGAAGAGGATGTTGGCTCAGTCTTTGCCGGTTCGACAACAGGCTTGGCAACAAAGACTGGTGCAGATGGCTTAGCAACCATGGGTCTAGGTTCAGGTTCAGATGCCAAAGACACAGGTGCGAGAGAAGTCGCAGGTGTAGATGAAGTCTCTGACGAGGACGCAGCGGCAGAAGCTGCCTCAGTTACCTCAACAACTTCTACCGCAGGCACCACAGGCTCAGGTTTATCAAGTTGGCCAAATAGAAGGTCGCTGTTGTCGTACACAAAGTACCCGCTGACAGCAAGAACGACGCTGACGAGACCAGTGGTAATGAGCGCGCGGATGGAGTTCATCGTTCAATCACCTGTATGACGAGCGTGCCGCGCTCAAAATTTTGTTCGGGCACATAAGCTTGTGCTGCGTAGCCAGCTTCTCGGTACGCTTTTTCAATCAACCGCGTGATGTTTGACAAGCGCTGCACTGAAATGCGTTTGCCAATGTGAACTTTGACCGCGTTTTGCAAGGTCTCGCTGGGCAAGCGTTTGTTGCCTTGGGTGACCACGACATCGACTTGAATGCTGAATTGATCTGTCCAGCGCATCCTTGGGTAGTACTCCACGGGCAAACCTTCCAGCGGTTTGTTGCGATGCGCTGCTATGCCCTGCTCCATGTGATTGAGCATGGCACCACCGTCTGGGCTCATGCCAAATGCAAAGCTTGCGGTGTGCAAACTGGACAGAAATACGAAGGGGATGAAGCGTTGCAGTGTCATGGTGAATCAGCTCCTGACATGCGATAAAAAGTCGACCCACTTGACCAACTTAGGCAAGCAAATGCTATGCAGGTCGTAGTAGTACTGCACTTTTTTGCGGGCTTCTTGACCCAATTGCGCACGCTTGAGTGGGTCATCTAAGAGATTGGACAAGCTAAGTACCAACCCATCGGTGTCGAAGAATGGTGTGAGCAAGCCTTGTTTGTCGTGTTCGATGAACTCTTTCACCGGCGCCGTGTCACTGCCCACAATCGCACACCCCACACTCATGGCCTCAAGTAAGCTCCAGCTCGCCACGAAGGGATATGTCAAGTAGATATGTACCGTGCTGACTTGCAGAAGACTCACAAATTGGTTGTGCGGCAAATTGCCCACAAAGTGCACGCGCGCCCAGTCTTGATCGTCGATGAGAGGTCTGACCTCGTCGATCAAAACCTGCTTCCATGACATCTTTCCTGGGGGCGCTTTGCCGTAGCTGACACCATCACCACCAATGATGACCACCTGAGCGTTAGGCCGTTCTTTTAAAATTTTTGGCAACGCACGCATAAAGATGTGGTAGCCCCTGTAGGGTTCTAGGTTTCGGTTGGCAAAGGTAATCACCTCGTCTGAACGGTCGAGCTCTTTGCCGCAGGGCAATGGAAACATGGCCAACTCATTCGGAGCTATGAGCTTGGTGTCTATGCCATCGTGCATCACCTTGATCTGGCCCCTGAAGGGCCAAGGGTAAGTGTCAGCCTGAAAATTGGTTGGCGAAACCGCTGCGTCGGCGATGTCGAAATGCATGACATTGTTGATATTTTTCAAGCGAAGTCGACATGCATCACCGGGATCTGTGCTGGCGAACTCCGGGTCAAACCCCACATCATTGCCCTTTTCTGTGTAATTGAGTTCACAGTAAAGCCCCAATTTGGTATTTGGCCAAACATCTTTCACAAAAAGACTTTCTCCCCAGCCCGAATGGGCCACGACGACATCGGGGGTGAATCCGCCAGCCTTCAGTTCAAGACATTTGCGGAACACTGACTCGGCGCGAATCACCTTAGTCTCTATATCGAGTGCCCAAGGGTGCACACCAGGTGCGGTGCCTTTGGTGGGCTGATAGGTGTGTAGCTGCACACCCGACCATTCGGTGGGCGCTTCCTTCTTTAAAACCAGTGCATGAACCTCGTGGCCCTCTTTGACCATCGCAGGCGCCAGATGGAGGAATTGACCCGGGAAGTTTTGGTGAATGAAGAGGATTTTCATCGGACTAACAGCTCATCACCCACCAACTGTTTGATGGATTGCTCAATGGATTGCACCGGAATTTCAAATTGACCCTCTAACAAGTTGAGCGAATCAATGTCTAACTTGCCCAGTGCACTGAGCAAGCGATAACTGCCCATCCTTGCGTCAATCGTGGCGTTGACCTTATTGGCCAAAAGACCAAAGTGTTCAACTTCGGAGTCCAACACGGCCAATGCGGTTTCTTTGCCTGCATCGCGCAGTTTTTTTCTGCCCCGCATCACGCCTTGAGATGTTTTGACGGCCGAATCGAGCAACTCCAACCGCTCGATGCCCTTTTTGTATTGGTTCCAAGCCACACGAACCGATTCTTTGGTTTTGTTGCTGATGTTCTTTTCTTTTTCCGCACTTTCGCGATAGTCATAAGCTGCCGCTTGGGCCCGGCTCAAGGTTTCTCGACCTGCAAATAAGTTCCAGCTCATCTTGACCAAGACGGAGTCTTCTTCTTTGCGTAAAAGCTGACCCGCGCCCGTTTCTCGGTTACGCGTACCCACCAAGTCGACGATGGGCATGAAGCCTGCGTTTTCCATGCTGATCAAGCGGTAGGACCGCTCAGTGGCCAGTCGTGCGGCCAAGAGACGGGGGTTGTTGCTGTCGGCATCCTCAATGGCAGTATCGACAGACTCTGGCATGCGCGACTTGAGGATGTCTACATCTTGAAATAGTTTCAAATCGGGCGTCTTGCCAAATACCTGCTCGTAACTAGAGACAGCGTCACGCATGCCTTGCTCGTAGACAACACGTCGCTCACGCACGATTTGCAGACGTGTTGCAGCTTGCAATTCGTCCACGATCACGCCACCACCGCGCTCAACGCGCTGTTTTTCCATATCCAGTTGACGCTTGGTGGTCTGTTCGTTGATGGCACTCAAGCTGATGAGCATCTGGCTTTTCAAAACATTGAGATACGCTGTGATCGCTTCCAACAACACCTCTTGAGAGGTGGCGCTGCGATCTGCATCTTTCATTTCACGCTCAATTTTGGCGACCCCCGTACCAGCCAAGGTACGCCCACCATTGAACAAGTTTTGGGTCACCGTGACCGCTTGCTTTTTGCGCTGCAAATCAGTGGACTGTGTTGGGGCACCTGCTGAAGATGGTGTTGTGGCGATCTTCTCTGAGCCACTTTCCACGGCCACATCGACTTTGGGTAGCCAGCCCGCTTTGGCCGCTGTTTCACGTCTTTCGGCCGCTGTCAACGCAAAGCTGGTGGCGCGCAGCATGGGGTGGTTGTCGCGCAAATAAATGAGTTCGGATTGCAAATCTGCAGCCTGAAGTTGCGACACACTCAGACTGGCGATGGCCATACAAATTAGGTTCTTTGTCATTTGTCTTGCCTCAAATCTCTTTAAATGCATCTGCTTTTAGCTTCAATACCGGTTTCAAAAGGGCCCACATGATGGATTGCGTGTCGACTTTGATGTCGACCTCTCCTACCATCCCCGGTGTGATCGGGAACTGCCCTTGTTGACGGCCCAGCCACGATTTGTCCGTGCTGACGATGACGCGGTAAAACTGCTCCTCGTTGCGTCCGAGGTCGGTGTCAGCCGCTATGCCAGTCACCGTGCCATCGAGGCCGCCGTAGCGCAGGTAGTCGTAGGTGGAGATCTTGACCAGGGCGTCTTGCTTCATGTTGATGTAGCCACGGTCACTGGGGTTGAGCTTGACTTCAATCACCAGTTGGTCCTTCAAAGGCACCACTTCCATGATCGGCTCGCCGGGCTTGACCACATTGCCCGCTGTTTGGAAACGGACATTTTTGACCACTCCATCAATCGGGGCACGGATCACAGAGCGGTCTTCTTGGTCGTTGGCTCGGGTAAGCTCCTCGGACAAACTGGCCATCTTTCGTTCCATGTCGGTGGCTTCGTTAGAAGCTTCGCGACTGAAACGCGCTTCTTCTTGCTGGCGTCGAGCAATGGATTCATTGATGCCGGCCTGAAGTCCTGTGATGGATTGACGCAAAGAAGCAATCTCACCACTGAGGCGCTCAAAATTACTTTGACGCTGAAAATGTTCGAGTTGTGAAGTCAGCTTGTCTTTCACCAAATCCGCAGAGATCGCTACTTCTTGCTTGGCAATTTTGAAACTGGCCTCTAAAGCCACCAAACGCTCACGCGATTCAGCCAGTTTCTGGCGATTTTGTGTCACCACATTGTCAAACGCCTGCAAGGAGTTTCGGCGTTCATTGCGTTTGCTTTGAAAGTTATGCATTTCCACCTCGACCAAGTTTGGAAACTTGGCCGCCAAATCTTCTGGCCAGATGGGTTCAGCGCCTGCGGCATCGGCGTCGAGGCGGATTTTTGCTAGCTTGAGCGACGCCATGCGGGCATTCATCTCGCCACTGTTGATGCCACTGGTGGCTAAATCCAAGTGAACCAGGGGGTCACCAGCCTTCACTTCTTGGTTCTCACGCACAACGATGTCTTTGATGATGCCGCCCTCTAAGTGCTGAATCACCTTCACTTTGTCATATGGAATGACCTTGCCCGGCGCCGTGACCACCCGGTCCACCCGGCCAATCAAGGTCCACAACAAAATGAGCACGAAAAGTGCCAGCAAGCGACGCTGGGTCGCCCGCCATCTGGGTTCACCCAGGTCTTCCAAGACCCGGTCTAGCGTAATTGGTTGAGAATTTTTTGACATGTCCAACATCACTTAGCAATATTCATACCGAGTTTCGGAAGGATGTCAGTGGCTGGCCCTGCGGCCACCAATTTGCCTTTGTTCATGACCATGATGCCGTTGCAGTGGCTGAGTAAAAACGGGCTGTGTGTCACCACGATCACCGTGCGTTCTTTTGCCAACTCTTTAAGGGTTTGCACAAAACGCAGTTCGGAATCGCGGTCTAACTCGGCCGTTGGCTCATCCAAGAGCAAGACGGGGGGGTCATTCAACAAGGCCTGCGCGATCGCAATGCGCTTGGTTTGACCAGCTGAGAAGCGTTGGGCACCCTCACCGACTTGGGTGCCGTAACCGTCGGGTAGATCGATGATGAAGCTGTGGGCGCATGAACGCTCTGCAGCCAGAATGATTTGCGCGTCCGTGGCGTCTGGGTTGGCCAAGGCGATGTTGTCGCGAATCGACATGGACATCAGCTGGTTGGTTTGCGACAAATAGCCTATGCGTTGCGCCAGTTCGGCCTGGGTGAACTGGTGCAGGTCGGCGCCGTCAATCAGCACCCGTCCCTCGCTAGGGGGGTACAGGCCGCGCAAAATCTTCAACAAAGTGGTTTTGCCGCTGCCGTTGGCGCCCACGATGGCATGCAAGCCGCAAGGGCCGATCTCGCCCGAGATGGGCTGAATCAACAAGTTATCGGATTGTGGAAACTTGAAACCCACCTCTTCCAAGCGCATGACACCCTTGGGACGGGACAAGGCAATGGCGCTTTCGGTGCGGTCTTGCGTGATTGAAAACAAAGCATCCAAACGTTTCTTGGCTGCTCGGAACTGGCCAAAGGTGCGCCACTGGCCCACCAGTTGAACGAGGGGTGACACCATACGGCCTGCCAACATGTTGGTGGCGATGAGTGCGCCCATGGTGATGAGCTGATTCAGAATGGCCAAAGCACCCAAGCTGGTGGTGATCACAGAGTTGGCTGTGGTCATCGCATGGGCCAGTTCACGGTAGTGGTCAGCCTCACGGCTTCGTGCCAGCGATTCGTTCATCCAGCGGGCATAGTGATCTTCCCAGCGGCGGCGCACCGACTCGTTGGCGCCCAAGGCTTTGAGGCTCAAGCGGACCGAGGCCAACTCATTGAGCACCATGTCGCGGCTCACCAGTTGTTCACGCTCGGTTTCGGTGGCGCCACGTGTGGCTTCACCCGAACGCCAAGCCAAGGCAATGAAGGCAGCAATCGTTAAGAAAGCCACAGGTAGCAACGGCAAGGCCAAGATCGCCACCAGCACCAAAGACAACACAACAAAGGGCAAATCAACCAACAACATGGCGGTGGCCCCTGAACAGGTGGCGCGCACAATTTCAATATCGCGGTAAACCGCTTGCCAAAAACCAGCCGAGCGACCCTCCAGCGCCAAAGTGGGCATGTTCAACATCCGGTGCAAGGTCGCACGCGCCATCTCCACCTCTATCCGAGCCCCGACACGTTGCAGCAGCAAGGCCCGGCCAGCTCGGAAGAAATGGTCCATCACGATGGCAATTGCCATGCCGATGACCAAGGCGGCCAGCGTCGAATAGCCGGCATGACCGACCACTTGGTCGTACACCTGCATCGAGAACACTGCAGCGAATAAGCCCAGGATATTGATGGCAAACGCCAAGGCCAAGGCCTGGCGGTAGGCCGAGCGGTAGGGCCACAACAGTTCACGCAACCAGTCCTGCTGCGCCTGCGCATCAGGCAAGGACTGCAGCTTTAAATCCGTTTTGGGGTCGGGGTCGGCAATGAAATGCCAGCCCCATTTGGCGCCCTTGCGGGCTTCTTGTCCCAACACGGAAATGGCTTCACCGATCTCTTGCTTTGTCGTCTTAAGTTATTCCTGGTCTAAACGGGGCCATGCGTGCGTCGCCCCTGCACTGGTGCCCGTGAGTTGACGTAACCACTCAAGGCCAAGCCACGAACGACTACTGCCCTTCTCGTGAGAGCTACCAAGGAATTCCTTTTTCATGATTAACTTATATGTCTGGACGATGCATCGATTCCATCCGAAATAGCAACATAGAGGTTGTCACTGCCATGCTGATAGACAGAGAAGCTGTGTCCTGTATAGCCGCTCACATTGACTTGTGCGATCGCATTGGCGTTCCAGCCTCCTACTAGGTTCAAGGTGTCCCCTGTGGTGCCGTCAACGACCAGAACATGTCCTTTCTGATAAGTGGGGTTGTCAATTGCCGTATTTGTCTCCCCTGTGATCGACAGAACATCGAGATGGTTTAGTGTGATGGCCTGATTTCCAGCGCCGAGTTTGAAAATTTCGATGTTTTCGACAAGATCGTTGCGTAGGTTGGTGAAGTCCATGACGCCGGCTGAAGTGAATTCCAAAGTGTCAATGCCTGTGCCGCCATCGATCTTGAAGAAATCGGTCATGGCGCCACGTTCGTTATCGACATAGGACACTTTCAGCAAATCGTCTCCAGCACCCCCCAACAACACATCGGCACCGCCGTTGCCCACCAAGGTGTCGTCTCCCGCATTACCAATGAGGCGGTCAGCCGCTTTGGCGTTGCTTGGCACCTTGAACGCGTTGGCGACCAGGGTTTCACCCTGAAAACCTTCCACATGCTGAACTGCAATGTTGCTGTCGCTGGTGAGGTAGGAGTCACCGTAGAAGATCTGCAGATTGGTGTTGGCATTGGTCAGGCTCACATCGTCGTAGCCGTCGCCGTCCAAATCGCCCAAGGCTGTCCAATAGCCGTTGCCGGTGCGGAGCAACTGAATGCCATAGTCCTGCATCTCGAGCAAACTGATGTCTTGCCAGCCTGCTTGTCGGCCAAAAATCAAGTAGGACGAGCCCAACGATGTTGACCCAGCATTGCCCGATTCGTTGTCACCTGGCGATTGGAAGATGAAGTCATCCAAGCCATCGCCGTTCATGTCGCCCACGCCGGTCCAGCTGTACTCGCCCGCTCTGTCAAAGTCGACCGCACCCGTGATACGGAAGCCCAGCTTGTTGGTCGCCAAGTCGCTCAGGTTCAAGTCACCATTGTTCCAGTGCCCTGATTGACCGAAGACCACATACAAACCACCGTTGTTTTTCGCATTGAAGTCATTGGGGTCTGAGGAGTTGGTACCAAACGCAGAGATCAACAGATCGTCGTAGCCATCGGCGTTGATGTCACCCAGTGATGAATAGGTACCGTTCAAGGTGATGCCGGTTTCAGAGACCACCTTGGTCAGCGCTGGCGTCAATGCCGTACCACCAGTTGTCAGGTCGGTCACATTGCCAGTGGCCGTTGTGCTCTTGAAGACAACCGTATTGCCAGACGCAGGGTCGGTGGTGAAACCACTCAAAGCACCTGTCAGATTCAGTCCGGTGGGTACAGCCCCGGTTGATAAGCTACTGAAAGCAGTTGCGACTTGGGCTGCCGTTGCACCGCCCGTTGGGGCCGTGTAGGTCACACCGCCCAAGATCAGGGTCTGCCCTGCCAGCAAATCGGCAAAAGTCACCAGCACAGTCTCGCGCGCTGCGACTGTGCCATCTGTCACCCGAATGGTGGTGTCGGTATCTGAACGTGATGCCCATGTGGCAGGCGCTGTCCAATAGGCAGCATTGGCACCACCATACACAACGAAGTTAGTGCCATCGCTGTGCGAGACCATCATGTCGTTGTAGCCATCGCCATCGATGTCACCCACATTGGCGTACCGGCTGACATCACCCAGATCTCTGGGTGTGCCAAGGTAAGACGTCGAAGCATTGAAGCCTGAGCCCATGTCGGCATGACCAAAATAAATTTCAGCATTGCCACCCGCGATGAAGTCGTCATAGCCGTCGGCGTTCAAGTCACCCATTGATACGGGTGACCATCCGGATCCAAGAGCGGCAGAGCTGCTGCCCCCCGTGTACACCACATCAGCCGTTGTCGTGCTGGTTGTGTAGGTGTAGGTGGTTTGTACATTGGGAACATCGGTGGATTTCTGTGGGTCATAAGACCTGGCATCCTCGTACAGTGCATACCCACTGAATGTCGTCGGCAAGGCATTGGCTTGGCCGATGGTGCCAGCGCCATTGGTGCTGACCGTGCTTTGCGTGACGCTGCCAGACACGCGCTGTGTAAACACCGCGTTTCCTCCATCAAATACATACAAACGGCCCTCGTTAGAGGTTGTCCATGAGTCGGGACTTGAATAGCCATCTGAGCCGTTGGTGTCGCCAATGTTGTAAGTGAATGTGTTGACACCGCGAGCTGTGATCATGAGGTCAGATTGACCGTCTCCATCAAAGTCACCCAAGGAGCCCAAAGCGCCACCAAAGCCTTCATGCGCAGAGGCGTTGGAAGTCAGTTTGATGTAACCAGCCGATGCACCTGTTGGCGCTTCACCTGAAGTGATTTGCAAGCCCCCCAGGCCGCCTGCGGAACCGAAGACCACATACACATCTCCTGTGGTGTAGTTGTAAGAGCTCAACACTTGACCACCAGACCAGTAATAGTTTGGATGGCCGTAATAGCGACGATCACGATACACATAGGCCGCGGTGGTGGCGTTTGTATCCACATCCCGCATCGCAAAGTCCATGAAGCCGTCTTTGTTGATGTCACCAACAGCCACCAAATAGCTGTTGTTTTGACCTTCCACCGTCATACCCAGACCAATGGTGTCCACACGGAACTGGGGCGTCAGATCGAGTGTGTCGGTGCCCGTGCCGCCGTTGACCGAGTCACCACCGCCCAACGGGCTGAGGGTGTCGTTGGCGCTGCCGCCGGTCACGGTGTTGCTCGCATCAGTGCCAACCACTGTGGTCCCAGACCCTGTAGGGGTTGCGTTGTTGCTGACCGCAGTGGTGTCACCCGTGCAAATGATCTTCAAGATCACGCCGTCTTGGGTGTATTGCTTGGTGGTCACACCATTGGTGTAGCTGCTGCTGAGCGTCCATTGCGCAAAGTCTGTTAGCCCAAATGTGTCGGTGTTGAGTGCGTTGATGAGCAACTGGTTGCTCGTGCCTGACATGGCTCGCACCGAAGCCAAGTCCAATGTGAGCTTGGTAACGTTCGAGTTGGTCAAGTCCAGGGTTTCAATGCCCTGAACCGCTGGATGGCTGCCATGCACAAAGTCCACCGCGTCATCGCTGATGTACAGCGTGTCCAGACCATCGCCGCCGTCAATGACACCATCGAATGCGTCATACACCAAGGTGTCATCACCAGCTTGGCCGTACAAGGCATCTGCGCCGGCGCCGCCGTCGAGCGAGTCGGTACCAGTTCCGCCCTCCAGCATGTCCGCACCATCGCCACCAAGCAAGGTGTCGGCGCCGCTTTGGCCAGAAAGGTGGTCATCGCCTGTAGCACCACTGAGGCTGTCATTACCCGCATTGCCATCTAACCAATCGGCGTTGACACTGCCAGTCAGGGTGTCGTCACTGGCGGTGGCGATCACGCGCTCGATGGCGGACAAGGTGTCTGTTCCGTCTCCCGTGACGGTGCCCGCGGTCAGATTAACCACAAGAGGACCTGAGGACGCGCTGTAGTCGGCGGTATCAAAACCGTTGCCGCCCACCAAGCTATCGTTGCCTGCGCCACCCACAAAGGTGTCATCACCGTCACCACCGCTGAGCGAATCTGCGCCATCCAAGCCCCACAGAATATCGGCACTGCCTGTGCCCGTCACTGTATCGGCAGCCCCCGTTCCAATAAATCGGATCGAGGCTTCTGCAGAGGCCGTGACGGAGGCGGTACCCGCTGGGCTGGTCGATGCGCGCGTCCAAGTGTGATACACCTTGCTGTCGACCACCGTGTTGGCGCCCAAAGTCCAGGTGCCGACCAACTCAATGACATCGTTCTGATCGGCATAGACCGTCACGGCGTCGCTGGTGCTGGAGAGACTTGCCACTGACTCGGCACTCATGGTCAGCTGGGTTCCTTGTGAACCCCGCAGGTCAATCACTTCAAAGTTTTTGAGCTTGGTGCCGCTGACGCCAGCAGCTGTTAGGTCCAACGCAGCATCGCGCACTACCAAGGTGTCGGTGCCCGCTTCGCCGTCCAAGGTATCTAGGGCATCGAACACCAAGGTGTCGTTGCCATCACCTGCACGAATGCTGTCAGCCCCAGCACCACCGTCAATCCAGTTGGCATTGGTATCTGTGATGGTGATGATGTCGGCTTGGTTACTACCGATGACATTTTCAATGCTGTAGAGATCGTCGTTGTTGGAGGTGTCCGTGAACACGGCAGAGCCAATGCTGTCACCGTTCAAGGTGATCGTTACACCCGCAGCTTGGTCTGAGTAGTCAGCTGTATCAATACCCAAACCACCCACCAAGGTGTCGTTGCCCACGCCAGCCATCAACCAGTCGTTACCCAAACCACCTTCCAGGCGGTTGGCGACGCTCGAACCGATGAGCCAGTCATCGCCGGAGCCGGTTTTGGCCCATTCCACGGTACTTAAAGTTCCGTCTAGGCTGCTCAGGGTATCGACATCAGTGCTGACGCTCACCATGGCAGTCGACACCACCGTGCGTGCTGCCACGCCGTTGTAACGATCGCTGCTGAGGTTGATGCGCACTGCATCAATACGATCGGCGTAATCAACCATGGATTTGTTGACATCGTTCGCACTGTTGGTGACTTGGTAGGTGCCTGCCAATGTCTCGCCTGTGACGGTGGCAGAGCCCCTCACCACATCTGTGCTGACATTTTCGTTGACCAACACAGTCAACGCGTGTGTCACTGTGGCGCCTGAAGTCACGTCATAGGTGGTGGTGAATTTGCGGTAGGCCTGACCACTTGTGTACGCGGTGCCATCCACATTCCATTTGCCCGTTGCGACGGTCCAGCTGTCGGCAAACAACACGCTGTCTCCCACCAAGCCTTCCACCGCTAAAGTGTGCTGGTGGGTCGAGCCAGGCGTGGTGTCCGTGGTCATGGTGTAGACGCTTAGCTTGTTCAACACCAAGCTGTTGCCCACATTGGCCGTGAGTGCCGCACCCGAGCCCAAAGCATCATGAGCCGCGCTCAAATCAATCGCTTCAATGTCGCGCAACATGACACTGAACTTGGTTGTATCTGTCAAATCGGTGTTGACATAGCGGGTGTAGAGCGTGTCATACCCATCGCCACCCAAAACGGAAGCGTCGTCCTTGTCCAAGAAGAACACATCATTGCCCGTACCGCCTTCCAAAGTGTCAATGCCTTCAGCACCCCACAATGTGTCGTTACCTTCGTTGCCTTTGAGGTAGTTGGTGCCGGCCGAGCCTAGCAAGATGTCGTTCGATGTGCCACCAAACGCGTTCTCAATGCCGTAGATGGTGTCGGTGCCACCCAGGCCGTCTTTTGCTTTGTTGACGGCAAGGGCAACACCCGCGATGGTGTGCGCCTCATCATCCAAGTTGACTTGGACTGAGTAGGTGGATGCGCTGTAGTCCAGGGTGTCCGTACCTCCCTCAGTCCATGTACCTATATAGCCGTAAGTAGTGTTGTAAGTGATACTCGCGTAATTGCCACCACGGATCGTGTCATCGCCCAAGCCACCAACAAAAGTGTCGTTGCCGTACTCAAAGGCGTCACTTCCCATGATGTCATTTCCATCGCCCCCATAGAGTAAATCGTTACCAATGCCACCAATGATTGTGTCACCGCCATCTCCACCAATCAGGGTGTCGTTTCCGGATTCGAAATAGAAGTTCCCGTGATACCGCCAATCACTTGGCCATTCATAAATGTTCGCACCGATGTAGTCATTCCCCGTACCGCCGATAAGTAAATCATTGCCAAATCCGCCATACAAAGTGTCATTACCTGAGCCGCTATCGATTTGATCATCGTCTGAGCCACCATTAGGGATAGCCCAATCAATGTCGTTGTCGTAGCTGGACGTATTGGTCGAACCACCACCAAAAATCGTGTCATCGTCAGCACCACCGGAAATTGTGTCGTTACCGAGACCACCATAAATCCAGTCATTGCCAGCACCGCCATCAATGTAGTCCGTGCCTGAGACATTGTCTGCATTGGATGTTTGACCGTACAGTGAATCGCCGCCGTCCCCACCCCAAATTTGGTTGTTACCGGCTTGGCCATAGATGGCATCGGCACCGTCCCCACCCATGAGTGAGTCGTTGTCGTCACCACCGTCCAATCGGTCTGAACCATCTCCACCAAAAACCAAATCCAAGCCCGCACCGGCGTAAACCGTGTCATTGCCAGCCATCGCGTCAATGGTGTCATTGCCGGCATTGGTTTGATATTCATGGCTTTCGCTGTTGCCATAAACGATGTCTGCGCCTGAACCGGTCAAGAAGAACTCAACATCTCGGATGACATCGGTCACACTGTTGATGACGCTGGTGCCTGCCACCAAATCAAGGGTGATGGCAGATGTACTACGGTCGTAATACAGCTTATCCAAACCATCGCCGCCCAAAATGGTGTTCGCACGATTGTTAGTTGCACCAATCGCCAAGTCCCAAATGATGTCATTACCTGCACCCAAGTCCACGCGGTTATCAATGGTCTCGGACAACACCACTTGATCAACGCCAGCACCCGTTTTGACCCATTCAATACCAACCAAGGTGTCAGTTTTTACGCCACTATCGTTACGCTTGACGCTGTTGGTGGCCATTGAATAGCCATCCAGCGTTTGCGTGCTGTTGGACAAGTTGACATAGGCAAAGCCGTTTAAGTTGGAATAATCCACCAACGAACTTAAGCCACTGCCACCAGTCAATGATGCGTCAGCGCCTGTGCCCCTCATCACATCTTGTGAAATTTCGTGCTGAACTTGTACTACAGCGCCTGTGGACGCATTGGTGTACACATCATAGGTCAGGTTATTGATGGTGGTAGAGCTCGTCGTCCATGTGTCACCGCTGTCAAACAACACCGCATCGCCAAGCTGACCATCAATACGCAATGTCTTGTTGCCATTGGTCATCGCGATTACCTTGGCGGCATCAAGTTTGATGGTGTTGCTGACGCCACCGCCGCGAATCTGCAGGTCAATGACCTCGATGCCGCTCAGGCCCGTTTTGGCTGTGAAATCGTAGTAACGATCCGCCACCGCCAACACATCGATGCTGGTGTCTTTGGTGGTGATCAAGTCTGTGACATTGCCTGTGGTCGCACTTGTAAACACCACAGTGCTTCCTACTGCCGCTGCAGAGGTAAATCCGGTAAGAGCACCACTGAATGTTCCACCCGTCACACTTGTACCTACCCCACCGCTGGCTTGCGATGCAAAGGCAGTAGCGACATCTTCAGCTGAGATATTGGCTGATGCTGTCAATATCAAGCCACCCAAGGTGATGGACTGACCATTGACCATGTCAGCAAATGTGACCGTGGTGCTTTCTGCAGAGGTACCACCATCTCGCGTCACAGCGATCAACCCAGTACTGCTGTCCACCGTGCGAATATCCACATCCAGATTGCTGTCGATCGCCAAATCGGTGACATCGGTTGTGGTTGTGCTGCTGGTGAATACCACCACACCGCTACCAGCGGCGGCGGCTGTAAATCCTGTCAATGTCCCCGTTAATACGCCGGTACCCGCGACAACAGTGCCTGTCGCAAACGCAGTGGCCACATGAGCAGCGCTTGCGCCTGTGCTTGAAGCCGTGAATGTACGACCGCCGATCGTCAACACTTGGTTCGCAGCAATATCCACAAAAGTTACGGTGGCAGTTTCAGTGCGTGTGCCGGTTACCCCTTGTGACACGGTGACCGTGTGTGCGTGGTTGACCTTGTCGTCTGCGCCACCATCGATCACTGTGGCTGCACTGTCAAAGTACAACAAGTCACTGCCAGATCCGGCGTAAAGCTTGTCAGCACCGCCTACACCCATCAGGGTATCGTTACCTGCGCTACCGTACATCAAGTCGTTGCCTGCACGTGCATCCAGCATGTTGTTCGCACTATTGCCAATCAACAAATCACTGCCTGCGCCACTGATGATGTTTTCGATGTTGAGCAGCCTATCCACAACATTGCCAGAGCCTTCGTCAACACGACCCGTGTTCAGGTTGGCGGTCACCACGCTGGCGTAGCTGTAATCTGCCGTATCGCTACCACCCGAGCCATCGATGGTCTGATTGGCGCCATAGCCCCTGAACACTTCGTTCACAGATGAGCCATTGATCGTCGCCAAAGTTGTGTCGGCATTCGCCCACGCAGAGGTGTATGTGACATTGATTTTGGGATCCACATACACCACCATGTTGGCGTCACTGCTATTGACATATTTGATGTAAGTGCCTAACGAAGTAAGGGTCTCCGCACTGAGCTTCCAAAAGCCGTCATGTAGCGTCAGGGTGTCTCCCCAATCACCCTCTACACGCAACACCTTGTTGGGTGTCATGGTGGTGATTTGGCTCACCATCAAACGCAAAGAATTGCCATAGCCATTGGTGTTGTCACCCAGCTCAATGACTTCCACACCCGTGATGGTGGGTTTCACTGTGGCTGCCAAATCCACATAGGCCAAGTTGGATGCCAGCGTATCTTCGCCACTGTCTGCTGTTACTGTGGCCGTGCGCGATCCGAGCGTTAGGGTGTCCGCACCTGCCGTGCCAGTGACAGTGCCCGTCAGTGAAATCGTTGGCGCATTCTGCGTTGTCACGCTCACCGTGCCACTGGTTGGCATTGAAGCGTTGCCCGCTGCAGCCGTACCCGTCACCAAGCCCGTACCTTCAAGTGACCGCAAATAGAGGTCGGTGTTGGCTGTATTGGTGGTTTTGTCCGTGAATGTCAGGTTGTTTGAGAACTGGACCGTGACGGTTGAGCCGTTGTAGGTGGCGGTGTAAATCTTGGCACCAGCACCATTGATTTGGGCGTCGCTGGTGGTATCGCGCGTCCAAAAGCCCCAGTCGTTTAAAACCAGGGTGTCGCCCACATCACCGTCGATACGCAACACTTTGTTGCCATCGGTCATGGCTGCCACCGCTGCGCGATTGAGCACCACAGTGGTGGCATTGCGACCACGCAGGTCAATCAACTCCACATGTGTGATGCCCGTGGTGCCATTGGTGTTGGTGAAGTCGTAGCTGTTGCCTCCCATTTGCAGAGTGTCAAAGCCAGCGCCCCCGTCTACCGTGCCATCAGCTGTTTTGCTCAACAAGCTGACATTGGAGGCATTCTGGTTGTTGTTGCTGTCGCTGTAGGCGATATCCCATAGCAAAGTGTCGTCACCGTCACCGCCAAGCAATGTGTCGTTTTCGATACCACCGAGGAGGGTGTCGTTGCCAAGCCCGCCAACCAATGAGTCTGTACCCAAACCACCGACCAAGCTATCGTTGCCCGCGCCGCCGTAGAGGCTGTCTGCACCACCGTCACCATTGAGGGTGTCATTGCCGGCATAACCCCACAGTGCATCGGCCGTGGTGTTGGTCACGGTGAGGTTGTTATCCCCCTCAGTCCCTTTGAACAGTTGTGCTGCGGCCACTTGCGTGCCAATGGTGTTGGCTACTCTCAAGGTGACACCATCGACCACATAGGTGGCGTAACTCGCGTTGTACGCCGCATGACCTGAGGCGACTGCCGTGCCTAAATCGGCATTGAGGGTGACCGCGTCTTCTATGCCGCCTTCAATGGTCAAGGTCAGGTTGTTACCCGCCATTCGGGACACTGCGGATTTGTTCAGGCTGATGCTTTGTGGCGACTCGGTGTTAAAGCGAATCACTTCGATGCCAGAAATTGCAGGCATTTGCCATGTGGATGTGAAGTCAACGGCGGCTGTGTTGATCAACAAGGTATCGCTTCCAATACCGCCCACGATTGAAACATCCGACTGGTCAAACACCATGCTGTCGCCACCACTGCCGGCGATCAAGATGTCTGAGCCTACGCCTCCATCCAGTGTCATCACATCGCCTGCTGCTGCGTTGCTGATGCTTGTGATGGCTTGGCTGCTTGTCAAGGATGTGGCGTATTTGCCATCCGCCGTGAAAGCGATACCACCCACGGTGACTTTGGCTGCGGCTGTGGTGGTGCCTTGCGACACGACGACAACGCTCGATCCAGAGGTCAAGCTGGTGCCTTGTGGCACATCGGCAATAAAGCGCACACCACCCACAAACAGTGTGGTACGGCCAGATTTGCCATAGATTGCATCGTCACCCGAACCGCCTATGACGGCTTCAAGGTTCAGCAAGGTGTCTACGCCACCCTGACCATCGCTGACGCGGCCAGCTGCCACACCGCGTTGAATTTCTTGGGTCAAGTTGACCACCACGGCTTCGGTTTGGCCGCTGTAGTCCACTGTGTCGGTGTCGTTGCCACCGTTGATCGTGTCGTTGCCAGAACCACCGCGCAGGGTGTCGCTGCCTGCGTCGCCGCTGAGGCTGTCGTTGCCATCGCCGCCTTCGATCCAGTCATCGCCCGTGCCGCCCGATACCGTGTCGCTGCCAGAGCCGGCATCGATGGTGTCGTTGCCTGCGTCCGCAACGATCGAGTCTGCGCCCGCATGGGTCACGATCACGCTGGCTTTGGTGGCGTTGTCAAAGACCACATCATTGCCCGAACCGGTGATGATGTTTTCAATATTGGCCAAGGCATCAATGTCGCCAAAGCCATCCAAGGCCGTTCCCGAACCCACAGTGACACCGCGCACCGTCATCAAGCTGGCGCTTTGATTGACATACACATTGCCGATTTGGGTGGCGAAGTCGAGCGTGTCTACACCGTCGCCACCATCCAAGGACTCGTAGCCAATGGATTGATACAGGTGGTCGTTGCCACCGCTGGCTGAGACGGTTTCGTTCACTGGCGTGAAGGTGTTGGTAACCAATGTGCTCGAACCAGAGATATAGGCGCCCGCATAGCTAGGTACCGAACTGTCGAGTACCACCTCTAAATTGCTGCTGAGCAACACCACTGCTTTGAGGGTGGTGGAGTCATAAATTTCAGCGGCCCTGTAGACCACGCTGTCGATAGTGACATTGCGTGCTTGTTGCCAAACCACGGTGCCACCCAACAACAAGGTGTCGCCCACATCGCCGTGAATTGTGAGTGTGGCACTTGCGGGTGCAGCCATAGCATTCAGTGTGGCTGAACCCAATCTGAGCCACTGTGCGCCATGGCCACGCAGGTCGATCGATTCGATTTTGCTCACCACTGTGCTGCTGCTCAAATCGCGCACTTCGTCGCTCAGCAATAGCGTGTCATAGCCATCGCCACCATCCACTTGGTCGTTGGCGTCATAGACGATCACATCATCACCGCCTTCAGCCATGAGTGTGTCAACGCCAGCACCGCCATCCAACAAGTCGTTGCCGTCGCCGCCTAACAAGGAGTCAGCGCCATCGCCACCCAACAAGGTGTCGTTGCCGTCGGAACCGTACAGAACATCGTTGCCCGTTGCGCCGTCTAATAAGTCGTTGCCTGACCCTGTGACTGACACCGTGCTGGTGCCTCCATAGAGCATGTCAGCGCCCGTACCACCCATCAACACATCGTTGCCGCTGGCACCTTGCAAGGTGTCATTGCCTGACTCACCCCACAACACATCGGCCCAGTTTTGTCCGGCGGTCGTGTCGTCGCCAAGGACTGAATCGTTGCCAGCCCCTGCAAACACGGTGTCCCCGCCCGCTCCTGCGCGTACAGTGTCGTTACCTGAACCTGTCAGGAAGGTGTCGGCATCGATGCCACCCACCATCAAATCGTTGCCGTTGCCAGATTGCACCACTTCGATGGAGCTCAGCGTGTCGACCGCACGTGACAGATCCACCGCAGTCGATGCCGTCACGGTGTCGGTGCCATTCGCGCCCAACATCGTGTCGTTCGACAAGTTGACGCTGACAGCATTCGTGGTTTGTGCAAAGTCGATCGTGGCACCTTGGAATGGAATGACCCAGTCCACCAATTCGACGGTCACCGTCGATTGCACTTTGACATAAATACCTTCGAGGGCATAACGCACCCATGTGATGTTGCTCGCATCGGTGACGGTCTCCATCACAGACCAAGGACCTTCCAAGGTCATGGAGCTTTCGACACTGCCTTTGACCGTGAGTTCGGTATAGGTACCGTACGCAGTGGTCATCTGGCGCTCCAACAACAGCACCACTTCGCGGTAGTTGATGGTTAAATGGTTGGCACCGTCACCGGTCAAGTCAATCGCTTCGAAGCTACGCAGGCTGGAACCGGCAAAGCCCGTCATGTCCAAGTCCATGCCGTGGCCCTTAAACAGCAAGGTGTCCTTGCCATAGGCGCCTACGGTTGTGTCATTCGTGCCGCCATCGATCAAGATGAAGTCAAGCTTGGAGATCGAAATGACATCGTCTCCCCCGCCGCCACGAATAATGTCTGCACCACCCAAGCTGTGGATGGTGTCGTTGCCTGCGCCACCTGCTAAACGGTTGGCATTGAAGTCACCGATCAACAAATCGTGGCCTGTGGTACCCGACTGCATCAAGGAGTCGGTGAAGTCCCCCCCGTTGATGATGAAGGCCTCACCAGAGTTATAGCCATCACGCTGGTTGGTGGGCATGCCCGACAAGATGTCCACAAAGCCATCGTTGTTGAAGTCACCCGTCGCTACCGAGAAACCATATTGGTCTTGGGGCAAACCACCTGTGATGATCAAGCCCTCATCTCCCAAGTTGTCTGCGCTCAACACCGGCTTCCAATCGGCACGGTCTTTACCGTAAATGACAAATACAGCACCACTGTCTTTGTCAGCGGTGTCGCTGGCGGTGTTGTCACCCACCACAGGGTTTTGACCACCCGAGGTCAGGATCAGATCGTTATAACCGTCGTGGTTCAAGTCGCCAAATTCAGAAGCGCGAACCAATTGGTTCATCGATGTGCCATAGAAGGTGACCACGCGACCTGCGGCCTTGAGCTGGGAAATGGTTGTCAAGTCAGCCCACTGACCGGCTTGACCAAACACCAAATAGAACAAGCCTTTGGCCACTTTGTCAGCCCCAGGAATCGACGCATCGTAGCTGTAGTTGGATGAACCAAAGATGTAGTCCATCACACCGTCGCCGTCGACATCACCTGCAGCCTCTACTTGCATACCGGCCATTTGGCCCGCTGAAATATTGCTGTTGTAGTCGTAATCTGGGCTCTGGGTTTGGGAGTTGCCTAACTGATAACCTGGGTCAATTTGCGCCGCGGCTTCGGTTGTGAAGAAAAACGGGGAGTTGATGTTGCCCATGTTGGTTGCGGTGAACGCAACATTCGACTCAAGTCCTTTGAGGGCCCCCGTGTCGACGGTGATGTAGTAATCAGCCGCACGGTCTAACGCCAAACCGGGGTTCAAGATCACTTTGTTACCGCTGAAGGCCACAGACCCCCCATAGTTGCCGTTCACCGTGTTGCGAGCGATGTCGACGGTGAAGGTCTCTACCAAGGTGCCAGTGCCATCTTGCTTGAGGAACAGTTTGAATGTGGTGCCATCAGCACCCGCCTTCATGTTTTCGCAGAAGGTCAACACCAAATTGTCATTCAATCCAACGGTGGTGGCGTTGTCGACTGCATTGCCGCCCGCGACTGTGATGAGGTTGTTGTATGTGCTGAAATAAATGGAGCTGTTAGGCGTGCTCAAGCCCGTGGCCACATTGCCAGAGAGATCCGTCAACGGGTTGTGTACAACCGATTGCGCATTGGTGTACGACTGCAAGATGACCTCGTAGCTCGCGCCGTAGGACAAGGCTTTTTCAGGGTTGATGGTGATGGTTTTGTTGTCCAATGTCAGCACGCCTGTGCCAGCCACCCAGCCACCAGCACCACTGTTGGCAGATGTGCTCCAGTGTTGGCCGGTGATCGTGTAAGAGCCATCGGCTTGTGCAACAGCTGCGCTGACATCGAAGCGTTCTACCACTTTGGTGTTGTCCACGGTGTTGTTGCCCGCGGTGACATTGGCTGTGGTGTTGAGAGCGTTGCCGCGAACTTGCAACAGAATGAAGCCGCCGGCGCCAAACTTCAAAGTTTCAGGCGATACAAATGTCACATCACGGGTGACCGACAAGCTGCCTTGACCATTGTAAAAACTCGCGCCTAAGTCAGTCGGGCTGTACCCTACGCCTGTGGTGTTCCACAAATTCAGGTTAGGCGCAGTGGTGTCAATCGTGGTGACAAATGTGGTCGATTTAGGAATGAAATTGCCCTGTGCATCCACGCTGCCTATTTGGTTACCTGCAGCGTCTTGCAATTCATCCAAAACGATGCGGTATTGGGTGCTGGCTTTGAATGTCGTTCCCAAATTCAGGGTCAACGCGTTGTAGCTGGTGACTGAATTGGCTTGTGAAGAGATCACGCCCCCTTGATCACTTAAACCCGACTGCAAGTCAAACGACTCGGTGGTGACAAAAGTTTTCGTGCTCTGCGTGACATCGATCACAACGGGCGTGCTGCCGTCGCCGGTATCCACCAAATCTGTGACGTCATCACCAAAGGCTTTGGTGCTGGTGAAAGTGACGGTGTAGTAGGCAGGGGTGCTTCCTACGGCGGGATGCATCACAACCGCCCCTGTGGTGTAGCCCGACAAAGTACCCGTTGTTTCATTCGCTGAATTACCAGTAGCCCCATTCGCTAAATTGGCAAAAGCAGCAGCGACGTTGGCAGCGCTCGTGACACCCGAAGGTGCCGTGTAGGTAAATCCTGCCAGCGTGACTTTTTTACCTTGCCCCAAATCTTGGAAGGTCACAGTTGCTGTTTCAGGTGTGAAGCTGGTTTGTTGCTGCAACAAGATGTGACCATATGGCTTCACAGCTTCGCTCAATGTGATGTTCAGATTGAAGACCGTCGCATCGTTATTGTTGCTAGAGCCTGATTGAATTGGTGCCGTGGGTACCGTATTCACCAAACTCCAATTGTTAGAAATGTAATCTTGCACCCAAGGTGAAGGATATTGGTTGGAGTACCCGTATCCTCCTTGATTACCTCCGACCCAATTCTCATAGATGTAGTTGTTCGGGTCGTAGGCATACACAGTGAAGTTCAGTGCCGATTGCGTCGGTGCGATGACATCTGTTGCAGGTGCCGCTGCGGTGGTGAAGTTTAGCGTGGTGTCGTTATTGATACCCGCGAAGTAATTTCCTGACAGATCTTTGAATGCATCTGAGTCGATCTTGATGTAGTAGTTGGTACTGCCTGAAAGATTCTTAAAAGGGTTGATTTCAATTTGTGCGCCGCTCAGGTACATGGTGCCACCACTGGTGCCTAGCCCTGTGTACGCATCGAACTTTTCAACCAAGGTGCCATCGGCTTTGTACAGCATGACATAAGCCTTGGTCGCTTGGCTTACCCCCGCCACAATACTTTCATCAAATTTCAACACAAGGTTATTCACCGTTGACACACCTGTGGCGTTGTCTTTCGGATTCACGGCTTGGTTCGTCGTGCTGTTGGCGTTGTAAAGCACAGGCGCGAAGCTGTCGTTGTTGTGATAAACGACCGTGGTGTTGGCAGCCCAACCTTCGTCCTTACCGAACACGATGAAGCTGGCACCGCTGTAATCAGTCACGCCATTGAGCGTCACACCAGTGAGTGTGGGGCCACCGATCACGAAATCACCAAAGCCATCCGAGTTGATGTCACCTACCTTAGAAATATCGGCACCAATGTTGGTGACATTGGTGTTGTCAGACAAGAAATTGACGCCTCGATTGCCCATGCTGGTGAGGTTCAAATTGGTGGCATCTGCGCTACCGAAAATCAAACTGACCTTGCCATTGCCTGCGTAGCTGTTACCTAGCGCAAAGTCTTGGTAACCGTCGCCGTTGACATCACCCACGCCTTTGATGGTGAGCTTGCTTAAGTTGTCCTCTAGGTTGTAGTTATTCCAATTGGAGGCCAAGGTTGAGGCATCGACGGTGAAACCATTGCTGCTGCTGGTGACAAAGTTTGCGAGGTTGATGTCGCTCCAGTTGTTGCGACCAAAAATCACCCTCACCTGGTTACCTGATGTGTTGACGGCCATGTCGTCCCAACCGTCACCGTTGATGTCCCCAATGCCAGTCAAGCCGTATTCGTAGGTGGCATAGGTGGTTTGACTGCCGTTGTTCAGCATGTAGTTGTTGCCGCCAGCTTCAAGGTTGGTGGCGTTGTTCAATGCCACCAAACTGCTCGAATCGATGCCCGATATCTTGATGCCTTTGCTGCCAATGTTGGTGAGGTCAATTTGACCTGCCAGCTCGGCATAGCCAAACACAATGTACGCAGCACCTGCCGTGTTAACAATCACATCATCGACGCCGTCTTTGTTGACATCGCCTGCGTTGTCGACCTTCCAACCGGCATACATGTCAATGCCTTTGCTCACCAGGTAGGCACCGTCGTTGTAGGCCACCGAGAAGGTGGTCATTTGTGGTGTGGGCGGGTTGTCAATCACCACATTGGTGATGTCTTTGCTGTAGTAAAGCTTGACCACTTCGCCCGTATTGGTCACTGAAATGACTTGACCGTAGCTGACACCGTTGTAATTGACATCCGTGCTCAAGGTCCATTGCCCGTAAAGCATCAAGGAATCGAGCGATGTGCCTTTGACTACCAACAAGTTGTCGTCATCGGTCATCGTCGCGAGTTTTTCTGGCGTCAGAGTCAGTTTATTTCCTGCAGCATTACTGGCCAGGTCAAACACTTCCACATTGGTCATGCCAGTGGGGGGGAGCAGAGAGGTGTTTAAATCGCCTTGGAAAGTAGAAGAAAGCTTGATGGTGTCGTTACCACGGCCGGCATCGATCGCCGAGAAACTCATGTCGTAAATTGTGATGACATCGTCACCATCGCCGGTCATTGCGCCATCGGCGCTGCCATCAAGATTTGTAGCTGCTCCACGAACTTCCACATTCACATCAGGGCCTGGACCATAGATGTAAACACGTCCGCCAAGCTCGTTCACGATTTTCAGTTGAACCTCATCTGCCACTGAGATGAAGGCATTGCCCTTTTGTAGAACCTTGTAGATCGCACCTGTCGCATCTGAATCAACCCCGGCAAATGCCCATCCACCATAAAGCGACAGCAGATCGGCAGAGGTACCTTTGACTGTCACGCGACCGGTGTCAGACAAAGCCAAGACAGCGTTTTCATCCAGTTTGACAGCTTGACCCCCTGAAGCAGAAAGATCGATGACTTCAAAGCCTTTGACTTGCGTGCCCGCACGCGTCGTCAAGTCAGCAATGGGTGTACCCGTGAGAGAACCGTTGCTGGTGTAGGTATTGATGATCAAAGTATCGTCACCCGCACCACCAAATGCATGCCAGTCGTTGATGTCGTAGGTGACCACATCGTTGCCTGCACCGGCTTCGATCAAGTCAGCACCTGCGCCTCCCGAGACGCTGTCGTTGCCATCGCCCGTCTTGATAACATCGCTGCCAACGCTCGATGCGGGCGTATCCGCACCTGCGGTTCCCATGGTGACTGTTTGAACCGTGGCCCCTGTGGTGACCTTGACGGTCAATGTGGTGGCGCTGCCCCCACTTGGGGTGTAGCTGATGGTGTAGATGTCATAGCCTGCATTGCCGGGGTTGACTGCGCTTCCCCAATCGCTCAAGCTATCTAGGAACACTCTGTCCGTGGGGTCTATGTCCAATGTCAGCGTGTTGTTGGCATTGCCCATGGCATACAAACTCGCGGGGCTGATGACCACCATATCGGCATTGCCGTTGGTGAGGTCAATCTTTTCGATGCTCTTGAGCGTGGGATGCAAGGCACCGTTGACAGGACGCCCAGCCTCCATCAAATCCAGCAAGCTGGCACCACTGGCATTGAGGTCCAGCACATCGCTGCCCAAACCACCTGAGAGGGTGATGTCTTTGGCGTCATAGATGATGGTGTCGTCGCCTGCACCTGCGTCAACCACATCGGCACCAGCGCCGCCGTCGATGGTTTCGTTGAATGGTGCGTTGGGGTAGCCACGAATGTCTTCTGACCCGGAACCACCCGTGATCGTTGCATGAATGCCATCGCCAATGATTTGGTCGCCTTTGACCACTTGCAGGCCCAAGAGCACGGTGACCGGTGTGCCATCGCTGGCAAAGTTGGTGTACTTGTTGTAAGTGATACCTAGCACTTGCTCGGAACCACGTGTCATCCAACCATCACCGGCCAGACGAACGATGTCGCCTGTGTTGCCAGAAACAATCAGGGTGTTGGTCGAGTCCGACATGTCACGCACTTGGTCGGCACCCACGACCAAGGTGTTGTCGCCGTTGCCTGTGATGTCCCAAGTTTCAATACCACTGAGTGTGGGTCCTTGGGGGCCGGCCACCAAGGATGTGACAGGCATCGTGCCGGTGACCGATAAATTGGTGATGTAAGCCGTGGGCGAGGTGCTGGTGAAGATCACCGTATTGCCCTCCACAGAAGCCCCTGCGGTATAGCCACTGATGGTGAGTCCGGCAAAAAAGGACGCCACTTGCGCCGCTGTGGCGCCGCCACTTTGGGCGGTGTAAATCATGCCTCCAACCACGATGGTTTTGCCTGCCTCCATATCAGCAAAGGTGATGGCGTTGGTTTCCGCACGGTTGCTGGTGCCCGGCGTGTTGACCACCACAACCCCGGCATTGGACGCACCTGTGGTGAGGTTGAGTACGGGAGAGGTGCCACCTAGCGCAAGGTCCGTGACATTGGTATTGGTGGTGCTGCTGGTGAACACCACGGTGTTGCCCTGTGCTGCGCCAGTGGCGAAGCCTGCCAATGTGCCGCTGAGCGGCGCGGCGGTGCCCGCATAGTTGGCCGCATGGCTGGCAAATGCAGTGGCCACCTGTGCAGCAGTCGCACCACCCACAGGCGCCGTGTAGACCAAGCCCCCCAAACTGAGGGTTTCGCCCTCTTTCATGGGGATGAAGGTGACGGTGGTGGTTTCGGTGCGTGTGCCCGCACCCGGGCTGGTGACAATCAAATGCCCCGTCGAGCTTGACAAATCAACGGTGACACCTCCGCCAGCCACTTTGACCGTGTCGGTTTCGTTGTCGACACCGCCCAGAATACCGCCGCTGTAGCTGGTGTCTTCCAAGTCATAGATGAACACATCTTCGCCACTGCCACCAATCATGACATCAGAGCCTGCGCCTCCGTTGAGCACATCGCTGCCCTTGCGGCCATCCAAAATTTGGTTGCCTGCACCTGCGGTGAGCAAATCTCGCCCATCGGTACCGACATAGTTGACCACCACACCTTCTTGGATTTTCAGCGTGGCATCGTTGAGTCGATAGATGACATAAGTGACAGGAGGTGACACGGTGTTGTCGGTCACGGTTTCGCCCTGCACCCACTCGCCAATCACATTGGCGGTGTCACCTTGACCCCCTTGGATGGTCGCAGTGCGGTCTACATTCATGGCGGCCACATCGGCATCGTTCAAGGTCACTGCAAAGTTACCGCTGGCCACGCCCAGGTCAACCACTTCCACCTCACGGACACGGTCGTTCGCTACGAGGGTCAGGTCAATGTCTCCGGTGGCCCTGAGGCTGTCCACCCCTGCGCCACCATCGATCAGCAAATCATTGACATCAAAGACCAAGGCGTCGCTTCCAGCACCCCCCTTCAAAATGTCTGCACCAGCACCCCCGTCGAGGGTGTTGTTGCCTGTGCTGCCGCGTACCAACTGCGTACCTGCGGCTGGTGTGCTTACCGAGTTATCAGCCACGGCGGTGACTTGCACCACATCAGCAGCTTGGTCCACGCGCAAAATCACATTGGGATCAGACCCGCTCATGTACAAGTCGTAGGTGATGCCCCCCACCACCGTGGTGGCAGGCGTGTTGGGCACCATGGTGCTGTCAATAAAGACGGTATCGCTCATGACCAAGGTGTTGGGCGCTGTACCGCCAATCGACACATCAGCGACATCGCCGTTGGTGGCACTGGTGAACACCACTGTGTTGCCCATGGCTGTGCCAGAGCTAAAGCCCGATGTGACCGAACCTGATGTGTTGGCTGCAGCGCTGGAGGCGCCGGAGGCCAAGCTGGCAAATGCAGCGGCCACCGTGGCAGCTCTAGCCCCGCCTGCAGGCGCGGTGTAGGTGATGCCTGCTACAGTGACCGTTTGCCCCGCTGCCACATCGGTGAAAGTGACAGTGGTTTTTTCAGTGCTGGTGGCTGTGCCGTCGCGGGTGACCACGATCATGCCGGTTTGTGAGGCGTCGGCCGTGCGTACATCGGTTTTTGAGGTGCCTGCAACGCTGAGGTTGGTCACATCGGTGTTCGCCGTGGCACTGGTAAACACCACTGTGTTGCCCTGCGCCGCGGAGCTGCTGAAACTGCTCAATGTGCCGCTGAGCGGCGCCGTACTAGACGCAAAGCTGGCCGCACGGCTGGCAAACGCCGTCGCCACTGCAGCCCCCGTGGCGCCGCCTGCGGGCGCGGTGTAAGTTAATCCGCCCAAGGTCAGGGTTTCGCCAGCGGCCATATCGGCAAAGGTGACGGTGGTGCGCTCGGTGGTCGTCGCCGTGCCTGGGCTGGTGATGATCAAGTGCTCTTCAGCCGCGTCAATGGTGACCACATCGGAGGTCGTGGACATCGCCGCCACACTGGACGCACCGAAAGCCAAGAAGTTGGTACCGCCACCGGAAATATCGATGTTTTCCATGTTGCGGATGTCAGGCCGATTATTGCTATCCGCCATGTCCAACACCTGGTTGGTTGCCGTTGTGGCAAATGTCAAGGTGTCGTCACCACCACTGCCGTCCACCATCGCATCGGTGGGGTTGTAGGTACGCGTATCAGCTGCTGCGGTACCGACATAGGAAATAGACAAGGACACACCGGGTGCCAACAAAACGGTGGCTGTGCTGTCGGTCACAGGGTCGTACAAGTTGTAACGGCTGTACTGAATGGCAGAACCACCGTTGTAAATCACAGGCTGTGGCGTGCCAGCAATCCAGTTGCCTGCCAAGGCAACGGTGTCGCCCACACCGCCGTGGACTTTGAGCACATTGGTGGTGTCTGACAGATCGAATACATTGGCTGCTGTCAGCACCAAGTGTTGAGCACCATTGCCCGTGAGGTCAATCTCCTCAATGCCCGACAGGCGTGTGTTCAGTGCGTCGAAGTTGACTGTTTGGTTGGCCGTTTGAATGGCCAAAATGTCGTTGTTACCGCCACCACCATCCACGATGGCATCGGTCACATCAAACAATACCCAATCGTTGCCGTCACCCGCCAAGATGGTGTCTGTACCGGCGCCACCAATGATCGTGTTGCTCAAAGAAGAACCAGTGATCAGGTCTCGACCGGCACTGCCAGTGACATTCTCTAGGTTGCTGAGTATGTCCGTGCCTGTTTGGTTGCTGGTCGCGATCCCTGTTGCTAGGTTGATGGTGCTGCTTGGCAGTGAGGTATTTGGCGCAGTGCCTGTAATTTTCAAATCGACCACATCGCCTGTGGCCATGGTGCTGGTGAATACTAAGCTACCTCCTTCAGCCGTGCTGACCGTGAAACCTGTCGGGGCACGGGTTGAGAAATAGGTGGCTACCGTCGCCGCAGAAGCCCCACCGACAGGTGCGGTGTAGGTGACACCGCCCAGGGTGACGGTTTGATTGGCAGTCAAGTCGGCAAAGGTGATGGCTGTGCTTTCAGCGGTGGTGGTTGTGCCATCACGCGTGACCGCAACTAGGCCTGTTTGCACGGGATCAACCGTTATCACATCACTGATGAGCGAGCCGCCCACTGCGAAGTTGGCCACATTGGCGTTGGCCGTGGCACTGGTAAACACAACGGTGTTGGGGCTGACCAAAACTGAAGAGAAACCGGTCAAGCTACCGCTGGCATTGACAGATGAACTACTTCCATTGGCCAAAATGCCAGCAAAGACAGCTGCCACCGAAGCAGCAGTCACATTGCCAGGTGCCGTGTAGGTGATGCCACCCAATATCAATGTCTCGCCCGCCAGCATGTCTGTGAATGTGACGGTCGTGCGCTCGGTGGTGGTGGCTGAACCAGGTGTCATGACAACCACAGGGCTCATGCGCACAGCGCTGAAGTCCAGGGTGTCAGTACCGTTGCCTCCCTCGATGGTGTCGTTACCGGCATCGGCCAAGATGGCGTCATTACCAATGCCCGCGTCTATGCTGTCGTTGCCCATACCGCCTGAGAGAGTGTCGTCGCCCGCAGCGCCGAGCAAGGTGTCATTGCCCTCACCCCCAGATATGGAATCGGTGCCGTCGCCGCCGTCAACCGAGTCATCGCCGCTACCGGCGAGCACCGTGTCGCTGCCAGCACCACCCAAAACTTCGTCGTTGCCATCGCCAGCGATCACCGAGTCGTTACCGTCACCACCATCAATGAAGTCGTTGCCCGAGGCGGACGGATTGGTGGCGTCACCGCCATAAATCACATCATTGCCAGTCCCAGCTGAGATGGTGTCGTTACCACTACCACCAGCCATGGTGTCGTCACCTGTGCCTGCATCCAAGCTGTCGTTACCAGCCCCAGCACTGAATTGGTCACTGCCGCCGTTGCCACGGTATTCGTCGTCACCGGCTGTCCCAACTTGCACATCAGCGCTTTCGCCGGAGATTACGAGCAAACCTGGCGTGATTGTTTTGCTTGCGTCTGTGGTGCTGTAGGGCACATAGACCTTCAAGGGCTCGGCAGAGGGGTTAGGGTTGCCTGCGGTGGCGATCGGCGTGTATGCACTCGATCTGTACACAGCGTAGGTTACGCCGCCGATGTTTTCCAAAATGGGGGTGGTGCTGTTGGTTTCATCACGCGTCCAACCGCCGACCAAACGCACGCCATCATTCGATGTGCCTTGAATCACGATGGCGTTTTGCTCGGAGGTAGACAACTGAGTGACCGGAACGCCACCGGTGGTGGTGACCGCCAAATCCGCCACATCGCTGCTGGCTGTGGTGCTGGTCAAGACCAGTGTGTTGCCCTGCGCAGTGCCTGCGGTGTAGCCCGTGGGGGCATGGCTGGCGAAATAGAGTGCCACGGTGGCAGCACTAGAACCTGCCCCGGGAGCTGTGTAGGTTTGATTACCAACCGTCACCGTTTGTCCTGCCGTCAGATCGGTGAAGCTGAGTGTGTTGGTTTCTGGCGTTGTCAGCGTGCCGTTTCGGGTCTGCACTTGCAGACTTTGACCTTGAGGCGTTGCCGCAATCACCGTGCTGTTGGCTGTGCCAGCCATGGTGAGGTTGGCCACATCGCCTGTGGCGGTGGTGCTGGTGAACACCACTGTGCCGCCTTGGGCCGCGCTTGCGGTAAAGCCCGTAGGGGCATGGCTGGCGAAATAAGTTGCCACTGTTGCGGCTGTCGCGCCGCCTGCCGGGGCTGTGTAGGTCACTCCCCCCACAACCATGGTTTGGCCAACGGTCATGTTGGCAAAGGTCACGGTGTTGGTTTCAGGGGCACTTGCAGTTCCTGCGGTATTGATGGCCACTGCACCCAAATTGGCGCTGCCGGCTGTCATGTTCAACACGGGTGAGGTACCGGTTACCGGCAAATCCGTCACATTGGCACCCGCCGTGGTGCTGGTAAAGACCACCGAGTTGCCTTGTGCGGTGGCGCTGGCAAAGCCAGTGAGCGTGCCATTCAAAGGCGCTGTGCTGCTCGAAAAATTGTTGGAGTGGCTGGCAAAAGCCGCCGCCACATCTGCGCCCGTTGCACCGCCCACAGGAGCGGTGTAAGTCAAACCGCCCAAGCTGAGGGTTTCACCTTCTTTCATGGCCACAAATGTCACCGTCGTGGTTTCCGTGGTGGCGGGTGATGCCGCACCAGGTGTGGTAACGATCAAATGCCCTGTGCCACTGGTTTGCGTCAGGTCGCTCACACTGTCTGTCGGTGTAGCACCCGACACGATGACCGTGACCCCGTCAACCAAGCCAGTTGCAAAGCCTGTGAAGGTACCGGTGTAGGTGCCCGTCGATGTACCGGGGCCAGTGGTAGCACCCGTTTGCAAACTTGAAAATGCCGTGGCCAGTTGGGCCGCCGTGGTGGCCCCATCAGAGATGTAGGTCAAACCAGCCAGCGTGAAACTTTGTCCTGCCGTCAAACTTGGGAATGTGACCACAGAGCTACCACGGGTGAGTGCAAACACATCGGCCTCGGAGAGCTTGACGGATTGGTTGCCCGTCGAGGACAAGTCAATCACTTCAAAACCAGAGAAGGTGCTGTCTTGCACCAAGGTCAAATCTACCAAGCTGTTTTGCGCCGCAATCACCAAGGCGTCGCTGGCACCTGCACCGCCGAGAACCTTGGCGTCGTTTTCGTCAAAGATGACTTTGTCGTCGCCTGCGCCGGCGTCGATCACATCGCCACCGCCAGCGCCATCCAACATGTTGTCTCCTGCACTGCCAACCAAGGTGTCGCCACTGCCGGAACCCACCAAGTTTTCGATATTGGAAATGGCGTCGGTACCGTCACCTTTGGAGGTGCCACCGTTGATGGTGCCCAAGGTGGAAGACACGCTGCGCGTGCCTAAGTTGACAGCCAGCGGACCTGCGAGCTCGCTCATATCTAAGGTGTCAATGCCATCGCCGCCGTCAATCGTGTCGGCATCCAAACCCATGCCACCTTTCAAGGTGTCCGCACCTGCGCCGCCAAACAGCGAGTCAGCGCCATCGCCACCCGCAATGATGTTGTTGGCCGTGTCACCAGACAGTGTGTCGCCTGCTGAGCCACCGATCAAGTTTTCGATGCCGGAGAGCTGATCTGTGCCCGTGCTGCCCGGCGCTGAGGCTATGCCTGCACCGTTAATCAAACTGACCGTCACGCTGGTGGTGGCATCCGAAAAGTCAGCGGTGTCATTGGTGCCTGCACCACCCACCAAATTGTCGTCACCGGTGCCGCCGCGCAACCAGTCGTCATCGACACCGCCCAGCAACACATCGTTGCCAGCGCCGCCGATCAAGGTGTCTTGACCCGTGTCACCTGTCAGAACATCGTTGCCAGCGCCGCCATCGATGAGGTCAAACCCATCGTTACCAGCCAAAAAGTTATCGCCGCTGTTACCTGTGACGCTGTCGCTGCCAGCACCACCTGCCACATATTCAAAACCGGACAAAGTGTCTGTGCCACCCAGGCCGTCAGAAGCTGTGTTGGTGCTTAGATTAACGACCACGCCTTGCGTGGATGTGTTGGTTGAGTAATCCAGGGTGTCTATGCCGTCACCACCTGAGAGCGTGTCGCTGCCCGCACCGCCCGTGATGGTGTCAGCACCTGCACCACCCAAAATAACGTTGGCATCTGCAGAGCCCACCACAGCGTCATTGCCTGAGCCTGCGGTGATGTTCTCAATGCCTTGTAGCACATCGGTACCTTGGCCACTGTTTGATGTGTCCACACTGGTACCTGTGACCAAGTTGATGGTCAAGTGACCCGTTGCCGCGGAATAGTCCGCCAAGTCAACCCCAGCCCCTCCCACCAAGGTGTCGTTGCCAGTACCGCCAGTCAATACATCAGGTCCCTCGCCGCCATCCAACGCATCGTTGCCTATACCACCGATCAAGGTGTCTTGACCGCCGCCACCGGCGATGATGTCATTGCCGGCACCGCCTTCGATCATGTTCCACGCGTCGTCGCCGGTGATGGTATCGGCTCCTTGGCCACCGATGATGTTTTCAAACTCAGAAATGACATCGTTGCCTTGACTGCCTGCCACCGACGAAGGCGTCTGATCTGTCACCAAGCCAGTCGCCATGTTGATGGACATGTTGCCGGTTGCTGCTGAGTAGTCGAGCGTGTCGGTACCCACGCCACCCACCATGGTGTCGTTGCCCCCCGTGCCCAGCACGGTGTCATCGCCACCTCCCGCATTGATCGAGTCTGCAGAGGCCCCCGTGACGATGATGTTGCCAGTGGAGTCACCCGAAACCACACCGCTACCCGTCACACGTTTGACCACCTGAATGTCTGGGTTGACTTTGACGGTGTATGTCACGCTTGGGTTGACGCTCGCGTCGGTGATGTTGTACTGAACCAAGTTATCAGCATCCACTGTGCTGCTCTTGACCCATGTGCCCGACAGCACGAGTGTGTCTAAGTCTTCGCCTTGCACCACGAGGCCCGTGGTCAAACCTCCTGTTCGTTTGAAGGCATCCAGTGTCAATATCAGGCTGTTCGAACCGCTGCCTGCCATGCTCACGACTTCAAGACCATCGAAGGTCGGACCTGTGCTGAGATCAACCTCAGCGAGGTTTGAAACTAGCAAGGTGTCTGTGCCAGAGCCGCCTTTGACAGACAAATCGTTGGCGTCGTAAATCAGGGTGTCTGCGTCGTTGCCGCCGTCGAGTATGTCTGCACCCTCGCCTCCATCTAGTAGGTCCGCACCAGTGCCACCCAGTAGGCTGTCTGTACCTGCCCCACCATCTAAAGTGTCGGCATCATCGCCACCGCTGAGCGTGTCATCACCTACGCCGCCTGACAAGGAGTCATTGCCAGCGCTGCCAAGAACACTGTCAGAACCACTGCCACCAAGCACCGTGTCAGCATCGGCGCCGCCGTCCAAAATGTCGTCACCTATGCCACCGTCAATCAAGTCGGTACCTGTGCCACCTAGGGCAGAGTCGGAGCCTGAGCCCCCCAACAAAGTATCGGCGCCTGCGCCGCCGTCGAGGGTGTCTGCCCCATCGCCCCCTGAGAGTTTGTTGGCATTGCCACTGCCAATCAGGTAATCGCTCTTGGTGCTGCCCGAGATATTTTCAATTTCCGATAAGGTGTCGGTTTCCACCGGATTGGTGACCACCAAATTGGTCACATTTCCAGTGGCCGTCGTGCTCGTAAAGAGCACTGTGCTGCCGGTCGCTGTACCCGGCGTGAAGCCAGTGATGGTTTGTCCTGCAAAGTGAGTTGCCACAGCAGCTGCTGTGGCGCCGCCGGCTGGTGCGGTATAGGTCACATTGCCAACGGTCATGGTTTGACCTTCGGCCAAATCGACAAAGGTGACCAGGGTGGTTTCTGCCGAGTTCGCCGTGCCAGATGTGTTGACAACCTGCGCACTGTTCGCCAAGGTGCTTGCGGAGTTACTGCTAACGCTCACAGGTTGACCGTTGAATGTCGTGGGTGGCGTACCACCACCAAGGTTCACCACGACGCCATAACTCGCGTCGCCAAAATCTGCCGTGTTGTTGCCCGAGCCACCGACCAAGGTGTCGTTGCCAACACCACCGCGCAGCACATCATCACCAGCACCGCCATTGATCGAGTCATTGCCAGCGCCGCCAGCGATAAATTCATTCGAGCCCGCACCCGCGATACTGTCGTTCCCAGTTGTTCCAGCCATGCTTTGGAACAAGTTGACTCGCGTATCAACTTTCAGCGTGACGGTCTGTGCGTTGTAAACACTGGTGTAGGTTTGATAAGCCGCGGAGCCCTCGAGTTCAGGACTGCCAACCGCTGTCCAGGTGCCCACCAAGACCAAGTTGTCTTCGCTTTCTGCATTGATGGTAAGGACATCGGTACTGGCTGCGCCCACCGTGGTGTCGGCACGCGTCAGTTGATGGACAGACGCAGCATTGAGTGTCAATGTATTGCTGTCATTACCGCGCAAGTCAATCGCTTCCAACCCAGTGAACGAGCCTGTGATAGCTGTCAAATCAGCGGTCGAATCTCGCACAGACAGCGTATCCGTCCCGTCACCTCCACTGACGATGGCGTCGTTGATGTCAAACACCAACACATCATCGCCGTAACCACCCACCAGAACATCACGCCCGGCACCACCATCGAGCGTGTCAGACGCATTAGAGGATGTCAGGGTATCGCCCAGACCATGCCCCACAAGGGCCATGGGGGTGGTGAGACTGGTGTTGTCAATGATTTCACCAATGACTGAAACGACGGTGTCGATGTAAAGCTTTGCAGTACCGCTGGTGTAGACCTGGTATTTGCCTGTTGGGTCGTATGTGCTAAATGTCCAGTCGTACAAGGGCGTGATGGAGTCGCCCGCATTTCCTTCAATGGTGACCTCGGGCGCAATCTGTCCCCCCATTTGTTTAACATTGTCAACAGTCAGCGTCAGTCGCGTGTTGTTGCCATCATCCAAGTTCAGTATTTCAACACCTGCCAAACTACCCGAAACAGTGCTCATGTTGATGATGGGTGCACTCATACGCACTGTGTCCACACCGGTGCCTGCGTTGATGCTGGCGTTCGGGTTGTAAATGATCAAGTCATCACCAGCGCCTGTGAGGATGGTGTCAGCACCCAAACCACCATCCACCGTATCGCTACTGCCCACCGTGTCGTTGGCCAAATCCGTCACGATGATGTTGGCCGCACTACTACCCACCACCGAATCAGCTCCCTTACCGGTGCTGACATTTTGTATGCCTACCAAGGTGTCGGTACCCAGCAAATTGCCAAGAACGGCTGTGCCCGGTGTGCTGCCATCGGGCAGGGTCACTGTGACAGGTGCGGTGACATCGACTGTCCCCGAAGAGGCTAAGCGATGAGACAGATCAAGCACATCGTCGCTGCCACCTGTGATGGTGTCATTGCCGGGACCACTCTGAATAGTTTCAGCTGTTGCCGTCCCCGTCAGTGACAAACCAGCCACTTGCATCTGGCTGTTGACCATCACTGTGGTCGTGCCGCTCTTATAGGCGACATAAGCCGGCGTGCCTGCAACATCAGCACTTGGGTCTCGATACCAAAGAGGAGTCAATGGATTTTGCGTGGTGTTGGCCAGACTCAACACATCATTGGCTGTCCCCTCAATGCTCACCACCGCATTAGCGCCGCCCATGGCCTCGACGAACTCTTTGCTCAATGTCAGTTGGTTGGCTTGCGTGTCTTGTGCGAGGTTGATCACCTCCA
>JACCDW010824069.1_pt1 | contig 36069 bp, 36 predicted proteins | sample 7449781 | NCBI WGS metagenome assembly JACCDW01 (sample SAMN15323449, study PRJNA562643) | freshwater metagenome | isolation source: river surface water | place: USA:Blue River Watershed | collected 2017-08-18
AAGCCGCTTGTAAATATGTAGAGTTCCAGTTGGTTGTGCCAACAGGTCGTGTCCCTAGATCTGTAAATCCACGACCACGCAATGAATTGCGCCCACCTTCAAAGGTCCGTGGAATAGGCGGCAAGGCCTGGGTTTGCTGGTCAACATCCGTATTGAAAGTGCCAAAGAGTTCAGGAACAGTCTCACGACGCTCCGTGCCAATTCCATAGGGCTGACGTGTCACAAAAAAACGACATTCCATAGGATTACATTGAACTGTCTTATCCGCAGGGGGGACAATGGTATTGTCAAATCCTAACGTTGCTCCAGCTGCCTCGCTCTGACGCTGCCGTGACAGATTGATAATGTCAGTGGCATTGCGTGTCATCCATTGGTGTGTAGCAAATTGCTTACCAGCAGGAATATTGCGATTGCAGTGAGGGCGATAATCCGTGGCCAAACGACCATCTTCCATAGGTCCAGCCCAGCCGGGAAAACGTGGATCAGGAGCAGGTCCTATATAATAAGGACCTTCAGGAATGCTACCAGACAGGGCGGCTCTCCGTGCGACAGTGACCCCAGGTGTATTTGTATAAAAATTTGGATCTGTAGGAAGGACGAAAAGTCTTGAATCCATCTACTGAGGTTTTAGTTTCATTCAGGAACCTCCTCAAGAGTTGCACCCTCATTCGCGGACAAAAATGTGCCGCCCTCAACAGCTACAGGCGTAGATGAAGAGTCAGCCTTACGGAGGGTCGCAATAAGCTCCTTCTTTCCAGCAGCACTCGGCACTACAAGGCTTCGGGACTTGACAAGTGACTTCAATTCCTTTGTAGACATGGACTCGTAATTAGGCTGGACCTTGGTCACCTGGACAGAGGATGACTTGGGCGAACCAAGCATTACTGTCTTCACCTCAGGCTCCTCATCCTCCTCTTCTACCTTTGAACCCTGTGCCAATACCTCCTTATACATATCCTCCTCATCCACATCATCCTTGTTCAGGGGCTCAGGAGCGGATACAGGCTCAATGTGATTGATAACGTTGGCCTCCAGTGTCTCCTCACCATTGTCCTCTTGGAGGTGAGCCATTCCGTGCGACCACCCACCCTCCAAGGTCATCTTCAAGTCAATGAGCATATTCTCAATGAGGCTCACACGCTTCTCATTCTGAGTTACACGGCTGTAGATATAGAAAAAGAGAGCACCAAAGACAAGCGCTAATACAATACCAATTGTTACAGAATCACTCAGTCCGTTCATTGGGGTTTTCTGTTTAGTGCCGAAAGATTCGCCTTCCCCTTTGACCGCACTTTGCCAAATCCATATTTTTTATACAATTCTTCCACACTGCTGACTTTACAAATACCGGGAGACAGCGTATAGGTGTATTCAAGTCCTGTTGCTGTTTGAACCGCTGGCACACACAGTCGTTGTATACAAGAAGGAGCTCCCTCAACCAATGAAAATACGTGCGTGCTGATAATACTAATGGAAGATTTGGATGACCAAATCTGCTGTAAAAAGAGTCGTGCGGTTTTTTCACCATCTGGCGGATTTGTGCTATGGAAACACTCATCATAGAGAATTAAACCGAGTCCTGCCTTTGGAGTTTGAGCATACCGTATAGTCCTCGTTGCAAAAAGAATTTCTCGTTCAAACAAACTCTCTTCACCTGGTGTATCTGCAAGTCGTAAACCAGAACGGATCCAAGAAAATGGAGTTAATGTCATCTCTTTAGCAAAGGCCAATCCAATCGTTTGTGCCAACCATACGTTAAGACAAATGGCCCGAAGTGTAGATGATTTTCCTCCCTTGTTTGGGCCTGTAATAAGTGCGTGAATGGAATCTCCTCCAAATGCACACGATGAAACCTTCTTTGATACTCCTTGTATGCTGGGATCATAGAGATCTTGAATTATAAGATTAGGTTTCTTGGTGTCCGTGTAGTTTACAAAACAAACATCTGGACAATGCGCAAGTTGCCAACTCATTTCAAGCTCAGCTACTTTCTGCCAAATCCATTTGAGATCATTGGGGTGTTCGCGGACATATGCGTAGGTCTGTCTAGGTTCATCAATGGGGATCTCATCAAGGCAATGGCACCGAATGGGAGTATAGGGCTCAAATACCGCAAATAAGTGCTTGACTGTTTGTAGAAAATCTTGAAGAAGTAGTCCTTGTTTGACAATCTCTTTGTCAATCTGTTTTGCGTGGAGGGCCTGTTGAATGGGTTGATAAATACTTTGAACAAGACCAAACACTGTCCAACTTGTTTGAAAGACAATTCGCGCTTGTCCCCAGAGATCCATCTGAGCCCACGTTCGTCCTCCCAGCCACATATTCATCATCATTTGAATATAGGTTTCAAAGGGCATTGGGATATTGAAAAAAAGCCGAAGAATTCCATACGGTAAAATCCACGCAAAGAGGGGCAATAAAACTGCAAAAAAAGGAACAATATAGAGTTTGAAGATGGCTGCCGCTGGAAGCAGGTAGGGAATTTGATTGAAGGGTTTTGCCCATTCAGATGTAAAGACAATCTGAGATTTTCCTTCCTTCTCCCAGGCTTTAGGATCTTCTTGTAAATCTTCCATCTGGGATTCTAAATCCGCACAGCGTGTAAACAGGGTGTTTACTGTGTCCTTGTCCTTGATGCTTGAAAAGAGGCGAAGCTTTTGTTGCGATTCTTCTAGAATCTGTTTGTTCGTTGTAAACTGTTTCATTTTGGATTGAAAAAAAACACGAGTTGCCTTGCTTTTGAATCCAAATGTAGCTTCCCAAGATGATGTTCCTATCTCTTTGTATATATCTAGAACCTCCATAGTCATCACCAAGAGTCTAAATTTGAATGAATCCCGCGGGGTCATTTAAAAATACAACCTATGACTTTAGTAGTGACTATGAATTCTGCAGCAGTCCTTCAACACATTATGGGTTTCCGTAGTCGTGTGGGTCCTTCACGACAGGAATACGTTATGAATATGAAAAAGATTGAACCCCTCCTTAATCCAGTAGAAGTTGTCTCCAGCAATTGGCGATCTGGAGCCAATTTCCAGCAATCGGGAAGTATGAAAAAAACACAATCAAGTCAGTCCGCCCTGAATACAAAGTGGAAATCGTCTACTACATCCCTGTCTTCGGCAGGAGGTGAAACACCAAGGGGCGATGGGTCTCCTCATCAAAAGTATGAAAGTAAGTTTAAAAATTCAGAAGCTGCTGTTGAAGATACTATCTTGAATACTATCATCTTGAATAAACTCAATAAGTTCAGTGCTTCTACTTACACAGAGATTCGTGACTTTCTGTATCAAATCCTTGACAGTGGTGAGACGGATTTTACAAAAGAGTTTATGCGCCTTGTCTTTAAAAAAGCCGCAGCAGAGGAGATCTTCTGTCCATTGTATGCAAAACTGCTCTCTGAACTTCGCAGCACCTATCCTGTGATTCAAACGGAAATGGCAGAACTCTTCCACTCCTACTTAATGATCTTCCAAGATATGAAGAATCTCAGCGAATCCGATTATAAGACATTTGTAGCTAAGAATTCTGAAAAGAAGTATCGTATGGGCTATAGTCAATTCTTAGCTGAACTGGTCATCCTTGAAGCTGTGGATTCAAAGAGCCTAGAGGAAACCTTCTTGATTCTTGTTGAAAATGTTCAACGAGATGGACGAGATGACAGTCAAAAAGCGGAAATCCAAGAATACACCGACTGTCTTGTTCGGATGTCCAAAGTCTTCCACAAGAAAAACACACTCTTCTTCATCTCTTTGCGGAAAAACCTCCTCCAGAAGGTTCAACCTTCACTCAATGAACTTCTAGAATCTCCAAAAGAGGACTATCCTGGAATTTCACCCAAAGCCCGATTCGCACTCATGGATGTTCGTGATAATCTTCTGGGTGTCTAAAAAAAATATTCCGACTGTTGTAGAAAACAATGGCTCGCCGCTCTACTCGTAAGAATAGACACTCTGGTCTTTTTGGTCGCCTCTGGAGCCCCTTCGGTCACGCCCTCTCCGCGGGTGAGGAGTCTGTGGGTGCGGTTACAAATACCGCAAAGGGTGTTGTGCGTGAGGGTGCACGTGGTGTCAACCGTATTGGCAAGAGTATCACGGGTCACTTCAATGCAGCTGTTACTGATTTGATCAAGCGCCGCAAGAGCCGCAAGAACTCTCGTCGTAACACTCGTCGCACTCGCAGAAATACCCGCCGTTAAAAGTTGAAGGAACTTTTTGTTGGATTCCGGCGTTTAGGAAATGGTTAAAAACAATCAAAATCATAGAATGCAGACAAACAAGAAGCGCAACAACAAGGATTCATCCGAGAAGAATGACAAGTCCTCTCGTAAGGATCATACTGAATCTGGGGCTTCCGGTTCACGAATGAATAAGAGACCTGCGCCTAAGCTTCGCCGTGGCCGTCGTGACGATGATGATGACGATGAGAGCCTTGATAGCAAAGGGAACATCCGTGGCCTCATTGCCTATTCTGACGAGTCTGAAGAGGATTCATCCTTTGAGGAAGAGTCTTCTGTAAGTGAAGAGATTGCTAAGAAATCAACCATTGCTCGTCGCCTCCGAAATCGGAAAGCTCGCAAGTCACGCAAGTCTCAAGATGAAACGGAAGAAGAAGAGGACGAGTCTCCCAAGAAAAAGCGGCCTTCACGATCCAAGTCCAAGAAGCACGAGGAGGAAGAGGAAGAAGAGGAGGAGGAAGAGGTTGACGATGAGGAAGAGGAGGATGAGGAAGAAGATGACGAAGGAGATGAGGATGAAGACGAGGATGAAGAGGATGAGGAAGAAGATGGACCTACTGGTATTAGTATCAGCTTTGGTGCCTTTGATGACTCTGCTGAGCGTATGATTCCTAAACGTCACAATATGAAGAAGGAGCCTGAGATCGTCAAGAAGTTTGTGAAACTTGTCACCAAGCCCCTGCAGGAAAATACCATTGATGACCAGATTGATCAATTCAAGATCCTCACGGAAGACAAACAGAAGCAGATGATTGAGGCCCTGGAGCGCAAGAATAACCCTTCCACGAAGGAACAACCCCTTATGTTCCGTATTCTTGGAATGAATGTGCCCACTGAAACCCAAGCAATGATCCTCAACAAGTATCACAGTCTCCAAGTGCTAGATCCGAGCTCTGGTGAGTATTTCAAGCTGCGCAGTTGGCTTGAGAAGCTTACAAGTGTGCCCCTAGGCATTTATAAGGAAATGCCTGTGCGCATTGATGATGGCACAGACAAGTGTGCTGCCTTTATGGAACGTGCAAAGGCTTGTATGGAGGATGCCATTTACGGACAAGAGGATGCGAAGCTTCAGATTCTCCAGTTCATTGCGAGCAAAATCGCCAATCCTTCTGCTCGTGGCCTGAGTCTTCTCCTTGTAGGCCCTCCTGGTATTGGCAAGACCAGTCTCATTAAGAATGGGATTGCGAAGGCACTAGATTGGCCCTTCCAGTTTATCTCTCTGGGTGGTGATTCAGATGCAACAACTTACACTGGCCATCAGCTTGTCTATGAAAGCAGCCATTGTGGCAAGATTGTGAATTCACTTGTTGCTGCAAAGTCAATGTCAATGGTCCTAATGTTTGATGAGCTTGACAAGATCAGTGGAACTCCTAAGGGTGAAGAAGTCCAGAATATGCTCATTCACTTGACGGATCCTGTTCAGAATGCTGACTTTGAGGATAAGTATCTTGCGGGTATTCCCATTGATCTCAGCCGCGCAATGTTCGTCTTCAGTGGCAATGATATCAACAAGATTGATAAGATTCTCCTAGATCGTATGATGGTCGTTCGTCTGAGTGGCTATAGCAAGAAGGAGAAGCAAGCCATTGCGGAGCAGTATCTCATTCCTGGAGCCCTCAAGGAAGTCAATCTCACTGAGAAGGTGGGCATTCATCCAGATGTCATTCCCCATATCATTCAGGAATACACTGGTGAAGAGACGGGTGTCCGTGAACTCAAGCGGTGTGTTGAGACAATTGTCCAGAAGATCAATATGCTTCGTATCTTTAACAGCAAGGATCTTCCCTTCCACATCAAGGACTTCAGTCTGCCCTTCGTTGTCAAGAAGGAGCATATTGATCTCTTCCTCAAGAAGAAAGATCCTGGTATGGATGTCAGTGTTCAGCGGATGTATTGTTAAAGGGGTGGTCTAAACTTTGAGCAAAGTATACATACAGATTTATGGACCTATCTGGTGCACAAGTGTGTATGTTGTGTGCGTTGCCGATGTTAGGAGGCCAACCCAAAACTGAGATGATGTGTGCGCATATTTTTCATACAGAGTGTTTGATAGTCGCCTGGTATGATGAGATGGATTGTCCATCGTGCCATACTCCTGTGTTTACACAACAAGTCACAGCAAGGGCTCACACACAGCACCAACAAACAATTCAGCAACGTGAAGAGAAGTTTTTAGAAGATTATAGGCAGAATAAACCTCTCAAAAATGATCTTAAGCTCATCAAAAAACAGATTTCAAGCCTTCGCCGGGCCAAGGCAGCCTTTGGTAAGGTTGCAAGCCAAAAACGGCGAGATTGGAGAACCGATGTCAAGCCTCTTTTTCAACTCCTGCGTGTCAAACAAAAAGAGGCCTTGCGAAGTGTCCAAGTCTCTTCCGAAATCAAAACCTGGAAATCGGAACGGACCAAACTTACACGGTTAGTCAATCGGTTTGAAACAAAATACACGAACTATACATTTCACGAACTCTTGGACTATCGGTCTTTAAAACTTCCTACGAATTGGGATTACCGACAACTCCGCAATATTCGGAGTTGGACGATTTACAGATATTTCCGTTTGTATGGTTTGTAGGTGTTGTCCACATTTGGTCTTGTTTGACTCTTTCGGCTTGCATTTGAGCGAGCTTTGTATCCAACTCCTTTTTCATTATGGGATCAGCGGGTTTTTCACAGTTGGCTTGTGCCATCATCTGGGTTCTACGAATGCGACAACTCATTGCTAAGGAGTGAGAAAACTCTTTCTTCAAATTCTTCCACAGTTGTTCCAGGGTTTACAATAGTTCGGGTTGCTGTGAGATTGTCTAGAAGATGCTCAGATGGATGGTCTACAGGAGATTCAGTTTGTCCTTCACGGAGAACTCTCCAAATTTCAAACTCACATCCAGTTTGATTTTGATATTCAAAGAGAGTCTGGAGTTCAATTGGATATCGTAGATCCGTAATGACAATGGTTCTATGAGGTTCTACCGTTTGAAATTTCTGAACAGTTTCACGGGCATAAATATCATCTCCAAACCGCGCACGATCCAGTTGCGCAAATCCGAGTAGAATCTCACGAATGGTTGGTGATGTATAGCCAACTTGCCAGTGAGTTCGTTTACCCTCTTGCGTATCTGCCCAGTCTCTAGGAAATCCAAAGAGCTGACTAGCAATATCTTTGAGGGGTTCCGCAAATGCAAAGCGAGCACATCCCTGATGCTCTAGAATGGTAGCAAGTGTATCTTTTCCAGATCCTGACCACCCTGTAAGAGCAATAATCTTCATCCTAGTGTCCTTGTTTCACGTTGTCTGCCTCAAATTTTCGGTGAATCCAGTAGAGAAAATGGACAAAGACACATTTGAATATGTCAAAAAGAAAGCCTATATGATTGCTATGGCCCTATTGATTGTAGGGGGTATCAACTGGTTCCTTGTTGGCGCGTTCAACGTGAATGTAGTTCAAACGGTGCTGGGTAAGAATATTGTCAGCCGTGGAATCTTTATGCTTGTCGGCATTGCGGCCTTGGTCATTGCCTTTGATCGTGACACATACTTGCCCTTCTTAGGTGAGACCATACTGCCCTGTTCTGCGATTCAAGAACGCACTCCTCCCGGAGCAACTGTCTCTATACAAGTCCAGGTTGAGCCTGATGCGAAAGTGTTATACTGGGCTGCAGAGCCTGAGACAGAGCGCTTGGAACAAATAAATGACTGGCGCAAGGCCTATTTGAGTTATGAAAATGCGGGAGTAGTCAAGGCTGATTCATCTGGAATTGCCACTCTCAAGGTCCGCAAGCCCCAGCCCTATCTGGTTCCTTGGAAGGGTCGTTTAGAGCCGCATATCCATTTCCGCACGTGTGGCGAGCGGGGCTTCTTGAGTCGCGTAAAAACTGTTTTTTTGAGCGATGGACATGTTGAAGGCTTCATCAATTAAAAAACACATACAAAATAGAAATGGAAGCATCTTCAACTCCAACTGGAAACATCTCTTCTTCTACGGGAAATGTTCAGTCTACCGTCAATACCAATCGCCGCAATAACAATGGCGCAAATAACAATCGTCGCTATAACAACATTCCTGAAACAGATCCGAATAATAATTCATCCAACGCTGGAACTAATATTTTAAATCTAAATGGAAATGCCCGGCGTAGACGCAATACTCGTCGCCGTAAAAATCGTAAGGCGAATCGCCGCGCTAATACTCGTCGGAGACGCTAAATTTAGTCCTGATGTTGCGCACGAAAGAGGAGGACATAGGAGCTTGAGCCCAAGAATGGTTTTTCTATGACGGTGCTATTTTCATCATCATACAAACCCCATTTTCCACTGATTGGACTGAGGCCCTGAGCAGTATAGTGTCCGCCACGAGCAGAGCCGTGATGATCAATACAGGCTTGGAGCGCATACTTGAAGTTCTTGGAGCGTTCAGGACTTGCGTCAGAGAAGAATTCGTCAAAGACAAGAGGTTCACCTTCTACAAGGCGCCAAGGACTGGTGATTTTCCGACCATCTGGAAGGAACCGCTTGAGCATTAGCACGAGACAACGAGGCATTCGCCAAATCTTACACGTTCGCACAGCGGTGGGCCGAACAGGTGCACACTTATCACACGCATATCCTTCAATGGTTTCAGGCTGCCAATCTGCACGAAGCATCTCTGGGATTGTTGGAAGATTGTCGTGCTGAACAGATGAAGGCACACTTACTTTGAGTGTATTAAAGGGTTCATACCGATAGAACTTGTGCTTACACCCCTGACATTCAGTTTCAAATTCAAAGAGGCCAAACCAGATATCCACAATGGGCGTATATTGTTTCTCAAATTGCTGCTTCCAAGAATCAAGGGCCTTGTAAATCCGATGATCTGTAGGAGAGACTGGAGGTGGGCGTTGAATGACAAAGTTGACTTGTTGCTTGGTTCCTTCAAAGATCTGATCAAGAAGGAACATTAGGAACTCGTGAGCATCTTGAGGTTCCCTTCCACGGAAATGATGATATCCTGCATTGTCTGCTGCTGCCAGCATATCTCGCCAGAAAGCATCTGGAGAGATATAGGCTGGATTCTGTTGCGACCACATTGTTTTGATAAGATCACGATAGGCTTCAAAGAGAGTTCCTGCTGAGGTGTCTTGAGTCTTTTTGAGTTCTGAATTGTCAGCTACGCACAAGAAGGTCATTTCGGTCATCATACGAAGTGCCTGAACAGCTGAATTTGCATAGCAAGTATTTCCAAGATTCCGAAGACCCACTACACCCTTCTGAAGAACTTCTGGAGCAGGAGCACTGTCTGTTTGAGAATTACTGGCCATAGTGTTTGTTACAATTCCACAAACACGTTCAAAAGTTTCAATTTTATGGTTGAGTTAAAATTTGAATTCGTAAGGTTTGCTTACGAAAAGACTAACACGACGATAGAAATGGCATCACCTACTTCTACTCAATATGAAACCCTTTATGGCGTAAACCTGCTTGATGATCTTCACAACTATTTCCCAGCCGTTCTGTATGATTCTAGCCGATTCCGTTCTGTTCAGGATCTCCTTCATTATATTCAAACATCTGCTCGGAATCGCTTTGATCTCTTTAGTTTCGGTCAACGAGCCTATCTAAATTCGCATCTGCCTGCTGAAACAACTCCTACTGAAGCACCCGCAACGCCCCAACGGTCTACCGATCTTTCTGGAGCAGACGTTCCTGTGCCGCCTGGAGCCCCTGCTCGTCGCCGACGTGCTGCGGGTCCTGTTCCTGCGCCTGCTTCATTCCAGAGTTCTCTTGAAGTCTTTCTAGATGCAATTGACAATGATCTGGGCACACAGCCTCCTGCTACCTATCATTCTGTATTCCAGTATGATAATCTTGGCCTGAATTCCTCTGCATCAAGTCTCTTGAATCTTGTCAATATGCTCGGTGGATATTCACCTGTTCCAGGCACTCGTATCATTCGCACTCAAAATCCACTCTTTGATGATGTTGAAGTCTTTCCTACTCCTGAACAAGTAGAAGCTGGAACAACTCGTGTCTTTCCACCTGGAGAAACTCCTTGTTCCATCTGCCAAGATAACATTGCAATCAATCAAATGGCTCGTCAACTGAACTTCTGTAAGCATATGTTCCATATCAGCTGTATTGATGAATGGTTTGCTCGGAATGTGCATTGCCCTGTATGTCGTCACGATATTCGGGAAGTAAATGCTGAACACCAGCAGGCCGATACCAGTCACCCCTAATACAAGAAAATGTGAGTTGTAGCAATGTAACGTGTATTTTTATATCCCAGACTCTGTAAGATCTCAGCAGCTTTTCTAGCGCGCTGGCCTGTATTGCAGTAGATCAAAATGGTTGTATTTTTATCAGGAATTTCACGAGAAATCCGATCACGAAGTTCTGTGACTGGAATATGAATGCTTCCTGGATAGTAGCCAAGAACAGCACGTTCAACTGGAGTTCTTACATCCAGGACTACATTGTAGCGCTTTTGTGCAATTCCTGCTTTGCCCTCTGAAGCTGTTACATAATATGGAGACGATACAGAATACATATAGCCATATGCAAACACGGCAACCGCAACAAGTAACAGGGCCACGGTGAGGAGTTTCGCAAGGTTCATTCTTGTTTGGCTGAAGAAAATCTTCGGCTTGAGTAGGATGAAATGGAGACCAATGTAATTGGATACATCGCCACTTCAACCTCTGTCATTGGATTTGGATCACAAGTCTATCATAGCTTTAAAACGCGAACAACAGCTGGAATGAGCTTTTCTCGCACGATATTTGATACGCTGAGCTTGGGTTTATGGGTATATTACGCAGCTAGAGTGAATGATAATCCACTTCTAATTGCGACGACCTTTGAATGCCTCTTGAGCGCAATCATCTTAGGATTTCTTGTAAAGCACAGGAAAGAGAGTATTGCTGTGAAAGACTATACACCTCCTTCCACTCCTCCTTCAGATCCAGGTTCAATGACAATTGAGGTAAAGATTGATCGGCGAAATTCAGTGTAGCCTTTTTGTATAATTGTGTATAGCTATATGTAATTTTCAGTAGAAAAAAACATATGTCTATGTTCATAGGTCATCGTGAAGATAGCACATAGAGGGCATTCCATCTGAAACCCAGTCTACAAGATCTTTATTTTTCTTTTGTGGTAGATTCTCACGGCGAAACCAGCCTATGTCCTTATGTTCATTAGGAAATACTGTATTAATTTTGGGAATCCGTTCTTGATCTTCAATGAGATGTCCATAATAATACATCCGTTTTCCATACCGACACGCACCAGGTAGCAGAGTATAATCTGTATTTACACGAAAGGTTGTCTCTTCCTCCATTTCCCGAACGGCTGTAAAATAATAAGCCATATCTTCGGGTTCATAGGTTCCCTTTGGAAATCCCCAAAGGCCAGATCTCGCATTTTGAACTAGAAGCAGTTCCTCTTTAGAATTTTTCAAAATAACGCCACCACCCTGAATCCCCGAATCTGCAAACATCCACCAGCCCAGTAAGAATCCGAACAGAAACCACATTCTAAATTTCAGAAGACGTTGTTTGTTTAACCCCGAATGATATTCGCAAGATCATCAGGAAGTTCCTTGATCTGCGTCATATAATAGGACTCAATATCCTTCATCATCTTGACTTCATCAGGGCCAATAAGATTAATTGCAGTGCCCTTACGACCAAAACGACCTGAACGACCAATGCGGTGAATGTAGTTCTCACGCTGAACAGGCAGCTCAAAGTTAATAACAAGACTGACCTGCTGAACATCAATGCCACGTGCCAGGAGATCTGTGCTAATTAGCACACGCACACTGCCAGTGCGGAATCCAGACATACGATTCTTACGCTCCTCCACATCCATCTCTCCGTGAATGTAAGACAGGGGAAAGCCCTCCGCAGTCATCTTCTCAGCAAGCCACTCTGCGCGATTCCGCTTGTTACAGTAAATGAGTGCTTGATTTACATTGAGCTGCTTGTAAATATCGCAGAGTGCATCAAACTTCCATTCATCCTTTGCAAGGGCTACATAATACTGAGTAATGCCTTCCAGGGTCACCTTCTCAGGCGCAATCAGAATGCGCACCGGATTCCGAAGGAGTTTATTCGCAACATACACAACATCTTCAGGCATAGTTGCACTAAAGAGAGCGACTTGAGTTTCCGCAGGGAAACCCAGTTCAAGAATACTCATAATCTGTTCCTTGAAACGATCCTCAAGCATCTGATCCGCTTCATCAAGAACAAGAACCTTAATCTGCTGGCGGTTCAGTGCTCCACGATTCATTAGATCATAAATACGGCCAGGAGTTCCTACAATGAAATGAACTCCACGTTCAAGAACACGGAGATCATCACGAATGGGTGTTCCACCCGTTGCTGAATAGATCTTTACACCCATATAACTACTAAGGCTACTCGCGACCTTCTCAATCTGCTGGGCTAGCTCGCGAGTAGGAACAATAACAATGACCTGGGGTTTGTTTTGACTCAGATCAATACGGCTAAGAGAGCCAATGGTAAAAGTTCCCGTCTTTCCAGTGCCCGATTGGGCTTGTGCGAGAAGATCACGACCCTCTTTAATGGGAACGATGCCTCGTTTCTGAATTTCAGACGGGCGCTCAAAACCCATTGCATAGACTCCACGGAGAATCTCATCACGAATCCCCATTTCATCAAAACTCTGGTAAACAACAACATCATCGGTAGGTTCAATAACAGTCTCCATTCTAGTGTCTAATACTTGAATTTACACATTTCAATTTTAAACCATCCCTTTTTGTAAACTTGAGGCTCAAAGGATTGTCCGTTGGTAAAGTAGGAAAATGGCCGATGAATATGAACCCGCAGCTGAAGTTGATGAAGGTGAAGAGGTTATTGAAGATGCTGACAATGACTGTGGTCTAGAAGGCAAAGAGGCTGTGCTAGCAGATCCCCTTCAGGCCCTCTATCGTCATCACCCCGAGTGTAAAGTATACTATGCGGAAGTCATTACAGAGAAGCTTGTTCTTCTAGCAGCACCCCCAGATCATCCTACTCGTGCGGATGCACCTGATCCCAACCACCGAAGCCAACCCTGGCTCAGTCAGTATGAGCGCACAAAAATTCTGGGATTCCGTGCAAATCAACTTGCGCAAGGAGCCATTCCCTATATTACTCCACCTGCGCACATTGTAAATACCATTGATATTGCTCGCCTTGAACTCAAGGAGCGTCGCCTTCCCTTTATTGTAAGTCGTGTAATGCCTGACGGGAATTACGAGTTCTGGCGTCTTTCAGATCTTATGATTCTGTAAGACCTAAACACTTCTGTGTCTTTTAGTCTAGATGTGGTTCTTTGTGAAACCCGAAATTGAAAAAACCTACATAGACCCCGATGTCTATGCAGATTTACTCAAAAAGAACCCTACAGAAAACTGGCTTCATACCATAGCCTATACATCTAAAACTCTCCCCAAGCGCATCATCCTCAAAGACGCTGGAGATCAAAATCCCTATCACTTGTTTTTTTATATGCTTGCGCGTTTCTATTATGTAGATGATGGAGTTTCACCCATCTATTTTTACTATCACGAGACTCCAAAGAAGTATTTAACACACGCTGTCTTTGATTTACTACCCAAGCGGTTTGTGCGTGAGACCCAGAAACTTCCTGGATATGAATACGTAGATCTCCCAGGATGCCGGTGGCTGGTTGATGTCATTGATGAAAGTTGGATCTATTCGTATGTGCGTGATCTCTTCAAAGAGCATTGGGAGAATATTCCACAAGTCAAAGGCAAGTATACGTATATTTCACGAAATCCCCGTGAATGCCACGCACGAAAGTGCCTCAATGAAGACAAACTCATTTTGCCTTTGAAGAAGTTGGGATTTAGCATCTATACTCTGGAGCATATGACCTTTCTGGAGCAGATTCGTCTATTCCGCTCCTCTGAGTTCATTACAGGTGTTCATGGCGCTGGATTGGCCTGGGAAATCTTTTGCCATCATGGCACTGTTATATTTGAAGTGGGTCGGCCCGATTTTTACGAACGACAACACCATTATATGCAGATCTGTATTATGATGGGACTTAAGCATTATGCCCTTGTGGAAGAGGGTTCCATACCATCACGTATTGAGTATCCAACTCAAACACCCGATGATGTTGTGATTCCTATTGACAAATATCTAGACTGTATAAAACACATTTTGGGGAAAGAGGTTGTTTAGAATATACGAATTCTATTGTGGGGAGCAATATACAAGGGATCATCGGGTTGAATATCAAAGGCTTCATACCACTCATCAAACTGACTTACAACCAGATTTACACGTAAGGGAGCAGGAGCGTGTTTGTCCAAGAAGAGACCCTGTAATACTTTTTCAGGCTTCTCTTTGATCCTCCAACTGACCGCATAGGATATAAAAAAATGCTGATAGGCCTCTTTTTGTTCCTCTGAATGTGCCTGTATACGCTGAAGTTCCATGCGTAATGCATCAAGCGCAATGGCCAACCCTCCTAAATCCGAAATATTTTCATTGAGAGTGAGTTTTCCACTAACAGGATGTCCAAGGACCTTTGCTTGATTGTAAAGCGCAATGATGGCCTTTGTTCGTTTGTTGTATTCGCGATTATCGGATTGCGTCCACCAATCACTCTTTTTGCCATTTTCATCATAATCTTTTCCGTCGGAATCAAAAGCGTGTGTCATCTCGTGACCAATGATGGCACCTAATCCTCCAAAATTCCAACCACGCGGTGCTTTTGTGTGATAAAAAGGCCATTGGAGACCTCCTGCTGGAAGTATCATTTGATTGGTATCATTGTAGTAATAGGCATTGACCGCATAGATAGCATCATCCCACGTATTTTCAATAGCGCATACTTTATTGACTTGATTAATTTCATTGTTCGTATGATCTTCACCTAAGACTAAAATATTTTTAAGTAGATTATCGGGTGTTAGCTTAACATCTGGAAGGGGAGGAAATTCATTGGGATACGCAACACCCGTCCTCATATTTTGGAGTTTCAGAATCGCCTTCTTTTTTGTGGTGGGACTGAACCAGTCTGTTGTTTGAATGCGTTTGACAGCTGCTGAACGAATGAGATTTGTAAATTGAGTTGCGGTAGATTTCAAGGATGACGGCACAAAATCCTTCAAATACAAGCGAGACATAATACCAGGCATCCAATCCTGTAAGAGACGAATTGTCAATTCTTTCTGGGGTAACTTTTTGCTTTGACCCTTCAGTCTGTGTTCAAAGAACTCAAAATGAATCTGATCAAAGGGAGGAGGAAGCATAGGAAGCACATGGAGAATGATATGAACCGTAAGCAAAAGCTTCCATTCTTCAATGGACAATTTAGTAAGGGCCTTTGTTACAGTAGAGATCCATCCTGCTGGATTTAACCGAAATCGTGAGGTTTCCCACGTTGAAAATCCTAAGGTCTGCCAAAACTCATTCCAAGCAAATCCAGGATACAGTTCTTTTAACTCTGTGCCCTTTGCATACGTCTCATCTTCCGTTTGTGTTACGACGATCGCTTTCGCAAAATAGGATTCAATGGGCACAACAGGTGATAGGGGCATTGGCAGATCCAAAAGTTCTCCCACTTTATCCAACATCACACCATATGCTGCTAATGTTTTGCTTTTTCCAGGCGCTACACCAAAGTAATAAGTTGTATCTGGAAGGCCCAGTTGTCCTATGGACAATGCTGGGCGACAATATACGCGTTTACCCGCTTCATAATAGGTATAAAAAGATAAAAGACTTGTAATGCGATATTTTGTCATTTGGGCAAGCATTATACAGATATCTTTGCTATCACGAAGACAATGAACATCTTGAAGAATTTGTTTGAGCAAACTTACATTATTCTTTTGGATGCTTGGCCGCAATGCACTTTGAGCGACTTGTCCAACCTGAGCAAGTAGCTTTGAACGAGTGTCCTTGGGATCAAGATACTTTGAAAATTCCTTTTTAATTTTCTCTTCAAGTTCTTCACTGACACCAAATGCTGCTCGCCACGGTGGTGTTTTTACAGATCGTAACCAAGCATTGTTTACATATTCATAAAAATCATAACCGGGTCTCTTCAATACTTGAATAGGAGGAACTTGAGGAAAGTGAGGAAGTGCTTTTGGGAGACGCAGAGGTTTGCCTTTTCGGGTGCCGACTGGACCTTTTTTGTGTTTTTGTTTTTTTGTAGCGGATGTCATTGAATCCGGTGCCACCTACAGTAGCTTCAGGAACTAAATTTCTTCGTCCTGTAAGTGTTTCTGTATACGCACGACGTCCACGGAAACATTTTTTATACTGGGATTTATAGGCTCGCTGTTTCTGCAGAACCGAAGGTTCAGCAAATTCCATTCTTACTAAGCTTCAACATTTTCAAGCACCTGCTCACCAACCGTTGCCCCTTTGGTTTCAGGCTGTGCTTGCGTAGCAGCAGCACGCTGTTTTGTGTCAAAGAGTTCTACGATGTAACGTATGAGGGGATTTTGAACAGTCACATCCCTCCAAGAACACGAATCATAATAGCACATGTCCGTGTAAACATACAAGAACCAATTATTGTTTGTGCTCAAAAGGCGATATCCAGACAACTGCAAGTGTCCAGCTACCAACATAGAAGGCACATTTGCATCTGGATCCACAGTATACTTGATAAGTAAAATACCAGGACGGAATCCATTGTCAAGCATAGAATACAAAAGCATTCTCTCTTTCTCATCATATGCCTCTACCTTCAAAAGATCCACTCTGCCCTCAGCAGACTGCTTCACCTCTGAAAAAATGGAATTCCATTCCATTGGAGTGCGCTTGACAATAAGATTTTTAGGCAAGATCCACTTCTTTTGAATGCCCTCAAGCCATTGCTTCTCTTTATCTCCATCTTCAATCTTACGACCCTTGAGTGTGCGAGCAACAACTGCCCATTTTTGTTCAATCTCCTCAGAGTCCGTAAAGATCCGAATAGGACATCCCAGATTCTCGCAGACTTCCAAATCCAAACGGAAACTATTGTTTGGATTTACACTAATAAAAACTGTTTTTACACCCTTCTGGCTAAAAAATCCCCAAATGTCTTTCAAAAAGGGAATTTCTCCGTCATCTGTTGGAAACAACTTTGTGAAGTCTTGATAAGGATTCCCTTGCTGCATTTCTAAATTGCCGGAATTATTGCCTCCACTGTTTTCCGCAGTTCACGCATTGAATGAAGATGGTCATTGGTTCATCTGCTGAGCGCGTCTGAAGTTCATAATATGTGCACTCACGCTTCTTACAACGCTTACAGAAGAATTGGTCAGTGGCCATTGACTTGTTGCCCTCCAGGAGGCGCTTTTCACGCTCAAATTGACGCACTGAAAGATCCTTCCAAAGTTCAGGATACAGATCATTGAAATTAAAGGTGGTGAGTTCCTCTAGTGTAATCTCTCCAGCTTTGAAACGAGCAAAGAGGCTCTTGTTTTGAATATAACTGTTGGGATGAAGATTTCCCACAATGGACCGAGCATTGGAGAGATAGATCTGAACAAAGAGAGGTTGATTCCAACTCAGGTGAATGTGCTTCTTCTTGGCAACTTCCAGTGAATTATTGTAAATGTAGTGTTCCAGTTCAAGGTGTTGGCTTTCTGTTAGAGAAGACTTGAGGAGTGACTTAATGGCGGCCACAACAGTTATCCGCTGTTGTTGTTTGGGCATTTCACTAAAGGAAGTGCTTGCTGTAAGTTCAGTTTCGTCACTTCCCAGAAAGAAGAGCGGGATATCTTTGGCTTTGGATTTGGTCTTGGCTTTGGAGGCAGCACGTTTGACAGGAGTTGGAAGGATCTCCTCTTCCTCTTCTTGTGCAGCTTCCTCTTGTTCCTCCTTTTCTTCCTCCTCTTCATAATCCGATTGTTCCTTCGTATCTTCTTCATCTTCAAATCCCTCATCCTCATTTTCATATTCTTCAAGCTCCTCCTCATCTTCATCCTCCTCTTCTTCATTTTCATCCAGATCTTCAAATCCTTCAAACATCTGAGTATAGAACATTTCATATTCCTCAGTTGTCATAGGAAGGGGCTTTGCGAATGAAGTGTCTTCTTTGGTATGAAGAAGGACAATATCTCCAAAGAAGAGTTGATTGTCAAGGGGAGGTGGAAGTTCATGCTTATTCTCTGTGCCAGCCTTTCCCTCTTTGTATCCAATGAGCTGTAGACTGTGCTTTTTCCAAGGAAACTTTCCAAGGAGTTCTGGGGCTGTCTTTTTCTTTAAGAACTTTTGAAGATCAGTCAGCTGACACCCTTTTTCCTCAGATTGAATGGAGATCTTTGCACTTTTGATCTCACCAGTATGGCTAAGAACGAGTCCAGAAACAGTATGGGGCATTCTTTTTGAAATCCGTAAAACACGCTTAAATAGCAAATCAAATTTATAGGGTAGGGGACTCCAACACGTTTGAATGAATTTTGTTGTTCGCACGTGGACTTCAACAAATAATGACACAATGACTTATTCTAAACAAGCCCTTCGTTACAATGCTGGTGCTTGGATTGCCGAAATCTTTGACAATCAATGGACCAGTTATGATCTTCTAAAAACTGTTAAGCTGTCTGAGACTCAGTGGGAGGAGTGGCTACAGCCTCACGAGGTTCCAAAACTACCTCGGGATTCGTTTGGGGTGGAGGAGTTTCTTTATTCTCAACTGTCTCCTTCTGAGATTCAACTAAAGGGTTGGACTGTTCAAACGACCCTTCGGGCTTTTTCTGAAGAGAGCCGTCCAAATCAAATTCGGGATCAATCTTCTCAGCAACAGCCTCAACTGAACGAACAACAAGGGAAGCCTGTTGTTTTGAACCGCCGACAGCAGAGACGAGGGAAGGGAGGCAAGCCACAAAAGCCGCAAAACACGTCCGCTTTGTCTTCTTCAAGTCAAACTTCCCACGCGCAGCTGCAACAGCAAGGTCCAAGGAAGCGGGCAAAACACTCTCAACCACAAACACAAGCTGTTTCAATTTGTCTGCCGATTCAGCAGTGGAAGCCTTTACAGATTCATTCAACACAGCCTTTACAACATCTAACACCAATTGCTTCTTCTGGGAGCCCGAAAGGTTCGCAAGCTTGTTTGCCTCGGCAGCCAAAGAACCGCCCAGAGACACAATCAAAGAGGCGTCCCATTGTTTATGGTTTACTATCTCCTGCGCAAGGTCCTTCAGTCTGCAGAATTCTGGACTAGTCGGAGCCAAAGAAGTTGTCATTTCTACTTGGAGGAAAAACTTTCGTTTCCGCAGAGCATTTTTTCGCCAGTAGCCGCAGATGAAGACAAAGGTCGGTGTAGTATTAGTTCTTGCAACACTCCTTTTCGCCATTTATCTGTATTTCTTTGGAAAACCTGAGGGATTTGCGATTGAAACACCTGCTCCTGCGCCTCCAATGGAACAGCCACCTCCCCATTTGCCTGAACGAATCATTGCGCCTGCGGGTCCTAACTCACCCAGCCAGCAAGCAGATCTTGAAGAACCTCCGGTAAGGCTTCCTGGGCCCAAGGATATGGACCCCTACGCCGAATCCTACCGTGAGAGCAACTTTGGGGATGACAATCGCGCGCCTGAAAAACTCTTTGGACCGGCTCCTTTGCCGACAGTGACAGATGTTGCTCGTGAAAGTGGTGTGGCATCGGGAGTATTATCGCCCTATCAACCCTCTGTTGAACAATTTAATCCTGAAAATGCGCAAAATGGTGGTGAATTTATACGTGGAGGTGTCTTTGCTTTTGACAAAGATGAGCAAGTGAATTACTCGCAGTTTTGAGACCTTAAGGAACCTCACAACCCATATATAGAATGGATTCCATCCGCTCAAGTTATAAACCCGCTCAAGGTGTTCAGTATATCCATACGAAACCAGCCGCACACGAGGCTCTTCAGAAACTCGTGAATGGCTGTTTGGAAGGACTGCGAATCTATCAACCCTTTCAGGGTGACAAGGCCACAGTGCCACTGACTCGGAATCCTTTCTATGCGCTCATTCATAAGAACCCTGTAGAGTCTGGATTCCTGATCTTTTCCCCTCGCCATACACCCATTTTTATTCACGAATCCCTTCGGCGATCCCTTGTCATTCGTATGCGCCTAAGTTCTACTATGCATAACACAACAGCACTCTTTGCGGTGAGCTTGGACAAGAGTGATGGACTCCTTTGGCTTGAAGATGTCCTTCACTGGAATGGTGTCTTTGTGCACAAAACACAGGGTTTAACGGAACGACGCAAACTAATGAAGGCGTTTCTAGATCATCATTGGATGCCCGATGCCCGATGTGCTGGAGGACTTCAGATTCGCATTGCGAATTATCAGAGCTTAGAAACTCTTAAAGATCATCAAGATGAAACAACCTGGTGGGCAATTGATCTATGTCCCGAGCAACAAGATCGGAGACGGTTTCGTGTCAAAGCTGCTGGTGGGAAGTTCAGTAGCCTTGTTGCTGAAGCCAAGCCTGTATCGGGTCTTCCTGATGTGTATGAACTTTGGTCTGCCGAGGATAAATGGGTAGGTCGTGCAGCCATTCAGGAACTTTCCCTAAGCAAGCAGATTCGTGAGACCATTACGAAGGAGAAGGTGTATGTAGAAGTGGATTGGAGTCCCAGCTTTGAGAAGTTTCGTGTTCTTAAGATTGTCAGTTCAGCAACTCCTCGTTCGCCCTCTGCTCGGTTTGATGCAGCAAAGACAAGTGGTCAAAAACCACCAGCAATCACCGATGATGAATAAAAATGTCTCCCGAAAACAGAATGAGCGACGTCACGCGGAGAAATAAAAGAAAGTCTCGCCGTGGTTGTGGACGGAACCAGATCGGCGGCAATGTTGGTGCTGGATATGCGGTTGTTCCTACACCGGTTGATCCCACCCACCCTTTTATTGGCAACTCTGCGCGTATTGACAACATCACAAGTTGCCGTGCCCAGACTCCCGATTACGCGATTACGCCCCCTCCTGCTCACGGACTCCCGGGTATGTATGGAGGTAAACGTCGTCGTGGAATGAAGGGCGGCAATGGAACAGCAGCGAAGCCCCCTCGTCATCCTGGACGTCCTGCTGCTCCTAAAATCGTTGTCCCGGAGGCGGAACGACTCAAGAATGAGGCTTTTGTAGCGTATGCGACTGGCAATAGAGCTACGGGCAGCAAAAAGTTGGCGGAGGCCAAGGCAGTTATGACCAAGACCCTCAAGAATAAGGGTATTGCGGTCGTTTACAAGCCAGGTGCCTCACGGCGTGCTAGCAGGCGCAGAATGAGAGGTGGTGCGTATACCTTTAATCTGACATCTGAGCCTGTGCCTATTGGTGCTGCCTTGTCCCAGGGTGGATACCCCGAGGTCCAGAAACTCGGATGCCAGGGAACCATTACCAATCCTCTGAATCAGGGTCCTCACACAGGATCCAATCCTACAGGCCCTAACTCCGTCAATCAGTGGGCCCTTGGTGCGTCCATTGCGAACAAGATGTCTGGTGGTGGCGGTGTTCCCACAGGAGTTCAAAATCCTGTTGGCACTGGATCTCCTTACTTGGACTTGAAAGCCATCCCTGGCACACCTGGTGGCACTGGAAGTCCCTTCTTGACATCTCCTACGGCTGGCTATGACAACAAGCCTAGCACCTGGACTGATTCTGTAGGTGCGCCTGTCCAGCTTCAGATCCCTTACAATGCTCGCATTATGAACCCTGCATGCATCAAGACGGGTGGCAGTCGTAAAAAGTCTCCTATACGAACTCCTAAGTATTCCCCTTCCAGATCTGGGAAAAAAGCCAAAACGCCTAGATCACGTTCTCGTAGGGCCAATCGTAAGCATTAAAATATGACATTTATACATTTTACTGTATGGTATTTCATATTCAATCATCTGCAATTGCGCAACCTGATAAAGCCACTTCCGTGACTTTGGGTTGATGGAGGGCGACTCGTTCATTGGCCTCATTGACTTGATAGATCTTGTAATGACACTGCTTGTAATAGGCTAGACGCTTTCTCCATTGGCCTGTATACAAATCGTGTTGATCTACAACATCCAAGATACGATGTTCTAGGGTTCTGTTTTCAGGCCGCACACGAAGAATACGTCCTGTGCTTTGCTCTACTTTTTTCCGTGGGCTCACGAGGGCCACTGCATTCAAGGTTTTGATATTCATAGCCTCACTCGCCATTGCATAGGTTGCTAAGATCACATGCGCATCAGTTGCAGTTTTCTCACGATCTTCATCCTTCATTCCTCCAATGTAATAACCCATTGGAACATTGAGGGGTCGTAAGAGTTCTTCAAAGACTTCCAAGTGTTGAATGCGTTCGCTCAAGATGAGAATACGTCGTTCCTCCGTTTCTTGAATCCAAAGTTTCAAAATGTCTGCGATGCGTTCTGTCCGAGGCCGATACTCTACAACTTTTCCCAAGAGCCGAGCCATAACCACATCACCCTTCCAATCCACTGGAACTTCTCCATAGTCCGGATCTTGTGATTTGTAGAACAAAGACAAGACACTTACAGTTGCATCGGGCTCCCGAGTCTTTTCCCAATATACTGGTGTTCCTAAGAACCATTCAAAGACCTTAGAGAGCCCATCATCTCGTGTAGGCGTTGCGGAAAGTCCCAACATCCACTTAGTTTGAATCTTCATAAGGGCTTTGCTAAAATGCGCAGCACCCAGATGGTGGCACTCATCAAAGATTGTAAATCCATAGTCTACAAATGTATTTCCAGGCAGGTCCTTTTGAACAATCGTTTGAATCATACAGATTGTGCAGTCGTATTCTTTGACTTCCCTTGTAGGTTCTGTAGCAATGCCTGCTTCTTTGAGACGTTGAAGAAGATCATCTTTCGTTCCACCCACTTTGAGTCCAGCCTCTTTTGCAAGTGCTTTGAGTTCAGCTAAGGTTTTAGGCTTGCCGACAATGACTTCGGGTTGTGTTTGCTGAATGTCGCCCTGAAAGATACCCACACGAAGACCTGGAAAGAAGGCTTCAATCTCACCCTTCCATTGATTTAACAGGAATTCCTTGTCCACAACAATACAGAACCGTTTTCCAAGGCGAGCTGCAATTGCTAAGGCCATAAATGTTTTCCCTTTTCCACAGGGCACACAGATGAGTCCATTGCCACCGGCTGTTAAGAACTTTTCAATGATGTTCAATTGATATTCATAGGGCTTCCCTGAAAAGGCTGCTGTAGAAGGCAGGGGTTGACCTTCCGAAAGAAGATTGGCTTCTGGAACACCATACCGTTGAAGACCCCATTGTCTTGGAAGATAGATTCGTTGGGGTGATTCATAAAACACGGGAAAGGAAGTCTGTGTTGCTGCCGCAAATTTGGCATTGACAACGGGGCTCACTGTAAGTTCTTTCCGAAGACCTGCGAGTTCATCAGGTTCTAAACTATCTTTCCGAATAGCATAGCCCCGATTCGTTAAAACGCGTGCAAGAGTTTGAATAGAATCCATACGTATCTTCTTTGGATAGGCAGAATTTCAAATTTAGGCAGTCCTTTTAGAATGGCGAGGCTGCCTGTTGAAATGAATGCGTCAAATGCTGTTTCCTTGGGAAGTGCAGTGTTGTTTCTTGTAACTCCTTTCTTGGCGGGTTCTACATTGAGTTCTCTTGTGGATTCCCTTGTAGGTCGTATTGTCCTCATCGCATTTGTCTTGTATGGAATTACATTGGGCCCTGTTGCGGGTGTGCTGAGCTTCTTAGCAGCGGCTGCCTTGTTTGTTGAGCGGAATCGTGTGCGAATTGGTATTGCGAAGAATGCCATTATTACTCGTGGCTCAGCTCCGACATTAGGACAAGTAGATATGCCGCATAGCAATCCTGCACCTGTTCAGGGTCCCATTGAGGATGTCCCTTGGCTTCAATATAGTCAACGGGATTTCTTGCTGGAAGGGAATTCGTGGAATCCTCTTCCCTCAGGAGAATCAGAAGATGAAAAGAAGGTCTTGCAGTCACAATTGTATCCCAATGATCGGATTGACCGCTTCTATGTAAAAAATGGACTTGCTCCTCCTACGGATCCCAATCGCCGTTAGGCCACTAAACTTACTTTTCTACGTTGAATTTCCTCAATCGTTAAAGACTTTTGAAGATAGTGTTTTTCTGCGACGGAACAAAAAGAAAGTAAATCAGAGGTTGAAATGTCAGATTTCCAAGATGGAAATGCGACATTTATATAGTCTTTGAATGGATTGTCCAGGTAGCAAGTCTTGGGCACCGCAAAGTCCTGACTTGTAAGTGTGCACGAAAAATAGGCAGGGTGTGCGGGATTCTGGGGCACTACGATATCAGGACGAGAACCTTGAGGGCACCTTAGAGTTTCAAGTTGCTTGACATTGTAACAACTATCCTTTTTATTGTAGTTTTGGGCTTCTGTCTCATAAATGACACAGACTCTCTGACCAGGAATATCTTGCTTGGGTGCTTTACCATCAGGTGTCCGATTGAGTGAGCAGCATCCCTTGGATTTTTTTGCGGGATCTTCAAAATAATTGGGTAAGCTGGGAGGGCATGAGCGATTTGCTTTTATTCTTAACTCTTCACGAAGTAATCGTAAGCAGCTTGGAATAGATGATGTATCGGATGAAATGCTACAAACAGTAATACCACTGCATTGACCATCTACAATGTCTCCCCTACAACACAACATATCACCCTTGGAGTCATAATTCTGTGTGCCGGAAGGACACGCCTGTAATTGTATGTCATTGTCCTGGGTTGTCGGAGATGTCATCGGAGATGTAACAAAGGACTCTTTTGTTTTAAAAAAGAGCGCTGCGTAAACGGTTATGCCTAAGAGCAGAAGGCATACCAGAAGAAATTGTAAAGGAATGACAATTTTCATTCTCCTCTCTGACTTTCACAAGGTTTATTATGTATAACGACCAACAACAAATCCAAGAACTCCAAAGACAATAGAAGACAGGGCAACCACTGGCATCGCGCGGAGATTTTCGGGCAAAGTAAAGGCAGCGAGTCCATAGGTTCGTAAGTTCAAGCCCCCGTAAAAGAGTATGATCAACAAGAATAAAATAGCAAATGCTGTTACCAGATACACCATAAAGTTTTCAATATCATCGGCAGAAAATCGTGTTCTAGGATTGATGGGACCTGCAGCACGTATGGATGCTTGTTGTGAATCTTTGAGTGATGCTAGAGTGACATCATCAGGTGTAATATTTACCTGAAGTTTGTTGTCCTTAGAAATATTTTTTAATATGTCTAGGGGAACACATTTGAATTTTTGGATGTCAATCTGTTGAGCCATTCTTCTATTAAAGATACGGAATGTAGGGCGGGCCGTCAAACTGATACACACTGACTTTGCCCTCTTGTCCATTTGCCGTATGGACTTTGTCTCCATTGAAAATCTCTTCACAACCTATGCTGTCTTGGCAGTCGCGACCCTTAAATTGAACTGGCACAGGCACTGGATTGTAAGTATCCGTTCGGGTGTAATAATTGTAACGATCACTGCGGGTGGCCAGGCGGCGGCCGTAAAGGGGTAGTGTTTGACCATTCATTGTTTGAATGAATCCATAGGACTGATATTTGTCAGGCAGTCCCTGTGTTGCAAAGCCAAAGGGAGGGGGGAGCGCACCTCCTACAGGAATGGCAGGAGGCGCTGACCAAAACCGAAGGGGCTCAGGAGCACGTGTATAACGATCATCTCCACCACCAACACCCAGGGCAATCTGAACAGGAGGGGGAGGACGTTGTTGGAACGCATTTGCATTAAAAAACTGTTTGGTTGTGAGTGTTGCTATTTTCTCTTGAGTGTCTGCTTGTATATAGGAAAGACCCAGAACAAGAACAGCAAGCAGCACTACAAGAAATACAATGACTCCTGGTGAAATACAAAAAACACCGGGAGGACAATAGATTTCTGACTTACGAACCATCCTATTCAACCTCAAGCAAAAAACACGTCAAGCAAAGATTTGGTAAATTTTTGCGTGACTTTTGAAAGGGGAAATCCAGTTTACTTGGGTCCAAACATCTGGTTAAATGTTTCCACGAGTTGCTTTCCATCCGCCAACATAGGCTTCATCGTGCCCAACATTGCCATCAATGACTTCTGCGTGTCAATGAGTTTTTGAGTATCCTCTGACATTTTCTTGACCTGATCCGGCTGAAGCGCATTCAACGCATTCAGCACTGTTGTGCCCTGATCAATGTGAAATCCACCCTTATCCTCTTTGGGCAAGACACCTAACTTGAAAAGACCGTCTGTTGCGTCACCTTCATTCTTGAATCCAGCAGTTGTTTTGGGCTTGACCTCAGCCGCCTTGCTCTCCGCTGAAGTGGATTTGGACTCCGCAGCAACAGGCACAGGATTTTCACTGATGTCTTCAAAAGCCTCCACATAACCCGAAGCATACACACCTACAGGTGCTTTCTCTTGGGGTCTCTTGACGGACTCCAAACGATGAACTATTTCAGTGGGGTTTCCAGTCATAAATCCCTCCTTGCGATTGTATTTGTTGATGAGCACAGCTAAGACACCCGTAATTAATGTTGCCGCAGTTGTAATCTCAACGGACTCTGAAATGCCATACACGATCAATCCAATTGCTGCAGCAAGTAAGAAAAAGGCAAAAGGGATCGCAAAGATACCGTAGATTGTGAATAACCCTAAAATTCCATAGGAGAGTTTGCGTGTTACCTCCGTAGATTTCATTCTCTATTTAGGCCTTGAGAAGAGGTGTGATAACACGCACCAAAACCCAAAACGCTGCGCCAGCCAGCAACGCCTTCGCGCCCAAACCAACCATCGTCAAGGAACCTGTAGGCAATACAAGGTAAGGAACATAATGAGCAACTAACAGGTTTACAGCAGGAAGACTCAGGACAAAGAAGAGTGTCGCAACGATCAACGGTGTCTTGATCTCCTGCAGAATACGAGCATACCAGTTCTTCTTGGGCTCTTCATACTCATTGTCATTCATATCACCAGACATCTGCTTACCTCCACCATACATCTGAGCCTCAGAGGGGCGATTCATACCATACATAGCAGCGGCAAAATCTCCAGGAGTCGGATGATCCTTGCCAATCACATGAGCCTGTGCTGTGAGGGGATCCGCCGCTTGAGGAAATGAATTCGCAGGAGGGACACCCGGAGGTAACTGAGATGGAAGAGGAGGAGGAGGCGCCGCCATACCACGACCTCCGTTTTGAACTGCGTTGCCGTTTCCGCCAGAAGAATTCATATCCATTAAAATTCTTTCAACAAGATCATTGTCCTGAGTGGAACTAGGGCCTTTCGCGTCAAGTTCTGATAACAATGTGCCTGCGCTTGCCATTTTTTTCTGTTAAAACACGTTGAGTAAAAAACTCTTAGTTTCCGCGCACGGTCACAAACGGCTCAATAACACCCTCGGATGGACAATCCACCGTATGAGTTTTGAATTGATAGCACTTGGAACCTATTTTATAGGTTGTCTTTTCAACTTCGTGAGGAGGTGGAGCTTTTACGACTTGGCACTCGGATCCTTTACAAAGGGGCCGAAACAATGAAACAAGTGCGATTCCAATCATCATACTAAAGAACCAATGAAACTGTGGTGTATCAAAGAATGCAAACATCCTTCCTGAACACTCTATAGAATGTTCTCGTATTTTGAATGGAAGCCTTTTTTTGTAGGATTGCTCATCGGTTTACTTTTACTGATGTTCTTCAAGCCTGCGAAGGAGGTTATTTACAAATATCCTCATCCAAAGACAATTCAGCAACTTGTGTATAAAGATCATAACAATGCGTGCTATTCCTACAGTGTAAGCGAAGTAGATTGTGATAAAAATGAGGGCACCTTGAAAGAATACCCCTTACAATAAATTTTAATGCTTGAATCGGCGTTGATTGATAATTGCACCACGACGAGCAGCTTGTTGCTCAGCCTCCGAAATAACAGAGGCCATTACGGGATCAACTTCATCACCCTCCTCAGGCGCAGAAGTTACTGTTTTTTCACGGAGTTTAGCACGCCCCTCTTCAAGGGCTTTTCCCCACAAGTTTTCACCACGCCATCGTTTGGTGTTTTGAAGATTTGGATCTTCACTGTCCATCCCCACACCAAAGAGGGGTTCATCCTCTTCAGCATACAAGAGTCCCTTTGTGCCCGTTTTTAAGAGTAAATTACGGAAGTCTTCGCGCTTGGTCAAAACATCTATGACTTTGTTTACAATTTCAGGATTGACTTTCTCAGCAGTCAATCCCTTTGTCAGAAGATGGAGTGTTCGTTTACTGCGCGTCCCCAAAATGCTTTCAAAGAGGGTCTTGTCCCCTCCTTGATTTGCCAATTCACCTAAAATGGCTTGATAGGCTGTAAAATACTTTACAGGACCTACTTGAAGTTCAATAGGCCAATGAATACCCAAGAGAGTATCGTCTGTAATCGCATAGAATTCTAGATCTTCCCCACCGCCTGATTGGCTAGAGGTCGTTTCCTCTTCTGTGACCTCTTTCAAAAAGTCTTGATAGGGAAATGCCGCGCGTTTCTCCATATAAATCACGGGGATCCCATACATTCCCTCTATAGAGCGAGTTTCTGACTTGTTTTCAAGATCAATAAAGTTGACAGGAGGATTTACTAATACATCTAACCATCTCTCACGAGAGCGATTAATTGTTAATTCACGTTCTCTCAGTGCTACTCGCAAAGCACGCTGAACTACTTCTCGTGTTTTTGCAAGGCTTCCGGTAGCTCCACCATCTTTTGAGTCTTGAAATTCCTCCATCGTGTCTCGTAGATTCTGCTTTGCGACTTCAATATTCTTATAAATTTTATCAAATTTGGCTTGACGGGCTTCCCAGAGATCTTTTTGTTCTTCGGCTGATTTTACAGCATAAATAGGAATTTCAATTGTCTGCTCATCTCTTGATTTTTTGGGGTCCTTCTTGTCCTCCTTGGCCGGAATAAAAGCATTGCCTTCAGGCGTAAATGTAAATTCATAGGGATTGGATGCTCGTAATTGAGCCCAGTCCTCAAATGTAATTTTTTTCTTGGGTTTCACAGTTCGTGTGGCCATCTCTGTGTTTCTATCCAGATGTTTTTTTTCAGAACGAGGACAAGATGGCCGCAGCAGCAAAGTCTAATACATTGAACAATACTCTTCGCCTAGTCTTTAGTCTTGCTCACGCTGTTTTACTTGTCTTTTGCGTAATTTTCATCTTTGTGATTCAAGGTGAAACTCAATTACCCTCGTTAGCCTTTCTCTTAATGGTTATTCCAGGGGTGTCCTTTGCAATTGGACTCCTTATGAATACCCTCATCCAATACTTGGCCTGCTCTAAATTGAACGCTGTTCAGATTACGTTGAATAGTCTGTTTGGTCCTGGACTTGTCGCGGCGTCGTTGGTCCTCTTATGGTTGATGCCTGTGCTTGAAAATCCAGTTGTCTCTATTCTGCCTGAAACCTTAACTCCCCTTTATAAAAAGGCCATCAGTGAAGGGTTCTATGTCTTCTGGGCTGGATTGTATGCTCAAGTCATTGCGTCTGGATTTTTACAGGTCTGTCCTACTTAGTCTGTCTCTGGTGAGGGACCAATGTAAATGTATTTCGGAACGCCCTCCTTTGCTGTTCCCTCTGTATTCAACATATAGTATCCATGTTTCAATTCGGGAGGTCCAGATCTACTACGACCCTTGGGTCGGGGAACTTCTTCCTGGGCCGAAGCTGATGCGGAACCGGTTTCAATGCGTGTCCATTCAACCCCTGGCAAAACACCCAGTGTTGCGAGAAGTTGAACTGTAAAGAAACTTAGTATGGCCCAGGCCACAGCAAACAACCAGAAGGGTAACCACGTATAGCGTTCAGGATTCCGTCCAAGTCCAAATTCTTTCCAGGCTCCATCATCCGCAAACATAAGACGAGGTTTGAGCGCTAGGATAATTCCCACTCCCAGCAAATACAAGAGACCACTGTATAAAAGTATTCTCATTCTATCTGGTCTTCAAACAAAAAACTACTAAGTTTCATCCTCCATATCACCGTGCGCAGCTCCCATTTCAGGTCCCTCCTGATCTACAATGGGCATACCATCTTTTCCGATGCGACGTCCCTGAGGCATACTTATATCATCAGGACCCTCAAGCCAGTCAATCTGTCCATTCTTAATACGATCTTCACGTTCTTTCTCCCAGCGTTCAGGATCATAGGCCCAGATAGCTTTTGTGCCTCCAATTGCATAATCTCCCATACCCAATTGCCGCAGCATACGATCCAATCGCTTTTCTTCTGCGGATTTGTCTTTGGTCTTGTTGATGAATCGTTGTTTTTCCATCTCTGCAATCTCCGCAATCACACGACGAATCTCCTCAGCAGTATACCGTTTGCCCTGATTGTAATACTTACCCAAGAAACAGCGGATATGTGACCTGAGACCCGCTTCATCATAGGCCACAAAGGCTCCATAAATCATACTCTTGGTAAGAGTTTTAATGACAGTATCACTTTGTGTCTTGAGGACTTTCTTACGGAGATTCTTGAGCACCTCAGTAATTGCGTGAAGCTTTTTGATAAAGAGCTGTGCTGATTCTCTGCGAGACTTACGAACGTCTTCCTCCAATGTCGGATCATTGAAAAAATCTTTAAAATTGGAGGCAGGGCCTGATTGAGGAATCAGAATCTTTGTGACAATCTCTTCCCTGTGAGGTTGACCCAATTCATAGTCCTGAAGGACGTGCTGAAGAGGAGCAGTGGTTTTATTTGTTACACCACGATTGAATGGAATGATAATGTAAGTGCGCAAGAAATTGACTATCTCTTCAGGTGGTAATTCAGCCAATTGTTTAAGAATATCTACCGCATACATATCACCTGTTTCGCCCGATGTTGTGACATCCTCACCACACTTTTTAAGATTGACTTTGCCAAGGCGAGCCCTGAGAGTTTTCTCGTGTTCCGTCATTCGGGTCTCCATCTCTGAAAGGGCTTCAATACGTGCTTCATCTGTTGCATTTTCAGGTAAGACACGGAACGGTTGAAAGTGTGATTTCCATCCCTTCAACACAATTTCACGCGCGACACCACTGTCATCCGTTTTCTTCACAATGATTTGTGGATAGGGCGCAGGATCCAATCTGGATAAACTTAAGACAACAGATGAATAATCAACCTTTGTAGGACGAGGAGGAGGCACAACCTTTAACTTTGTGTGGACTGCATCCAAGAGATCTTGGAAATGTTCTTGGTCCCTTACAACTTCAGCAGCATCCAATGCTGCCGCACCCTCTTTGTCTACATTGTCATAGGTCGCAGGATCTTGGCCAAAATCTAATTCGCAATACGGGCAAATATTATTGTAGCCAGGTTCGTGAGGAAGACCCTTGCGAGGACCCTGATAACACACCTTCAAGAAAACGCGTGAATACAGACTCTCTGGTGCTTCTAGGCGAATCTTGGGTTGAGGTCGTGCAGAATAATGAAGTGTTAACCGTGTTCCACGAGGACCTGTTGGTTTCGTCGTTCCAGGAGAAGGAATGTCCTTCTCGGACCAGAACTTGCCAGGCTCTGTAATGGAATCAAAACAGCAAGAGATGGTTGTATCAGTTGTCTCCACCACATTTTCATCCTTGGAGGCTTTCGCATAGGAGTGGGCCTTGCGCAAAAGAATTTGCATCTTGGTGTCAGTATTCGCAGCACTTTCTACGAGCTCCACTGCAGTGGATTTGTCTGCTGGATTGTAAGGCACAGGTAAAAAGGACTTGGGTAGCTTCTCTTTGTCTGCGCCCTCTCCATAGGTCTTTTCAAGCCAGATACGTTTCTTTTCAAGTCTTCCCTGAATATCCGAGTCTTCAAGAATTTGATCAAGGGAACCCGTTAAGATATTCAATATGTAATTTCCCAATATTTCCTTATTGATTCCATACCACCCAGTCTTTGTCCACGGCACTTCATTCTTCTTTGTTAAGAGTAAAATGCACTTCATATAATTGATGGCTTCAATCTCCTCTTTCTTTCCTGAAAGGGGATATCCCTTAAAGGTTGCTTGACAACCAGGCATTGAGAATTTAATTTCATAGGGCGGCGTGCGGGTCTGAACATCCACTAAAATGAGCGCAGCAGTATTGCAGACAAGCTGTTGATTCAAATAGTTTTGAACATTAATGCTCTTCTTTTTTGTAAATTCTCTGTCTTTGGTCAGAAGTTTTTTGAACTCTTTGCTTTCACTCAGAGCCTCCGCAGAAGATGTCTTTAAGAGAATATTATAGGATTTTTCAACAATATGCTGGAAGATGTCTTGGCCTGGCGTTACACCTACACAGTGATACAAATACGCGGCTACAGACCGAATACAGTTGAGGACCCTGTAGTTTGTTGGTTTTTCAAATCCACAATAGCCTGATCCTCTGAATCGCTTGACCTCCCTCTCTTCTTCAAACCCCTTAATCTTCATTGATGTTCCACCATCTTCATCTACAGAAGGTCCATTGAAATCATCAATCTCTTTTTGTTTACCATCTTCATCCATCTCCAAGGGAGCGTGACCCACCTTGGGCACTCCATTGTCATCAAACTCAACATTATCATCATATTCAAGTTCAGAGATAGGTTGTCCACAACCCTTGCAGATATAATGTCCCTGGAATTGACCTCCTGAAAAATTCAAAAGAAGATTTTTATACAAGACCTTGGATTCGTTGGGGTGGAGAAACTGTTGAATCTGAAGATATTCGTGTTTACACATCAAAGGATAGTTACAGTCCACACAGGTATACCAGTTCCCCTTTTCGCCCTTGTGGTAGTTTTCATAGAGTTTGCGAAGTAAAAGCATTCGTTTGGTAACATCCTTCTCTGTTCTCATTTTTACAAGATCTTTTGCGTGTGCGCATTCGTTCACTATAGGTTGTTGACCAGCACTGCGCTTCTTTTTCTCTTCCAGGGTAATTGTTTGGACAGAGTCTTGGAAAATCTGTTTGGCTAAGATCTGACGTTCACGCACAATGAGATTGACATTTTCACTTATTGCTGCTGAAACATAATCAGGATACAAGATCTGCATATAGGATAAAATAGCCAAATCTACATTTTTGTAAGCAGGTGAAATTTTACGGAGTTTGCTGAGGGCTTCACGGAGTTTGTCTTGTTTCAATAAGACTTTCAGAAGAGTTTCCTGTTCAGCTCCTACAACAGCTCCCTCTTCTACGACTTCCACTTCAGATGTTTGACTAAAAGGCCGTGTTTCAAATTCTGGAATCTTCTTTGCAATCTCATTGGCCTTTTCACGAAGTTTACGAACTGCAGCAACTCTGCGAGCATAATCACGACGAATGGCATCACGTATCACTTTGAATTGCTCTTCATTGATTTCGTATTTGGCCAAGCCAATGGAAATAAAAAGATCTTCAAAGTCTTCAAAACTCCTTGAATTCACAGGAATGTTCTTGATCCACTCTGAGATCTGGATATTTTCCAGGGCATTTTCCTTGGTCTTGTTTAATACAAAAATAGAATCAGCTGTGGGCACTACATTGATCCCGTTCAAAATTGTAAAAATGTCTTCAATGAGGGTTATACAATTGGCTGCCCTATAGCTGTCAAACAACAGTTTGCCAGAGCGAGTAGGACCCAGGGATCGTGTAGTCAAATATGGGAAAATAATGTAGTTGTAAATAGCAGCGGTATCAGCGTTGGAAACAGTAATGAGTCCACGAGTATCTATGCGTCTACCATTAATGAGTTGAAGGTTTTCAGCAGGTTTTCCCTTTCGTTCTTTCAGGGCCCTCCGCACACTAAACTTTACAGATCCAAGATAATCATCTGTAAGTTTTCGTGTGCTATCAATACTCAGTTTAGGGAATCCTGTCACACGAGTCTCAAATTGCAGATTCCCATCCTTGTCCGTTTTAAATTTAGGAATATCCATACGGAAGAAGTCTGTATCATCTTGAATGGGTTTGACAGGCCGAGCGATACCCTTTCTCCAACTCTGAAAATAGTTTTTAATGAAATTCTTATTTTGTTCAATAAACAAAGGATCTACGTTAACATTGACCACCGCAATCTCTTGAGGAACATCTTTGTCAGCCTCAGTTGAAGCGGCTGCTTTCGCTTTGGATGTCGTTTCCAGGGGTGTGATTGAAGCAATGGATTGTTTTACAACATCTTCAAGGAGTGTAATCTCAACTTCATTTCGTTTCTCTTGTTCACGTGCTGAAAGTTTATCTCCGTGCTTAGCTTTAATGCCTGTATCATCTACAAAGAGATTCAACCGTGCATCCAAAACAGGTCTAGCAAGTGGCAAACCACTTTCTAGGAGCTCAATCAACATCGTAATGGAAGTGGGTTTGACCTCCCCAGTAGGAGTATCATCCGCACTGTATTCAACGATATCATTGCGCAAACGCATAAGCATATCCACATACCGCAGGTATTCGTCTTTTGTGAGTGTTTTACCTCTCCATTCAGGCAAAGGATTTCGCCGTAAATCTGTAATCATATCGCCTCGTTGCTCATCATCAGTGGCGGCAATGTCCTTTTGCGCGAGAACTTGAAGTCCCTGAATTTTTGGAATTTCAATCTCTTCAAACACAAATTCACTAGAGGGTGCCTCTTCTTCACTGACTCCAGGTGCAGCTACTCCTGGCTCATCTAGGGCCTCTGCCTTTTTTTTTAGCTCTTCCAAGATACCACGTGGGCGAAGCACATCAAACGCTTCATCACGCTCAATTCCAATAAAATGAAAGTTTAGTGTCCTGCGCGTAGAATCAATTTCATTGAGATCATTGTCCAATTCAATGACATCCATTGAATCGCGCTTTGCATCCACAGGCTCTTTCACAAGGAGGATGGGTCCAGGGAGTCCATTTTTAAAACTGTCAAGGACTTGTCCAGGTTGAAATCCAACAATTTCCACAAAGGATACAAAATTTGTGGTTTGAAGAACCTTAATGGGCTTATTCAAGAGATCAGGGTCAAAATCATAGATAGGACCCTCATCGTCTCTATCTACTTCAACAATGGGCACTTCCACTAACTTTGATGGCAGGCCATCCACTTGAACTTTTAGTAATGAGGAAGGTTCATAATAATACACTAAACCACGTGTATTGTTGTATTGTTTACCTTGTTCTGTGTCCGTTCGCAATTCAATAATTTGACCCAACGCAATATCTAGGTCTTCGGGAGGTGCTTCAACTGCAAGGACTTGTTCACCATCTGGGTTAGGAACTGCGGGCCCAAGAGCAGGTTGAAGCAAGGGATTTGCATCTGTAGGTGAGGGCGAAGATTCGGACATTGTTCCTCTCTAAGAACCCCGTGGGAAAAATTTGATTTGCCCTCAACCCCTGGTTGGTCACGTAGAAGGAAAAATGTCTTACAGTCTGTCTATCTTTTCAAACCTCCGAAACAAGTATCCTAATTGGCAAGACTTTCGCGCCTTTCTTGAAAGTGAAGAGGGAGGCCAGCTTCGTGTAAGCGAGTCAGATACATATGCTGTTCTTCGGTATGTCAAGGGCGTATCAGCTCTAGGAGATATGAATAAGCCCTGGGTCCCGTGGTTTCGGTCTGTGCTTTGGAGTCCCAACACTCATCTGCCTGTCTGTATTGCGCCACGGAAAGCCTATAGTTCAGAGATTCCCTCTGATTCTTCATTTGAGGTTCAAGAATTCCTTGAGGGTGTAATGGTCAATGCCTTCCTTGAAGGATCTACTCTTGTTTGGTCAACTCGTTCGTCCATTGGAGCTACTACAGGGTTCTATGGCAAGAAGTCCTTTGCGGAAATGATTCAAGATGCACTTCAGGAGCGTGGTTGTAGCAAGGAAGAGCTTGTAAGGATCTTCAATGATTCTGGAATGACCTTTGCTAGCTTTGTGCTTCAGCACCCTGAGCATCGTGTTGT
>JACCDW010520324.1_pt1 | contig 36065 bp, 78 predicted proteins | sample 7449781 | NCBI WGS metagenome assembly JACCDW01 (sample SAMN15323449, study PRJNA562643) | freshwater metagenome | isolation source: river surface water | place: USA:Blue River Watershed | collected 2017-08-18
GAGATAACGGCGGAGACAAGGGACAAGAGAATGTCGGAGCTCGGCATATAAGAGCGACGACATCCTCCCCTTATCGACATATAAAAGAAAAAGACCCTATGAAGACAATATGCATCAAGCCGAGCTCGCACTCGAACTTCGAGCTCTACCTCATAAGCGACGCCTACGAGATCTCATACGAGATGCTCGTCCAGTACAAGAAGGACACCGAGATATACAGGATATGGGTATCGACTGAGACGGAGGCCATCATCGCCGTGGAGGAGAGGCCGAGCGAAAAGGAAAGGGTGTTCACCTCCGTCATCCCGCTGTCCGCCAGGGAGCAGGACAAGATGAAGGCGATGACCCCCATAATCGCGGGAGAGCCGACCCGAAAGTTCAAGGGAGACCTCGAGGAGATGCGCGCCGAGCACAAGGAGTTCGTGAGGAGAATCGAAGAGCACCGCCAGAAGATGCTGAGCAGGGACTACGACCCTTCCAACATAGCGTGCATAAACGCCAAGTCCACCCCGGAGCAGCTGTTCTCGGTGTGCGTCGAGCTGGGGATAGACTACGCCCAGACGGCGGCCTTCCTGGAAGGGAACTCGCACATACCGTTCAACAGGATATGGCTCGAGAAGGGAACGGGAGACCTCGCCGCCTACTCGTTCGGTGAGAACTTCGTGATAAACGAGGACTGCCTGATACCCAAGAAGGCGATAAGGCAGGCCACGCACAAGCCGGTCGCCGTGCCGAAGCTGAAGGCGACGCCCGAGGCGCAGAAGCAATACAAGAGAGCCAAGATGATGGGCTTCCCGCTCGAAATCCCGAAGCTTGAGAGACAGGAGACCATTTCCTATGTCGAGGAGCTGAAAGAGATGCTGGCGGCAGCCGTAGAGCGCGAGGACTACGAGTCCGCCGCGGCGCTGAGGGACGCCATCGCGGAACACGAACCAGACAAGAAATCGAAATGAACCTATTGTACGGAATAATCTGGGGGATACTCGCGCAGACGACGGTATTCCTCCAATTGCAGGGATCTCTGAAGCTCCCCATGCTCAAAGACAACTTCCTGGGGGCGCTGATGCTGGGCATCCCCATATCCTTCTTCTTCATGAAGTCGGTCAAGAACCTGGTGCTCTTCAGCGGCGGCAAGATATGGCCATCGTACATAATAGGGTTCACCATAGGCACAGCGGTGTTCGCCATATTGTCCTCCCTGGTATTCGGGGAGCACCTGAACACCAAGACCCTCGTCTGCCTGGGGCTCTGCCTGGCGGTGGTCCTCATACAGATATTCTGGAAGTGATGGTCAGGTACAGCACCCGAATAGTGTTCATCCTGGGAAAGATAGTCATAAAGATACCAGTTTCCAAGAGGGGATACCTCCAGTGCAAGAACGAGAAGAGGATGTGGGACAAATACAAGCACCTGAACATCCTGGGCAAGCTCCATTGGGAGCGAATGGGAATAGTGTGCATGAAGAGATACAAGGAATCCAACGTCCTCGCGAGCAAGGCCGAAGCGCATAGGTTCATAGACAACGTCCTGGCCGCAAAGAAATCAATACCGGAGTTCGACATAGAAAGGTGCGACCTATACAGGGCGGAGAACTGGGGGATGGATGGCAGAGACTATGTCCTGATAGACTATGGGATAAGCGAGGAGGTCTCCAAAATGTACGGCCAATAGAGACATAGATATATACTTAAACGAAAAATCAGAATGAGCCTATTATACGGAATACTCTGGGGAATCCTCGCGCAGGCGTGCGTATTCATCCAGCTCCAGGGGACGATGAAGTTCCCCATACTGAAGAACAACCTCTGGCTCGTCCTCCTGATAGGCATCCCCGTCTCGTGGTTCTTCCTAAAATCGGTCCAGAACCTGGTGGAATGGGGAGGAGGCCAGCTCTGGCCATCCAGGATAATCGGATTCAGCATCGGCATCGCAGTTTTCGGCATCATGTCATCGTTCCTCTTCGGAGAGGGTATGAACACAAAGACGAGCGTCTGCGTGGCCCTCTCGCTGGTGATAGTGCTCATCCAGATATTCTGGAAATAGCGTTAAACCTTTTCGATTTCACATAGTCTTATTAGAAACAAAAAACAAAAAACATATGAAAAGACTACTATTGGCAGTTGCTTTGGTTTTAGCAACAGGCACTTTTGCGCAAGACACAATTCCAGCGAAAAAAGACAAAGCTCAAAAGAAAGAGCTTAAAGCGGAAAAGAAAGAAGCTAAACAAGAGAAGAAAGAAGCTAAGCAAGAGAAGAAAGAGCGCAGAGAAGAAAAAAGAGAGCTGCGACAAGAGAAAAAAGACGCTAAATAGAAAGAGAAACCCACCAATCGGTGGGTTTTTTCATATAAAAGACATGAACTATTCAGTAGGAGACAGAGTGTGGGTCATCAGCAGGGAGTGCGAAGGGACCATAACCGACGTGATAAGCCCAGGGAAGGCATATAGGGTCAAGTGGAAGGAGTTCAATTCACCGATACACCACCACTCATACAGCTATGTCGACCTGGTGGACGAAACGGGGATAGTCCCGATTGCCAAGAAGATAAGGGAAGAAAGGCTCAGAGAGCTCGGGATATAGATTATTTTCCCTATATTAGCGATATGAAAGCAGGGGACATAGTGCACTTCAAGAAGGAAAGGACCGCCCTATACGGAAAGGAAGGCGGCACATACGAATACCGATTCAAGACAGGGGACCGGTTCATAATAGAGGATATTTATGGAAGCGGATGCCTCGGCATCAAGAGCATGGAAGACGGGACTAGCCACTTCATCACCGATATGCACGAATACCTGGCAGGAGCGGAGGAATGGCGCGAGATGGCGCTGAAACAGATCGGACTATGAAAGCAGGGGACTTGATAGTGTGCATTGACCCGGAGAACTGCAGGGACATCACGTATGGAAAGACATACAAGGTGGAAGACGGATATTTTGGCAGCGTGCACATCAATAACGACAACGGCAAATTCCGCGAGTATTACCAGAAGCAGTTCATCACATTGGAGGAAATGAGAGAACAGAAACTAAAAGAGCTTGGCATATGAACAACGGAATGGAGATAGGAGACAGCTTCAAGATTGTCGACACCGAATATTTCAAGTATTGGTGCAAGGACAGGAAAGAGTTCATCGCAAAGTCGTTCAGCAAGAGCGGCCTGTCCGTATACTACATGGACGAAAGGACTAACCCGAAGTGCAGGTGCAACAACTGCGCGATGCCGAAGGGCATCAAGTGCATCGGCTTGCTGAACGTAGAGGTTACCAGGAAGAGAGCGCAGAGAGAAAGAGACGAAAAACTAAAGATATTGGGCATATGAAACGAGGAGATATATTGGAGGCAATCGACGAGGAAGGTTTCTTGGTGGAGTTCTTGGCGCTCAGCGACGCGTTCGATGATTCGTTCCTAGGAAGAGTAATCACATTCCCAGAGCATCCAGAGCATTGGATAAACGCGCAAGAGCCTGGTCGGGTAGGCTGCTTCGAGAACAGCGACTTCAGGAAATCCGCAAGGCACTGCAGAGATAAAATGCTAGAAGAACTAGGTATATTCGACGAGGTCGAATCCAAACAAGGATTGGTATGACAATGAGAGAAAAGAGGCTCATCGATATGGCGGAGCTCGCCGCCGAGGTGATGACAAAGGAAGCAGAGAGCTGCTCGCTGCACAGGATCGAGAAACAGTGCGACAACATCAGGAAGATCGCAAACAAGATAGAAGCGAGCGACATCGGCCCCTGCGCGAAGAAGACCATAAACAGGATATTCGAGAGGTCGCTCGAGAAGTCCATGGACATGCTATACAATAACGGATTCCACCAGGCAGAGATATGCTGCGTGCAGGACATATTGAGCCACATAAGATCTATGAGATGACAGAAAAAGATATTTTAAGTTAATAAAAATTATAGTCATGAAAACCAGAATAACAATAGATGTAAGTGCTCACCTACAAAATGGTAAGTTTATAGGTGATGAAAATTTAAAAATGATTAGATGGCAACTTGAGAACATTGGTGGAAAATATATTGATTCTCAATTTATCAGACCAGAACTTCTTTCCACTCAACCCTATTATAAAGCCTCATTTGAATTTGATTGTAAGGAAGACCCTTCATTTTTTGTACCATTAAATATGAGAGTTATTTAGTGCGACATACTTAGCCACATAAGATCTATGAGATGACAGAAAAGGAAATAGAAATATTCGAGTGCGCCGCCGCGAACGGCTATATGGGAAAGCAGAGCGTCACCACGATACACAGAGGCATCACCGCCCCATTCGCGGGCAGCAAAGACCTGGGCGAATGGTGGCTCACCCATCCAGGGTCACCGCTAATGCACGTAGTGAAGGACGAGCAGCTGAAGGCCTACGCAAGAGAGAAGAAGCTGAAGGATATCGGCCTGTGAAGCGCCAATCGAAAATAAGCAGGGGATATGACAGCATATCCCATTTTCTTTTATAAAATAAAAGATTATGTTAGACTATAAAAAATTAAGAAAAGAATTCATAGATGTTTTGTCAAAAATTGATGAAACAAAGATTGAATCTTGGTTAAAGTTTGACGAAGAAAGAATGATGAATGAAAATTTTATTATATTCACGGAAAAAAGAAGATGGAAGACTGGAGATACTCGGATATGCCCAAGGACGGAACCGTCATAATGCGCTGGCACAAGCTCTACAAGTGCCCTATCGCCGTATACTATAAGGAGAGGACAGAACTTCACCTGGAATGGGTCGAGAGAACCATGAGCAACTCATGGCCAGAGGAGTCGTTCGCCCCCGAAGCGTGGATGCCAATCCCTGCAGAGCCCAACATCAAGCTGACATACGAGGAGAGGGTAAGATGGTTCGTAGGGAAATACTACGAGACGGGGATGGAGACATCAGGGATGCTCGAGGCGCTCAAGGACAAGGACCTGGACAACTTCGAGTGGTACGACGAGACAATCAAGTTCCCGACATACAAAAGCGAAATGTAGGCAAAATATATACCCTATGAAAAGATTGGTCAAATATGGCTCTTTCAGAACACCTATGAAAGAGAGCGCCTCGAACGGCGTCACCATCAGGAAGATGGAAGAGAGCGACGTAGCGGAGTGCCTGGAGATAAAATACCAGTACTTCGGGCATTTCTGGGGAGACCCAAATGATCCATCGACAAAGCAGACGCACGACAACTACTCCAAAAAGAAGCTCGACCTTTCCGTGTCGCTGATAGCGGAGCTGGACGGGAAGATAGTGGGGGGTTACTTCCTGAAGAAGACAAAGCTGCCCATGTACCCAGGAAACTTCTACGACTTCACAGGGGACGACACAGGAGTGGAAGGGGTTTCCCTTTTCGTCCATCCAGACCACAAGGGGAAGGGAGTCGGGCATATGCTCAAGCACTACTACAAGGAGAACAGGAGGCCAGACATCAAGTTCATATGGGGGCAGGCGTTCCACGGGCTCAAGAACATGGGAGACTGGCTCAAGACAAGGAAGCTGTTCAACGACATGAACGGAGTATACTTCACGATAGAGATGTACGACGAATCCGACTGGGCGAAGTACCCGAGGACTCCGTACCTGGACATCTACGAAGAAACAGGCTCTTCCGCCGCCGACCACATAGAGGAGATGTCCAAATCGGGCAAGACGACTGAAGAGATGTCCGAATACCTAATGGACAAGGCCAAGATAAGCAGAGAAGAAGCAGCATATTTTTTATCTATGATATTATGAAGCACATAAACCAAGACTGCGGCTCGTCATGCGGTCCCGCGTCGCTGAAGATGATAATGGCGGCGGCCGGATATAGGGACGACCTTTCCATACAGGACATATTCGCCATCGCGCCCACCAAGATAGGAGGGACGCCCTGGCCGAGGATGTCCGGAATAATGAGGAAGCTGGGGATAAAGCACTCGATAACTGCGCAAACCCCTCTATCCTATTTCAAGCACCAGCCAGCCAACAAGGCATGGATGCTCGCGGTATACTATGGTAACATAAAGCACTGGATAGTCCTGAAGGAATTCAAGAACGGGATGTTCCACGTCCTCGATCCCGCGGACACGGAGAAGCAGTACAGCGAGCAGGAGCTGACCAGGATATTCGTCCCGAGGAACTCGCTCGCGATCGAATTCGACCTGGAAGACCTGCTAGGGGAAACGCCCGCGTACGACACAAGGGACGCGGACGGCGGATACGTAATGGACATAGTCGACCAGAACCAGATGAGGCTGTATGACGACTCCAACTTCATCTTCGGCAAAAAGGGAAGGAAGTGCGAGCTCTCCGAGATAGAATCCGAAGAGCCGATCGACGAAGACTATATCTATTGCCTGACGGAAGAGGACCTTCCAGGGAAGGAGAACCTGTTCGCCTATTCGATAGAAAAGCCGCTCTATATCTACATCAGATACAAATGATTTCATGGAAAAGAATATAAAACCACCAGCTCCAAAAAGCTGCTCGGAATGCGATCATTGCAAGCTGAACCCCTATGGAAATACTACGAGACGGGGATGGAGACATCAGGGATGCTCGAGGCACTCAAGGACAAGGACATACAAAAGCGAAATGTAAGAAAATGGTGCACGACCATGAAATAATAAAAGACATCATAGCCGAGAACAACCCAGAGATAAAGAGGGAGGACATAACCATCGACGGAGTATGGGAATGGGACTCGACGAAAAGGATGGGATCCTACCTGATGGTCGAAACACACACCAACGATGAAAATTTAAAGACGACATACTCATTCGAAATGGAACAATACAACCAGAGGCTTACCGAGAAACTAAGATCCCAAAGACTCGACGACCTGGGAATATAGCCCGATTTTTTTCGGTCTTTTTCTTTCACATAAGGAAATAATCGCTATATTCGTAGAAACGATAAGAGGAATGGGAAAAAACACGATATACTTCACATCAAAAGAGGTCAGCGAGATTGACCACTACTCGGACGCAGCTTCTGAGAACGGGTATGATTGGGACAGCAACGACAACTACGAGAACATCGGCGACAGAGCCAGCACGCGCGGAGGAATGGTCTCCATCAATAAGATGAGGGAATACCTGTCGGAAATGGAGAAGAACGGCGCCAACTACGTAAGGATCGGATTCCACAGCGACCACAACGAGCTGGAAATCGTGGGCGTATCCTATACGAAATCGACACAAGAAGAGATAGACGAGCACTTTGCGAAAGAGCTCAAGCTCAAAGAGGCCAGAAAGCAGGCAAGGATAGCGGAGCTCCAGGCAGAGATGGATAGAATCAAATCGCTATAGCAATGGAACTGAAGAAATTCGAGGAGAACAGAAAGCTCATCGACAGGATAAAGGAAATCTGCGACGAAAAGGAGATTCTGCAGGACGTGGACTTCGAGTATGAGCTCAGTATGCACGACAGCATCAGGGACGCCGACCAACTCAACGACATAGTCTATGAGCATGAGATCCTGGATACAGAATACCCAGGAGAAGCGATTGACTACCTGAAGGAGCACGACCCCACGCTGGAGGAGAGCCTCGGGATAGCCAGAGAGTTTGGATTCGACCTGGGCCAGCTCCGCGCCAATATGCTGGCGTCGCTGCTCCACGAGAACAACAACAGAAACGACTGGCACATGGTCATGAAGCTCCTCGACGAGGACGACTTCGACACCGACGCGGACAGGAGAGACCACATATTGGGACAGATATTAGAAGAATAAAATAAGCGAGACATGAACTACGAAGAAAGGATAATCGACACGATATTGCTGACGATCAAAGACAACCAGGAATATCTTACACAGCGCGAGAACCTCCCGCAGCTGGCGAAGCTAGGATATATGTACAACACATTATGGTACGGCGGGAGATCTGCATCATACAACGGCATCATACCCAAGGCCGAAATGACAGAGCCTGACGGAAGCATCTATGAGTACGATCAGTGCGACGACAACCCAAAGTACAAGATAGAGATGTGCGAGCCGCAGAGCGAGACAATAGAAGACTACATCTACGACGCATGGGGAATGCACGTCGGCAATGGATTCGGCCCAGGATGGGAAGAGTTCGAGAAGATAATCAAGGAAGGGGAGCCTTTGAGCGACCTGGACAAAATGCTGCTCAAGCCCAACAAGACCTTCGATGAATGGGTGGAGATAATGACCCACCAGGAATATCCATATAAGAGATTATACACCAACAGAGCCAGCGTGGCAGACCACCTTCTGTGCGTGATCGGGAACGGATATGGGTTCAAGAACGGATACGTCATAGAGGAGGCGAGCGGCGCCGACCAGGACACGACAGACTATGGCGACTGGAAGAACGCGAAGTTCAGAGAGGACATCCAGGCAGTCGTCGACAAGATAATGGCCGACCCGGAGGCAGAGAAGGTGCTTCGATATATCGATGAGGCAAAGGCCGAGGACAGAGAGAAAAAGCTGGAAAAAGAAAGGAAAGCATGGGGAGGGATGACCTATGAGGAATTCAGAAACAGCGATGAATACAAAAAGATTTTCGGAGAGAGTGAGAAAAAAGAGAAGCAAAGGGAATACTATCCGATAAGCGAAAACTATTCCATCATAACAAAGATTGACGAGAACTCCCATCCTTCTTACATCCAGGCAGGCATTGAGATATGCGAAGATATCGTAGCTAATCCTCCTCAATATAAAAAGAGCTACAACGAATATCAGAAGGAGCAGTGTGACGGGCAGGTTAAATTCGCCAACAAGTTCCTGGATAGGTTCAAGAAATAAAAATATCAACCATGGCAAAATTCACATTACACAACGAAGATGGCGACTTCATGTCGGTCACCGCGAGAACATTGGAATCCGCAAAGGCGAAATGCGACAAAGCAGCATACAACTGCAGAGTCATGGAGACATATATGGCCAAATCCCCTTGGAGGCCTTGGGACAGCAAGCAAGTAGAACACGGCAGAGAAGTCTATCGAAATTTCTAGAGACATGAGCGAAAACGAAATGAAAGAGATCGCCAAGGGGCTCGAGGATACCCTGGCATCGTCAAAGAAAATGTGGGAGACCGACAAGAACCACGCATACATCATAGGGTTCCTGGAGGGGAACATACACAACGCGCTCATCGCGATAAACAGACACATAAGAGAGACAGGAGATGCTGAAGATAAACTCTAAGGTTATGACCGAATGGGGCGAGGGAATACTCGTCGAGGCCAAGACCGACTGGAACGGGTTGGGAGTGAACTACGACAATTGCCGCGTCGTGATCTGGTTCGGGACAAACAACCCGGGCACCAGAGAAGGCTACAGCGGACAATGGATAACCAGGGAGATGACCCTGAAAGAGCTGATGGAGACGAACAAGGAAAAGATACGAGACGAAAGGATCGACGAGCTCCTCGGATAATATACACGGAAACACTAAACTAAAATAAAATGACAACAACGAAATTCTACGCCTACACAGACGATGTGGCATCCGCTGTCGTAACCAGCGAGAGCATCAAGGAGAGATTCGAGCAGGACTACCCGGACGCGGAGTTCAACACGGACTACGACGAGGAAGACGAGCTGTTCACGATCACCTTCACCACCGAATCCGATGCAGAGGAAGTGGACACGTTCCTGTGCGAGGAAATCTGCCAGGAGCACGAGCAGTACTGCACGATATCAGACGGAACTACCAACAAGGAGTACTACTTCGACGAGGAGGACGAATGGATCTACAGCTGATAACAAAAAAAAGATGCCCATCAGGCATCTTTTTTTGTTCCGTCAAGAATCTAAACAACGAGATCGGAAGAAAACGTCGCAGAAGTTGAAGCGGTCGCGTTAGAGTAGCTCATATATGTCCAAGTGACGCAGTCTCTTGTCCTATAAAGCCTATAGCCGCCATCCACGTAGGTGAAGTTGCCGTTCTTGTATATCCTCGAGTTCAACACAGAAGTATTGTAGGAATACATATCGTCGTTAGGCATGTTCTTAGGTCGGTTATCAACCCCTGTCGAAGGAACATTGTAGAAGTAGCCAGAACCACCTATGGCGAAATCGCATCCGTCCACAAGCCTCTTCATGTCAAACGGGAAGGAGACAAACCCCTCTACATCGCCCATCACATTATTCCTTATGAGCATGTTGCTGGTGAAAGGAGAAAGACTGCCCGATGCACCGACCGTGCCATTCCCACCTGACCTTATCACCTCGTTGTTTCCCGCCTGCGGATACCTGAAGTTGTCATAGAAATGCCATGTCCAATTGTTATAGAAATCCCTCGGCAATTGAGCCTGCTGGTCATCCGTGAGGGGAGATCCGTCCTCCGCCGTCGTGCTGTAGCTGCCACTGAGCGCGAAGTACGTGTACTCATAAGTGAAAATCTTGTTTCCGCTCACATCCATAATCCATTGACCTGTTGCGGCTGTCGGTCCATAAGGAACAGTTGCCCTGAGGAAGTAAGTGTGTGCCACATCCTCCCTGGCATTCAGCGAGGTCTTCGAGAAAATCGCGTTGGAGGAATGTATGTTGTTCTTGATGGTCGTATAGATGCTCGAGGTCGAACCCATCCTAGGCGGCTGTATTCCTATACCATTTCGCCACAACTTCGTAGAGTAAAACTCGTTGTTCTCGTACTGTGAGTAGAAGCTCTCGTATGGCTCGACGATGTTCGTGATCGTAGGTGATTGGAAAAGAACGACGTGTGGTGAGAAGTCGTTGTCGTTGTATGAGTATTGTACTCCGTATGCCCAGTCGTTCGCGTATGTGTGCCCCATCGGTGAGTAGATAGGATCGACGTAGAAGGAAGGCGTTAGCCCTACCTCGTCCGCTGCATAATTGTCAAACAACGAGTTTTTGTTTCCAACGAAGTAGTCGTCGATGTAGAATTTGTTGTTCATAACCTTAAGATTGGCTATCTGAGAGTCAATCAGCAACGCGAGAGAGCCCATCCTAACACCCGGGTAAGGTATTCCGTCATTACCCTGTGTCGCACCGAAGAAAGGATGGTCTTGCCATTGCCACCCACAGAGAGGTTTGGCCGGCTTGTTGGGATCCTGGCCCAGGTAGAATATGTTGTTCTCGACTATCGCCTGACCATTGGTCTGCAGCTTTATGAACCTGTTCTCACAGTCAATCATCGTGTTGTTTGTGATTATCGACTGCTGCCTGAGATACTGGCTTCTGTTGAACACGCTACGACCGTTATAGACCCTGATTCCGTTCGCGTCGTAGAGCCTCAGGTACTTACTCGTTCCGACACCTCCAGGCTGCGTTCCGAAAGTACTGAACGTTCCGCCCGGTATGCACTTGCCTGGGAACGGCCTAGTCGGATCCTCTGGGTTCATGTTCCTGGAGTTGCCGTGGCTTATGTCCTTTACTGTACATTCGGTCAGAGTAAGCCTGTCGCAGTCGACCGCCGATATTCCACTCACGTCCATCCAGTAGCCGGGAAGTGTTTGGTCCTCCCACGACTTGGTGTGGTCCTTCTTTGTCAACCAGCTCCATCGATCGAGGCCATCGACCGTGCAGTTACGTATTACGCAACTTTTCGCGTTGCTGATTTTTATGCCCGTAATCTCGGCCCTGGATTGTGTAAGACCCCTAAGGTTATAGACCCTACAGTTTTCGACAATTATCGAATCCGCGTTGTGGTCCGGGATGTCGGCCGGCGTTCCACCAGACCCGTCAATCACAAGACCCGCAGTAAGAATATAATCACCCTTGAAGACAAGGTCTCTCACCATCACGCTACTGAAGTCACCTCCTATGTATAGACCGTACGAGTAAATAGGAACAAGTGGCACTATGGTCGCGTCGATTCCGACTATATCCAATGAAATACTCTGTGTGCCGATGCCATACCATTTAGTTCCAAGCTGAGAACCTATACTATAAGTACCAGGAGGGAATATCAGCTGGCCTCCTCCTTTGCGAACCATGTTGTTGAGCGCCCTGTTGATGGCGGTCGAGTCGTCAGCTGTACCATCGCCAACGGCGCCGAAGTCCAGAACCGAAACAGATTCGCTTACCTTGGTACTGATGTTCCTTGTAAAGGAATACGTACCAATAGTATTGGGGTAATTCAAGTTACCGCCCAAGACCACATCACTATATATCTTCATATTTCAATCTTTTTTTTATATATTAAAAAACATTCCATATATTTGGAAACAAAGAAACCATATGAGATTCGACCACAACGCAAACACCGCAGAAGAAGCGATACGATACTTCAAGAACAGGGCAAAGCAGCTCATGAGGTTCGGCATAACCCTAAATGACATAGTAGTCCCGCAGAACGGGATAGTCATCGCCTACTTCGAGATGGGCGGACATCTATACCAGTCCAGCTACATCCTGGAAGGCCACAGGGGAGAAGGACTCTTCAAGAAATACCTGACGCACGACGTGATAACATTAGACGACTGCTGCATCGAGGGATACCTCCGCAAGAACGGCATCCCCTACCACATGGTCTGCCTATCGTCCCCTGAATACGACGCCATCTCCAGGTTCTACGGCGACCAGAAGGCGAAGAGGAGCGGCGCGTACCTTATGGACCACATCGACGAAGGCCTTTTCGTCCTGGAAGGGATAGGGGCGTCCGAGACCACCAAGGCAGCCTATATGCTGCACCCCATAATCCAGAGCGACGAGGCGCTGGCTCAGAACTACGGCCTCCTCGAAGGGCATGGGACAAAGACGATCATCGCCCTGACGGAATACCGCTCGGTGGCCAACGAATACCTTTCGACAAGGGAGATAGCATCGCTCGACGAGATAAGGCTCTCCCCGCTGAAGGACGTGAACGACATGCTCATCGCGGACAAGATACAGAACAGGAAGGACTTCGAGAAGCACCACCTGGGGACGCACCCGAGGAGCGCGGAGCTGGACAGGTACTTCAGGAACTGGCTGGAGAAGCTGGGCGTGTCGGAGGAGGAATACCAGGCGACAATCGCTGCGATGGAGATATCGATATGATGGACTTCGGCAAGAAATACAAGGACTACCTGGATTGGCGCCTCGAATACATCCATTCGGGAGCCACGGTCGGAATGGGATTCGACCGCCTCTACTTCAGAACGATGGGTCTGGACGAGCTTATCTGGTTCAGGGACAGCTTCATCGTCCATTCGGAATTCGTCTCCGCCGCCAAGAACATGACCATCGTGGCCATGGACACGGTCATAGCGGAGAAGAGGGAGCAGAGAAGAAACGAGAGGATAGACGAGATACTCGGGTAAAGAATTTTTTATTTTCACGTTTTCTGCACCAGCAAAGGTATTTTTATTATATTTGTAGAAACAAAGAAAAACGACGGACTATGAAAACTGATTTGAACAAGGTATTAGAGAAAGACGCAAAGGGTCGCTTGATCGACCTATACAACATCATCCAGAACGAGGACATCACCAAAGCCGAAGGAGCCAACCTAAAGAGCTTATTCGAGACCGAGTTGAGAGCGATGCAGGAAGTGAGCGACCACCTACGCGGCGTGCGTTTCGACCCATCGAGCGAAGAAGGTATGGAGCTGATGCTTGGCTTGTGCCAAAGAGTGTTGAACGGCGAGTCATTGTCATAAAATCTACTAAAATGAAATACTTCTCAGATTTCCAGACCGGAAAGACATACAACTACAAAACGCTCTCACTGGACGGCACCAAGACCGTTCGCGAGACCAACGCCAAATACCTTTTCTCCTTCTCCGCAAGCAATGGGAACGAGATCGACCTTCACTTCTTCCCGAACAGCCACTTATCGGCGCCCGAGGGATCCACGTTCGACGAGAAGAAGAAGAGGAAGGTTAACGACTCCAGGTGCAGGTACATCCTGTGCGAGGTCGAGACAATAGTATACGACGTCGACGGGAACGAGCACGGGCGCGATACGAAGTTCGAGGTGCACGATAAGTCTACGGACAAGCAAACCTTCGCTTATGGCAGGAAAGCTCGCTACAACAAGGATTTCACACCTTTTACGAGGTTCTTCAGCATCGAGTTGAAGCAGGATGGGAAGATGGTCTTGGCTCCGGGTGGTGTCCACTACGGTGTGGCGCCTGGCACGTTGAAACACGGAGTAGAGGTGAAGGCAGTTGACACGCTAACGATTGTATAGAAATGTACGGATTGAAAATCATATAGACGAGATACTCGGGTGAACGAGCCAGAGAAAAACCGTTCCTACAGCATCGTGCCCGAGATCTGACTGCCTACTTGATCAGCCTCGAATCCATACACTTCCTTCAACCATATGCGCACCGCCCATGGTATCTCCTCCTTCTCCCTGTTCACATCCCTGTATATCTGCGCCATGAAATACCATATATTGGAATAGTCGACGAGCGCCTTATTCGTACTGGTATTGAAGGCGGCCACCCTCGCGCCATCTTCCTTGAATAAGACCTTCCAATCAGGATCCACCTTGCTGTCTATGACCGAAAGGCCTTTCCAGTTCTTCATCAGCCATTCGAGGCAAGCTTCCTTTAGCGGCTTCTCGGTGAGGAACAATGACCTCTTATGCGCGGTCACGGTAATCCCATGCTCCTGCTGCATATAATGGGACAGCGCATCGACCGCCTCCTGCTCAGGAAATTCATTGAGTATGTACTTGATGAACATAGAGGTATCGGCTCTGTCCGAACCGATGCGCGATGTGTTGAGTTCGCCCCTCTCTATGGAGCAGTCAAGGAAGCCTGCGATCTCCTTCGCCATGTCGTCTTCGTGGTAGAAACCCTCGTATGTCTTTAAGTACTTCATATTATTCACATTTTTATCGTATATATAAAAAAAACCGATTATTTTGACCATCGGAAAAAAATAGCTATATTCACAGAAAATACGCATAACCAATGGAAGCGCTGGAGAAAGCGAAGCTGGCTCTCAGGAAATACCTCTCCGAGAACAGAGACAAAGTAATCAAAGATCTAGAAAACGAACGCAAAAGAAAAAACAAGATGTACCTATTCAAATTCGACAGCCTGGGGATTCTCGTGAAAGAGAGCGACAAGCTGGCAAGAAGGGTCAACCTGCTAAAACACGAAATATATGTGTTCGAGGACGACGAGCACTACAAGAAGATGTCCGCGAAGCACCCACTCGCCAACTGCAAGAGGATCGACTACTTCGGCAAAAGGAAGATGGACGGAGTCCCGAGGTACATCATCGACTACGTGATGGACATCGAAGAGGTCCAGCAGGCAATGACCGCCAAGAGCAGAGACCGCAAGATCGACCAGATACTAGGCGATGACAACATATTCATCATAAGCAACCTAACGCAATGAGGATAAACAGATACATCAAGTGGGAAGAGATATGGGACGATGTCGACCTGGAAGATTCCATGGATCTAATGGAAGACGCCAACTTGCAAGATTCCCTAAAGACGATTCGATGCTTCATAAATGAAAATAGCACCGAGATGATGGTCGACGAGTGCTATATGAGAGACGATAAGCTGTTCTTCTTCTTCGGGGAGACAGGCGGAAAGAATGAAAGCGACCCGCAAGGCTGGTCAAGAAACTACACATTCGTGGTAGACGCAGATGATCTGACGGTAATGTCCGCAGAATACGAGCAGGGATAAAAAAAGACAGACATGGAAAACACTGAGAAGATACTGAAAAAAGTAAGGATATCACAGCGGAGCGCCGCGAAGATAATCGATATACGCCCCTGGATCAACGACGCTAAGCACAGGGTGGTGCACATATCGGCGGACTTCTCCTTTGCGCAATCCGACAAGCCATACTTCTCGGTGATGTACTGGTACGGAGACCTCACCGCAGAGCTGAGGGAATCGATGATAGACCTGCTCCTGGAATCCGAAGAAGAGACAGGGCTTGACGAGTTCGACGTGGAGAGCCACATATACACCGAGGAGCAGCAGAAGAAGCTCGCCGAGCTGAGGAGCGCGAGAGAAAGAAAGGACGTGCTGTGCACCAGAGCAGGCCAGGCCGAGCTCGCCGAGTTCAACGCGGCGCTGAACGAATACAAGAGGGAATACTCCCTCGGCTTCGCGGTGGGCGACAAGGTACACTACAATGGATACCACGGCACCATAACGTTCAGGCACCATAACGACCCGGGAAAGGAGGCGCTGTGGAGCGTAAGGGCGGGAGACACCGAGTACAGGTACGTGAGCGGTGCCCTGCTCACGAAGAGGAGGGTCGAAGACCTATCGCACATAGAGAAGGACGCGGAGCTGGACAAGCTCTCTACCGAGAAGCTGCTGAAGATGTACAAGAGGAAAAGGGACATGAACAGGGGAAGGGGAGACAAAAGGATCAAGAGGATACTCAACGAGAGGGAGCACATCCCGACAGGCCCGACGAAGACAGTGATAGTCCCGCATTAGAAAACACCAAAATATGAAAGAGAAAGATTTATTTATTAAAGCTATCGGAACACTTTTCTTTTCTTGGGGAAGTGAAGCACCATCAGAAGTTTTTTGGGGCGCAAACGATTTATTGGAATGGTTCGAGAAAGAGCACAATGTCCAGCTGGGAATCCGATTCGACGAGGAAAATCCCGACAACTACAATGACGTGATCGACGCCATCCGAAATTCATAATGGGGAAATAATGGGATTCACAGGAGATACGATCGTTCTGGACTTCGACATCAGCCTGGACAAAGCCAGCGCGATGACTTACGACCAGAAGATAACCGACATGCTCGGCTATCTGGAGCACGATGGGTTCGAGGTCATCGGCCCGACAACCGACGTATGCGAGCACTTCAAGGACCGCATCGGGTACTGCGTTCCCGCGCCGCTATTGTGGGTAGTGCGCGACAACAAGCTGCATACCTTCCGACAGAACCTGAACAAGCGTTCCTTTCCGAGCTATGATGAGGTCGTCCGCTTTCTGTCAGATGAGACCAAGAGGTTCTACCTGAGCAAGGTGACAACGTTCAGATCGATGTGGTACGCCTACGTCATAGAGATAGACAACCTGCCCGTCTTGAGGAACCAGAAGCTGGAGGACCTAGGGATATAAAACAGAAATATGTACAAGACAAGCATGAAATTGAGGTCCAGGAGACCGATGCTCTGGGCGATCGGATACTATGTCGAGGAGTACATCGAAGTTCTCGTCAAGACCTATGTGGACGGCGCAGGCGAGACCATATACCGTGCCTTCATAGATGAAACTTATATGGACTTCTACCTGCACCCGAGGAGCACCTGGTACGTCTGGCATTGGTTCTACACCGAGGAGGAATGGAGGGAGATACAGCTAAAAAAGATAGGGATATGACGCACATCTATATGCCGAAGAGCGAATGGCACCGACTTCCTGACCTCACAGCAGGCAAGGCATACGAGTGCACACTCGATGAAGATGAAATCGTATATTCATCGGATGGGATATACTACGATCTGACAAACGACAAGGGAATCAGAATAGGAGTCCACGAATCACACCTCATTCCCATCGAGGAATGGAGGAAGATGAAGCTTAAAGAGATAGGATTGTAAAAAGGCATCTCGATGAGATGCCTTCCATTTATATCTTCTTTCCCTTGAATACAAGACAATCTCCGCATAGATTCTTATCCATCAGCTTATTGTACTTCTTATTCACTTTCTTCAGAAACTTGTTGATCTCATTGTTCACCAAATCGCCGGAATCAAGCAACGGATATCCCAAAGCCTCTTTGGCAGATGGCTGCGGCTCATTGTTGTATGTCCAGAAAATCTGGTTGTAGAACGGATACATCTGAAAGCTCTTGACCTTCCCCTTGAAGCCATAGCGACCGAATATCTCGACCAGCGACTTCGGAGTGAAATAGTGGACGTGCGACTTGTGGTAATAGAAAGTCTCATACCTCGGATTCCTATAGTTCACCAGCAATGCGTCCAAATGGTTCGGAACTTCAAAGTTGACCCTTCCCCCTGTCTCCACAATCCCGGAAAGCTTGGTCATGAAAACATCAAGGTCGAACACGTGCTCCAGAACCTCGAAGCTCACCACCAGATCATACTTATCCTCGAAATCGTGGTTCTCGAAAAGCGAATTTATTATCTTGGAGTTCTTCATGTTCTTCATCAGATATCCGACATCGTTCTTGTTTGGCTCAATAGAATGACATGCCTTAACATCAAGCGCGTCCACGTATTTCAATATCCCTCCGAACGAACTTCCGATTTCCAAGAACCTGGTGTTCTTGCCTATCTTATCCTTGAACTGGGCGTACTGCCTCTTGTTGGTCTTCTTATATACCTCCCTATGCTCTTCAGGCTCGGTGAACTTGTCCAGGTTGGCAGAGAACTCGGATCTATAGTCCTCGTCATAGAATTCAGGGCTCTCCCAGAACTCGGGATCCAATATCCCATGGCCATCTTTTACGTTCACCCAAAGAACGGCTTTCCTTCCGTCCCTGAGGGTAATCTCCTCCTGTCTGAAATCCTCGTATCGGTAGATACCAAGCAATCCAGTCTTGTCCAAAAAATCTCTCATATTGTTATTTCTCTGCTATTACGATGAACTCCCCATAGTCGCAATCGAATTCCGATAGAGACCAATCCTTATAGAACTTTATATCACGGAAACCTACTTTGTTTAAGAGCTCCTCAATGCCATCCCTATCGTAAATCCTCAATGATATGGATGTCTCCTCAATCTCACCCTTCCTGGAGATGAAGGTCTTGCCCCAATCCAGAACCATAGAACCACTATCATATGCACAATCCCAAAGAGAATACCTCCACGGATCAGTATCCGGAAACTCTTCCCATACCTTTGCGGTATGCGGCAGATTGGATATCACGCTACCGCAACCGTCCAGCTCCAATATCAGCTTGCCTCCTTCCTTGAGCGCACCATAGACACCATCAAGGACCTTCCTATCAGAGCCCTTGCTTATGGGATCAAAGAACTGAAAGCATAGGTCCACACATATACAGACATCCAGACCACAAAGAGACCCAAAGTCGAAGCCTATTATGTCTGCGTTTATATTCTCAATATTGGATATCCCCAGATCATCCACCCATCTCTGGGCGAAATCATGCCTGCTCCTGGATATCTCTATCCCATAGCCATATCTGAGCATCCCATTCAAGCTCAAGTTAACCAAAAGTTTGGAATTTCCAGATCCCAACTCCAGAACATCGAGAATAGAAGCACCTCCCATCCTGAGCAACTCGATATGCTTGTCACAGCTCCTTAGCTTCAGATCCCTATATTCGGATAGCTCATCCATCCCATCAATCAATTCATAGGATTCATATGCCAAAAGATTGTGATGCTTCGTCATACCTTCTATATTTACAATCATTATTCGTATATTACATCCAAACTTCAATGTTTATAAAAATCTCACTATATTAGCAAAGTTAAAAATATAGGATGAAAGTATACGTAATGTACGACGGACTGATGGAGAAGGTGATATGCGTCCATGAAGAGCCAGGCATGACCTGTCCCAAATGCTCGGAGCTCGGCGACAACCACGGATATGGGATAGAGGAATCCGAGCAGGAAGTGGTCAGGTCGAAGAGAAGCATCAGGGAAGAGAAACTAAAAGATATAGGATTATGAAAACCGTTACCAAAAAAGAGGCGATAGATATGCTTCTCGCCAACAACTACAGGGCGATCGACGTAGTCATTACAGTGGACTATGACGGGGAGGACATTGATGACTATCTCACCAGGGCGTACGTTCCCAAAGAGGACAAGCACGTCCCTCTTACGATCAATGAGAAACATATGGACATGTACGACATACTGTTCATACAAGAATACAACAGATGAAGGTAAGGATAAAGCTCAAGAGCACAGCCCTGCAGAAGCTGGCGCTCGTCAAGACAATCAGGGACCATACTGGATGCGGGCTTACAGAGGCCAAGCTCGCGGTGGACGACCTCCACGAAATCCCCTATGAGGCAGTCGAGTTCGATCTAATTCCGAACCTCATAAATCCCGTCAGGTCGTTCCTTGACAGCCTGAACGCGCTCGGCCTGGAATATGACAGCAGCAACCTGGAGCACGAAAGAGATGTGAAGATGATGGTGCTCGGCCTCGCCGACCGAGAAGAATACATATCGTACCTATCGGGAGAGAACCCATTCTATGATATCGATCCAAAGAAGGTCGCAAGGATCCTCCTGGAAAGGCTTGACGATGAAGACATCAGGGAAATCTTCGATAAAATCCACAAAAAAGATTAGAAAAAGCGCCGCAGCTGGAATATTTTGCCTATATTTGTTAAACAGACAAACAGAACGAGATATGACAGCTAAGACGACAACAGCAGAATACAAAATGGGCACGTTCCGCATGTGGGAAGGCGACTGCCACCCAGCTATATACAAGAAGAACAAAAAAGGCGAATGGGATTACCTATTCCTTGTAAGCAGCAGAGAAGAAGGTGAGAAATACCTGAAAGACCACTCGAGAATAGAACGAGAATACTTCTGGGACCGCGCCCTAATCTGGATCTTTTTCGTCATACCTGCGTCCGCTCTTCTGATCTGGGGAGCAATCGTAGGCATCCTTGCCATAACAGGAAACCTATGAGCGCGATGAGACATGACGTAGGCGAACTATATCGACACGCGAACTAATAGTACCTGTCGTAGTTCTTGTCGATTATCGCGTTGAGGAACTCCAGCGCCTGCTCCTTGGAGACAGGCCCTTTCAGAGCGCCCAGATACTCGATCTTCCCGCCCTGCGTCTTTATCTCCGCCTTAACGTTGTAAGATCCCTTGAATTCCTTGGATTTCGATGGCTTCATCGTAAGCACCGCCTCGGGATACTTCTTCTTCAGCTCTGCCAGGGACAGCAATGACTTGGCAGACTCAAGCGAACTCTCTATCATCCTCATCTTCCCATTCTCGACGTAGTACTTGACCGCCTGGGATGTCAGAGTGAACTCGAAACCGATTTCGTGCCAGTGCCCAAGCCCCAACTCGTCATAGCGCTTCCTTGTCTCCTCCCCCATATAGCTCTTGACTATCCTGAACTTGAAGTCGTATCCACCTACTGGTCCCAGATACTCATAGTCAGCAGAGACGTCCTCTCCCGATGTGTTCTGACCCACCCTATGGTAGATGCCCCCAATGACCAGATCATCCATCGGTGAGAATGACTCATTGACGGGGAAATCCTCGAATTTAATCAATCGCTTCATATATAAATCGCTTTTAGTTTGGATTATATATTAAAATCGCTATATTAGTTTGGATTATATATTAAAATCGCTATATTAGCATATATCAAACGAAAATCCCATGGTATCAGACAAAGCAAAGAAGGAGATCCGAAAGGAGCTGAAGGCGCACTTCGGACACGCCGACCTGAACAAGATAAGGGCCGCCCTGAAGGCCGCGGCAGTTGACGAATGGGGATGCCGCCACTCCGAGGTTAAGCTGGGAGGAGGCGTCGCCGTGGCGTACACCAGCAACCCGAACCACTTCGCCGAGTTCTACCTGAAGCTGCAGGGAGTCGGAATGACGAGCACCCTGGCACTGACAGCAAAGGACATCACCCGAGCGGGAAAGCAGAGGGGATGCGAAAGCCTATACGCCCTATGAGGACCTGCGAGTGCGGCCAGAGAAGCCGATGCCCCAGGAAGATAAAGTTACATTAAAAAATAAAATATGGAAAAATCTGATAAAGTAAAAAATATCGAACGTATGATAAAACATCATGAAGAAAGAATAAATGATATAAAAAAATATGTTGATAAAGTAAAAAAAGATTCTAATACAAAAATAAAATTTATTGAAAATTGGATAAAAAAACTAAAAGATGAATTAGATTAAAAGTTTTGAGGGAGTAACCGGAAAGGTGCAGAAGCAGATCGAGGAAATGATAAAGACCATCAAAACAAAGAAGAAATGAACGCAAAAGCAAGCATAGAAGAAATCAAGGCGCTGTTCCCGGAGCAGCATAGAAAGATCGAAGAGGCGATGGCCAAGAAAGGCATCGCCACGGCAGACATCCAATGGGAATACGACTGGTGCGTCCGCATCGGTAACCCGAACATGAACTGCTCCGACTGGAAAAGCATGCCAGTCCCGAAAGACCCGGAGACGCTCCAGGAGTTCGAGGACGAAATCAAGGATAGATACGGCGTCTCCCTGATAGGGAAATCAGGAAGGAAGAGGAACGCGGAGAGGGTGGACATCAAGCACTCCATGCCGAAGATGTTCAAGGACATCGCCGCGTCGAATCACCAGGAGCTGACGAAGAGGACGAACAAGGATTCCGCGAAAACATCGAACCTGGACTCGGTGCTGAAGGCGGTGGGCAAGAGCGGATCTTCCGCGCCTATCAAGACGCCATCAGGCGGAGGCATCTTCGGGATGATAGCATCCAACATAGCGAGCCAATCCATCGTATACCCGACCCTTGACGACATCAGGTCGGCAAGGCCGGACATCGCACAGAAGTACGAGAATATGGCAGATGGAACCAAGCTGGTGGTCTTCAACCCGCAGGCCACGGACTCCGACGAATGGGGATTCAGCACGATGGACATCAAGCTGGCGACGAGAAGGGACAACCAGACCCGCGTAATAGTCGACGAAAAAGGACTATGCGCGTCGAACTATGTGATTTTCGGCGACACCGCGAAATGGAACGGAAACCTCCGCGGCATAGAGAAGGCCATCGCCGCATCCGAGGGTTCCGAGTTCAGGGGGTGGAAGAACACCAAGCAATACCGATACTCCAAGGATGAGATCAAGACCATCACAGGCAGGAAGATATACACGTTCGGACTCTCTTTCTAAAAGAACTAGAATATAAGAATATGAGAGAAAGTGCTGGGAATATGAGCGTGCCGACGATAGAAGAGCTGGTGATGGGATTCCGCAGCGAAATCCAGGAAGCGAAGGAAAAGCTGAGGTCCCTGGAGAGAGACCAAATGCTGAAGATATATCCCGCCCAGATAGACATATGGGAAAAAATAGGGGTGCTGGAGCGATTCATCCATGACCGCGAAGAGCTAATAAGCATGCACAAGCACCTAATAAGAGACGAGCGCCTCAAAGAGCTCGGCATAGACGACGAGGAAATATGAAACTAAAGGTAGGAGACCTGGTCATCCCGAAAGGCCACCGCTGGAACGAGGGGATGGTCGAGGTCATCAGGATATGGGGCAACGGCGTAAAGGTCAAGTACCACGGACAAAGGATACGTAGAGAAGCATGGCTGTCGATGGACGATGTCACGCCAGATACCGCGAGGACAAGAGACAAGAAGCTAGGAGAACTGGGGATATGAACATGAAAGTAATATGCATCGACGACAAGACCCTGAGCGGGAATCCAAACAGAGGGCTTACCTTCGGAAAGGAATACGAGGTAGTAAAAAACCATGGCAAGGTGTTCATGATAATCGATGATAATAAATTATTAATTTATATGGAGAAAGGACCTGGTTCATCAGCCAAATCTTCACCACCATAGAGGAATGGAGGGAAATGAAACTTAAAGAAATCGGGATATGAACATCATCAAGAAGATAGCACACTGGGCGCACGCGAAGAAGCACGGCAAGCCCAGGTTCTCGATGGGGGACGAGGTCATAATCGACTGCTCGAGAACAAAGTGGTTCCCCAACAGCTCCCGATTCACCAATGGCGAGCCGCTGTTCGGGACGGTGACAGAAGTGGACATCAAGAACGGCGAATGGCAATATGAGGTGAGATACAACCCGCTGCAGGGAAGGAGCATCGGAAGCTCTTACACATGGTGGTTCAGGGCAGACAGCCTGGACGGGTCCATAAGGACAAAGAGAGAAAAGATATTGGAAGAACTGGGAATATGAGCGACGAGAAAAGGCATATACAAGAGCTGAGGGAGATACTCGAGGACATGACGATCGCGGACTACATATGGGACGCCTGGTTCGACGCGATATTCGACGCCGCCTGCATAGAATTAAAGCGGGCAGAATCGCACAGATGGAGGCCAGTGCCGTTCCTGGAGGCGGCGAGAGACCTCGCCAACGGGATGGAATCGAGCCACGTGCGAGACCCGAACGAAGAGCTGCCCGAGATCATCCGGAGGCTCAAGAGCCTCATCCTGGAAATAGAGAGAGAAGAGAAACTAATCGAACTGGGAATATGATGATATTCGTATGCATAACAACAAGCTTTGAGAACCTAACCAAAGGGAAGAAATATGAGGCCACATTCAGAAAAACTGATAAATTCCCAGGTGGAATTGCAAAAACCATTATAACAATAACAGATGATATGGGGAAAAAATCATTGTGGTGGGATGAGCCAAGCTTTCATAAAAGGTTCATCGCATTGGACGAATGGAGAGAAATGAATCTGGAAGATTTAGGAATATGAAATACAAGAACTGAGATGGCGAGGCTATTCCATACAGGAGACCTGGTGGTGTGCACGGACACAGAAGGGTGCGACGTGAGCATAACCATGGGAAAGACCTACGAGGTGCACAGGACGACCATCCTCCCCACAGGGCCAGACGATTACGGACAATTCGTCGAGGTGACGGACGACGAGGGGAAGAGGCAGATGTGCTACTCCTATAGGTTCACGCACCTGCACAAAGAGAGAGAGCGAAGGCTGGGCGAGCTCGGAATATAAAAGATTAAAAAAGAGACAATGGCAACATATAAATTCAGCAAGTACAGCACTTGGGAAGGGTATGAGTATTTTGCGATAAGCGAAAAAACTTTCTTTGGCTGGAAAGAGCGCAAGACTTTTGGCCTTGGTTATAAATTTTTAGGAGATTTCACAAAAGAAGATGAAGAAAGACAATATAAAAAAATGATGGAGTCGGTAGATAGACTGATAAAAGCTGGGCACACAGTTTTGTGAATGATAACATAATAGTCACAAATATGAGGAGTAAGTTTATTACTCTTTTTTTTTGTTTATAGAAACTTATTTCTTATATTTGTTGTTATATAAGTATAAAAATATGGGACAGATAAAACAAGTTTTTCAACAACACGGCATCTTTTGTAGTGTGGTACCAACAAAATTAGGTAGTTTAGAAAGTTTTATGGGATGGATTTATATACCCCAAAACGGAACTACAAAAGATATTTCAGTAGGGGATTACAGACATGGTTATTCAACACCAAGTGAAGTTGAAGAAAAAATTGTGGAAAAACTTAAAGAACTTGGTTATTGCTAAGACCAAAGCGCAATTTGATAATTTATATATAAAGATAAAACTTGAGCGAAGAAATGAGAGAACAAATCAATAAAGTAAATAACTTTGGACAGTTCGTGAATGAAATCTATTCTGATAAAGATATGAAAAGAGGTGAAGAATTGGGTAAAACATCATTCGGTGTTGATTTTAAATTCAAAGGTGATTTTAGAAGAGATAAATTGGTTATTAAAAAATTGGTTCGACTAAAATCAAAAATAAATGATGAAAATCTAAAATTAGAAATAGATAATATTCTTGATTTATTAGAAGGTACTGATGACAAACAGAGTGCGTAAGGAAATGAGAGAACTGCCAAAAGATATTTCACAGAAGATAGATAAAACAAATATTTCAACAAGATGAAAAGTAAGAATAGCATACAAAGTTTCGGAGATTTCAAAGAAAACTTGAATATATCTGATGTTAGCGATAATGATTTATTTATTGCCGAATATAGAGGCGAGAAAATCAAAATCAAAGGGAAATTTTTGGAACAGGGCAAAGAAAGAGATCTACTTAAAAAACTTAAAAAGTTTAATTTAGGTTCAGGACATGAAGAAATGGAACTTTCAAAAATCGATGATGATAATTTTGTTTTTCGTTTAGTAACATATTATGGCGGCCCAGTCCAAACTATATATTTCGAAAGAGTAAAATAACCAATTAAAATGGAATCTGTGGTGCACTTCAAAGTTGGTGACAAAGTTAAAACTAAATATGGTATAGGTAGGGTTTTGGATTTTAATCCAAGTTCATTAGAAGAATTAGGACATTATCCAATAACGGTAAGTGTTGATGATTCTGATGATGAAGATGAACGTATAAATGGACTTGGATTTAATCACGGTGAGGTTTTTTATTGTGACTACGATTGTAAGTAAATTTTACCAATTAATAGTATAAACGTAGTGTTTAACTGAACTTAAAAACATGAACTATATTGGAGGTTTAGTAGCGGCTTGGACTACTATGATGAACATGAGAATGAGAAGAAAAAATATGAAACCTGAAAAACCTAACATCTTCTTAATTTGTTGGTTATCATTTTGCTTTGGTTTCTTATTTACTTACCTAATTTGGATGATAGTTTTTTAAACTATCAAACACAGAAGAAAATGACAGCGATATTCACCGACATAGACGGGGTGCTCAACCCGCACTGGAGGAAGAGATGGGACAAGAAGGCCATCGCCTGCTACAACAGGATATGCAGGGAGCTCGACCTCAAGCCAGTCATAACCTCCACCTGGAAGCTGGCGCACACCAAGGAGCAGCTACAGAAGATATTCGACGAAAAGGGCATCGAGATACCAATCCACGACTACACCCCGCACCTCGACCAGCAGGACAGAGGCCTGGAGATAAAGCAGTGGATCGAGGAGAACAAGCCAGACGCCTACGTGGTCATAGACGACCGAGTCCACGACATAGAGCCCCATGTGGGAAACGTGGTCAAGTGCCGGTCCTGGATAGGCCTCACGGAGGAGGAGCTCGAAACCATAAGAGAGATGCTGAGATGATGCTTACGGCCAAGGCCACGGTGACCGACCATTCAGGGAACAGCCTGATAACCGAAGGGCGCGCGTATCAGGCCATCTTCACCGCTCGGTCGCATATGGACAAAGACTATGACAGCGCGCAATGGACCAGGGCCAAGATAATGTGCGACGACGGATACACCAGGTATTTCCGCGCATCCTTCTTCCTAACAGCCTCCGAACAAAGGGACAAGACAATAGACGAAATACTAGGATAGAATGGCAAAGATAGAATTCACCAGAGAAAACAAGGCCTCCGCCCAGAGGAAGATCATCGGGTTCGCCACGATGATACTAATATTGGGCATATTCGCGATGTACGAATACTGGGCAGAGCCCAGGTACTGGAACAACAGATGGAGGCTCTGGAAGGCCATCCGGAAAGGAAAGGTCAAGCACCTCGCATGCGACAGGGACACCGAGGAAATCCTAATGTACCCGAGAATGCTGATCATAGAGCGCCACCTGATAGAGATAGACGGAAGGAGATACATCATCGCCATCTGGAGCGGCCACAGCATGACGCTGGACGACGAGCACCGAGCAGGAAGCTCGTACATAGGCCTATTCACCGGATCCATCACGACGAATATCCTCAACAGGCACGCGATACGATCCATCCGCAATATGGTGGACAAGGGATACCAGCGCGACCAGAAGCTGAAGAAACTGGGCATATAGATTTGGAAATGCCAGATCGAATCGCTATATTCACAGAAAAAACAAAGACATGATCACAACAAACGAAAAACGAAAAACCTTAGCGCTGACATTCATCATAGCCATTATGTCAATCAGCATCACCATCCTTGGATTCCAGCTGGCCGACGCGAAGGCGCAGATAAAGGAAATCAAGGCGGCGGACAAGGAATACCGCCACGAAATGAACGAGGCCATCTACTACACCGCAAAGGCGGCGCTGCACATCCAGGAAAGCATGCAGTGGCCGAAGGACACCACGTTCCTGATAAAGAGAGACCAGTTCCTGGACAGCGCCAAGATCCACTTCAACAAGGCCAACAGATGATCCGAAAGGTAGCGAGGGAAGACTACGACATCCCCCTGGAAGGCAGAGTGCTGACAAAAGGGAAGACATACGAGTGCGAGGAAGTCCAAATCGACGGAAGAACATACTATTACCTGCGCGACGACCTGGGAGACGCGGCAACCCTCTCCACAACCAGATTCCTCACCACAGAGGAGACTAGAGAAATGAAGCTAAACGAAATGGGAATATGACCGCAAAGCTGATTGCCAAGGAAGACTACTTCCTAACGCTCGACCTGGGATATAAAAATCCCACCCCCAACAAGGTGCTCACGGGAGGGAAGATCTACGAGTGCGAGGTCATCTCCGGGACATCCACGGATGATTTCATATATGATTTCCCTGATTATGACAAGTACTACAAGGTGACGTGCGACGACGGAAACCGCATGACGTTCGGCAAAGGAAGGTTCTTCACCATAGAAGAGACAAGAGAAATGAAGCTGAAAGAACTTGGACTATGAAACTCAAGATAGGAGATTGGGTCTTGCCGAAGAACCACATACGACAAAGCCCGCACATCAAAATGAAGGTCATAGACACGAGGAAATACATCGACCCGAACACCTCCACCAACTTCGTTATCGATCAGGTTCGCGTGAGGTACTACGACAAAATGACCCCCAACGGAAAGGAGATGTCCGGATGGGAAAACGCGCTAGAATACGAATTGGATGTGGAGACGACAAGAGACGAGAAACTAAAGGAGATTGGAATATGAAAGATCCAGAGCTATTAAAACACATCATTGTCGCGGTGTGGAAAGGCAAAAGACACTACAAAGCAGAAGATATAGAAATCATCGAGGCTAGAGAGGTACCAGACTTATGCGGAAGCTTCTATATAGCCATCGAGTATAAAGTCAAATCACATGGAACTAACATCGCGCTAAGATTAGAAGAAAACTCTATCGCAATCCAACCTTCCGATATAAAAGTCGCCGCCGCCATCAATGAGTACAAAACAATGGTAAGAGATAAAAAACTGAAAGACCTTGGAATATGAAGATAACCGCGAAAGAAGATGAATATCTAAAGCATCCCCCAAAAGGCGAAGAAAGAACAATGTTCCTCAAAGGAGGGAAGGCATATGATGTCATAGAATCCGGCACATTTCTAGCATCGCCAGGCACTAGAGCATATAAAATCGTATGCGAGGATGGCGAGACCAGAGTCATGCCACAAAAGTTATTCTTCACACCGGAAGAGATGAGAGAGATGAAGCTGAAAGAACTTGGAATATGAATGAGTTTAGAATAGGAGATATCGTAGTATGTATAGAAGGTGGAACAAACATACCATTCTCAGAAGGGAGATATCTAACAGAAGGTAAACAATATGAGATACAATCACTTAAATATCTAAATGGCAGAACCTATATATTCATAATTAACGATAGAAGGGCCAGGGAGATATATGATGTGAAAAGGTTCCGAAATTTTCAGAGAGAAAGAGATAATAAACTAAAAGAAATAGGACTATGAAAAAAGTGAACTGCAAGCAATGCGACAGCGAGATATTCCACGAATACTCCGCGATAGAAAGCATCAACGAAGGCCTCTGTGCCAAAAAGAAAAAGGAGAAGCACCTGGCAGAGCTGGAGCAGATGCCATCAGATACCTGCCATACATCGATATACCTGACCTGCGGGAACGGCCACCTCGACAGATACTTCTGCAGGATAGAAGAAAAAAGCTGAAGATGCACAGAACGGGAGATATACTAACGGCCAGGGCGAGCACGCAATCCCCCGCCCTCACGGCAGGTCGCCGCTATCCGATAACGAGCGACAACGCCCCGGACGCCCTCTTCACCATCCTGACCGTCAGTGACGACAATGGAGAGCCCTGGCTCTTCTTCGCCCAGAAGCCGGATGACGAATACCACTACGCGAACTTCTTCTACACGAAAAGCGAAACCAGGGACATGAGGATATCCGAATTATTATCTTAACTTAGCCATATGAGAAAGACAATCATCGGCGCCTTGATCGGCGCCACAGCCGTCATCACGCTATCGATGACGATAAGCGACACCACAAAAGACACCAGATTCAATGCGATCACCCTGACGGTGCCAGCCAAGCCAAGGCAGACCGCGTACGTAGGCCATGACAAATTGAACGAATACCTCAAGAAGGGATACCAGGTGCAGCAGGTAGTGACCGGCGACTACAATGAGCCCCGAAACCACCACTTCCTGATGGTCAAATACTAAACCGAGAAAAGAAATGGAGACGATCGTAGTCAAGATGTCAGAGGACATCAAGAAATCAAAGCCCAAAGGGCTTCAGATGCAGGCGCTGATGAGAGAGACCCCGCTGTCCAAATGGCTAAGCACCCCAGACCTGGCGGACAGGCTGTCGGGAACCCTCAAGAAGAACGCCAGGATAGGATTCAAGCACCAGTCGCAGCTCGAGGCAGAGGCGATATGCCAGACCCTGGGATGGGGGTTCGAGATAATCCCGACGACATACGTCACCTTCAACGACGCCATAACCGAAGGAGACTGCCACTCGCTGACCGAAGTAGGATGGCACGTCGACAGGATGCTGGCGGTCAACCCGTTCGACGAGGACTATATGGAGCTCAAGTACATAAACATACAGGACATCGAAGGGAACATAACCCGCCAGGGAGTAGGCCTCATCGTAAGGGAGACATCCGTCCAGTGGATAAGGAAAGGCGCCATCTGCATCGCGCTCCTGACCGAATACAACTCAAGGACAGGCGAATGGACAGAATGCGTAAACCCATTCTAGCATGAACATACCGATACAGCCCATAAAGGCACTCGTCCACGAGAGGTTCCTCTACGACGGAGACGAATCCAAGACGGGATACGCCAGCGCCGAGATAATAGGGATATCCTCTTACCTCGGACAGGCGCTGACCTTCCACGCCCTGATCGACGGCCAGTACCTCTATTCAGACCTACCAGTCAGCGCCTTCACTACCAAGAAGACAAAGCCCAGGGAGCTGAAAGACCTGTGCTACTCCAACTGCGAGTCCCTGCCCATAGACGCGTTCAGGCTGCCATTCGACAAGGCGATGGTCTACTTCAAGGACAGAAAGGAATGGGAGAGCGGGACATACCTGCTCAGCATAGACTTCTACGAAGGCAACGACCTGAGCCACCTGGTGTGCCTGGACACGGGAGAGCTATGCCTGATGCCCAACCACAAGATAAACTTCGGAGGTGAGAAGCAGCTCGCGGACTACAAGAAGTGCAGGACGACCTTCAGGATATGACGGCGCTGGAACAAAATAAGCCTCGCCATCCGTCTCCCTTTTTTCGCTATATTCGCAGACCAAGAACGAAAACAATGAGAACGACCGCCATACTGATGCTCCTGATGCTGGCCGCGTGCCAGAAAGAGCCGATAAAGATAACCATAAAGCCCGAGCCCAGAAAAGAAGCCAAAGGCCCGCGCCTGACAACAAACACCGACGGCCCCTGCACCGCCCTGCAGATAGAAGGGCTCGAGACAAAATCCGACACGCCCCTCATAACAATAAGGCACCGCGGAAGGACAGACTCCATAACGGGACAGAAATCAGCCGACGGAACAATCTACATAAGCTTCTGCCTGGAGAACAACAGATGGCTCAGGAGGAAATGGAAGCGAAGAAGCACGACCATAACGGCGCACGACGAGGACGGCACAAAGACAACCATAAAAAGACAAGAACGATGAAGGCAATCTGCATAAAATGCCATTCCCCAGGATACGGAAAGATCGGCCTCACCCTGGGAAAGACATATGACGTGGTGGATCTCCACCATCAATGGATGGGCGACCGCGTCGAGACCATATCCGTGGTAAAGGACGACTATGGCAACACCTGCTGGCACGCTGAAGACGTGCTGATGCCCCTGGAAGAATGGAGAGAGAAAAGGCTCGAAGAGCTGGGAATAGCCGATGGATGATGGAGAGAGACAATCTTATCCCGCCCTTTCTTTGAAAAGAGAAGCGAAGCTGCTATATTCGCATCCAACCAAACACAACAATATGATAAAGCTGGTAAAGAAGTCGAGCTCGGGGTCTACAAAAGAGGTGGATCTGATATTATCCGATGTCAGCACCTGCAAGTCATTGGCATCGTCTATCCTATTGAGAAAATATCTGATGGAGATGGACGCGGACCATCTAGAGAAGATGGACTTGATCAACAAGCGCATTGAGTTCAGCAGAAGCTATCTGGAGAGCGTCCTATCCCGCGACGGCGATATCAAGTGCGCCTACTGCGGCAAGGGAGATCTGGCCATCGAGTATGATGGCATGCGCGTCAAAGAAAGCAAAAAGGCCACGATCGACCATATAGTCCCCGTATCGAGAGGAGGCGGGAGGTTCGATGCCAGCAACATAACCCCGTGCTGCGGCGAGTGCAACGGCAAGAAGGGCGATAAGCCATTGGATGAGTTCTTCCGCGCCATGAAAAAATAAACCGATCCATCCGAGATGAAAGCAATCTGCATAAGAAAATCCCACCCCGGATACTGCAAATGGGACCTCACCCCAGGAAAGACATATGACGTGCTGGAACAGGGGAAAGACAACAACACCGAAGAGCCGATCTACCTAATACAGGACGACGAGGGAAACACATACTGGTACAGCGAGATCGCGGTGATGCCGATAGACGAATGGAGAGATAAAAGGCTAAAAGAGATAGGAATATGAAAGTCATCTGCATAAGAGATCACGTTCCCTTCCAATATTCCCAACCCGGATACCTCGAATGGGAACTCACAATAGGAAAGGCCTACGACGTGCTGCTGCAAGCGAAAGACAACAACAAAGAGACGATCTACTTCATACAGGACGACTCAGGCGAACTATGCTGGTACGGCAAGACCTCGGTGATGCCGATAGACGAATGGAGAGAAATGAAGCTTAAAGAGATAGGAATATGAAAGTCATCTGCATAGACAACCACCCCAAGCGACCCGGCCTGTCCGATCACTTCGATAGACAGGAACTCGACCTCACGCTAGGAAAGACATACGATGTCATACAAACCAGCCCGGAAATGTACCTCATAAAGGACGACTCAGGAGACAGATGCTGGTACAACAAGGCCGCAGTGATCCCGATAGAAGAATGGAGAGAAAAAAGGCTAAAAGAGATAGGAATATCCTGAAAGAATGCCTATATTCGTAGAAAACCAAAGAACATGCAAGCAGCCGAAATAATCAAGCAATTCAAGTACAGCACACTGAAAACAATGGCGAAAGACCTCGCCGACCAGATAGACGACCGAGACAGCTTCTTCGCCGGGAATGCCAAGCCAGACCCGAGAGAGATCATCATGCACGCCAACCTGGTGCTGGCGTTCGGCCACGTAATAAAGATATGCTGCGGCGAAGGAGGAGGCGCCATAGACGACCCAATCCACGATGGCCAGCTGGAGCGCCTGGTGGACAAATACCACCCCGAGATAAAGAGCGAACTTCGCAGATGGAGATGGTGATAAGACGAACGAAAACCCACAGCTAAAAATATGAAAAAGATAAACATCCTCCTATTGGCACTGCTGATGATAGCCGTGTTCATATCGATCAGAGCCATAAAGGAAAACAACGCCGCCGATGAAGCAAGGGAATGGGCGGCGGAAAATGGCTATGCCATAATAGAAACCACCACCCATATGACGTCAATCGGAACGCCGTTCTACTACTTGGGCAAAGGACAGCTAATCCTCGAAATGGACGTAGCCGACAGAGCGGGCGCCAACCATAAAGCATGGATGAGAACAGGAACATTCAGCAACGATTTCATCAACCAAGAATAAAAAAGACATGGCATCATCTAGAAAGAGAAGGCTCAAGCTCAGAGCGGGGAAAACGGAACAGCCAATCCCAGGCAAGAAGACCCACATAACCCCGGAAGCCAGCATACTGCACTCCAGGCTCTACTCGAAGATATACATCTGCTGGGAAGAAGAAGACGGCAGCCAGCAGACAATGGCCTACAAATACAAGACGCAGCAGGAACTCGACCTCAACATAGCCAAGATAAAGGCACTGAAGGACATATTCCCCCGCCTCAGCATCAAGAAGAGCCTCATCGACTACCTGAAGACGCTAAGGCCCGCCCGGTACAACGACTCCTCGCTGCTGACAGATTAACAAACAAACGGCGCAGCCGGAGGAAATTTTTCGTATATTAGCATACACGCAAAAAGAAACCCCCTATGAACTACAAAGAGCACATCATAAAGAACCTAAGAAAGAACGGGCCGATGACGACCGCGCAGCTGCTCGACGCATACTACTCCGAAATGCCAGAAGAGATACAGAGAAGAATGGCCAAGTACGCAGCCAACGGCCAGGCCGTGACCGAAAAGCAGATGCACCACAAAGTCCACGCCGAGATAGGGGCAATCATAAGACAGAACCCAGCCCTGGTGCAGACAACCAAGCCCACGACCCTGAACGTCCACTCCCTAACACCCATAGGAGAGAAATACCACGACGAGCACTACGGAGGATCCGACCAAGACTACGACCAAGAAACCGACCAAGACTGCGACCAGGAACAAATCCAGGAAGAAGAAGGATCCAACAGAGGGACAGTATACCTGCTCCACTCTACGACAATACCAGGGATGTACAAGATAGGACAGACCAAAGACCTCGACAAAAGGCTCAAAGACCTAAAAAAGGACAACAGATACGGCCTGTTCGCCTTCGAGGCCATCATGCACATCCAGTGCGACAACTACCTGACAATAGAAAGGACGCTCCACAAGTTCCTGGAAGACTTCAGGCTGGCCAAGAAGAACAAGAACATAACCATAGAAGTGGACACAGAGCTGTTCAAGGACTGCCCCCACCTGGAGACAGAGTTCGAGATGTTCGCCAACATGCTCATAGCAAACCCGAGGTTCAGCAATACCATCCTCACAAAGAAACAATAAAAGACACATATGGCCAGAAAAAGAAAGAACCTACCCAGCGCGCCCGTATCCGACATAAGGGAATACTTCAACCTAATGACCAGGAACAAAATAACATCCAACCAAAACTACGCCGACAAGACAGAACAGTTCATAGGAGCACTAAAAGGCGCCAAGGCAAACCTCATCGACCACCTGAACCAATACGACACACAGGGAAACTGCATAAACCCACATCACAAAGACGGAATAACAACCGCAGCCGAACCAGTCTTCAGATACGGACTAGGATACGCCATATTCGGAATAAATGGAATAGACAGCGGACTATACAGCGAGAAATCAATAACCGCCGCGAACAAAACAAAAGACCACGTAGTCGGCGCCACGCTGGCTGGAAAGACCGCCTTCCTAGAATACTGCAGGTGCGGATTCGACGACCAGCATATGAGACAATGGCTCTACGACAACCTATACCTCTGGATGACAATAACAGTCGACAAGGAAGAACACGACAAACAGAACATATCCAGGGAAAGCAAATTCAACGTACAGGAAAAAACAAACCTCATACACTACACAGGAACATCCAAAATACTTTTCAACCTCGAACAGAAAATATACTATAGGGCAGACCCGGAAAAGACAACCGAAAGACTCAAAACAATGCGCAAGTCCGAAAAGAAGAAACTCCTGGAGAAGATGTCGGACGGATCCCCTATGGAAGAGAACTCGGACAAGGACAAACTAAAGAAACTGCACAAGGAAGGACTCGTAGACAGATACCACGTATACATAAACCCCATCACAGGGCACATAATGAACCCCTAGCACATAAAAACACATCACTGCGCCATTCTTCAGGGCATGCTAAAAAACACGCCTTTTTTAGCACTTTTTTGTCTAAATTATAGCAAATCCTATCAGCACCTTGCCCAAACCCTGCTTACCGCATGTGCATGCATTCGCACTGGCCTCTGCACCCCTTGCCCCTGCTGGCCTCCAGACGACCCCCTTTTAGCGCCCTGTTCAGGCCTGGTTTTCAGCGCCTTGCACCTCTGTCTCACCGCCTTCCCAGACCAGCGCCCAGCCGTCCCAGGATGCCAAAAACCGCGCCTTTTTTGGTGCCTTTTTATCAACACCTTTTTGTTAAATACTTTTCATAAATCGTGGAGATTGCATCGGTGCATCTTTTTATCAACATTTTTGTGTGGATATTTTGGGGCATGCTTTTTAGCTTTTCCAGGCTGAAGTGAATAGAACCACCCTTCATCCTATTATCATCATTGAACATCGGCATTATGTTGTTGTAGTTATAGCATAACCTCAAGTCATCCTCATCATTAATATCAAATACCTCAACGGGGACTATGTGATCCAATCCCCATACAGACCCAAAATTCTCCTTGGTCATCCCATCTATCATATAAGAGTCTATGTGTTCTCTGA
>JACCDW011087485.1_pt1 | contig 36062 bp, 33 predicted proteins | sample 7449781 | NCBI WGS metagenome assembly JACCDW01 (sample SAMN15323449, study PRJNA562643) | freshwater metagenome | isolation source: river surface water | place: USA:Blue River Watershed | collected 2017-08-18
AAAGTATCCCTTGAGAAAGCCAAAGAAGGTGAAATCTATATGGGACGCGATGGTAAGAAATATAAAGTAATTACCAGCAAACACGGAAAACGATTCTGGAGACCTATCAAGAAGTAAATTTGCCCAAAAATTTTGAATATAAAGAAAACTTTTATTTTTTCTCTTTATTTGGTATTTTTCAAGCGAGAATATCAAAAAAAAATATACAATCCTATAGTATAGGAATCATCATGAATCAACAAGTTCCCTCTATGAACAAAACTTGCAATAATAAACATCAAGGATGCCCCGCTCTCATGGCGGATGGACGCGTTTTTACCGATTATCGCCCTTCCACCTATGTCAATGATATGATTCGTTTCAGTAATAATATCCAAAGTAGCTACGATTATCGTCAATTCTTAACTCATAATGCACGAAATATTATGACTGTAAATGACCGCTATACCCACAAAAAACTCGATTGTAATGGTGTTCAACCCGTCATTATCCCCGACCAAAGCATCTGCAGTGTCTCCCCTGATGGTGGTCACCGCTGTCAAGTCACCAACCCACGAGGTGTAGGTACTCGTTCCGTTGTACCCGATGGTAGTGCTCCTCAATTAGGAATGGAAGGAAGTATTCATGGATATTTCTGTGGAAGTATGATGAATGCATCTCCTCTCACCCCTCAATTTGACCACCAAAAACATGCCCGATTCTAATTTTTTATATAAATATATAAATATATATCATTTTATGCATGATATATCATAAGAGAATATAAAATAAGTTTAAATAGTTGGAAAATATTTATGTGTATGTAATATACAATTATAAGATGAGTACAGAGAAATCATGTACAGTTGTGACTATGTTTTTCAGTTTGAAAACATTTAAAGATGCATCTAAACAAACAAGACCCATTGATTTTTATATCAAAAATGGAAGAAATACATTATCACTTCCTTTTCCAATGGTTATTTATTGTGATGAAGATTCTCTTGATTTTTTACAAGAAATTCGTAATGAATGTGTCGGTGATTCTGTTCCTACCAAATATATTGTCAAAAATTTAGTTGATTATGAATTTTATAAACTCAATTGGGATATTATTACTCAAAATCGCACCCAACGAAAAGGATATAAAGATAAAGATGACCGCAATACCGTTTCTTATTACATTATGGGTATGTTTAAACCTTACAGTTTATGGATGTCCAAACAACATAACTTTTTTAATACCAGTCATTATGCTTGGGTTGATTTAGGATGCAATCATTTAGTAAGAGATTTTAATACCTATGTACCTCTTGTTTTACAAAATCCCCGTGATAAAGTTGCTTGTTGTTATATTCATTATCGTAGCCATGATGAAATTTATCCTTATACTAAATGTATTGAATATGGAGGACCCTGTGGTATTGCATCCACAGCTTATACCGTTCAAGCTGAATATGCTGACAAATTTTATTCTCTTACTATGAGTGTTTTTTATGATATGTTATATCATGGTTATGGACATACTGATGAAACAGTTATGACATATGCATATGACAAAGACCCTTCTATCTTTAATATTTATTATGGAGATTATTATTCAGTATTCCAAAATTATCATAAACCAAGAGAAGACCATAGTTGCATATATCATAATTTTATACGCGAAGCTGTTCGAAAAGGTAATGTAGAATTAGCCAAAAAAGCTTCACATGAATTATTAGCCTATTGTATCGAAAATAATATACAGTCTCCTTATATCAATGATTTACAACAAATTATTAAAATGTAATGATATATAAAAATGAATATAAAGAAATTGTTATCCTAAAAAGTTAGTTCAAAAACAAAATCCCAAAATGGAGAGATTAATACATTTGCGTGAATATAAAAATGAGAATGAGACATTGGTGACTCTTTTAGCCAATCATATTACAAATAAAGTATTTTTAGAAAAATTAGAACAAACTCATGATAGTTGTCGAAAAATAGGAAATTCAATCAAAAAACATGCATTATGTAATGCAATCTTTTCATTTTTCAAAAAAATCAGTGAGCGAGATGAAAATGAAATGGTCCATTCCTTATATTTTTTATATTATAACGAACAAGAAGGAAAAACAATACATATTTGTGAAGAATATTCTTTATCCAATCAAGAGAAAGAAGTATTAAGAGAATATCAATTTCGTGATTATATTTATCGTACGGATAGTTCTTTTCCTATTGATGAGTGGAATGATATTTTTACCAATTTTGATTTTTTACAAACCATCCATGTCAATCAACAACAATGGAAACATCAAAAAATGAATCAATACAAACAAAAAGAACTAAATTCAGGAAAAATAAGTAATGAAAGTCAATTGGTTGAAATTGTGGAGAGAGTTGGAAGAGAACATTGTAAAAGAAATGAAAAAGTATATGTATATGGACAATCGAATTATTTTGGAAAAATGCGTGAAATGAAAAATATATGTTTTCGCATGGAACATTTTACAAGAGAAGAAGTGTGGAAATGGAAACAAAATGAACAAATGAAAGAATATCTTCAACTTTTACAAGATAGATTACATGAAATGCAAGATGAGAAGAAAGTAGATTTATTTGTATTTGGAAGAATCAAAATAGAAATCAAAGAACATATCGAAAATTATCAATTGAAAGAACTCTTTATTGAAGAAAGAAAATTACCCATTTTGAAATCTATCTTACCCACTGATGTTTTAAATTTCACAATTATTCCTATTCGTTCTTTAGAAACAGGTGATATAGGTGAAAGATTTATACGAGAATATAATGGATTAATGGGAATTAAATATTTTTAATGATATCAAGAGTATGAAAAGGGGAGATAGTAGGATAGAGAAAAAAAGAAGGATGAGGTTTTAATGTATTTCCAAAATAATAGATTTTATGATAATTTTTCTTTTCCAGAAATGGAATAATTTGATTTGGATTCCATTTTTTAGGTTGAATGGTTAATAAATCTGGATAATGATGAATATCTACTTCTTCTTGAAAAGGATACATTTTTTTACGAAAATCGATATGTTTATATAAATCATATCGAAGAATATGTGATTTAATACGAACATTCATCATCGATTGTCCAATAGAAATATGTTCAAATGAATTATAATTTTGTATTTTATTTTTACAAAAATGATTAATTTCATCAATCAATTGAAGATAATTGGGATAATCTTTATGATTAATTAAACTATTTTGATAAAGAGTTTGTTGAAGAGGAATACAACAATGATTTCCATTCTCATAAAAAACATATTGAAAAAAAGGATATGAATCCATTAATTGTTTTTTTACAAAATCAATATTGAGAGGAGAAAGAATAGCCATATCAGTACATTTATATTGTTTATGAAATTGGAGAATATGAAATAAATCGCGTTGAATTCGATTTTGGGAAGAATGAAGTAAAGAAGGTGTCATATCAAAAAGAAACATTTTTTTAGCGATATGAAACATTTTAACTAATTGGTAAAATGAAAAAGATTCAAAAGATAAAACGAATTATAAAAGAGGAATGCTACTTTAAGCAACATAACGATACATTTGTGCATTATTTCTATCTCGTTCTAAATAATCTCGCTCAATAAGATTTTCAATTCTCCGTTTAATATCCATAATCGTTGGTTTAAACAAAATTAATTGGGATACAACAGAAGAAATTAATTCTTGATGAGAAAGAGTACGACGAGTTTTCATAATACGAACAACAACAGCATCAATAATATGAGTTCTATCTTCTTCAACTTTTTTATGAACAGACACTTCTTCGAAAGGGGGTGATGGAATCACATTCAATCGTTTGGGTGAATGAAAATCAGTAAAAAAGCGGAAAGTATCTTGATTTGAAATGGAATTACTTTCGGGAGTTTTCACAAGTAATTTAAGTTTATTGCAAGAAAGAGAATGTAAAACCTTTTTAAGGTAATTCTCATTCATACAAGTTTTTTCTAAAATTTCCTGAAATGAAAATTCACGAAGATTTCCCATAAATACATGAAATACAACAAATTGCAGTATATTCATCATGAAATCAAATGTTTTCCGTTTAGGATAATTTACTGAAATATGAATAGTTCCATATGTAAATATCCATGTAAGTTTTCTCATTGTATTACGAGATGTGTAAAATTCATCATAATGTTGCATACATTCCTGTAAGCAAGGAGGAATTCTCAATTCTGTATTTGGTAAAACAGGCCAATTTCCAAAAGTATAGGTAGCAGGTTGAAAAACAAAAGGGAAAGGATGGTTGGTTCCATAAGAATCAACATCATCTTTGCATCGATTGTAATCATGAACCATACCTTCCATTTTGAAAGTAGATTGAATACCAAATTGTTCTTTTAATTTCGAAATGAAATATAATTCCATTTCCATATCTTTCACTTTGTTCATTAAAAGACGTCGTGATAGATAATGTCGATAAGATTCAAGAAATACATCCTTTTCAAAGATATAAGCAATCATTTTTATCAATATGTTAAAAATGGAAACAGAATCTTCATAATTGGATGTTTTCATCATATTATCAATAAAAATACAGAATTGTGTAGAATATTCCCAATTGGGATATTTCTGGTTAAACACATTTTTCAATATTTCATGAAATTTCTTTGAAACCATAAAATGATTATTTAATTTAGTTTCAAGAATATCAAAATATTGAGAAACAAGTTCCATCAATTTTGAAATAAGAACTTGATTCACTTCTTTTGCATCCGTAGTGGATAAAAGATGTGAAACATTCTCAAGAAAAATATCTTCAATATGTTTATTCAAAATATTTGAAAATTGTTCCGTTCCTTCATCATTTGGAATAATCAGCATTAATTCAAATATCTTTTTGATATCATCATAATTCTTTTGTTCCAATAATATAGGAATTCCATCTTGTTTATTTTCGAGAATTTCTCTTAACATTTTGACAAGAGTTTCTTTCACAAAAACATTGTCAAGCTTCACAAAGGAAGATTCAAATAGATAAAGTTCCATTCGTTGTTTTTCCATTTTACGAAAATCATAAATAAAAGAACAATATTCCAAATTAGTTCGTGAATGTTTCCATTCAAAAACATTTTTTTGATAATATTCTTTTGATTGATTGAGCATAAAAGAATGTAACAAATCATAAATATGAAAATTTATTCCATTTTGAATGTAAGAAAAATTCTTAAAGAAAGAAATCCAATGACGAAGCATAATATCTCTTTGTAGAGGATTGTCTCTTTCGCGATTCCAAGAATTGGAAATTATAGAAAAAATTCGGTTTTGAAGGGGAAGATAAAAGAATTCATAAAATTGGAAATTCAGTTGGTCTTCGAGCTTCTTATTTTTTTGATGAAACATAAAAGAATGTTCAAAATAGGCGAAATATCGAAACCACCACTTCACTAAAAATGTTTTGTGTTTCTCATAATATAACATAAATGTATTCATGAAATCCACATCATCCTGTTTCGAAAGCAGATATTCGGCATTTTCCATATAAAATTCCTTCATAGATTCATTTTGCATCTCATATAATCTCGCAGGATAACCTGATTGATTACATAAATGATACATAAAAGAATAAATATTTGCATATTGAATGCAAGTGAGGAATGATTTTTCCATCATTTGAGACTCAATTATATTTTCACATCGGTAATACGAGTATAAATTGGAGATAGAATTCGTTTTTAAATAATTCCATCCGGAATCAAAAGAAACAAATTTCTTTCCATTTTCATCGATTTCACACAATGTATCAAAAATCGATACGTAAGCAGTCATTTTGATAACTATCTTTTCTGTACTTGATTGGTTAAAATAGATTTCTATTCATTTCATTTTTCATTTTTTTTATACTCAAAATGGATATTTACGTTCCCCATTTTTAGAATCTACGTTTCATTCTTTCCATTTTTTACGTATTTTTTATAAAAAATGAAAGAAATGTATATGTATTTATTTATTTATTTAATGGGAACAAAAAAAGAAATATGAGTATTGACAAACCCAAACATTGGATAATACGTGTTTATGATGGACAGAATTTTAAAAATAGTAAATATGCATTTTGGGGTGTAAAACGAGGTCGTTGTGGTGCAATGAAAACCATGGTACAAAAGATAAAACCGAAAGATATTTTGTGGTTTTTAACTAATAAAGAATCGGGTGGTAAAATCATTGGAATGGCCGAATTTACATATTTTGTCGATAGAGAAGATGAATCATTAATTCAAATTCATACTTGTACAAATGAAGAACAAGGATGGACACGAGATGATGATTGGTGTATTCAAATCCATTACAAAAATCTATATTTTACCGAAAAACAATGCTTTTATGCAAGTATTCAATGTGCTGGAACCATTATGTCATATGATGTATGGAGAAATAAAGGTGTTATACGATATGATTTAGATATGCATTATCAAAATTTTGTATTTTATGCAGAACCTGCCGATAGACCCGAATTGTAATTTATCCATTTTTTATAAAAAAAGAATTCAAGAAATCAAAAATTATTTCTTTATATTGAATTTTATTACCCCAATTGAAGGAGTACTTAAAGAAATGATATATTTTCTTTATATTGAAAATATTTACCCAAATAAAAAGAAATGAATTGATTTGGTGAAAGAAAAAATAGAGAAAGAATATAGAAATGGATTTGGGAGATATTCCTTCTTTTGAAAATATAAAAATTGAAAACATACAAGTTGTTCCTATTGAACAAATTCCATCTGTTTCACATCAATATATTCATGGTATAGATAATTCGATGCTTCCTCATATTTATGAAGAAATCATAAATGCAGAGAAACATGTATTGAATGGAACAAAAATAGAAAATGAAAAGATTGAGATAAATTTACCAATTGATTTATCTTTCCAAATGGAATCTGTCAAAGAGATTCCCATTCCAGTTGAAAAAAAAGAAGAAAAAAAAGAAATAAAAGAAGTGAAAGAAATCAAAAAAGAAATTATAAAAACAATCTATTTATTTGATGTTGATGGAACTTTATGTTTATCAGGAGAACCTATTTCTATCGATATGATAGAAGTATTGAAAAGATGGAAAGATGTCATGAAATGTGATATGGGATTAGTATGTGGAGGAAATTATGATAGAGTGCAAAAACAGATGGGTGAATCTTTATCTTTATTCCGTTATTTATTTTTAGAATGTGGTTCCGTTGTCTATGAAAATGGAAAATTACTTAAAAAGAATATGTTTATTCATCATCCTTCTTATAAACATACACAAAAATTAATCAAACATTCTTTGCGTTTTATTGCAGAATCAAATTATGAAGTAAGTGGTCATTTTGTAGATATACGAACAGGTTTGATTTATATATCTTTAGTAGGAATGCAAGCCACTCCTGAACAGAGAGAGAAATTTATCAAAATGGATAGAAAATTAGAATATCGTAAGAGATTATGGATTCAATTACAAGAGAGAAAAGATGCACAATTACAAGTTGTATTTGGTGGAGAAGTTGGTTTAAGTATCTATCCAAAAGATTGGGATAAAGTGCAATGTTTAAAATATTTAGGAGATTATGGAGAAATACATTTCTTTGGTGATAGATATGATGAAAATGGAAATGATTATCAATTAATCAATCATCCTCGTGTAATTGGTCATCCAGTGAATTCATTGAATGATGTTATTGTATCATTAAGAATTTAAAAACGTTTTGGGTTCGCCTAAAGGCTCAATAGGCTCGATTGGGCCATAAAGGCCACAATCGAATCTATTCATGTTCGGGCAGGTGGGCTTCGCCCATCCAGCCCTCACCCGCGAAAATCGTCTGTATGCTATGTGTTCTGGTGTTACCATTAAAGTAGTGATTTATTCTTTCTTTGTTTTGGAGAAACCACTTGATTTGGTGACATAACCTAAACGGATGGGATGATTTGTTTTGATGGATTTGGGTTCATAAATTTCAAAATTATCAGGATTCACATACACTACTTTTCTATCTTTCTCTGGAACATCCACCAACTCTTTCTCATTACTTCGCATCAAATACATCTTTCGATTCTTTTTATCTATCAAATATATTTTCTTATCAAAATATATCGCTTGTACCAACTCTTTCTTCTCTGTTCTCACATTCGATGTTCGACTCGTATATACCACATTCTTACTCAATTGTGGGAAATATGCTATTCCCGTTGCATCCGTTCCAAATCCAAAACAACGATATTCTCCCTGAATATCTGGATAATTTAATATACAATCAAATGCACACTCTTTCATCATTATCTTCAATTCATCTAATACTATCTGTTTCTTCTGTGATATCATATCAATATGCTCATCTGTAGATACCTTCTCACGACTTACTCTCATCTCCTCAGGTCCCAATACACTAAAATAACGGAATATCTCAATATTTCTTTGGTCTGGTGGTAAATCTAAATGAGAACCACGACGAACACCTCTTCCTATCACCTGCTGTATTCTCATTTGATTCCAATAGGGCTCCATTATGTGAATTTGACGAATATTCTTTAAATCAAGACCTTCTGCACCTGCAGATGTTGCTAATAATATTTTACATAATTCACCCTCTTTATTCTCTACAGATGTAAACATTCGTAAAATAGCTGTCTTCTGTTCTTGGTCCTCTGTACCTGAATACATTGCAAATTTTGGTTTATCATCATTTATACCATATGGCGAAAAACCATTAAATTGAAGAATTTTGGTAAAGATTTCAATACCCTCCAATGTACGGAAATTAGAATACACAAATACAAGACCACGACTCTGCTGTATATTCTCTAACATCATTCGCATTTTAGGAGATAATTTATCAAGACCTTCAGGTCCAGCTCTTAAATAAGTTTCACCATTTTCAACTAATTGTTGAAGAGCATTTTCAATACGATTTTTATATTCAAGTGAAATTTTACCCTCATTATTAACCATCTCTTCCTGTTCTGCTATCTTTTGGAAATCTTCTTGATTCATCTTCTCTTTTTGTTTCAATGTCACAATAAATTTAGGGTCTGGATAAGGACGAGGTATCTCCTCTGGAAATACAAAATTAGAACATTGACGCGAAAAAACACGGAATGTACTCTTTGTCTTCTCTTTCTTCTTCTTACCCTTCGATTTTGCACTCCCCTTCTCTGTTAATCTCTCCTTCTCTCTCAATATACTATAAATTTGATATTGATAATGACTCATATCAATTCGATAAATATCACGATGTATCACTTCTGGATAATTTGTTAAAAGAGGTCGATAATAAGAAATAAGACCTAAAATACGACTTTTAAAAATAGGAATCATCGTTGTTTTTATTCTATCACCTTTTTCAGGGTCTTCTTGAATAAAATATTCACGGAATTTTTCACCCTCCTCTTCAATAGGAAAAAGTGAATAAGGTTCTGCTAAAAGAAATCTTACTTCCACTCCATGTTCTCTTGAAACTTGTTGTATCTTTTCAATTGTATTTCTATAATCTTCTGTATAACTTTTCACTGTAATATGAAAAGAGATGGATTTATTTACTTTATTGATTTCTATAAAATCTACAAAAGGAATCTGGGCCAATTTAGCCTCATACTCTTTAAAATCCCACGTTTCACCATATTTTGGATCCACATTTTGAATTGCAAAATTTGTAATTTCAATATATCCTCTCAATATATTCATTAATACTGCTATCTCAAATGGGTCATTAATTACAGGTGTTCCACTCAATGCTACTATCTTCGAATTTTGTGCTTCCATCAATAAATGATATATCTCTAAACCCTGTTTTGATATTCCCATTATACCACTTACCATTTTAGAAACTAAATTATGTACTTCATCAATAATAATTACTTTATTATCTAAAGAACCTAATCTTCGAATTTGACTTAATGTATTGGAAGCATTATAAGAGACAAAAGAATATTTCTCTTTCCATGCTTCAGGATTTTTTTGATAAGTAGGTAAAGATTGAATCTCTTTCTCAAAATTGGGTTTTAAAGAAGCCGGTAACATAACCACAATATTCTTCTCTGTTTTTAAATTCTCAGCAATGATAATCGATGACATCGTTTTACCTGCACCTAATTCATGAAATAAAAGTACTCCTCGATAAGGAGATTTATTTTGCATATAATCACGTAATAATTTCTGGTATTTAAAAGCTTTTTTAGGACCTGTTGTGGGTGCAGGAGCTCTTCCATTTGCACGATATTTAAGGAAAGTTTCACTTACCCATTGAGGAAATGATTTTTTATTTGGAAGAATCCAAAAAAGAGGTTCAACAGGTGAATTTTCAATATTTACATTGATTTGTTGTGCAATTTCTACCTCCTCACTCGGCTGATTCATAATAATCTTCTTTTTCTTTTTTGAACTTGTTATCATTCCTGTATTCATAGCTACATTCATGATAGTATTCATTACAGTATTCATGGGTGTATTACTGGGTGCGTTCATAGATGTATTTTTGGATGTATTGATTATAATTTTCTTCTTTTTTTTAGAACGATTGATAATTCCAGAATTATTATTGTTTTTTGTTTCATTCATTCCAAAAGAACTCTATATTTAATCTGTATTTTTTTTACACATTTCAAAATCGTTATTTTGAAATTGTAATTTGTAAAAATAAAAAAATAATAAAAAATAAAAATAATAAAATGAAATATATCTAATAACCATCCATAATACCATAATGCTGAAGTGCTGCTTTTGCTGCCTTCACTTCTGCATCCTTCTTCATGAATGATACTCCTTCTCCTACTATTTCTCCATCAATATTTCTTACTGCAATATGATACTTTCTTGATGTTAATCCTGATTCATTCTCCACAAGTTCCACATTCTTCACTTCATACACAGGATTATATTTATCATATACTTTGTGAAAATATCTCATCAATTGGTCTTTATAATTATCTTCTTTCATAATCAATGCTGTAAAATCAATATTATCTTCAAACACTTTCAATAAGAAATCTCTACAGACTCGATATCCTTCCACCTCATCTTCACTTCCAAATTCAATTGACATTGCACCTATAAATGCCTCAAATGCATCTTCTAATATACGCTCATCATTCCTTCCTCCACCTACTAACTCTTTCTGTTTTGACATCATAATATATCTATCAAATCCCATTTTCCTTGATAACTTCGCTAAAGTATCTGTTTTTACCAATTTACTTCGCAATTTTGTTAAAAAACCCTCCTGTTGGTCCTCATAACGTTTAAATAAATAATTTGCTATTACACTCTGCAATATACCATCTCCTAACCATTCAAGACGTTCTCCTGTCTTGTTTTGAAGTGGTATCATATTTTGATGGTCTGGACGTGTTACATCATAAGGTTCATATCTACCAAAATATTTTTCATTCTTTAAAAAATCCGTTTTATTACAATAGGATTCATGTACAAAAGCTTCTTGGAAAATATCAAGATTCTGGATATCACGACGGATTCCTCCTTTCCGTAATATTTTTTTGATATTTTCCTTCGTTATAAAAACATTGTTCTCATTATAAACTGTATAAATTGTTATCTCTCTCGGTTGTTGTGTTGTCTCCATTTTTTACTCTACTCTCTTTTATTTGTTTTTCTTTATATCGAAATAAATGTTCATTTTTTCTTTCATTCTTTTGTATTTTTAAAAAAGTGGATAATTGGATATAAAGAATATGGGAAAAAAAAGAGAAGAGATTGAAAGAATGGAAATTCATATCGATAATCGAGAAAGAGATTTAATTCTAAAAATGCAGATGAATTGTCTAACCTTTGATGTAAAAACATTAGATATAGGAGATATTCATATTATAGATGAAAAAACGAAAGAGATATTTGGAATGATAGAAAGAAAAACATTGGAAGATTTATCAAGTTCTATCACAGATGGAAGATATAAAGAACAAAAACAGAGATTGTTACATTCAGTTTCTTCCAAAATTCGTAAAATTTATATTTTAGAAGGTGATGATTTAGAAAGATTTCATTTAGGTAAAACTATTTTTGACGGTGTTATGGTAAATACAGTGGTGCGGGATAAAATCATGATTTATCGTACAAAAGATTTGGAAGAAACAATGGAAGTTATCTTAAAAATAAAAAGATGTTTTGAAAAGAATTATGAGGAGATACTTGCTGAACGAATGGAAAAAGGAAATGAAGAATTAGAATATCAAGTTTTTAAAACAATCAAAAAAGAAAATTTGGATGAAAAAGTTGGATTTAAAACGATGTTATCTGTTATTCCACAAGTATCAAATGCAATTGCAGAAGTTATATATGCACAATATGGGAATATGGAGAATTTTATAAAGAAGATTCGTGAAGAGGGAGATATAACAAAAATAGTATTATTTGTGAGTGAAATGAAATATGGAGTACAGCAAAAAAGAATTGGAATTTCGATAGCTAAAAAAATCATATTGTATTTATTTGATTGTACAGAAGAAGAGAGAGATATGATTTCAAAACCTAATTTTGGAATTCCTGTGAAAAAAAGTCGAAAGAAAGTTGTGATTGAGACACCTATTGAAATGATGGAAAATCCATTAATTCCAACACCACCTACTACACCACCTCCTAAAATAAAAAGAACCATTAAAGTGAAAGCAGTCAGTTTATTTTCGGAAGATTAGAGAAAATGAGATTTATATTGAGAAAGTATTTGTTGAATGAAAGATTGGAGTTCATTAGAAGATTCTATTTTTTTGAGTAATGAAAGTTTTAAGTCTTCTTTTTGACCCACAGAAAGAGTAGAAGTCCATTTATATTTTTTATTGGTAAATATTTCTAAAAGCAGATAACTTTCATCTTTGTTTTTGGTGATATAATGGAGAAGAGTGAGAAGGAGGAGTGATAATTTTTTTTCTTGTTGATTATCTTTCAAAGCAAAAGAAAGATACACATAATTTTTTTGTATTTTTTTACGGAGTGTAGAATATCCTTTGATTACAAAAGTATGCATCAAAGGTACATGATTTCGAATGAGAAATTCTAAATAAGCAACTAACATGCACTCTTTATCTTTGGGAGTTTGAAGAATGGGTTCAATTGTATTTTCTTTTTTAGATTTTGAGACATTTTTAGATTTGGATTCTATTTTCTTTTCAATAGGAGGTTCTTCTTTTATTTCTTCTTTTTCTTCTTTCTTCTTGGAAGGAATGGAATTATTAAATAAAGATGGTTTTTTATTTTCATGTTTCTGTTCAGTTTTTTGTTCAGTTTTAGTTTCACTTTTGTGTTCAGGTTTCTTTTTGTATTTCTTTTCCTGAACTTCTTCTTTTTTAGATGATTTTTTTTGATTCTTTCCTTTTTCTTTTTCATATTTGATTTCTTTTTTATACAATAAATCATTCGAATACAAAATATTAAATGGAGAACTTTCTCCTCTTTTCTTTTCGAATAAATTTTCAAATTCATTTCCTTCATTCTTTTTTTGAAAAGATTTATGTTGCTTTCCTCTCTTTTTTGATTTTGTAGAATGATGTTTCTTTCTTTCATGCTTTCCTTGTTCTCTTCGTTTTTTTTCAAAATGTTCAAAATTATCATTATTTTTGTTATGATTTTTTTTTATTTTTTTTTCTGGTGGTGTCATTAAAGGTTGAGTCATAGGTATAGGTTCTGTTGGATGTGTCATTTCAGGTGGTACTGATTTTTTTTTCCCTATTTCTTTTAATTTATTGATTGTTATTTTTAATATGATTGACGCTGCTTCTTTTTTTTTTATTGCTTCTTCTTTTGCTTTTGTTGCTGCTTCTTTATCTACTGTTGTTTTTGTCATATCATTTATTATTGCTTGTGCTTCATTTATTTTTTTTTGTACTTCTTTTATTTCTTTTTCTGCTATTTTTTTTGCTGATATTACTTGTTTTTTTTCTTCTTCTTCTTTCGTTAGTACATGTGGTACTGACATATTTTATATCATTCTATATTCACATATTATTTTTTATGAATATAAAAAAAAAAGAATAGTAGATGTAAAAATGGAAGGACAACTTATTCGTAAATCATTTTCAGACCCAACTTCATATCGTCATTCTTTTCAAAATCATGTGATTAAAAAAGGACAAAAGATATTGAAGACAAATGCTTTCTTATCAGGTTTAGATAAGATTATGCGTATGAAAGAATTTCGTAATTTTTATGATACTTATTTTAAATCTTTTGAAGAAATGGAAACGATTCTTTTATATATGAAATTATATGAAACATTACAAAAAGAATATGAAGAAACATATCATCAAGAGATTCCTCGTGAATTAATGGCTTATACACTTTATGAAATTTTTACAAAAAATGAATTAAGAAGATTAACCATGGAATCATTTCAAGATTTTTGTGATAAATATAAAGAAACTAGACAAAATGGATATATTCTCAATTTATTCGATAAAATTGACAATTTAGATGAAATGATAAAAAATGGGGAAATGGAAAATGAACTTAAAGACGCATAGAATCTTTAATAGATTCATATTCATTTTCTAAAGTATTATCCAATTCATGAATTTTATGTCCAACTTTTTTTACTTCTTTTTTCACTTTTTCAGCTAATTTTGGTTTTGGTTTTGTAATAATACCAAAAAGAAGAGTAATGATTAATGCATTAATTAAATATTCAATTTTGATATCTGTTGTACTTCTAAATGATAAAATAAGAGAAAGAGAAACTACATACACAGCAAGTAGTTGCATCCATCTATCTTCTTTCACAAAATAAACAAGTTGAGGTGAAACAGTCACATAACCAGATAAAATTGTAAAAAAAAGTATGGCTAAAACAAGAATAATTTCTTTATAATGAATTTTAAATAAATATTTCATATTCTTTAAATTTGATTGAGATATTTTTATTTTTGATATTGAAATACTTTTTTTCGTAACAAATACATACAAAACTTCTTCTCTTCCAAATTTGTCATCCATAATGATGAATCTTTTTCATAAATAAGAATATCATCTTGTGGAATATAAAGCAAAATAGCTAAAAAGAGTAAGAAATGAAGTGATGGATTTTTCATATTGAATTTTTGTAAAAGTGTTTTCATTTCATGTAAAAATTTTGTATGTAAATACATTGTGGGAATTTCTTTTACATTCTGTTGTGTAAAATAAAAATTACCTACATAATTTGTATATCCTTTTTCTTGTATTTGTAATACATCTCTTCTTTGTGTAGAAATGTAAAATATATATTGATTTTCATGCATATTCATATCACGTAGATTTGTAAAAATAAAAATAGGTTTTTCTTCTTGAATGGGAAGCATATATTCTTTTGTAAAACAAACTTTACATAAATTCATTTCAAAATATTGTTTGATTTGTTCATTTTGAAAACCAAAGATATGTGTCTTTTTTATTGATTTCATTTGATTCCATATTCTATCATAATCTTCAAATACAATTTTTGTTAAAAAAGGGTCTAATAAAACTCTATCATCTACTAATGCAATATTCTTCAAATATTGCAATTGAGGTTTTGCATTATGTATATTACTATTTCGTGTGTATTTTAATTGTCCTTTTGATATTTCACGATATTGACTATAATATTTTGAATAATAGAAATCTAAACCTGTAATGTATAAATATTTAATAGGAAAAGATAATAATTCCATGATTGCACAAGTTCCTGTATAAGGACGGGTTCCTAAATATTGTTCAAATTTACGAAATTTTCGTTCATCCATCACTTTAAAAGGAAGTTCAAATTTATATTTTCGAACATAATGTAATATATCTTCACGAAAAACACTCATACAAGGATAAGAAGAACATACAAATTTAATTCCATATTTTTTATGAAGTGTCGGTGATAATTTATTCTCTCCCGGAAAATCACTTGTATTCAATGAATTATATAATACATCTGTTCTTGTTCCTATATCTCTACTTAAATCTTTGGGTAAGGGAATCGATTTATTTAATCGAACAACAACATCAAATTTATCAATAATATGTCCTCTACCTGTTCCTAAAATAGATTCTGCAGGACCTACTAATGCAATCGTTTTTCCTTGCACATATTCATAAAATAATTTTTCATATAACATAAAAAAATGATACATGACTTGTTCATGATAAATAGAAACAGTTGTAGGAGGACGATAATTCTCTACTGTGATTAATTCTTGATTCTCTTTTTGTTTCTCTTTTTCTTTCTCTTTTTCTTTTTTGAATTCTTTTTGTTTTTTCAATTCATCTAATTCTTTTTGTTTTTTGATTTCATCCAATTCTTTTTGTTTTTTTATTTCTTCGAATTCTTTTTGTTTTTTTATTTCTTCCAATTCTTTTTGTTTTTTTATTTCTTCGAATTCTTTTTGTTTTTTCATTTCTTCAAATTCTTTTTGTTTTTTCATTTCTTCGAATTCTTTTTGTTTTTTTAATTGTTCTAATTCTTTTATTTTTTGTTGTTTTTTGATTTCATTTTGTTCAATTTCTTGTTTCATTTGTTCAATTTGTTTTTGTAAATCAGTTTTACTTTCCATTTCTTGTAAATCAATATTGATTTTCATTTCATGAATATATTTTTGATTTTCGTTTGATTTCTTTTTTTCCAATTCTTGTTTTTTTTGATTTTCTGGAAATACCGTTTGTATTATATTTTTTACAATAGGACTTGATTGTATTTTCTTTTTTAATTCTTGTTGCTGTTGTTGATATAACATCTGTTGTCTTAGATGAGGAGGCATTGCATGTTTTTGCAATTCTTCACGTATTTTTCGTTCATCATCTTTTTGTTTGCATTCACGATAATGATATTGTATATGATGTTTATAAATTAAATTTTTACAAATCGGACACATAGTATATTGTTGTAAAATATGATTACTCATCTTTATTATCAAGAATCTATCTTTTGATTTATTTTTTTTTCTATCTTAAAACCTATTTCTGTATATAATAATTCTTTTTGACTTTACAAGAAGGAAGAACAAAATTATATTGAATGATATTTACTAAAAATGAGAAATGCGAAGTATTATCTTTCAACAAATATTGTAAAAATTCATATTGTTGTGTAAAAGAGAGTAACATTTCATTTTTTTGATTGGTGATTTGAAATCTTGTTATCCAAGGAACTCGATATCCTCTTCCTTGTTTTGCTTGAAATTTTGTTTTATATGCATTCATTAAAACTACATTATAAAACTCCGTCAATTGTTTCAATAAAGTTGTATTCTTTTTTAATTTTTGAATAATTTGATTTGTATTTCTCTGCATTATATTTTCATACAATGAAACAGGTAAAATATCAATATCAATTTGTTTCATTGGTTTATCAACCACTTTAATAAAAAGAGTTGTTGAATCTTCATTTCCTACTTCATCATAAGCTGTTAATACATATTCCAAATCTCGTTCAGGTGTAAATTCTATTTTTGCTGTATCAAAAGACGGATAACAAGATGCAGGTAAATAAGGAGAATTTTTAATAGGTTCCCAAGTATAACTATTTCCTCCTGTAGCTTCTAAAACAAGTTTATCTGTGTAATATACTTCAATTGTATTTTTTGGAATGATTACATTGGGTAAAACAGTAATTTCATAATATTGAATGGATATTCCTCCAAAGGTACTTGTCACTTTACAATATACTTTTACATTTCCTATCAAATTATTTGGTTCATATACATAAATATTACTTCCACTCATAAAATTCATAAGATGATTAGAATATGTACTACTTGTATAATACCATTCATAACTACTTACATTAAGTGCTGTTGCTACAAATGTAATTGAATTACCCAAATATTTTGTTTCATTTGCTGAAGCTGTAATTGTGACTGCTGGATCGACTTCAATATCTTGATATGTATTTAATGTAGCTCCTTGTCCATCTGTAATAGTGATATCGTATCTTATTGTAATAGTAGAACTGGTTGTATTTATAGGTTGAGCTGTGATTGAATTTGTATCGGTGACAGAAGTAATATTTGCATTTGGATTTGATGAAGACCATGAATATGTAATTCCTGATATATTTGTTACAGACATTGTAAATGTTGTATTTGCATAAACATGTGAAATAGGGACTGTCCAACTAAAATTCTTTTGAGAAACTACAGAAGTTGTATTTGAAATAGAAGAAGGAAATGTATTTCCATAACCTGATATCGTTGCATCTACATAAAATGTTGATGGTGAAGCTGGATAACTTGAAAATGAATATGTTGAAGAATTTGCTCCTACTATCATTGTACCATCTCCATAATACCATTGTAATGAAGATAAAGAAAATCCTGATTCTGTTGAAGAAGATAATAATGTAGTTCCATTACGACTGTATGTAATATCTACTAAAAAATTAGGTGAAGAAGGAGAAACTGTTAATGTAGGTGAGGGAAGAATGGTTATGGTTTTTGTATTTTGACTTTCAAATCCATCTGCATTTGTGACTTTTATATAAATAAGAATAGTACCTGTATATCCAGATGCATAAATAGAAGGGTCATAAGAGAAAGATTGAGTAGTAGGTAAGATATTACCACGGTCATCTAACCATTCAAATGTGACATCTGTATTATCATAAATTTCAGCAGTTAAAGTAATAGGATTTCCATTTATAACAGTTGTATCAAAAGGTGATGTAGAAATAAATACTTGAGAATCAACTTGAAGATTATAATAACTTGTTAAAGTAGCTCCTTCTCCATTTGAAACATTAACTTGATAAATAACGGTAGCACGTTGAGGAGATGTTCCACCTGTAAAAAAAGGTTGTACAATAACCATAGGACTTCCATCATCAATAATTATATTTCCATCAATATAAGTTGAAAGAGAAGACCATGTCCATAAAAAAGTAAGAGAAGGATAAGAACCACTAAAACCAAAAGTAATTTCATTATATGAAAATACAAAAGATATAGATGGAGACATACTGAAAACTTCATTGGTAGGAGTTGGTGAATTCGATGATGTTGCATTAAAAGTAGTACCATCTAATGTAAAATCAGCTTTTACTGTATAAGGTTGATTTGTGACATTTGTAATTGTATATGTAGAATGAGTTGCTAAAGGAATAGCTACATTGTTAAGATACCATTGATAATTTGAAACAGAATAGGTAGAACTTGAAGAGGAAGAATAATTGGATGTTAATAGAGTTTGTCCATAATAAGTAGGAGAAGTTGAATCATATAAAAAGAGAGGAGATGATGGGGAAATTGTAAATGATAAATCATTTGAAGGATTTACAGTAATTTGAATAGAAGAAACAAGTGATGCATAAACTCCATCTGTAACTGTACATTGATAAGTTATGGTTTGAGGAGTATTTGTAAAATTAATGGGTTGTGCTGTGATTGTACTTAAAGTGGTTGAAGAAGTAATATTACCATTGGTGGCTGTCCAACTAAAACTTAATGTAGTACCCACAGGAAGAGAAGTTGTATTGATACAAGTAATATTTACAGTACTTCCAGATGAAATAGTAGTAGAATCAGCAGTAATGATAAAATCAATAAATTGCAATGTACAATCATTTGAATCTCCGTGTTTAAATGATGAAAGTCCATCTGTGACCGTTCCGCGAACATAATAATACTCATAATTTTTATTTACAACATGATAAGCTGTAGGTATATTTGTTAAAGTGTTCCAGTTGGGTATAGTTACTGCTCCATACCATTGTCCATTTGAATAATAATAATTTGGGTCTGGAGGGTCTAAAGTAAAAGATACTTGAATATAAGTTGAACCATTCGTAGAAGTAGTTGTATTATAAAAAAAATTCAATGTAGTAGGTATAGTAAAAGTTGGTGTTGGAGCCATGATTCAATTCTCTCTGGTATTCATTCATAAATATTTTTGGAGAATTATTTTTTAAAGAATCGATAAAAATATATGATTCTTTAGTATAGAAAAAAAGATGCCTCGTGTTATTTCCACACAAATTCGTTATTCTAATTCCAATGGAATTACTTATGTTATTAAAAGATTTGCAAATGGAACAGGTGTTATTAACACCTTTAAACAAGGACGTGGTGGATGTTATTCTCAAACAGGTTCCAAGAGAATCAATTGTTCTCAAAATAATAATAATTTTATTTTCCTTTAAGAATCTTGAAACCAAGACATGAGATTTGAATTTTGAAGTGTTTTCGGTGTCTCTTTCGGTGGAGGATTCGCTTTCTTTTCAAGTAATTTCTTTTTTGTCTCTCTCACTTTATTTGTATCATACGATTCAAATAATTCACTCGGTGATAATGCAACCCTTTTACTCTCTACATCTTCACATATTTTCCTCTTATATTCCTCTTGTGTATAAGGCTCACCAAACATCTGTTGGCGAAATGGATTCTCTTGATGTGTTCCTAATATTCTTTCCATATGTTCTCTTGCTGATTCATTTGCTAATCTATCTGCAACTGCGTTTGCTAAAGAATGTTCATCTTGTGCATTTGTATGTGCTCTTACTTTTAATAAATGTATGGTATAATTTCGTTTTAAATGTAATAATTGTTGTATTAAATCAATATTAGGAACTTCTTCGTTCTTCTCATTCTTCCATTGATTTCTCTCATATCGTTCTCCTGTTCCTGTAAACAAATAAATAGAATATTGAGAATCTGTAAATATACATAATCGTTTTCTTTTATCTTCTTCATTTAAACTTTTCACTGATTCTAAAATCGCCATCAATTCTGCACGATTATTGGTATTCTTTTGATTTAATAAAGGTCTTCCCACTCGAATACCTTTTGATGGTATAAAAAATCCATATCCACAATAAAATGTTTTATTATGAAGAATACGAGAACCATCTGTATAAATATAAATTTTTTCATCATCATATTGAAGCATCTCTTCCATATTTTGTTCATTTTTTGATTCTATTTTTTTTGTGATAGATTGTGCTTTTGAAAATGTTTTTTTATTTCCAAATCCTTTTACCAGAAATTCATTCGCCTCCTCTTCATTTTCAAATTTTTTAAATTGAGCTCCCTCATAATTCTCCACTTGAACTTGACATTCTCTCCATGTATCATAGATTCCTGTTTTTCTTCCTCGATGTACCACATAATAGACTTTTTTCTTCATTTTCAAAGTTGTGTCTCCTCTTTTATGATTCATATTTTTTTATATTCAAATAAAATATAAAAATTATATTAAAAAATGGTTATTTAACGGCGAGAGCGACGTTTGGTTCGTTTGGATTTCTTTTTCTTTCCACCTGCTAAAACTCCTGTGCTTTTTGGTTTGAATGCTCCATTCAAATCAGCGAATCCACCGCGGTGTTTGCGACGGCGAGTAGTGCGACGCTTTTTGCGTTTTCCACCATCTTTAAGTCTTACAGCAAAATCCTCTGGATTAAATTTTGTAATAGCAAATGACTCTGCTGTTTTGGTAGCTCCAGCATCTCTGGTAGCAAAAGCCTCATCATAAGGTGCAAATCCACCACGATGACTCTTACGTCTTCGTGAAGTGGAACGGCGCTTTACACGACGCTTCTTCTTTCCACCATCTTGGTCATTCTCATCATCACGACTTCCACCACGACGACTCTTGGAATGAGAACGAGAACGGCGCTTCACACGACGCTTCTTCTTTCCACCATCTTGGTTGTTCTCATTATCATCATTGCTATCATCATCACGACGACCACCACGACGACTCTTGGAACGGGAACGAGAGCGACGCTTTACAGAACGCTTCTTCTTCTTTCCACCATCTTGGTTATTCTCATTATCATCATTGCTATCATCATCACGACGACCACCACGACGACTACGAGAACGGGAACGAGAGCGACGCTTTACAGAACGCTTCTTCTTCTTTCCACCATCTTGGTTGTTCTCATTATCATCATTATTATCATCTTCACGACGACCACCACGACGACTACGAGAGCGGGAACGAGAACGACTCTTCATTTTGCGTTTCTTCTTACCACCATCTTGGTCATTATTACGATTGCGACTTTCTTCACGGTCTCCTCCACGACGAGTACGGGAACGGGAGCGACTGCGTCCACGAGTGGAGCGTCTGCGTCCGCCAGAGACTTCGTTTGAGGACTCACCGAGTAAACTTTTGAGCATTGAAGTAAATCCGTTAGACATTCTTATACTTTATATGAATATTCTTTTTTTCAATTCATTGAAAAAAATTATAAATAAAAATTAATCATTCATTTAATGTTTGCGTTTGGAAGTCTTCTTGGTCTTTTTAGACTTTTTAGTCTTGCGTTTCTTCTTTCCACCAGTTTGTTCAGCAGTGGAAATAGCACTTTTAGCAGCACTATTTAATTTATTCACACGAGCCTTCAAATCATTGAGATTTTTGCGCATTTTGTTGTGCTCAGCCTTAATCTCTTTTAATAAACCATTCATAGAATTATTCATAGATTTAGCAACATTAGAAATAGCAGTAGTAGCTGACTCATTTGCTTGATTTAAAGAAACATTCACCATTTTTATACTTGTAACGCACATTTTTTTCTTATATTTTGTAAATTAATTCAATATAAAAAAATAAATATAAAAAATTGGAACATTTTTATGATTAAAAAAATTTGATAGAATGGATTGGATATAAAAAATGAGAAATAGCAATAGAATAGAAAGATGTCATTATTTACAGAAGATACAGAACAAACAATTTATCAAAAAGAACTCTTCGAATCTCATTTTCGAAATTTTCCTTATAATGAAGAACAGAGATTATTTATTGAATCTCCCTTAGAACATTCCAAATTATTAGGTATTCCTGGGGGTGGAAAAACACAATCTATTTTAGGAAAAATATTTCACCACTATTTACAAGGTGATTTTTTACATTCAAAACATTATATGATATTAACTTTTAGTCGCAAAACAAATATTGAATTTTTGCATAAATGTTTCTTATATTTTCGCGGAGATGAATCTCTTTGTAACCAATTTTTTCATACAAAAAATATCCGTACTCTACAATCTTTAGCCAATCGTATTAATCAAGAATATATATCCACTGATATACAAGAAACATCACAAGATATTTCCATATTATCTGCTTATCATCATCTTCATGAAAATCCAGAGAAATTAGATAATATTGAAGAATTATGTGAAATTCGTGCTATTTTTCTTGATGAAGCTCAAGATTTATCCAAAATACAATATGATTTCATTGTTTTAATTCAACAATATTTTCAAATACCTATTTTAATGATTGGTGACCCAAATCAAAGTATTTATCAATTTCAAAAAGGTAGTGATATTTATTTATTAAATCATATTGGAAAAACATATCATCTTATTCAAAATTATCGTTCTACACCACCCATTATTTCTTTTATTAATTATTTTCGTCCATGGGCTGAATTAACACCACGCATGATTCCTGCAAAAGAATTTTCGAAAGAAGAATGTCTCAAACCTATTATCTTTACTGGAACTGTAGAAGAGATATTACAAGATATATCAAAAAATATATCCTTATCTTCTTCTTCAAAAGAAGATATAGCAATTATTGGACCTGTGAAAAAATCAAAACCCGTCTTAGATACCTACAAGAATATAGGACTCTCTTTATTTGTTTCTCATTTCCAAAAAAATCATATACCCTTCAAAAAACATTACGAAGATTCTATGGAAGATTCACCTTCTCTTTATGAATTAGAATCGACAAATAGAGAAACAAATCATGTAAATTTATATACTATACATGGTGCAAAAGGATTAGAATTTGAAGAAGTATATTTAGTAAATTTTCATACATATTCATTTGGGATAATGCCTACGGAGGAGAAGTATAAAGAGTTGAAATATTTGTGGTATGTGGGAATGAGTCGTGCAAAGAAGAGATTACGAATTTATATAGAAGAGAGAAAAACACCATGGTATGAATTGAAGATGTGTCCAAATAATTATTATCATGTAGAGGGAAAGAGATTTCAATTTCCTAAAAAGATAGAATTTCGTGAAGAGATAGAACCATTATATTATGAAATTTCATATTTAATGAAGAGTAAAGATTATTTTGATGAAGAAGTGTATTATCAATTTGAGAAATATTTTACATATAAATTGAAACGAGAGAAATTATTTGAATTGGATGCAGATACAAATTTGGTGCATCGAAAGGAGTATCAAAAATTATATCATATTTTTTTACAATTTCTTTTTATTTTTGAATATTCGAAAAAACATGGAAAAACACCTGAATTTATACAAAAAGTGCGAGTATTGTTAGAAAATGTATTTTATATTCCAAAGAAATATCAAAAAGGATATGTAGATTTTAAAAAGAGATATCCCAAAATGAATAAAGAACCTTTATGTTTTCAAACTATTTATGAGAATCGAAATAAAATGAAATGGAATGAAGAACAATTATTTCAATATTTGCATGAACAGATGGATGGAGATATGACTCGTATTTTTTATATGATATTAGAGAATGATATTTCTAAATTTCCAAAGAAGGAGATGGAAGATAGTATTTATTTTTTAGAAATTGATTTGCAAGAAAAAAATCAAATATGGGAAGAGAGACATGATAAACATTTAATGAAACATTTATTTCGAGTATCTTTTTTTGTGTATCAATTTGATGAAGAAGTAAGTTATTTATGGAATTATGATTTTAAAGAAGAGATTGAAAGTCTTCAAATGTATATACAAAAAATTCGTGAATTAGTTCAAAAAGAAGAGAATGAATTTTCATTTCACCAATTTTTGGAACATCCTCATTTACCAATTCAAGGTGAAATAGATATGATACAAAAAACAGATTCTTCACATACAAAATTGATTCAATTGAAATTTAACAAGAATATATATAAAAAGAATGTGTTTGAATTGTTATTGTATGGAAATATGATAAATACATCATGGAAATCAGTTGAAATGGAATTTTGGAATTTTTTAACAGGTGACAAAGTAATTCTTCAATTGAACCATGCATCTTTACCTTCTCATTTATCTTATTTATATATTTTATCACAATCGATAAAAAAGAAATTACAAAATATGATATTTGTGTATGATGCAGAGATGATAGGAATGAATATGGAAAATGCAGAATTTGTGCAATTATATTTTGAAGATTTTACAAATGAAGAATGTATTTTTCATAAATATATTTTACCTGAACGAGGAGAGAATATCAATTCTTATTATAATCGAGATATATTAATTGAAAAAGGAGAGATTATGGAAGATATGAAAGAGGATATACAAGTATTATTTGATATGTGTGAAAAACCAAGATTTATAAGCCATAATGCAGGAGCATATGACCAATATATATTTCAAAAGAGTGGGTTATTTAAGAATGCTTATTCATTTATAATGATAGATACGAGAAAATTATTAAAAAATTATATGGATGGAGATATCGATAATTTAGAAATCATGGATATTTTTGAAGATATGTTTGGATATGTAAAAGATGAGACAAATGGGAAGGAACAGGTAAATATGTTAAAGATGATATTGAAGGAGGCAAAGATAGGAAAAGAGGAGATATTGATGATAATGAATTCTACGTAAAAATGAGAAATGGAGAACGTAAAAAGGGTAAAATGGAGAAAAAAGTGAAAAAAAGGGGGACTAAAAGAAAAGATTTAAAGAAATATTACAAAATATAGATAAGAACTACTTTTGAATTTGAAACTTCATAAAAATGGGTGTTCAAGGATTAGTGAAATTTATTACTGAAATGTTTGAAGAAGATGGTATTTCTCTTGACCAAACACTTATGGATTTAAAGCGTAAAGGTGTCCACGTTGTGGGTATTGATGCTTATATTTATTTGTATATGTTTTTGGGAAATGCTGAGAAGATGGCGCAGAGAATTATGAAAATGTGTATGATTTTTTTGAATCATGGTATTTTACCATTTTTTGTGATTGATGGTCGTTTTGACCATGAAAATTCAAGTGATGAAGTGAAATTAATGTATGAAATGAAACGTAGTACAGTTGGTAAGAGAAAGTCAAGTAAGAAGCGTTTTCGCATGGAATATCGAGTTTATCAATATATGATTGAAATTAAGGCGAATTCTTTAACATTTGAGCAATTTTTTACTCAAGTGAATGAATTTATTCGCTCAAATGAATATCATGAGCATATTCGTATTCCAATTGAAAATTTCTACACAATGTCAATGGATGATATTCGTCTTAAGATGAGTTCTATTGAAAAGAAGACATGGTATATAGGACAAGAACATTTGGATATGTGTAGGATGTTATTAGATTTTGTAAAAATTCCTTATGCATTTTCCTATTATGAAGCAGATGCTTTATTAGCGGAATTATGTAAAAGGAATATGATACAAGCAGTATTAACAGATGACTCAGATTTACTTACTTATGGAACACCGATGTTATTGCGTAATTTAAATTTTGAAACTTGTACAGTCTCTGTTTTTGAAATGGATACTATATTAAAGAAGATGAAGATAACTTATGAGATGTTTGTAGATATGTCAATACTTTTTGGTACGGATTACAATAATCGTATTAAGAAATTGAAACCGAATGATTCCTATGATATGATAGTAAAACATTGTAATATAGAGAATATATTTGAGGAGATTTTTACGAAGGAAGGGAAGAATATTCCACGAGATTTTCATTATCAAGAAGTTCGAAAGATATATTTTCAAAAACATACGAATGAGGAGATACAAAGAATTCAAAATATATTAGGATATTGTAATATTCATCATAAGATTCAAAATACGCGTACTGGATTAGAAAATACTTTTCGTAAAGTGGATATGTCTTCTATGTTTCATTTTTATGATATAGAACCACATCCAGTAGCAGGTTAAGTTTTTACTATTTTATAATTTTTATTTATTATTTTTTAATTTTTTTATAATTTTTTTTCAATAGATTTTATTTGTGAATAAACAAATAAATAATGAAATAGAAAGATAGAGTGATTATGTTTTTATTAGAATCATTTTTTGTATTTGCATCTGCTTATTTGATTTCCTATTTATTTTTACTTTTGATTCAAACATTTTATCAAAAAATTCATCCTCAAACATTTACTAAAATAAAACAAAATGTTTGGGTTAAATTATATTGTATTCTTACACTTTTATCTATTCATTATATTTGGTTTTATTGTCGAAGATTCTATCCCCAACGTTGCGGTTATCATTCCTATTTTATTGTTCCCTTTGTTGTCATGATACCCATTTATATTTTATTTTTAAAAGATTATTATGAATATAGATTTGTCAAAGAGGATAAAGAGAATGAGAAATGGAATCGAATATTAACTCATATTTTTGTATTATTGTTTTTATTTCAATTTGTGTTTTATTATTTATCCAAAAAAATGCAAGCAAAAGTCATTACCGTGGTTGAATCCTTTTTCTTATTCGAAATTATCTAATTAATTTCTTTTCTTTAAGTACTCTTTTTTTAGGTAATTCTTTGAATATAAAGAAAAGAGGATTATTGCCGAGAGTAGTACGAAAGATAGTTGCGCGTAGTTAGCTATTTCCGCGTCGATATTTTTCGAGAATAGAATCGGCTACTTTTCTTTCAAAATAGAATTGCATTCTATGAATCGGTTTTTATTTTTCGTTTTTTATTTTCCAAATTCTATTTTGTTTCACAATCTATTTTTGATTCTCACTCACGAATCACACTCCCCGAAAACATCCCGCAATATTTTCATTTCTTTAAGTACTCTTTCATTTGGCTAAAAATAAATTATAAATAGAAAGAGAGAATTAGATAGATAGGGTGAAACATTTGGATATAGTTTGAAATTCTTGTTGTGTAAGAGGATTTCGTACCGATGTATTATCAATTAATTTTTCTATTATTTCAATAAATCGGGTATAATCCTTTTCTTTCATTTCCAATGAAATCTCTAATTGATTCAAATAGCGTTGAATCCATTGCAAACAAAAACTACAATCATCACGCCATTGTGCATCATATTGTAATCTTCCTAATATATTCATTACTTTTTGCACAACTGTTTTCATCTGTTGTTTATACTCTTCTTTTTGAAGAGCATCTTTTCTCCTCTGTTCCTCTTTTTCTCTCTCTTGTTGTTGAATAATACGTTCATATTCTAACTTCTCATTTATCTCCATTACTCTCTTCATTTCATCTTCTTCATAACTCTCCAAACTTAATTGCATTATTAACCTTATTTCATCATCATCATATCCTATATTGGTATCCATTACTGAATCCATTGGATATATATTCGATGCTGAAGGTAATAAAGTTTCACGTACAACAGGTCGTGGAGGAGTATAATTCTCATTATCAGGAAATTCTGGATTCATGATAACGTAAAAATAAAAAAAGATACGTAAGTATATATATATTTATAAATTGAGAATCAAAAGATTAGATAGAATAAATTTCATTTTTTTTATCAAGAACAGATAGAGATGTCATTATTTTTACCTATTCTAAGTAAATTAGGTTCTGAGTCTTTATTATCTTTATATCCTGTTTTTGTTAAAAATATCAATTTACCTATTTCTATTCAATTATTATCACGTGTTGTCATTTATACTTTGATTGCCGGTTTTTTATGTAATTTCACTTTTATTCGCGAACATATATTTACCGTAATGGGATTACTTTTAGGTGTTACCAATTTCATTCATATTTATACTTCATATCGCGGATTTCAATTATTAGAATCAGGAATAGCTTATACTCTTTTTTATACTTATCCTATTATGATATTATTGATAAGTCAGCAAAAGATAAATATGTATGTATTCATAGCATTATTAGGAGTTTATTTATTAACGATGGAACAACAATTACAAAAACATGAAAATTATGAAAATAAAAAAGAAGAATTAAAAGAGAATTTTCCTTATGAAGGTTTTGCGATGATATTTTTCGCTGCACTTACGGAAGCTTTGATTTATTTCCAAGTTCGTAAAATACCAACCAAAAATAATTGGAATCATTTATTTATCTCTTATTTCCTCTCTTCTCTTGTCATGATTGCATATACTATGTATTCTAAAGAATTCCAACATCAAGATATTCAATTCAAACAACGATTTTCATTTGCTATCTTCCTAAATGGATTGATTGGTACAGTTGGATATTTCTTGCGATTCTATGCAACTAGTCGTATTGGACCTGTATTGTATTCCATTCTCTCTTATTTTGGTATTTTTATGTCTTTTGTATACGGAGTTATATTCAATAAAGAACAAATTACTTGGAGAAAAGGTTTAGGTGCATTACTTATTATCATAAGTAATTATTTCATTATTAAAAAAATATAAATTAAGAAAAATCAATCTTCTCCATCATCGATTCTAATTGTTTCTTTACCATCTTTCTCTGTTTAGGATGGTCAGGTAATCCATTTTGTTTCATTACTTGTTCAAGTAACATATCCATATCAATATTCTTTCCCATGCGTTGAATCATAGGATTACTCTTTAATTGTTCCACTTGTTTCTTTTCTTGAAAGGATTTTCCTGCACGCATCTCTTCACCATTACGAATCTTTGCACGAAGTCGTTTGCGTAATTCTTCACGCGAAACATTCTCTTCTTTCTTCTCTTCTGTTTGATGATTTTGCATTTGTTGTCCCATCAAACCTTGTAATTGTTGTTGAATTTGAGGATTTTTTTCTAAATTCATCAAATCTTTCAAATCGAAAGAAGATGGAATTTGCAATTCGTCTTTCTTTTCTGTCATTTTTCTATTCTTTCTATATCTTTTTTTTCTTTATATCGATTAATGTTCCATATTTGTTATGATTTCACTAAATCGTAAAATAGGATTCTCTTCATCATTTACTTCTTCATCTCGATATTGCAAACATGGGAATATATCTCGTAATATTTTCTTTTGGTCATTTGTAATTTCAGGTGTAATTCCATATTTAATTTTATAAATCACATATAAATCACCATTTCGATTCATACCGCGGATGGGCATACCTTGAGTGCGAATTTTGCGCATAGAATTTGGTTGAATGACACCTTTTTCATAATATTTGATTTTGTCACCTTTCATATCTTCAATTTCTACAAAATAACCGATAAGAGAATCACCTAAAAGCATTTCTTGTTTATAATATAAATCATCACCACGTCGTTCAAATAAACCATCTTGTTTTTCTTTCAACATAAAAATCATATCTCCTTTTTCCATTCCATCCATTTCATTTCCCATACCTTCAAATAAAATTCTATCACCCTCTTTCATTCCTCTTTCAATATCAATTACATAACTTTTCAATACATAAGTGACTTTTTCTCCATTACAAGCATTACAAACCAATTCGGGGACTTTACATTTACCAGAACAAGTTCTACATTCACTTTGAATACGCTGAATCATTCCAGGACCTATCATTCTTTGTTGTAAAATAATACCACGACCATCACATGTTGGACAATTACGGAAGTTTTTACCACCTTTTCCATCACAATTTTTACAACATTCCGTTACACGAGTAGTGACTTTCTTTTTACCTCCATTATAAAAAGTGGATAAAGGAAATTCTAACACATCTGTTTTAGGAGGTGCTTTTTGTGTTTGTGTTCTACGAACATGAAAATGTCCCATTCCACCAAATGCATCATCCATAGGATTATGTCCAAAAGGCATTCCACCCATTCCTTCCATTGGATTTCTTCCTCCAAAAAACATACGGAATATATCATCTGGATTCATGAATCCTCTTCCACCGAAAGGACCACCACCTCCTGCATGTTCATTCTCTTGATTTGGATCGACTTTCCCGAACATATCATATTGTTTCTTTTTGTCTTCATCACTAAGGACTTGATAGGCTTCACTGATTTCTTTAAATCTCTGTTCAGCTTCTTCGCGTCGATGAGGATTTTTGTCGGGATGCCATTCGAGAGCTAATTGCCGATATGCCTTTTTAATTGTTGAAGCATCGGCATCTCGAGGAATTTCAAGAACTTCATAATAATCTTTCATTCTTTATGTATATATTTACAAAAATGAATTTTTTTATATCCAATTATACAAAAAAATCAATCCAAAAAGAAACCTTTTTACTCTTCATCTTCCTCCCCTTCATCTCTCTCCACATCCTCCCCTCCTTGTGATGTCCATAAACCATCCACTAATCCCATCTTTAAACATTTATTATAATCCCACCATAAATCATGTTTGAGAATCTCATTTAATTCCTTCTTTGGAATATTACAATGCTTCTTATATATCTTCTTAATTCGTTTCATTAATGACTTCAAATTCACATACTCATCCTCTATCTCATTCATCTTTCCCCAAAAACCACTACTCAATTGATGTATCAGTAAATATGCATTTGGTCTCATATATCTCTTTGTTCCCACCACACTAATCAATGTTCCTGCACTTGCAATTGCACCTTCACAAATTGTATGTACTGGTACTCTACAACTTTGAATCACATCAATACATGTCAATGCAGCATACACATTTCCGCCATAACTATTTATATGCAAATAAATAGGAATAGGAGGAATATGGAATTTTAAAGAACTAATAAGATTCTCCTCTTCTGCTTCTTTGATTAACATATTTAATTTAAAAATAGAATCACGCGACACTTCACTATAAAAATAAATATGATTTCCATCTCTCTCTATTGATTCTTCACGAATATCTAAATTAAGATTTTCAAGATTTACAGAATCCTGTTCATCACTATCATCATCACTTGATGAATCAATCTTCTTTTGCTTCTTTAATTTATTCTTCAGGTCTCGTAACTTTTGTTTCCATTTACGAATAGTTGAAAACTTCTTTGTTTTCGATTTCTCTCCCCACTTTGGTACTATCATCTTTCTTTATTCATTCCATTTTCATTATTTCTTTATATCCATTTATAGAAAAAATGATGAAATTACAAAAAAAGAAAGATAAAAATGAATATAAAGAAAAACATGAAAAAATGGGATAGTAATAAGATGAATCAAGCAAAGTCGTTAAAACGCATACAGAATGAGTTAATGGATTTAGAAAAATCCAAAGAATTATTACATGAGAGTGGAATTTATTTTCATTATCTAGAAGAAGATTTCAAAAAAGTATATATTATGATTATAGGTCCAAGAGATACACCTTATGAAGATGGTTTCTATTTTTTTGAATTTCAATTTAGTGACAATTATCCTTTAACACCACCGAAAGTAAAATCAATGACACAAGGGCAAATTTATGATGAAAAAGATAAAATTTTAAAGAGTGTTCGATTTAACCCTAATTTATATACAGATGGTAAAGTATGTTTATCGATGATAAATACATGGGATGGTCCCGGATGGGTTCCTACAAACACAATTATTAATGTAATAGTAGCTATACAAGCATTAGTATTAACAGAGAATCCATTAGAGAATGAACCTGGCTATGATGAACAGCGTGATTTAAATAAACCAAAATATGATGCATATAATGAGACTGTAAGATTTGCGAATTATAAGATAAGTATATTGGAGATGATGAAAAGACCTCCTCCTATTTTTGAGGTATTTCAACCTGTCATGGAAGAACATAAAATGCAAAAGAAGGAGAAATGGATTGAAAAAATGAGAGAATATTATGAGAAGAATAAGGTGATAGATAAAGATGGAAATCAAATGAATCGTATTGTAGATATGCCTTGTTATCGACATCGAATGAAGATTCAATATGAAGAATTAATTCAAATACTTCAAGAATGATAAGTTATTTGTTTTGATGGATATTTTTAGGAAAGAATTTTTTATAAAATGAAATAAAAAATGAATGGAATAACAAAAAAGAAATATAAAGAAATAATCAGGATAATAGATAGAATCAACTTGATACAATGAACTTTTGTCCTAATTGTCAAAACAAATTATACCCTTTAGAGGAAGAAGAGAAGTTATTTAATTCATGTGTAAAATGTGGATTCAAAGATGAATATAGAAATACATTGATTCATAAGAAGGTGTATAAAGGAAAAATGACACAACAATCGAATATGAATCAATTTTCAAGATTTGATGTGTCACTTCCCCGAACAAATAAAAAAATTTGTCCCAATACTGAATGTCCTTCTCATCAAGATAAATCATTACAAGAAGCTGTATTTATTATGGACCCTGTCACTTTGAAATTGAGTTATATGTGTGTTCCTTGTGGAACAGATTGGAAATATAATTAATTGATGAAATGGAATAAAAATTGAAATATAAAAAAATGTGAATGAAAAAAGGATTTAAAGAATAAAAACATACTATAGTAGAAGATGTCAAACGAAAACGAAGTTGCAAATGTTCCCAATAATTACAATGTGGAGAACAGTTTATCAAATTTAGAGGAGAATATGGAAAATGTAAATAAGGATGTAATGGGTGAAATGAAATCAACAGATTTTCCTGAGATGCAAGCTGATTTAAAGATGCCTACTTATAAAAAAATTGTATCTACTATGGCGAAAGTACCTAAAAAGACAATTCCTATATTGACCAAATATGAAAAAGCACGTATTATAGGTGTTCGTATGCAACAATTAGCATCAGGTGCTAAACCTTGTGTTGATACAAGAGGAATGAAATCGATTGAAGATATTGCTTATGCAGAATTGAATCAACGTACTTTACCATTTATTGTGAAACGTGTACTTCCCAATGGTGTAGCAGAATATTGGAAAATGGAAGAATTTTTAACCGTATCGTAAAAGTTCATGAAATAACGCATTTTTTATTTTTATTTATCAAATTTATTTATTATTTTTATCAAATTTTTTTTATTTTTATCATTTTTCTTTATTTTTATGATAAAGAATTTACGTAAAACAAATAAGAACGTGAAAAAGTGTAGAAAAGTGAGGTACGTGAATATAAAAAAAACTGAATTCTTTTTTCATGTGAGAAAAAAAGATGTAAAAGAATATAAATATTTAGTTATCATATAACGTGAAAACAAAATGCCTCCTAAGAAGACTACTACTACTACTGAAACCCCTGTTGCTACCACTTCCACTGGAGGTGCTGGTGCCGGAGCTGCTGCTGTTGATGTCCCCACTAACGTGGAGGCACCTCAGGAGGCAGTGAAGGAGAAGAAGGGACGTAAGAAGAAGGAAGTGAAGAAGGAAGAAAAGAGTGAAACGGAAGCTGAAACTTCCAATGAAACTGCAGATGAAGAGTCTGTAGATGAGAATGAAGCTTTGGATATTTCTGTTGAATTGGCTCATGTGAATGAACTTCTCATGAATATCAACAAGAACATGAAGAATGCTGATATCAGCAATCCTCTTACTAAAAAGATTTTCATTTCTTTCCGTGACCAATCTCACAAATTTGAGAAGGCTTACCTTACGCAGATTGCGAAGGAGTCTTCCAAGCGTGGAAAGGCCACTAAGGAGCCTCGTGAACCCAGAAATGTAGACCCTGAGAAGATGGCTGCAAATCTGCTTTATTCCGTAAATCCTGAGATTCTTGCTTTTATGGGTCAACCTGAGAATCAAAAGCTCAGCCGTACCGACGTGCAGAAATTTATCTACAAACTCCGTAAGGAGGAGAATTATGTGAAGGATGATAAAGGAGCATATCTCAAGAAGAAGCCTTTCTACATCACCAAGAATGACCAACTTGGTCGTTTCTTTGAGATTATTCGCAAGATTATGACCAAAAATGGCGTTCAGGAGACTGATGTCCAGAAAGGCTACATTCAGCAAGATGGAACTCTTCCTGAGTTCATTTACATCACATCCATGTTTGGATATGTTGCAAAGGTCTTAACTAAGGATAATTAATTTTTTTCAATCAATCAATCAAATTTAACATTTTTAACATTTTTTGAAAAAATACTTATAATAAAAAACAACTTATACTTTACGACGAAATTTTAGACCTCTTGTTTTCAACAAAATGGAATCATCTTTATATTCTAAATAATGACGAATGGGAACATAGGAAAATTCTTTAATTGCACCACCTGACCATATTATTTCAATATTGTCAATACGATTATTTATAAAATAACAATGTAGAATATGTTTAATAGGAATTTTAAATTTACGGGAAAATTCGACTGTATTCCCACATTTTTCTTTAATTTTTAAAATAATATATTTTTTAACTTTTTCTTCAATTATAGGTTTTAATACATCAATATTATCATCTCGATAATTTTGTAAATCATGTATAGGAATATTCATTTTATAATTTTTTTCTTCTTCTGTTTCAAAAAAAATAAATCCTTGAATATAGATTTGAATGGTAATAAAATTATCAAAATCTTTATTTTCATAATTGGATGTATGTTCAAAATCCATTTCCTATCTATTTTCTTCACTTTTCTTTTTCATCCCATTTAACGAATTTTTAGAAACCAAAAAACTTTAAACATTTCTTCCACCATGGAACTTTCTTATCTTCTTTTTGTGCATCTAATAACATATTAATAGGTATGATTTCCATTTCATCTACTGAAATTGCACGATTCTCTTTTTCATTTCCAATCGATTCTTCTTGTAAAACATAAAAAACTTCTTTCTCTTTTTCAGGAAAATATAAATTCATATTTTCAACCAATTGAACTTCTTCATTCGATTCTACAGAAGAAAGAGTATCATCCGTATTTTGATTATCTTTTACTCTTGTATTACTATCCATATCTTCTTCTACACTTTCATTTTGAACAAATTCACCAACTGATTCTTCAACAACAACTATTTGAGTATCTTCCTCTTTTGTCTCTACATTCTCTGTTTGTACAACTTCTTCTTTAGTCTCTACATTCTCTGTTTGTATAATTTCCTCAACATTTTCATTTTGCACAACTTCTTCTACAGATTCATTTTGAACAATTTTTTCAGTAGGTTCATTTTGAACAATTTCTTCAGTAGGTTCATTTTGAACAATTTTTTCAGTAGGTTCATTTTGAACAATTTCTTCAGTAGGTTTATTTTGAACAATTTCTACATTTTCATTTTGGACATCTTCTTCTACATTTTCATTTTGCACAACTTCTTCTATAGATTTATTTTGGACAATTTCTTCTACAGTTTCATTTTGAACAATTTCTACATTTTCATTTTGGACATCTTCTTCTACATTTTCATTTTGCACAACTTCTTCTATAGATTTATTTTGGACAATTTCTTCT
>JACCDW010529169.1_pt1 | contig 36013 bp, 33 predicted proteins | sample 7449781 | NCBI WGS metagenome assembly JACCDW01 (sample SAMN15323449, study PRJNA562643) | freshwater metagenome | isolation source: river surface water | place: USA:Blue River Watershed | collected 2017-08-18
AGTGGGCAAAGGTTTTTTTAAGCAACGGGGATGCTTATAACTGTTATTGCTCGCCAGATGAGCTGGAAGAGCGTCGTGAAATCCAACGGAAGAATAATCAAGCGCCTGGATATGACGGTAAATGTCGCTCAGTAAGCGAAGATGATTTGCAACGTTACATCTCTGAAGGACGTAAGCCAGTTATCAGAATGCGTATGCCTGAAGGCGAAACGCGCTTCACGGATTTGATTCGCGGTGAAGTCATATTTGATCATAAGTTTGTTCCAGACTTTGTACTAATGCGTGCCGATGGGTCGCCTCTGTATACCTTGGCGGTAGCAGTCGATGATGTACTTATGAAAATTACCCACGTCCTACGTGGTGAAGATCTGCTCTCATCGACACCAAGACAAATTCGGGTCTATCAGGCGATGGGCCTAAATCCGGATGAATATCCAAGTTTTGCCCACCTCCCATTCGTTATGGGAACAGATAATGCAAAACTTTCTAAGCGAAATGGAGAAGTTTCAATCGCTTGGTACCGCGAAGAAGGATTCTTGCCGGAAGCAATTTGTAACTATCTCGCTCTTCTTGGTTGGTCACCCGGTGATGATCGTGAGAATATTTCGATGGCAGAGTTAGTAGAACTTTTCAATATTGAAAGAGTTAATAGTTCACCTGCACGTTTTGATATGAAGAAATTAGAAGCAATCAATGGTGACAAAATAAGAGCCCTCACTCTTGACGATTTTCTATCTAGAACTCTTCCATTTCTAGTTAAGGAAAAGGTTATTACTGGGAAAACGGAGGAGATTGAGCAAGTTACAAAGGCGCTTCCGATAATTCAAGAGCGAATTGCCCGACTTAAAGAAGTAGTTCCAATGCTCCGTTTCCTATTTGTTGAAAAGGTTCATTTTGAGGATGGCAATGAGGAGAAACTCAAGGACGCACAGACGCAAAAAGTCTTAGAGAGTGCAATCAACTCACTCGAATCGGTTGCCGTATGGAACCACCAAGAGATTGAAACTGCGCTCCGTGCCGCGTTACTCGAGGAGATGGGTCTTAAGCCGCGAATTGCGTTTAGCCCTGTTCGAATTGCAATAACTGGAAGCCATATCTCGCCACCATTATTCGAATCGATGGAGTTACTGGGTAGAGAGCGTTCTATGCAGCGACTTCGTGCGGCAATTAATTAATCGAACTCACGCTATCCTTTGACGCTCGGTGGGGTATGGGGTAATTGGCAGCCCAGCTGATTCTGGTTCAGCTTGTCTAGGTTCGAGTCCTGGTACCCCAGCAAAACTTGAGTTAAAAATTAAATAAAGTAAAAAAAGAAAGATATGGCCCCGTCGTCTAGTGGCCTAGGACTCTGGCTTCTCAAGCCAGCTACGAGGGTTCGAATCCCTTCGGGGCTGCCAATATCTTTCCTACTCTCATCTCTTCTACTTTTATCTTTTCTACTTAGCAAGGTATTCAGTTAACTTGGCAGCAGTAGCTACAACTGCAGCAGCATGTAATCGCCCAGGTTGTCTTCCTAATCTTTCAATTGGTCCACTAATACTTACGGCAGCAATTACTCGATTATTTGGTCCGCGAACCGGCGCTGAAACTGATGCAACGCCCGGCTCTCTTTCGCCAACGCTCTGCGCCCAACCCCGCCTTCTAACTGCGGAGAGCGCTGCGGCATTAAATCTGGCATTTGTTAATGCGCGATGCAGTCGATCTGCATCTTCCCAAGCAAGTAGAACTTGAGCAGCTGAACCTGCACCCATCGTCATGGCAGCTCCAACCGGAACAGAGTCACGAAGTCCTGAAATTCTCTCTGCCGCGGCAACACAGATTCGCTGATCACCCTGTCTGCGATATAGCTGGGCGCTTTCGCCAGTTGCATCGCGGAGCGATGTGAGCGCAGGTGTCGCCACAGATAACAATCGATCTTCACCTGCTGCAGCAGCAAACTCGGCATTCCTAGTGCCGATAATGAAACGGCCATTTAGATCTCTAGCTACAAGTCTGTGAACTTCAAGGGCGACTGCCAGGCGATGCGCTGTTGGGCGGGCAATCTTTGTTGCCTTAACTAATTCACTTAATGAATGCGGGCCCGATTCCAAGACGGTAAGAATTCGTACCGCTTTATCAAGAACGCCAACTCCGCTATTCTTCTTGTCCATAATCTGATAATGCCATCTCACCTAGTGAGAAGTAAAGTTTCCCGGGAGGAGGAACAATGGGCAAGACTCTCGCAGATAAGTTATGGGAAGACCATGTCGTAAGAAGGGCATCCGGTGAACCTGATCTGCTCTACATTGATTTACATCTAATTCATGAAGTAACTAGCCCTCAGGCATTTGATGGATTGAGATTATCCGGCAGAAGAGTAAGACGCCCTGAGTTAACTCTTGCTACTGAAGATCACAACGTTCCTACCCTCGATATTGATAAACCAATAGCCGATCCCGTATCACGTCTCCAAGTGGACACTCTTCGCAAGAACTGTGCCGAGTTTGGAGTTCGCATCCACTCTCTAGGAGATGTGGAACAAGGAATTGTTCACGTAGTAGGACCACAGCTTGGAATTACACAACCTGGAATGACAATTGTTTGTGGCGACTCGCATACTTCAACTCACGGAGCTTTTGGCGCTTTAGCATTTGGAATTGGTACCAGCGAAGTAGAGCATGTTCTTGCAACTCAAACATTGCCGCTGGCTAAGCCAAAGATGATGGCGATAAATGTAGAAGGCAAACTAAAGCCTGGAGTAACTTCAAAAGACATAATCTTGGCGGTAATTGCGAAAATTTCTACTGGTGGTGGCCAAGGATATATTTTGGAGTATCGAGGCAGTGCGATTCGCGCCCTTTCGATGGAAGCTCGGATGACAATCTGCAATATGTCGATTGAAGCAGGTGCGCGAGCTGGACTTATCGCACCAGATGAAACAACTTTTGAATACATCAAAGGTAGACCACATGCGCCAAAAGGTGCAGATTGGGATGCTGCGTTGGCTTATTGGAAAACTTTGCAGAGCGATGCAGATGCAAAATTTGATAAAGAAATCTATCTAAATGCAGATGAGTTATCGCCATTTGTAACTTGGGGGACAAATCCTGGACAGGGAATCCCGTTAAATGAAGCAGTTCCAAATCCGGCAACCTTTGCGGATGAGCAAGAACGACGAGCCGCAGAGAGCGCTCTCGTTTATATGGATCTAAAAGCTGGAACACCAATGAAAGAAATAAAGATTGATACTGTTTTTCTTGGTTCATGCACCAATGGCCGCATAGAAGATCTACGGTCAGCCGCTCAGATCATTAAAGGAAAAAAAGTCGCAACAAATACTCGGATGTTAGTTGTCCCAGGATCAGCAAGAGTTCGCTTACAAGCTGAATCAGAAGGTCTGGATAAAGTTTTTCTTGAAGCTGGAGCTGAATGGCGAAGTGCAGGATGTTCAATGTGTCTTGGAATGAATCCAGATCAACTTAAACCTGGTGAGAGATCAGCTTCAACTAGCAATCGCAACTTTGAAGGACGTCAAGGCAAAGGTGGCAGAACCCACTTAGTAAGCCCATTAGTAGCGGCAGCAACTGCGCTAAAAGGAACGCTGGCTTCGCCGGCAGATTTATAAAGGAGCGCCGAAATGGAAAAATTTATTTCTCATACAGGTACTGCTGTTCCATTGCGCCGGAGCAATGTTGATACCGATCAAATAATCCCTGCTGTATATCTCAAGCGAGTAACTCGGTCAGGTTTTGAAGATGGATTATTTGCTGCTTGGCGAAATGATCCAGAGTTTGTTCTTAATAAAAAGGAATATAGCGGCGGAACCATTCTTATTGCTGGAGCAGATTTCGGAACTGGATCTTCTAGAGAACATGCTGTTTGGGCGCTTCAGAACTATGGTTTTAAAGTCGTAATCTCATCTCGTTTTGCCGATATCTTTAGAGGTAATTCGCTTAAAGGTGGCCTGCTAACAATCATTCTGCCGCAAGATGAAGTCGAAGCGCTTTGGCAAGCAGTCGAGGCAGATCCAAAAGTTGAATTAACGGTAGATCTTGAGAAACGCCTTGTTACTTATGCTGGAAAAGAGATTAGTTTTGAATTAGATGACTACACAAGATGGCGTCTAATGGAAGGTCTTGATGACATCGGCTTAACACTCCGCCATCTTGATTCTGTGGAAGATTTTGAGCAAAAACGAGCCTCCTACAAGCCAAAAACACTTCCAATACTCTCTTAAAGCGCTCTCCAGCGATTACTCTCAACCTTTAATTGAGAGTTTTTTACGCATAAAAATTGAATTTTTTCCTCTTTTTAGAAATTTAATTTTCTACGACACACCGCGAAAGATGCACAAAATAAGGCTTTTAACTGCGTAAATTGAGAAACGAATTAAGCAAATGCTTAATTTTACGCGTAAATAAGGGGATTTAAATGAACAAGACCCAGTTCATTGCTTCGTTGGCTCCACATTTCAACGGAAGCAAGAAAGAGGCGGCACATGCTGTCGAAATCGTTTTCGACTCCATCGTGCGCAATATTCAGCGGGGCGAAGATGTAACAATCAACGACTTTGGCAAATTTAAGAAAGTAGACCGTAAGGCTCGTAAAGGTCGCAATCCATTTACTGGTGAGTCGATCATGATTAAGGCGAGCAAGAAGGTCCGCTTCCTTCCAGCTAAGGCTCTCAAGGAAGTAATTTCTGGAGACCGCAAGCTTGGACCAGCTCCAAAGCCAGCTCCAGTTGTAAAGCCTGTTAAGGCAGCTAAGAAAGCAGCGAAGAAGGTTGCTAAGAAAGCTGGCAAGAAAGCAGGAAAGGCTAAGAAAGCTAAAAAAGGCAAGCGTAAGTAAATAAAGCTCTAATAAAGGCCATGCATATTCGCATGGCCTTTATTTATTCCCTTTAGGCTTCAACTATGGACTTAATGCCGGTTTATGCGCCACCAAAAGGGAACCCACTCGGCACAAACATTGCATTTCGTCTTGGCGCTGCAGTAATGCGGCCAATTCTTAATCTCATCGTAAAGCGTGATTGGCGCGGTGGAGAAAAGTTACCAAAGAGCGGACCTGCAATTGTTGTCTGCAATCATATTTCTTATCTTGATCCACTTACTTTTTCTCATTTTCTATACAACAACGGAAGAGCCCCGAGATATTTAGGAAAAGAATCGGTATTTAAAATTCCGGTAATTGGTTTCATAATCAAAGCTGCCGGACAAATTCCAGTAAAGCGTGAATCGAAAGATGCCGTTCTTGGATACGAACATGCAATTGCAGTTTTGAAAGCTGGACACTTACTCGGGGTGTACCCAGAAGGAACCTTGTCGCGCGATCCAAATCTTTGGCCAATGAAAGCTAAAACAGGAGTAGCAAGACTGGCGCTACAAACAGATGTTCCGGTTTACCCATGCGCTTCATGGGGCCCACAAGAGGTAATTCCGCCATATGGAAAAAGAATCAAATTATTTCCTCGGACTAAAGTGAGTGTAGTTATGGGAGATCCAGTTGATCTGAGTAAATGGAAGGGAAAGTCAACTGATCTAGTCGCAGTCGAGGAAGCTACAGAGGCAATTATGGATGAAATAACTAGATTGCTAGTTGAGATTAGAGGAGAACCGGCTCCGACTGTTAGATTCGATCCCAAGAAATCTAATCTACCTAGAACTGGGAACTTCAAAAAGAAAAAATGAAAATTTCTATTTTAGGAACAGGGCAATGGGGAACTTCACTTGCTCAGGTGCTAACCGACGCCGGCAATGAAGTCTTAATGTGGGGTAGAAACTCAGATGTTGTTCATCAAATCAACAAAGAACATAAAAATGAAAAATCTCTACCCGGAATAGAACTTGCACAATCTATAACCGCAACATTGAATATAAAGGAAGCATTTTCCGAAACTGGTGCAATTTTGCTTGCGCTACCAGCCCAGTCGCTACGTGTGAACTTAACATCTTGGAGTGAAGATTTTCCAAAGTATCTTCCAGTTATTTCCTCGTTAAAAGGCGTTGAACTCGGAACTCAATTACGCATGACTGAAGTTATTCAAGAAATCTTAAAGATTCCAGCAGATCAAATTTCAATCATCACTGGTCCAAATTTGGCCAGAGAAGTAATTCTTCGACAACCCGTCGGCGCAGTTGCCGCTTCAGAGTCCCAAGAACTAGCGGATTTAACTGCTCAAATATTTAGCGCGCCATATTTCCGCGTTTACACATCAACAGATGTTATTGGTTGTGAATTAGCTGGGGCAGCAAAGAATGTAATTGCTTTGGCAGTAGGTATGGCTATAGGTCTTGGGTTTGGCGAAAATACGCAGGCGCTTGTTATTACTCGTGGATTAAGTGAATTAACTCGTCTGGGAATGGCGCGAGGTGCGAATCCTTTAACTTTTGTTGGCTTAGCCGGAGTTGGGGATTTATTGGCGACATGTGGATCGGCTCTATCGCGAAATCGCACATTTGGTGAAGCTCTTGGAAAGAGCGGTTCGATGGATAATGCACTTACCAGCGTTTCCTCTACAGTTGAAGGAGTTGCGACCGCGAGTTCTATCGTTGAATTAGCACACTCCGTTGGAATCGGAGTCCCAATAATGGAAGCTGTTGCAGAAGTTGTGACTAATAAAATAACTCCCACAGAGGCCATGATTCAACTAATGAACGAAGCAACTGGAGCGGAGATCGAAGAGCAATGAGCGCGAAGCGACGTAACGTTGCCATAATTTGTGGCGGTAGAAGTAGCGAGCATGAGATTTCTTGTATCTCTGCAAAAGGAGTTATTTCTGCAATTGATTTACAGCTCTTCAATCCAATTTTGATTGGAATATCAAAGTCCGGTCAATGGCGATTACTTAAGGAAGTTTCAGAATTCGTAGTTGGAGATGATGGTTTACCTTGTATTCCAGATCTTCCCGGAAACGTAAGAATTGATCGAGAGGGCATCTGGGAAGTTAATGGTGAAAACCTTAAGATTGATATCGCTTTTCCCTTATTGCATGGAGCATATGGTGAAGACGGAACCATTCAAGGTCTATTTGAAATGGCGGGAATTGCATATGTTGGCTCCGGCGTACTTGCTTCGGCTGTTGCTATGGATAAGACTTTTGCAAAACCAATTTACGCAGATTTTGGATTAAAGGTTGCTGATGGAATTACCGTCCACGAACGAGACTGGCTCTCCAATCAAGGGATGGAGATGGCGAAAATTACTGCACTAGGATTGCCAATCTTTATTAAACCGGCAAGAAGTGGTTCTAGTCGTGGCACAACAAAAGTAAAACGTGTTGAAGATATAGCTAGTGCGCTAGCACAGGCGCATAAACACGACCCAAGGGCCTTGGTCGAAGTCGCTATTTCTGGAAGAGAAGTTGAATGTGCAGTTCTAGAAATCGAGGGAAAACCTCACGCTTCAGTAGTTGGCGAAATTCGCGTTCACGAACCGCATGAATTCTATGATTTTGAAGCTAAGTATTTGGATGGCTCAACGAGTTTTGACGTGCCCGCGAATTTAAGTGAAGAAACAAGTAATGCAATTAGGGAAGCGGCCACAACAGCTTTTCTCGCATTGGGTTGCGAAGGTTTGGCTCGCGTAGATTTCTTTTTAACGCCAGATAATCAATTAATCATCAATGAGCTAAACACCATGCCGGGCTTTACGCCAAGATCAGTATTTCCCTTGCTTTGGGAAGCAACTGGTAAGTCGTATCAGGATCTAATTACTCAGCTCTGTCAGAACGCGCAGGGTCGTTCACAGAGCGTTGTCCGTTAGTCATGCTGGAATCGGATTTAATAAGAGAATTTCAAGCAATATTTCAAAGAGATATAGATAGCAATCTCATTGTTCCGAACGGCGACGATGGCGCTGTATTTGTTAGCGATAAAGAAATAGTTGTAAGCGCCGATGTCTGCGTTTCAGGTATTCATTTTGATGAAAAATGGAGTACACCATTTGAAATAGGTAGGAAGGTTACCTCTGCCAACCTTGCTGATATTTGTGCAATGGGTGGATGGCCAAAGTACCTCATTGCCACTGTGGTCTTACCAAGCCAGACCGGGGCACTTGAGTTAGCTCGGGGGATAGCTGCTGAAGCAGATAAAGTCGGTGCAAAAGTAATTGGTGGTGATCTATCTGCTGGTCACGAACTGACGATTTCGATAACTGCAATCGGCGAGACTCTGCGACCAATAAGGCGGTCTGGGGCAAATATTGGTGATCGCGTATATGTATCAACTTTGCCCGGCAGTTCGGCTGCTGGTTTACATATTCTCAAGTCAAATTTAAATCAAGACTCTGATTTAAAAAAACTTCTAGTTAGTGAACATAAAGCTCCAACTATTGATTATCCGAAGTATAAAAAAGCATTCTCATTAGCAAGCGCAGCTACAGATATAAGCGATGGGCTCTTGCTAGACGCAGGCCACATTGCAAAATCAAGTAACGTTAAAATCAATCTCGATAAAAGCGTTTTGGCAAAGAGTCCGTTATGTGATTTAGATCCGGAACGATATTTAGATTGGGTTTTGCGCGGCGGAGAAGATCATGTACTTCTCTGTACCAGCCCGAGCGCCATTCCAGGATTTATTGATATTGGCGTTGTTGAAGGTGGAAATGGAATCGAATTAGATGGTGTGGAAATTGAAATTGGTGGCTACAGCCACCAATGGCCTAGCGATTAACTTTTCCGGCTTTAAGGCAGGAAGTACAGACGTTTTTGCGCTTGGTGTAGCCATTTACGAGTGTACGAATATTCTGAATGTTTGGATTCCAGCGACGGCGAGTACGACGCTTTGAGTGAGAAACATTGTTTCCAAAGCTTGGGCCTTTGCCACAGATATCGCAGACAGATGCCACGTTCAAACTCCCTATCGTTCTTGATGAGGGCGCAAGATTAGCCGGGCACCGGGTAAAAACGCCAATTAGAGCCCACCGTAATGGAGAATGAAGCATGGTCAGGTTAGATTCCAAGTTGAGTTTGGTCGTTGGTGACCGGACGGCGAAGGTACTTAGCGAAGAACTGGGAATCAATCTGCTCTCTGATCTATTGCGCCACTATCCCAGAAGGTATGTAGTTAGAGGGGAATTAAGTGATTTTGAATCAATCAAAGATGGCGAAGAAGTAACAATACTTGCTCGTATAAAGAGTACTAAAGTGAAAAGAATTCCCGGGCGCAAAGGTGGAATTCTCGAAGTTGAAGTTTCAGACGGTAAATCATCGCTGCTACTGACGTTCTTTAATCAAGCGTGGCGGGCTAAAGATTTAGTCGAAGGCCGCGAAGGTTTATTCGCAGGGAAGATTGGTCGATATAAAAATAAAAGACAATTAGCCCATCCAGATTATTTACTAATCCCAGAGGGAAACGATGTTCAGTCTGCGATCAGTGAGTTTGCAGGTAAATATCTTCCTGTCTATAGCGCGACTCGGAAATTACCTTCATGGAAGATTTCGCAATGTGTCAGTTTGGCACTTGCAAATGTCGAGAAATTAGCCGAACCAATTCCAAAAGGAATATTGAATAGATTTGGATTCCCTGAATTAGATCAAGCCATTAGGGATGTGCACCAACCGGAGAATCTGGAAGCGGCCGAGAAGGCAAAAGCGAGATTAACCTTTGATGAGGCGCTAATAATGCAACTATTTCTTCTGCTCAGGAAGTCCGAGCTGCAATCTATAAAAGGCAAGGCTCGTCTAAATTCAGGAGGTGAGTTACTCAAAAAGTTTGATCAGAATCTTCCATTTGAATTGACCTCTGGACAGAAAGCAGTCTGGGAAGAAATCAGAAAAGATTTAGGTAGATCTAATCCGATGTATCGATTACTTCAAGGAGATGTCGGTTCTGGAAAAACAATTGTTGCCCTGCGCGCAATGTTGGCGATTGCCGATTCAGGGGGGCAAGCTGCTCTATTGGCTCCCACAGAAGTTTTGGCCCAGCAGCATTACAAGAATTTCTCTGCGATTCTCGGCTCATTATCGGGCAAGGGTTTACTTACTGATTCTGCAGAGCAAAGTACGGTTCAAATTGAGTTATTAACCGGATCAACCAGTTCTGCAGAGCGTAAGTTAATTCTTGAAGAATTGAGAACTGGCGAAGTTGATATTTTGATAGGAACTCATTCTCTTTTAAATGAGGAAGTTAAATTTAATGATTTAGCACTTGTAGTTATAGATGAGCAACATAGATTTGGCGTAGAGCAAAGAGATGTCTTGCGAAACAAATCTGAATATCCACCACATGTTTTAGTTATGACAGCTACACCAATTCCAAGAACTGTTGCCATGACAGTTTTCGGAGATTTAGATATTTCAACACTCAAAGAACTACCTTTAGGTAGAACCCCGATTGAGAGTCATGTCGTGAATAGCAACGCGCAACCAAAATTTCTGGAACGAGCCTGGCAACGAGTTCGAGAAGAAGTTGCAGCTGGTCATCAGGTTTATGTGGTGGCGCCAAAGATTTCGCCGAGTGATGATTCAGACTTTTCTACATTCGGATTGACTGCTGATGAGATGGCTAGAGCTAGAAAATTAATTGGTGAAGATAATGAGGAAGTATCAACTTCAAAGGGAATCACTTATTCAGTGGAAGAGCTATTTCCCAAATTGCGCGATGAGATTTTAAAGGGAATACGAGTTGGAATGCTCCACGGCCGAATGTCACCTGTCGAAAAAGAAGATGTAATGAACGCATTTCAGAGACACGAAATAGATGTATTAGTTTCTACAACAGTTATTGAAGTTGGTGTAGATGTTCCAAATGCTTCGATGATTATGATTCTAAGTTCGGAGCGATTTGGCGTCTCGCAGCTTCATCAATTGCGAGGACGTGTCGGCCGAGGACAAATCCCAGGTCTATGTTTATTTGTGACCTCACTTCCAAGCGAAGACGCAGCGCTAACTCGACTTAATGCGGTAGCTGGTACTACTAATGGTTTTGAATTGAGCCGGCTTGATTTAGAACAGCGGCGAGAGGGCGATGTCTTAGGTAGCGCACAATCTGGAGCTACATCACATTTACGATTATTACGCGTTATTCGTGATGAAGAAATAATAGTTGAGGCTCGCATGGTGGCTGAAGAAATTCTTAAACTTGACCCTATGCTAAGTAGCAACGCAGTCTTGCTCGCTGAAGTTGATAAATTGCGACAAGAGGAACGCGCAAGTTACTTGGAGAAAAAATAATGAGAATTATTGCGGGAATGGCGAAGGGCAGAAATCTCAAATCTCCGGAGGCCGGAGTTCGCCCGACATCAGATCGTGCACGTGAAGCTCTTTTCTCAACTTTAGAATCTGAATTTGGTTCTATCTCCGATTTGAGTTTTCTAGATCTATTTGCTGGTTCTGGAGCGGTAAGCGCTGAAGCTTTATCAAGAGGCGCGGCATACGTTGAAGCGGTGGATAAAGATGAAAAAGCTACAACGATAGCTCGAAGTAATCATGAATTACTCAGCAAGATTTCCGGAATAGGCAAGAGCAATATTGTGACTATGTCAATCAAGAAATATTTACAACAGAAAGCAAATAAGCAATTCGATATTGTTTTCTTTGATCCACCTTATGAAACTTCGGCTAGTGAAATTATTGAAGCTTGTAATCTTCTGATTGAGAATGGATATCTTAAGAAAGGTTCAGTGCTTGCAATCGAACGAGATTCAAAGAGTAAGCCAATCGCATGGCCAAAAGAATTGATTCCCCTTAAAGAGCGTAAATATGGCGCTGCCACTATCTACTACGCTGAGTCGTGTTAGCGTGACCCTGTGAGAAAAGCGGTCTGCCCCGGATCTTTTGACCCAATTACAAATGGTCATATAGATGTAATTGAGAGAGCTAGCGGATTATTTGATGAGGTAGTTATTGCAGTACTCTCAAATTCATCAAAGACCGGGCTCTTTTCAATTGATGAGCGAATCGAAATGGCTAAATCAGCTGTTTCGCATATTTCAAATGTGCGAGTGGATACTTGGAGTGGTTTGCTCGTTGACTATTGCAAGGCAAATTCAATTGGTGCGATTGTAAAAGGATTGAGAGCTGTTAGTGACTTTGATTACGAGTTGCAGATGGCGCAGATGAATTTACAGCTAAAAGGCGTAGACACATTACTAATGGCCACCAAGCCTGCTTATTCGTTTCTCTCTTCATCTTTGGTTCGCGAAATCGCCCGTTATGGCGGGGATGTATCCTCTCTTGTTCCTGCCGGAGTTCTAAAGGAATTGAAATCTCGAGCAGCAAATGGAGGTAATAGCTAAGTATGGATGCCTTAGAAAAGTTGGAAGCGGCGATAACTATGGTTAAAGAATCGCGCGCTGTGCCGCTATCGGCATCTTGCGTTGTCCATAGAGGAGAACTCCTAGGTCTACTTGATGAAGTTACTGGCGCGCTACCCGGAGATTTCGCAAGTGCTAAAAAACTTTTAGCTCATCGCGAAGATATTATTGAAGAAGGAAGGCAAAGCGCAGAGAAATTGATTGCTCATGCACGAGAAGAAGTTGCTCGGATGGTGGAACAAACCGCGATAGTTGCTGCAGCAAGGGAAGAAGCGGCTCGTCTAGTAGATGAAGCCCATAATAAAGTTGAGAAGGAAAGAGAAGAAGTCGATGCATATATAGATTCACGACTTGCTACTCTGGAAGTTATCTTGAATAAGACTTTGGAGGCGGTAAATCGCGGCCGAGAGCGTTTAGCGGGCGCGAGCGATAAGGACGTGCTTTCGCAACTTGCCGATGACTAATGGAAAGTCCATTTAGAGTAAATTTACATGAACTCCCGCGTCGTGCAGGAGAACATAGAAGTTATAACTTGAATTTCCCAGCGCCGGAAGCAATTGGTAATCCGCTACTTGAAATTCCTGCAGGAGAAATGCTGAATATTAGTTTTGAAGCTGAATCTGTCGCCGATGGAGTGTTGATTTCTGGTTCCGTCAGAAGCCATGCCAAAGGCGAATGTGGACGCTGTCTTGAGAAAATTTCAGAAGATATAGAGCAGAAATTTCAAGAATTATTCTTCTATGAGAGTCGCGTTGAAGAGAGCGATGATGATCTATTTGTTATGGATGGAGATTTTGCAGATATCGAAACTCCAATCAGGGATGCTGTAGTTCTTGCTATGCCAATCAATCCGCTATGTAAAGTTGATTGCAAAGGTCTTTGTAGCGAGTGTGGCGAAAAATTGGAACTTCTAGAACCCGGTCACGCACACGAAAAAATCGATCCTCGCTGGTCGGGATTGAGTGGCTGGCAGCCCAAATAGGCTCCGATTTGGCAACTGGTCAGATGCTGGTAGATACTTACGCCTCTGAAACTAGGAAATAAGTAACTCATAGAAGGAGACGGCAGTGCCATTACCTAAACGAAAAATGTCACGTTCACGCACTCGCCATCGCCGAAGTTCTTGGAAGGCAACACCTGCAGCTACTGCAAATTGCAGCCAGTGCCAACAACCAAAATTGCAACACACTGCATGCCCTACATGTGGCACGTATAAGAATCGCCAAGTTCTAGAGGTTTAGTCCTGTCCCGGGAGCTGAATGAAAAGCTCGGGGTCCAATTAAGTCCAGAGCTTCTTAAGCTTGCGCTTACCCATCGATCATTTGCTTACGAATCTGGCGGATTGCCAACTAATGAAAGATTGGAATTTCTAGGCGATAGCGTGCTTGGACTCGTAATTACTGAAGCACTTTATGAAAGATTTCCTGACTTAGATGAATCTCGACTCTCACCTCTACGTTCCGGAGTAGTAAATATGCGAGCGCTTGCAACAATCGCTAGATCTTTAGATTTAGGCGCCGCACTTCACATTGGTAAAGGTGAAGAAGTAACTGGCGGGCGCGACAAAAATTCAATTCTTGCTGACGCTTTCGAAGCGCTAGTTGGAGCGATCTACCTAGAACTTGGTTTTGAAAAATCTAAGGCGATAATTTTGAAGTTGATGTCTAACGTAATTGAAGAGGCCATTACTCGCGGTTCTGGTCTGGACGGTAAGACGGCGCTACAAGAGATAGTCGCAGCTAAAGGTTGGTTACCTCCGGAATATCGCGTAACAGAATCTGGCCCAGATCATGATAAAAGTTTTGAGGCAATCGCTATTGTTGCTGGGAAAGAGTATCCAGCGGGGCGCGGCAAAAGTAAACGTGAAGCAGAACAAGATGCCGCCCGAATGGCATTTGAAGCAATCAGCAATTTGAATTAGCTATGCCAGAACTTCCTGAAGTTGAAACGGTACGACGCGGATTAGCTCCAATACTTTCCGGAAAACGAATCAAATCTATAACTTCTCTACATTCAAGATTAGAGCGACGAAGTGAGAAACTCTCGCTAGCTTCAGCAAAAGGCGCACGTATCTTGAGCGTTGAACGTAGGGGAAAATATCTCTGGTTTCAACTGGATCGGGAACAGGCGATTGTTGGTCATTTAGGCATGAGCGGTCAGATGTTGATTGTTCCTAAAACCTCTCCACTTGAGAAACATGCGCGAGCTGTAATCGACTTTGGCGATAAAAGGAATGAACTTCGTTTTGTAGATCAACGCACTTTTGGCTGGCTTAGCGTTGCAGAGCTAGTTGAGAGTGAATCTGGGCCAATTCCACAAATCTGTAGCCACATTTCATTAGATCCATTTGATCCACAGTTTGATATCAAAGCGGCCGCCAAAGCAATTGGTAGCCGGAAATCAGAGATCAAGAAGGTCTTATTGAATCAAGAGGTCGTAAGTGGAATTGGCAATATTTATGCTGATGAAGCTTTATGGCTTGCGAAAATCCACCCAGAGACTCGGATAGAAAAGTTAAGAGAATTAGAAATTATTAAGATTCTAAATTCCGCAAAGAAAGTTATGACTAGTGCGCTAGCGCAGGGCGGCACCAGTTTTGACGATTTGTATATAAACGTTAACGGCGAGAGTGGATACTTTGAAGTTTCGCTAAGAGTTTATGGGCGAGAGGGCGAACCTTGTACCCGTTGTCGAACCCCAATCCGAAGGATTATTTTTGCTAATCGCTCTTCACATTTCTGTCCGCACTGCCAAAAGCGGGGAAAATCAACTGGAAACCGGGGGCTTAAATCAGGGAAGGCGCGGGGCTAGCCACTAAGTTCTACCTGTGTATTTAAAGAGCATGACCCTTAAGGGCTTTAAGTCCTTTGCGGCTCCCACGACTCTGCGCTTTGAACCTGGAATCACCTGCATTGTTGGTCCAAATGGATCTGGAAAGAGCAATGTTGTAGATGCTCTCTCTTGGGTAATGGGTGAACAGGGTGCCAAGAGTTTGCGTGGCGGAAAGATGGAAGATGTCATCTTCGCTGGAACTTCCGGGCGAGCACCATTGGGTCGCGCTGAAGTCGCGGTGACAATCGACAACACTGACGGCGCTCTTCCTATCGATTACACCGAAGTGACAATTTCTCGTACTTTATTTAGGAACGGACAGAGCGATTACCAGATTAATGGCGAAAGTGTGCGCCTCCTAGATATTCAAGAGTTGTTGAGCGATAGCGGCATTGGGCGCGAGATGCATGTAATTGTCGGACAAGGACAACTGGATGCAATTTTATCTGCCAATCCAGAGGAACGTAGAGGTTTTATCGAAGAAGCAGCAGGAATCCTTAAACATCGTAAGCGTAAAGAGAAGGCGCTTAGAAAACTCGAGTCAATGCAGGCAAATATGTCTCGAGTTCAAGATTTAACAAATGAGTTGCGTAGACAATTAAGACCTTTAGGTAAGCAAGCAGAGGTCGCAAAGAAAGCGGCAGTTATTCAAGCTGAAGTCCGCGATGCCAGATTACGTTTATTAGCTGATGATGTTGTTAACTTTAGAGCAACATTAAGTTCAGAAGTTGCAGATGAGACCGCATTGCGAGCCAGACGTACTGAAGTTGAAATGGATCTAGAGCGTTTGCGAGGGCGTGAAGTAGAGCTCGGTAATGTTGCGATAGTTGAAGGACCTTTATTGGCTGCCGCTCAAGACAATTACTACAACCTAACTTCGCAAAGAGAGAAACTTCGCGGTACTCAAAATCTTGCCTCAGAGCGCGCCCGGTTTCTCGCTGAGGAAGTTGAAGAGGCTCGTTCAAGTGGCCGTGACCCAGAGACGATGGAAGCCGAAGCGCTCGGATTACGTCAAGAGGAATCAGTTCTGAGAAACGAAATTTCAAAGGCAAATTCTGAATTAGAAACAGCAGCCAAAAATGTAAATCAATTAGAAGAAAATCTTAAACAAGAAGAGAATTTGGTAGCAGCCGCCCTTCGAGCAATTGCAGATCATCGCGAAGGAACAGCAAGACAAGAAGGTCACATAAAGAGTCTTCAATCAGCGATCGCAAGTTCAACTTCAGAAATATCGCGGTTGGAAACTGCACTTGCTGATGCCACAAAAAGAGTTGAAATTGCACGTGGTGAATTTGCAGGATTAGAAAATGAAATTGCAGGATTAGGCGCAAGCGAACTTGGCCTAGATGCGGAGTTCGAAAAATCTAAAAATGGGCTTTCAGATGTAAAGACTAAACTTGAAAAGTTACAAAACGAACTTAATCAAGCGGAAAAAACCAAGGCATCGCTTAGTGCAAAAGTAGATGCGCTAAGACAAGCGACTCTTCATAAAGATGGAAGTGGCGCTCTTCTTAATAACGGTCGAGGTATTCAAGTTCGGGGCAGCGTCGCATCTTTGATTAAAGTAGAAGCCGGATGGGAAAATGCAGTTTCGGCTGCCTTAGGTTCATTGGCAAATGCCATAGTTGTAAATGATCCAGCTAGCGCAATCACAGCTCTCTCATTCCTGAAATCTGAGAGCGCAGGAAATGCAGAACTCTTAATTATCGAGGGCGCTAATCAAAGCGACTTTCAATACCCAAGCGGAGTAACACCGCTTTCAGCAAAAGTCACCTCTGCAACTTTAGGTAATGTAATTCCCAACTTGCTCGCTGGATATATTGCAGTCGAATCTCTGGGAGCTGTAAATGAAAATTCCAATTTAATAGCTGTAACTCGCGATGGTGATCTAATCGGCAGAGGCAGGGCAAGAGGTGGTTCGAGTGTTACAACATCACTGATTGAAATAAATGCGCTAATTGAACAGAGCGAGGTTGAATTAGTTCGAATTACTCATGAGTGCGACCGTTTAGTTTTTGAAATTTCTACGCAAGAAAACGAAGTTAGAGAGAAACAGAGTAAATACGATGAAGCTTTAGCTCGGCTAAATGAATCTGATGCTCGAATGGCCGGACTTGCCGAACAAATCGCTGCGGCAAGTCAAAATGTTAAGAGTGGAAGTGCTGAGATTGAAAGAATTGAGAAATCAATCGCTGAAGTAAAGCACGGGGTAGAACTCGATCAGGCAGAACTTGAAATAGCAGAGCGAGAATTCAGTTCAGGTCATGAACCATCCGAGCCTGACACCACTCAGTTAGAAAATCTTCGCGCCTCAGTGGCAACTGGACGTGCGTTAGAAGTAGAAGCGCGATTGAGTCTTCGAACTATTGAAGAACGAGCAACTGCGGTAGCAGAACGTGCCGCAGCATTAGAGCAAGCTGCGATAACTGAACGAGAGTCAACTGTTAGACAGATTGCAAGAAGAGAAGCGCGCGCACGTGGCGCGGTTTTTGCACAGGCTATTGCAGATGCTGCCTACGAGGCTTTAATACAAATTGAAAATTCTATTTCTCGTGCTAATCACGAGCGGGCGCGATTAGAAGATTCTCGAACTTCGCGTGATGGGGAGATTTTGACTATCAGAGCGCAAATAAGAGATCTTGCGTTAGAAATGGAGCAACTAACTTCAAGCGTTCATCGGGATGAGATTGCCAGAGCTGAACAGCGTCTAAGAATTGAGCAATTGGAAGTTCGCGCGATGGAGGAATTCGGAGTTGACTCTGAAACTTTGATTGCTGAGTTTGGACCCGATAAAGACGTGCCGACATTTATTGAAAATGAAGCTGGCGAACTCTTGCATGGAGACCTGATTCCTTTTGTACGTGAACAGCAAGAGAAGCGATTAGCAGCGGCAGAACGTTCGCTTGCACTTCTTGGAAAAATCAATCCACTTGCGCTCGAAGAATTCTCTTCGCTTGAGGAACGCCTGAAATACCTTGCTGAACAGTTAGAAGATTTAAAGAAATCCAAGAAGGACCTGATGGATATCATCAAAGAAGTTGATGAGAAGGTGCAGCAGATTTTTGAAGAGGCTTACCGTGATACCGCAGTCGAGTTCGAAAAGATATTTGCCAGATTATTCCCTGGCGGTGAAGGACGTCTAATACTCACCGATCCAAGTGATTTATTAAATTCTGGAGTAGATGTTGAGGCGCGCCCGCCAGGTAAGCGCATTAAAAGACTCTCCTTGCTCTCAGGCGGTGAAAGATCTCTTACGGCGGTTGCTTTACTCGTTGCAATATTTAAAGCACGTCCAAGTCCATTCTACGTAATGGATGAGGTTGAGGCTGCACTCGATGATGCAAACCTAGGTAGATTGCTTGGAGTACTTGAAGAATTACGTGCCGCTTCGCAGCTAATCATCATTACGCACCAGAAACGAACCATGGAGATTGCAGATGCCCTTTATGGAGTAACAATGCGCGGTGATGGTGTTTCAGAAGTTATTTCACAACGCTTACGCGAAGTAGAGTCCGAAACGGTATAGCGATGGGTCTTTTCGGATCCTTCATTTCAAAATTTTCTCGAAGCCGTGCTTCCCTTGATGATTTAAACTCATTTAAGAATCTTTTAATTGAATCAGATATTGGTGCGCCTTTTGCTGAAGAGTTAATTAGCCTGGTCAAGAAGGCCGAACTCTCTGAGCTTTCTGATCTGCTTGCCCGTGAGATTAAAGGAAAACTTTCCGCAAAATCGCGAAAATTAAATATAGTTAGTGGTCGATTAACAACAATCCTAGTTGTAGGTGTTAACGGAACTGGCAAAACGACTACCGCAGCGAAATTAGCTCAAAAGCTAAATTCAGAGGGCCACAAAGTTATGATGGCTGCAGCGGACACCTTTAGAGCGGCGGCAGTTGACCAACTTGTAACTTGGGCTAATCGCATTAATGTCCCAGTAGTCGTAGGAAAAATTAATGCTGATCCAGCGGCTGTTTCCTTTGAGGCGGCAAAGCGAGCTCTCCAAGAATCTTGTGATGTTCTAATCATTGACACTGCAGGTCGACTTCATACCAAGTCCGATTTGATGGATGAATTAACAAAAGTTAGAAGAGTTATTGAGAAATTAACTCCAGTAGATGAAGTCTTATTTGTTTTGGATGGAACTATGGGACAAAATGGAATTATTCAGGCGCAAACTTTTGCTAAAGCAATTGAATTAACTGGAATTGTAGTAACAAAATTAGATGGTTCTACTAAAGGTGGCATAGCAGTTTCAGTAGAACATGCTCTAGATATCCCAATAAAATTCATTGGCACTGGTGAGTCAGTATCAGATTTCCAAGCTTTTGATAGCGACAGATTCATTTCTGAACTCTTAGCCTAAACCAGTATTGTTGCGCCATGTTCGAAGCGCTCTCTGAGAGATTCACTAACGCACTGACGTCGTTACGGCGTAAGGGTCGGATATCCGAATCTGATATCGAAGAGATTACTTTGGAAATTCAAGGGGCATTGCTTGAAGCTGATGTCTCCCTAAGAGTTGCAACTGATTTTGCTCAACGTGTAAGTGAGATTGCTAAGAGCGAGCTAACTGAAATACAACGTAAAACTAATCAAGCTGATGAAGTTTATAGAATCATCAACAATCAATTGATTGAAATCCTTGGCGGGCAAGCGCGGCGAATCAGATTTGCTAAGAATCCACCCACTGTAATTATGCTGGCAGGACTGCAAGGTTCAGGTAAGACAACATTTGCAGGAAAATTGGCGAAGTATTTAAAGGAGCAGGGAAATACACCAATCTTGGTCGCTGCAGATTTGCAACGTCCGAATGCGGTAACTCAACTTTCTACATTGGCCAACAGTGTGAATGTTCCGGTATTTGCTCCTGAGCCAGGTAATGGACAAGGCGATCCGGTTTCAGTTGCCAAATTAGCTATCGAGCATGCCAAGAAAAAATTATTTAATTTAGTAATTATCGATACTGCGGGTCGACTCGGTGTCGATTCGGAACTGATGGATGAAGCAAAGAGAATTAAGGAAGTTGCAGAACCTGATGAGGTTTTATTTGTCGTAGATTCAATGATTGGTCAAGATGCCGTCAATACCGCAAAGGCATTTGAAGAAGGTGTCGGAATCGACGGAGTAGTTCTTACCAAGTTAGATGGCGACGCAAAAGGCGGTGCTGCGCTTTCAATTGTAGAAACGATAAAGAAACCAATCATCTTTACATCTACTGGCGAGAAGTTGACTGATATTGATTATTTTTATCCAGATCGAATGGCCTCTCGAATCCTTGGCCTTGGCGACATCGCAACCCTGGCAGAACAAGCAAAACAATCGATCGACGAAAATACTGCCAAAAGGCTTGAAGAAAAATTTGTCTCAGGAGAATCTTTTACCTTAGAAGATTTCTTGGAACAGATTCAAGCAATGCAGAAAATGGGATCCATGACAAAGATTTTAGGTATGTTACCTGGCGCCAACAGTGCAGCTATGAAAAAGCAAATGGCGGCTCTGGATGATAATGAACTTATAAAGACACGGGCAATCGTCCAATCGATGACGCCGGCGGAACGTATCGAGCCAAAGATTCTTAATGGTTCTCGCAGATTACGAATAGCCAATGGCAGCGGACGAACGGTCTCTGAAGTAAATAATCTTGTAGAAAGATTCTCCGCTGCACAGAAAATGATGAAACAGATGCGATCTGGAAATCCAATACCGAATCCAGGACTTGGTTTGCCGGCAAAATTTCCGCCGATGGGATTGGGTCCAAAGCCATCTGCAAATAAGCCGGTGAAGAAATCGAAATCAGGAAATCCTGCAAAACGTGCGCTTGAAGAGGGGCGCTAGGCCCAAATTGGGCGAATAGGCAGGCTCATGGCAGGATAAGCACCCTGTTCAAGAGCCCTCTACCTCTTGACCGGCACCCGTAAAAAAAGTTCACTCGCAACTGCCATGGCATCCCACTCGTGGCCTTTCGAATGATCGACTAAATAAGGAGAAAGCCCAAAGTGGCCGTAAAGATTAGATTGGTACGTCTTGGAAAAATTCGTACTCCGCATTATCGAATTGTTGTAGCAGATTCTCGCAAGGCGAGAAATGGTTTGAAGATTGAAGAGATTGGCCGCTATTCACCGGCTTCAGATCCATCTCTTATCGAGGTTAATTCAGATCGCGCACAGCATTGGTTAAAGCAAGGCGCTCAGCCGACGGAAGCTGTGACAGCTCTTCTAAAAATTACCGGTGATTGGCAAAAGTTTAAAGGTGTATCAGGTGGCGAAGGAACTCTAAAGACTCTGCCAGTTCGCGCAGATAAGCGAGTTGCTTATGAAGCTGCAGTTAAAGCTGCAATGAATGAGCCAAAAGATGGTGCAACGACAATGAAGAAGCGAGCAGCTGAGAAACTTGCGGCGAAATCCGCTCCGGTCGAGTCACCAAGTTCAGAATCAGCACCGGTTGAATCAGCACCGGTTGAATCTGAGCCAATCATCGAGAGTGAAATTGCTGCGGAAGTTTCAACTGAAGCTGTCGCAGAAGCACCAACTGAAACTCCTGCGGAGTAAATATGATTGAAGAAGCTCTCGAACATTTAGTAAAGGGCATCGTCGATAACCCTGAAGAAGTGGTTATCACAGAGCGTGATGGTCGACGTGGCACAACTTTAGAAGTTCGTGTTCATCCAGATGACATCGGCAAAGTAATTGGCCGCAATGGAAGAACTGCGAAGGCGCTTCGTACCGTTGTTTCGGCGCTAGCTGGTCGAAGTGTGCGCGTAGATCTCATCGAGGCAGACGAAGCTCGCTAGTTGTTACTTGTTGTTGGTCGAATTGGTCGCGCACATGGATTGCGCGGCGAAGTCACGATTGAGGTAAGAACCGACAATCCGGAAGAAAGATTTGCCGTGGGCAACATTCTGGTTACTGATCCAAGCGAGCGAGGACCTTTAGAAATCGAATCGCTGCGCAATCACAATGGGACTTATCTTCTCTCATTTAAGGGGCGACAAGATCGCAATCAAGCAGAATCTTTACGAAATACAATCTTGCTCGGAGATATTGATATTGATCAGCGAAAATCTAGCGATGATTTTCATATTTCAGAAATTGTCGGTTTAACAGTAAAAAACGAAAGTGGATTGACTATAGGTTCGGTAACAAATGTCTTAGAGCTTCCTTCTCAAGATACATTGGTAATTAAAACCACACAGGGTCAAGAGTTTCTCTTGCCATTTGTAAGAAAGCATGTCCCGACTGTAGATCTTGAGAAAAAAGAAATTATTATTGATAATTATGAGGGCTTAATATGAAAATAACCGCAATCTCGATTTTCCCCGACTATTTCGCGCCACTTAAATTATCTTTAATTGGTAAAGCTATAGACAATAAACAATTGGAATTTTCCACTGTTGATCTCCGCGATTATGCAGAGGGGGCCCATCGAAGTGTTGACGATACGCCCTACGGCGGTGGAGCTGGGATGGTTATGTCTCCAGAGCCATGGGGTAAAGCAATCGACGGTTTACTAGATAGCAGCGATACAACAATAGATCTAGTAATTTTGACTCCAAGTGGTAAGAAATTTAATCAGCCTCTTGCTCACGAGCTTGCAAATTCAGAGCATATAGTTTTTGCCTGTGGTCGATATGAAGGAATAGATTCACGAGTTTCCGATTTTTATCGTGATATTCCAAATGTGCGAGTTCGGGAAATCTCTATAGGTGATTATGTTTTAAATGGGGGAGAAGTAGCAGCGCTAGTAATTATCGAAGCTGTTACACGTTTAATTCCGGGAGTAATTGGAAATCCAGATTCTTTATTGGAAGAGTCCCATAATCAGATTGGTCAGTTGGAATATCCGGTTTACACCAAGCCGGCAATTTGGCGTGATCTTGCTGTCCCTGAGGTATTGATTTCCGGAAATCACGGCGCTATCGCTAAATGGCGTCAAGAGGAATCGAAAAAACGCTCACATTCTCAGAATTCGCAAGATAATCCGGAATAAATCCGACACGCCGACGGTTGGGCAGGACATAAGTAGAGGACTTGGGCATTATCCGCCCGAGAACTTGAGAGAGGTGGTGAGGTAATGGCAACGGATTACGATACGCCGCGAAAAACGGATGAAGAGCTCCATGAAGAGTCAATTGAAGAACTAAAAGCAAAGCGCGCAGAAGCGCAATCAGGGCAAATTGATGTTGATGAAGAAGATCCAGAGAACGTTGAATTACCTGGCGCAGATCTATCGGGTGAGGAGCTTGCCGTTCGAGTAGTTCCGCGTCAAGAAAATGAGTTCACTTGTTCACGTTGTTTCTTGGTACATCACCATACTCAGTTGGCCCGTGGCGAGGGCGCGAAAGCAGTTTGCAAGGATTGCGCTTAACTAGAAAGCTTTTCTTTAAGTTCTTTTGTTCTCCTCGTACTTATTACCCAGTTCAAATGAGGGTCTCTCTTATCATTAATTTCGATATTTATACCCGACTTAACCCAGAATCTAAACGCTAAAAAGTTGCTGCGCGTATTGCGCGCATTTTTTAGTTCAGATTCATTTAACTCTTTTATCTGCCCCATATATTCTTTTTCTAATCTCGCTCGGCCAACTCTCAATAAATTATCTTGGTAGGTAATTACTAATCTAGTTTTGAAAGCCAAAAGCAGAGTCGCAATCAGAAGAAGAACGGCAAAGAGAAGAAGCTGAATATCGGTTAGCGCAACTCCAACAGCGATAATTATTGAGAAGTTTAAGGCCAAAAAAAGTAGCCAGAGCCGAATCGGCCACCAGATAACTTCAGCGTAACTCACTTTGGACATAGCGGTCAGATTACTTCACTTTCAGGGTAATCTTTGCGACATGTCCCGTGGATTAAGTATTACGCCACCTCCAGGCGCATCTATTCCAGCGCGCCACCCAAAGGCACCAGCTCCCGGATCTTTATTAGGTTCTCATAATCAAGATTGTTTTGGCTGTGGTGCATCGCACCCTACTGGTCTGCATCTCACTGCCTATTCAGGCGAAGGAATGAAAATTACTGCAAAATTTGTAGTGACAGAACATCACCAAGGTGCACCGGGATTAGCGCATGGCGGATTACTCTCATGCGCATTTGATGAAGCACTTGGAAAATTGATGTGGTTAGTCAGAGAGCCTGCGGTTACTGGAAAGTTAGAAACTTCATTCTTGTTGCCGGTACAAGTCGGAAAAACTCTTTTTATTACAGCAGAAATCACGGGACAAGAAGGAAGAAAGATTTACTGTCGCGCAGAAGGAAGAATTGGTTCCGAAGATGGCCCGGTCGCTGTTGAAGCAGCTGCAATCTTTATTGTTGTTCCTCTTGAGCACTTTATTAACAATGCGCCAGAGGGATTTCGCGAAGCGCTTTTCGGGATGAATGGAAAATCTCCTGAGTTGGAAATTAATCCATGAAAGTCTTGATAACCCGCATTGATAAAGAATTACCGATTCCAAGTTACGCAAAACCAGGGGATGCCGGAGCTGATCTTTACTCTCGGATAGATACAGAGCTAAAGCCAGGAGAGCGCAAACTTGTTCCAACTGGAATCGCGATTGCGATACCGCCTGGCTATGCGGCCTTCGTTCATCCAAGATCAGGTCGAGCGATTAAAGAAGGCCTAAGCATGGTCAATGCTCCGGGTACCGTAGATGCTGCCTATCGCGGAGAATTACAAGTCATTCTAATAAATCATGATTCTTCTCAGACAATAAGAATCGAGCGCGGTGAACGCATCGCCCAACTTGTGATTCAGAGAGTCGAACATGGTGAATTTATTGAGGTGGATGAACTTCCGGGTAGTCCGCGTGGTGAATCTGGATTTGGATCGACAGGTAAAAAGTGAGCGAGAACCAAGATAAAGAGAAAATCCTCAATGCCCTTGGCGGCAAGAAAGGTTTAATTGATTCTGGCTTACCTGCCTTAATTTTCTTAGTTTCATTTAATTTCGGTCAAGACGTCAGAAATTCTGCTTATCTTGCTCTAATCTTTTCGCTGGTTGTAACTTTGATTAGATTGTTTAAGCGTGAAACTATTCAACATGCAGTTTCTGGCGTCATCGGAGTTGCTCTATGCGCTTGGCTAGCAAATAGAAGTGGCAAGGCAGAAGATTTTTATCTTCCTGGGCTATGGACAAATGTGATTTATGGAGTTGCATACACAATTTCAAATTTAATTCGCTGGCCCGTTGTTGGATTAGTTCTCGGACCAATTTTGGGTGAAAACTTTAAATGGCGCCAAGATGCGGCAAGACGTTCAGTCTATGTAAAGGCAACTTGGATTTGGGTTGCGTTATTTGCAATTAGATTAGTCGTGCAATTACCACTTTATCTATCGGGAAATGTAAATGCTTTAGGAACTGCTCGACTTGCTATGGGCTATCCGCTTTTCTTCTTGGCCGCATATTTAACATGGCAAATTGTGAAAAATGGTCCCAAAATGAGAGCTGATCTTTATCCAAAAGATTAATTTGAACTTACAAAACAACCTTTAATCAAGGGCTCAGCTTCGCTGGAAGCCACAAAAATTAACTCATCGCCGGCGGCAAAGACCTCGTGTGCGCTCGGCGGAATTACATGTCGATCTCTAATTAACGCAGCAAGGGAAACGTCCTTAGGAAGTGTTACTTCGGATACGGATTTACCAACGCATTTTGAATTGTCAGGAAGCGTTATTTCAACGAGATTTGCTTCTCCAGATTTTATTGAGAAGAGTCTGACCACATCACCTACGCTCACAGCTTCCTCAACTAATGCAGCAATTATTCGTGGTGTTGATACAGCAACATCAACTCCCCAAGAAGAATCAAATAGCCACTCATTCTTTGGATGATTAACTCTGGCGACAACTCGAGGAACTCCGTACTCAGTCTTGGCTAGCAGAGAGGCAACCAGATTAACTTTGTCATCACCAGTTGCCGCAACTAAAACTTGGCATTGGTCGAGTCCAGCTTTATCAAGAGTTGTAATCTCGCATGCGTCGGCCAGAAGCCACTCAGCATTTGGAACGCTCTCCATTTTTAGAGCCTTTGGGTTTTTATCTATTAGCAAGACTTGATGGCCATTTGATAACAATTCTCTGGCTATTGCTCTGCCTGCATTTCCAGCCCCTGCAATCGCTATCTTCACTGATCACTCCTTGGAGGATTTGATAAAGATTCAGTAATTTGCGTTAATTCAGTATCACTAGATAAAACGTAAAGAACATCTCCTTCTTGCAAAACCGTATGCTCATCTGGAATTAATCCCTCTCCAAGTCGCGTAATGAATGCAACCCGAGCCGCTGTCAATTCTTCAATTGAAAATACTGGATTTCCAAACCATTCGCTATGAACATGAACTTCTGAAAGTTGAACCTTTCCAGATGCATCCTGCCATTCAGATTTGGCGCCAGAAGGAAGGATCCTTCTCATGATTTGATCGGTAGTCCAAAGAACCGTTGCTACCGTAGGAATTCCTAGACGTTGATAAATCTCTGCTCGACCAGGATCGTAAATTCTTGCAACAACATTCTTTACGCCGTATGTTTCTCGGGCAACACGCGCAGCAAGAATGTTTGAGTTATCTCCATCCGAAACCGCTGCAAATGCATCCGCTCTCTCAATTCCAGCCTCTAGCAATGTATCTCTATCAAATCCAATACCCGCGACTGTTAAACCATTGAAATCGGCACCTAATCTTCGAAATGCTTCTCTATCTTGATCAATTACGGCAACAGAATGGCCCAAATTCTGAAAGTCTCTTGCCAAAGTGGAGCCGACGCGTCCGCATCCCATAATCACGATGTGCACAATGAGAGAATTTACACCTTAGTTGCGACTCTAACGAATCCATGCGAGAAAGGCTTATAAATGAATATTGGCGAGGAAGTAATCGTTGATATTCAAGCAATTGCGCACGGGGGTCACTTTGTAGCTCGCCATGATGGCAGAGTAATTTTTGTTCGCCATGCAATACCAGGCGAAAAAGCGAAAGTTAAGATAACTGGAGTTTCCAAGAATTTTGCTCGCGCAGATGTTGTAGAAGTACTAGAAAAATCCTCAGATCGAGTTACTCCACGATGTAAATTCGCAAAACGTGATGGATGCGGTGGCTGCGATTTTCAACATATAAATCCAGAGCGACAAAGAACTCTAAAATCAGAGATCATTAAAGAGCAGTTCCGTCGACTTGCAGGTATAGACGTCTCGGTTAAAGTAGAAGAAGTCTTGCCGATATTTGGCTGGCGGACTCGAATGGAATTTACAGTCAGCTCGGATCGAAAAATAGGCCTATTCAAATCAAGAAGTAATGAAATTGTTGAGATTGATTCATGCGAGATAGCAGATCCCAATATTGATATTGCTAATTTAAACTCACTAAAGGCGGCAATCGGCAGGAAGATAGATGCGATTGTTGATAGCGATGGAAAAGCAAATTATTTCGTTGAAGGTCGTGAGAATTTCAAGTTGGTGAGACAAGAGGTAGGTGACTTTGAATTTCAGATTTCGCCAGAGAGTTTCTGGCAGAGCCATAGACGAGCCCCCGAAGTCCTGTCCGAAGTTGTTTTCGATTTTGCTAATTATCAGAGTGCAGATCATGTATTCGATCTCTATTCTGGCGTTGGCCTATTTGCTGCAAGAGCCCTAAAGGCAGTTGGTCCCGCAGGCCGAATAACCATGATTGAAGAGTCCCTTTCTGCGACTACAGATGCAAAACGAGTTTTTGCTGAAGCTCCCAATGTTGAAGTGGTACAAGGAAGAGTTGAAAAGGCTCTGGCCAAATTTGCACGAGCTGATGTTGTAATTGCAGATCCGCCAAGAACTGGAGCAGGTGCGAAAGTTCTGCAAGAGATTGTTCGGCTCGCCCCAAGAACTTTGATCTATGTGGCTTGTGATCCTGCGGCATTAGCCAGAGATTCAGCCACTCTCTTATCCAGTGGGTTCAAATTGGATTCAATGCGCGCTTTTGACCTATTTCCAATGACCCAGCATATGGAAGTTGTGGCGAGGTTCATCAAGTAGGTACCAACCCAATCTATTCGCTATTGGCGCTCGCCAGTTAGGATGGGCGTGTGAGTAAAGATTCTTTCAATGTCCGTAAGAAACTTGAAGTAGCAGGCAAAAGTTACGAGATTTTTGATTTAACTAAATTAGAAGGTTCGGAAACTCTGCCGTTTTCACTCAAGATACTTCTTGAAAATTTACTCCGTACAGAAGATGGCGCAAATATCACCGCCGAACAGATCAAGGCTTTAGCGAGCTGGAATCCTGAATCTAATCCAGACACCGAAATTCAATTCACTCCGGCACGAGTAATAATGCAAGATTTCACTGGAGTTCCTTGTGTAGTAGATCTTGCAACTATGAGAGAAGCACTGGCCGAACTTGGTGGCGATCCTACAAAAGTTAATCCGCTGGCTCCCGCAGAACTGGTGATTGATCACTCTGTAATTGCTGACAAATATGGAACTTCAACTTCCTTTACTGAAAATGTTGATATTGAATACCAACGAAATACCGAACGTTATAGATTCCTTCGTTGGGGTCAGACAGCTTTCGATGAATTCAAAGTTGTTCCACCCGGAACTGGAATTGTTCATCAGGTAAATATCGAGTATTTGGCAAGAGTAGTTATGACTCGCGAAGTAAACGGAACCTTAAGAGCTTATCCAGATACCGTGGTAGGAACCGACTCACATACAACAATGGTTAATGGTTTAGGTGTCTTAGGTTGGGGTGTCGGCGGAATTGAAGCTGAGGCTGCACTCTTGGGTCAGCCAGTATCAATGTTGATTCCGAGAGTTGTAGGTTTCAAACTCAATGGGGCATTGAACGCTGGCACCACTGCAACAGATCTAGTTCTAACAATCACTGAAATGCTTCGCAAACATGGCGTGGTTGGAAAATTTGTTGAGTTCTATGGACCAGGTGTTAGCGCACTACCTATGGCTAATCGCGCAACTATCGGAAATATGTCTCCAGAATATGGATCTACTGTTGCGATCTTTCCAATTGACGAAGAGACTCTTCGCTATCTTGAATTAACCGGCAGAAATAAAGAGCAGATCGAGTTGGTTGAGAAATATGCGAAGTCCCAGAATATTTGGCACGATCCAAATGCGACTCCGCGCTACTCCGAACACCTCGAGCTCAATCTATCTAATGTTGTTCCTTCAATTGCAGGACCAAAGCGTCCGCAAGATCGCGTCCCATTAAATGATGCAAAGAGTTCATTTGCGAAATCACTTCCTGGTTATCTCACGGAGAAGACAAATAGCAATGAAATACCGGTCACCGTAAATGGAAAAGAAGGCAAGGTATCTAACGGTTCGGTTGTAATAGCATCAATTACTTCTTGTACCAATACTTCAAATCCAAGCGTCATGATTGGCGCTGGATTATTGGCAAAGAAGGCCGCTGAGCGGAATTTAACGAGTAAGCCTTGGGTGAAGACAACTCTCGCACCTGGGTCAAAGGTAGTAACAAATTATTACGATAAAGCGGGATTAACTCCGTACCTAGAGAAACTCGGATTCAATTTAGTCGGTTATGGATGCGTAACCTGCATTGGTAATTCCGGACCACTGCCTCAGGAAGTAAGCAAAGTCGTAAACGATAATGATTTGGCAGTCGCAGCTGTTCTCTCTGGAAATAGAAATTTCGAAGGTCGAATAAGTCCAGATGTGAAGATGAATTACCTAGCATCGCCTCCGCTTGTGGTGGCTTATGCGCTAGCTGGAACTATGAATCATGACTTTGAAAAAGATGCTTTAGGTAAAGACCAAAACGGCAACGACGTCTTCCTCAAAGATATCTGGCCGACACCAAAGGAAATTCAGGAAGTAATTGATTCAGTAATTTCATCGGATATGTTCCGAAAAGATTATGCCAGCGTCTTTGACGGTGATCAAAGATGGACTTCACTTGATACTCCAACAGGAAAGATTTTTGAGTGGGATGCTAAATCCACTTATGTACGAAAACCTCCTTACTTTGAAGGGATGCCACGTCAGCCTAAGCCAGTAACTAATATTTCTGGGGCACGTGTTCTTGCGAAATTGGGAGATTCGGTTACGACAGACCATATTTCACCTGCCGGGTCGATCAAACCTGACTCGCCAGCTGGAAAATATCTACAAGAGCACGGAGTCGCTAAGGCAGATTTCAATTCATACGGATCAAGAAGAGGCAATCATGAAGTTATGATCCGTGGAACTTTTGCAAATATTAGGTTGAAAAACTTGCTATTGGATGGCGTCGAAGGTGGGTTCACTAAGAACTTCCTATCTGGCGGCGAGCAGACAACGATTTACGAAGCATCGATGGCTTACCAGAACGCCGGTGTGCCGCTAATAATTTTGGCAGGTAAAGAGTATGGATCTGGTTCATCTCGAGATTGGGCAGCAAAAGGCACTGCGCTGCTTGGAGTAAAAGCTGTCATCGCGGAATCTTTTGAAAGAATTCATAGATCGAACTTAATCGGTATGGGCGTTCTTCCTTTGCAATTTAATGATGGCGAAACTGCAGCATCTCTTGGATTGATTGGCGATGAAACTTTTGAAATTACGGGTGTGACCGAATTAAATGACGGAAAAATTCCGGCCACAGTCTCTGTAACTGCCGGCACCAAGAAATTTACCGCTAGAGTGCGAATCGATACCCCAGGAGAAGCCGACTACTATCGCCACGGCGGAATCATGCAGTACGTCCTCAGATCACTTCTTGGCTGATTTCTAGTTAACATTAGAGTCATGAGGTTCCTCAATCGCATCTCTTCACCCTCTGATTTATCTCGCATGAGCACTGCAGAGCTGGCCGAACTTGCCCAAGAGATTCGAGAGTTCTTAATTGAAAAAGTTTCCAAGTCGGGCGGGCATCTAGGTCCAAATCTCGGAGTTGTTGAATTAACAATTGCAGTCCATAGAATTTTTCAGTCACCACACGACGTCATCCTCTTTGATACTGGCCATCAATCTTATGTTCACAAAATTCTTACCGGCAGAGCTGCAGGTTTTGAAAAACTTAGACAGAGAGGCGGAGTCTCGGGTTATCCAAATCGCGGCGAGAGTCGACATGACGTGATTGAAAATTCACATGCCTCAACTGCACTCTCTTGGGCAGATGGAATTGCTCGCGGTTTCCAGGTACAAGGCATTAAAGATAGATACGTTGTTGCTGTCGTTGGTGATGGATCCCTTACTGGTGGCATGGCGTGGGAAGCGCTAAACAATATTGCGGCATCTAAAGAGCTTCCGCTAATAATTGTGGTTAATGATAATGAACGTTCATATTCGCCCACTATCGGAGGTGTTGCAACTTACCTTTCAACACTACGAGCAACAAAAGGCTACGAAAAGTTTTTAGATTGGGGCAAGGGAGTTTTGGAAAGGACTCCAGTAGTTGGTCAACCTATCTACGAAACCTTGCACGGAATGAAGAAGGGGCTAAAAGATATTGTTGCTCCGCAGGGAATGTTTGAAGATTTGGGATTGAAATATCTTGGACCGGTTGATGGTCATGACATCAATGCTTTAGAAAAGGCGCTACATCAAGCTAAAAAGTTTTCGGGACCGGTTATCGTTCATGCAATTACCGAGAAGGGCAGAGGACATGCTCCAGCGGTAAATGATGAAGCTGAGAAATTCCACGCCGTTGGTGTAGTAGATCCGGAGACTGGCGAGCCATTGGCAAAGTCAGGAAAGACTTGGACACAAGAGTTTTCAGAAGCGTTAGTGAAAATCGGCAAAGAACGTAAAGATATTGTTGCAATTACAGCTGCCATGCTTGGACCAACTGGTTTAGATAAATTCCAAGCAGAATTTCCGGATCGCACATTTGATGTTGGTATTGCTGAACAACACGCGACTACCTCTGCAGCTGGACTTGCCTTCACAGGACTGCATCCAGTTGTTGCGGTCTATTCAACATTTCTAAATCGCGCATTTGATCAGTTGCTTCTTGACGTAGCCTTACATAAGGCTGGTGTGACTTTCGTGTTAGATCGTGCGGGTATTACGGGCGATGATGGACCATCACATAACGGCGTCTGGGATTTAGCACTTACCGGAATTGTTCCAAGTCTTCATGTGGCAGCTCCGAGAGATGGCGTTCGACTGGAAGAGTTGCTGCGCGAATGCGTAAGTATAAAAGATGCACCTTCTTTAATTCGATTCCCTAAAGGCGCATTAAATCCAGAACTTCCTGCTTTTGAGCGAAGAGATGGAATCGATATTCTCTATCGTGGCGAGAGCCCGGACATTCTCTTAATAGCAGTTGGAGCCATGGCGCAACTTTCCGTCGAAGCTGCATCGCAGGCATATCGTGAAGGCGTGGGAGTTACAGTTATTGATCCACGATGGGTAAAACCTTTGCCAGTTCAAGCTATTTCAAAGATGGCAGAGAGATATGCCCATGTAGTTGTTATTGAAGATGGTATTTCACATGGTGGAATTGCAAGTTCGTTATCAGAATTTTTCAGAACTCTTGAGATTGAGACTCCAATTCATTCAATTGGAGTTCCACTTAATTTTTATGAGCATGCAAAGCGAGCACAGCTATTAGAAGAGATGGGTATTACGGCTCAAGCAGTTGCGCGTCAGCTAGTTACTTGGTTTTCCAAGCGGGTTACGCAAGAAGCGACGCAACTCCGTGTGGATGAAAACGTTGACCGCAAACCGCTTCACTAATTCCTTCTCGATCTAGATAAGGAAGTATTCCGCCAAGGTGCATTGGCCAGCCTGCGCCCAGCAACATACAGAGATCAATTTCAGAGGCTGTAGCAACAACTCCCTCATCAAGCATCATGCGCGCTTCCTCTGCAAGGGCCTTCAGCGCACGTGCTCTAACTTCTTCGGCCGAAGATGGGCTAGTTCCTTTTTCGACTAGCGCAAGAGCTTGGCTATTTGGCAACAACTTTCCTGATTCATCTTTAATATAGAAAGACTTCACATTATTTTCAACCAAACGTTGAACTGTTGGTGAAATACGATAACGAGGTCCCAGATTTGCATTTAATGTCTTAGCAACATGTAAAGCGACTCCTGGTCCGACAAGTCCAAAGAGTTCTAGCGGAGACATTGGAAAACCAAGAGGTCTTAACGCGCTGTCGGCAACGTCATATGGAGTTCCCTCGTCGATAGCGTCAGTTACTTCACCCATAAACCTAGTTAATAGTCGATTGACCACAAATCCCGGCGCATCTTTACAGATAATCATCGTCTTTTTCAGTTCTTTACCGACATTTATAGCAGTTGCAGTGGTTGCATCGTCTGTCTTGCTGGTTCGAGCAACTTCCAGCAACGGCATAATCGCAACTGGATTAAAGAAATGGAAGCCAACAACACGCTCTGGATGTTGCAAGCCTTCACCCATTTTTTCAACCGAGAGGGAAGAGGTATTTGTTGCAAGGATGCACTCGGGGGAGATGATTGCTTCCAAATCTTTAAATAGTTTCTGTTTAATCGAGAGTTCTTCAAAGACAGCTTCGACAATAAAATCAGCAGTTGCAAAAACTTTCTGATCAACCGAACCTGAAACTAGACCCTTCAGTCGTCGAGCTCCCTCTTCGTTTAATCGCTTCTTCTCAACTAATTTATCAATCTCACCATGGATCCAAGCGATTCCTTTATCAACTCGAGCTTGGTCTAAATCAGTTAGGACTACGGGAACCTTTAGGTTCCGCATGAAGAGAAGTGCTAGTTGAGATGCCATTAAACCGGCACCCACAATTCCTACTTTTGTAACTTTTCTTGCAAGCGAAGATTTAGGAGCGCCTTCAACTTTCTTACGTTTCTTCTGAATTAGATTAAATGCATAAAGTGATGCGCGAAGCGGATTACTCATTACTAATTGGGCGAGGACTTCATCTTCTGCATCAAAGCCCTGGTCCAACGTATTGTGTTGGGCGGCTGCGATTAATTCGAGGGCTCGTCGTGGCGATTCAATATCAGCGCCTCCGTATTTCTTGGCGACAGCAGCCTTACCGGTGGCAATTGCACGTTCCCATGCAGAGTTATCTTTGCTCTGGTCAACTCGTTCAATCTTATTTTTTCCACTTAGAACATCGGCAGCGAAGCGAACTGAGTTCTCCAAAAAGTCTGCTGGCGCGAAAACTGCATCAACGACTCCGAGGGCAAGTGCATCCTTAGATTTCATCATCGTATTGTTATTTAACGCATTTTGAATGATTACCTGTACAGCTTTCTCAGGTCCAATTAATTTTGGCAAAATTGTTGCACCGCCCCAACCTGGCACTAATCCGAGGAAGCATTCAGGAAGGGCTGTAAAAGCAGTTGTGGCAAGAGTTCGATAGTTGCAGTGCAAGCCAATTTCCAGACCGCCACCGAGAGCCAAACCATTAATAAATGCAAATGTTGGTTTCTTGCCTCGACCTAATCTCTTAAATAAATCATGGCCAAATTTTCCAATTGCTAAAGCTTGTTTGATATCCGTTACAAAAGGTAAACCAGAGAGATCAGCACCAGCTGCAAAAATAAATGGCTTTCCAGTAATTGCAATCGCTGCTGCGTCGCTGGCTTCTGCCGAAGTTAAAGCTGCATCAATTTCAGCTAGCGATTTAGGTCCTAATGTATTTGGTCTAGTGTGATCCATTCCGTTATCAAGAGTTATTAGCGCAAGCTTTCCTGAGTAGCCAAATGGAGATAGGTCTACTTCACGCAAAAGCGCTTTTGTCACAACTTCTTCTGGGGCGTTAGCAGGTGCAGTAACTTCACTCATTAACTTGCCTTTCCAGATCTATAATTCGGATTCTCCCAAATAACAGTTCCGCCCATTCCTAAACCGATACACATCGTGGTAATTCCATAGCGAACATCAGGCCGCTCCTTAAATCCTTCAGCCAGATTAAGCATTAAGCGAATTCCGGATGAAGCAAGCGGGTGACCTACAGCAATGGCTCCACCATAAATATTTACCCGTGAATCATCATCTGCAATTCCGAAGTAATCTAAGAAGGAGAGAACCTGAATTGAGAAGGCTTCATTAATTTCAAATAGCCCAATATCTTCAATGGAAAGGCCAGCGAGCTTAAGCGCCTTAAGAGTCGATGGAACAGGACCGTAGCCCATGATTTCTGGCTCGACTCCAGCAAATGCGAATGTCACTAACTTTGCTTTAACCGGAAGGCCAAGTTCTTTTCCTTTTTCTTCACTTGCTAGCAATGCGGCGGTAGCGCCATCATTTAAACCAGCAGCATTTCCTGCAGTCACTCGACCATTTGGTCGAAACGGAGTCTTTAGTGCAGCTAACGCTTCAAGAGTCGTTCCAGGTCTTGGTGGTTCGTCAACAGTTGCTACACCCCAACCTTGTTCAGCGCTTCTTACGGCTACTGGAATTAAATTTGGTTGAATCTTGCCGGCCTTATATGCAGCTTCAGTTTTTAATTGTGAATTTAACGCATATTTATCAGCACGTTCTTTTGTTAAATGTGGAAATTTGTCATGTAAGCGTTCTGCGGTGTTTCCCATTGATAAGGCATCTGTATCAACAATCTTCTCCGCTAAGTAGCGAGGGTTTGGATCCATGCCTTCGCCCATTGGATGATTTCCCATATGTTCAACACCACCGGCAATAGCCAAGTTGTAAGCGCCCATATTTATTGAACCAGCTAGTGTCGTAACAGAAGTCATAGCTCCAGCACACCAGCGATCAATCGAATAACCGGGAACTGTATTTGGAATTCCCGAAAGAATAGTTGCCGATCTACCAATATTCATTCCTTGATCACCAAATTGAGTGGCAGCGGCAATTGCAACATCATCGATATCGGCAGGATTAACTTTTGGATTTCGCTCGAGCAAACCTCTGATGCAACGAACGACTATGTCATCAGCTCGAGTTCCGGAATAAAGGCTCCCGGCTTTTCCAAAAGGTGTGCGGACGGCATCAACTAGGACAACATTGGTAGAGGTTTTGGCAGTATTCATGCCGCTTACCCTACTCGCCAGTAGCAAGAAGGGA
>JACCDW010575714.1_pt1 | contig 36013 bp, 32 predicted proteins | sample 7449781 | NCBI WGS metagenome assembly JACCDW01 (sample SAMN15323449, study PRJNA562643) | freshwater metagenome | isolation source: river surface water | place: USA:Blue River Watershed | collected 2017-08-18
GCGTTGAACACTTTTGTCACTGTTTCTGGATTGCGACCCATGTGTCCATAAGCAGCAGTTTCCAAATAAATAGGAGTTCTTAAGTTAAAGCGTTGCTCAATATGGTAAGGCTTCAAGCTAAATTCTGGCATGTTTTTAACAATTGCAGCAATTTCACCATCGTTTTTACCCACTTTAGCAGTACCGTAAGTATCTACATAAACACCCACCGGCTCAGCAACACCAATTGCATAACTTACTTGAACCAAAATTTGGTCACAAACACCTGCAGCAACTAGGTTCTTGGCGATATGACGGGTTGCATATGCAGCACTTCTATCTACTTTTGAGGGATCTTTACCTGAGAAAGCACCACCACCGTGAGCACCACGTCCACCATAGGTGTCAACAATAATCTTACGACCAGTTAAACCTGTATCTCCGTGAGGACCACCAATGACAAATTTACCAGTTGGGTTAATGTGATAAGTGATGTTATTATCGAACAAATATTGCAAAGAAGCATCCAATTTTGCTTTCACACGAGGAATCAAAATTTGAATGATATCGCTAGAAATTTTAGCCAACATTTCGTTATCGGCTTTCAAAACATCAGCTTCAGATTGAGAAGCAGGCTTCACAAAATCGTCGTGTTGTGTAGAAATAACAATGGTATCAATTCTCAAAGGTTTGTGATCATCAGAATATTCAATGGTCACCTGACTTTTTGCATCTGGACGCAAGTAAGGAATTTGATTATTTTCTCTGCGCATTTCAGCCAACTCTTGCAAAAGCATGTGAGCCAACATCAATGGAAGAGGCATATAGTTTTCGGTTTCGTTTGTAGCATAACCAAACATCATACCTTGGTCGCCGGCACCTTGTTCTTCAGGATTCTTGCGTTCAACACCTTGGTTGATATCGGCACTTTGTTCGTGAATGGCTGATAAAATTCCACAGCTGTTCGCATCGAACATGTATTCACTTTTGGTATATCCAATTTTAGCAATAACACCGCGTGCAATGCTTTGAACATCTAAATATGCTTGAGATTTAACTTCACCCGCTAATACCACTTGACCTGTTGTTACCAAAGTTTCACAAGCTACTTTACTGCTAGCATCGTAAGCCAAAAAATTATCGATAAGCGCGTCAGAGATCTGATCAGCTACTTTATCTGGGTGTCCCTCAGACACCGATTCGGAAGTAAAAAAATACGGCATTTTTGAATATTTTCACAAATATACAAAGTTCAATGCGATTTTTATAAATCGGCTTTGTAAGTGGTCGTTTTTCTTATAGTTGATCACAAAAAATTTGGTATCTTTGCACCCTATGTTTGAAAACCTGCAATCCAGATTAGAAAAAGCATTTAAATCGCTGAAAGGGCAAAGCAGCATCAATGAGCTCAACGTTGCAGAAACGGTGAAAGAAATTCGCCGTGCATTAATTGCTGCCGACGTTAACTTTAAAGTTGCTAAAACATTCACCGATGACGTTTTGGAAACCGCGCGTGGTCAAAATGTAATTAAATCTGTTTCCCCTGGACAATTACTCACTAAAATTGTTCACGACCAATTGGTTCAACTCCTTGGCGGTACAACCCAAGAATTGTCTACAAAAGGTTCACCTGCAATTATATTAATTGCCGGTTTGCAAGGTTCTGGTAAAACAACTTTCACGGGTAAACTGAGTAAATATCTTAAAAGTCAAGGCAAAAACCCATTGGTGGTTGCTGGCGACGTTTACCGACCTGCTGCACGTGAGCAACTCCGCGTGCTTGCTAGCCAAACCGAAGTTGGTTACTACACCGAAAACGAAAATAACAATCCGATCAATATCGCAGAAAATGCGATCAAATACGCAAAAGCCAACAATCATAATGTGGTTATTGTCGATACCGCTGGTCGTATTGCCATCGATAAAGAAATGATGGACGAAATAGCGTCCCTCAAAAAAGCTTTAAACCCTACCGAAATTCTTTTTGTTGTTGACTCAATGACGGGTCAAGACGCCGTAAATACCGCTAAAAACTTTAACGATGTTTTGGACTTTACCGGGGTTGTTTTAACAAAATTAGACGGTGACACCCGCGGTGGTGCTGCCCTTTCCATTAAATCGGTGGTGAACAAACCAATTAAGTTTGTTTCGAACGGCGAAAAAATGGATGCCCTCGACGTTTTCCATCCAGATCGTATGGCAGGACGTATTTTGGGTATGGGTGACGTGGTTTCATTGGTGGAAAGAGCTCAGGCTACCTTCGATGAAGAAGAAGCTCAGCGTTTGTCTAAGAAAATTGCTAAAAACAAATTCGATTTTGAAGATTTCCTAGGTCAATTGCAACAAATCAAAAAGATGGGTAACATGAAAGATTTACTTGGAATGTTGCCTGGTGTTGGGAGTAAAATTAAAGACTTAGATATCGATGATAATGCATTCAAAGGCATTGAAGCTTTAATTCAGTCGATGACACCTCAAGAGCGCGAAAAACCTGAGATTCTCAATGCTTCTAGAAAGCAAAGAATTGCCTCTGGTAGTGGTCGTTCTGTACAAGAATTGAACAAACTTTTGACACAATTTACCCAAATGCGTCAAATGATGAAATCAATGAACAACAACAAAGGCAAAATGCGTGGAATGTTTAAATAAAACACCATGAACAAAAACCTTGCAAACATTAGAAAAGATTATTTAAAGGGAAGCATTTCTGTAGATTCGATGCCCGAAAATCCGCTTGAAGCCCTTCAAAATTGGGTCAATCAGGCAATTGAATCGGAAGTCGAAGAGCCTACAGCAATGAATATTGCCACCATTTCTCAATCGAAATTCCCCCATTCTAGAGTGGTTCTTTTGAAAGAAATTAATTCTGAGGGACTTGTGTTCTTCACCAATTATAACAGTCAGAAAGGACAAGATATTGCTTTCAACCCCAATGTTGCGGTGAATTTCTTTTGGCCAGCTTTGGAACGACAAGTGAGGGTTCATTGCGTTGCGGCCAAAATATCTGCAGCAGACAGCGATGCTTACTTTTATTCTAGGCCTAAAGCTTCTCAAGCAGGTGCCATTGTAAGTGCTCAAAGCTCTGAAATCGACAAAGATGAGAACCTGGAAGCAAAAATTGCAGCAATTTTAGAATCAAACGATGAAATTAAACGCCCAGAGCATTGGGGCGGATTTATTTTAATTCCTGAGTATTTCGAATTCTGGCACGGAAGAGCAAGTCGTATCCACGATAGAATTGCATACAGTCAAAATTCGGGTGCATGGATTAGGAAGCGATTATCGCCTTAATTTTTATTTAAAATTTTAATGGAAATAAAGTTGACCGAAGGTTGCAAAACACAACCTTCGAATCAACAATTTTTTTTACAATTCTACATAAGTTTATAAGCACCAAAAGGGTGAAAGAGCCTGTAGATATTGGATTTTTTCAATCTTACTGTAGTATTTACAAAAACAATGCCAAACTTTTTTAATTGAAAAAAAATAAAGATGCAAGCATAAAAAAAGACGCTCAAAGGCGTCTTTTTTTTTATGCTATTGATCACTTAAACTTTGGTGATTAAACCATTGGAAAATATTATTTGTCTTGAGCTTGGTCTGAAAATTTCTCCATCAAATCAGAAGAAATTCCGGTGAAGCTAAATCCACCGTCGTGGAAAAGGTTTTGCATTGTTACCATACGGGTATAGTCACTAAACAAACTCACACAATATTGCGCACATTGGTCGGCAGAAGCATTTCCAAGTGGACTCATTGTATCGGCATAGTTGTAGAATGCATCAAAACCTCCAACACCGCTACCGGCAGTTGTTTTGGTAGGGCTTTGAGAGATTGTATTGACACGAACTTTTTTAGACTTACCATAGTGGTAACCAAAGCTACGTGCAAAGCTCTCAAGAAGTGCTTTTGCATCGGCCATTTCACCGTAATCTGGGAAGGTACGCTGTGCAGCAATGTAACTTAGTGCAACAATAGAACCCCAATCGTTCATCGCATCTGCTTTCATTAAGGTTTGCATTAATCTATGGAACGACATAGAAGAGATGTCGAAAGATTGGTGCATATAATCGTAATTAGAATCGGTGTAAGGATTCTTTTTACGCACATTGAGACTCATACCAACACTATGCAGTACAAAATCAATTTTACCATTGAAGGCTGTCATTGCGCCTGAAACGAGTGCCTCTAAATCTTCCATTTTTGTTACATCTGCGTAAATCAACGGAGCATTTAATTTCTTCGCTAAATCTTCAGTTTGACCAACACGAGCAGCCACTGGAGCATTTGTTAATACAATATTTGCGCCTTCGGCAACGCACTGTTCAGCAACTTTCCAAGCAATTGAAGCTTCATTCAACGCGCCAAAAATGATACCATTCTTACCTTTTAAAATTTGATTTGCCATAGAATTATTTTGATGCGAAAATACTTCATTCTGAACACAAAAGAAAATCTAATCAATTCTGATGAAATTTTATCATCCAAACACAAGTAATTGTCATTTTAAATTTTAAGGTGTTTTTTTCTTGAATATGTAGATATTTTTCGTTTAATTTACACTTAAATTATTAATTTAAAGATGAATAAAAACTTACTCTCCATTTGTATCGCATTGTTAATCGGTGCAAACTTGTTTGGACAATTTGTGAGTGATCATAGAGCGATCATTAGCAACATTCCGGTTAAAACAAGCATGAAAAAAGTATCTTCACGTTCTGCAACAAATCCAAAAACTTGCGACACAGATACTAGTTATTTTGCAAATATTTCAACATCTATCTCTGGTGGTTCATACCAGTATAGATCATTGAATATTGGTTCAGGACAAGGTTTAGGTCAGTTTTTTGGCGCACCGACCACAATCACAGTTTCCGGTTTTAGATTTTTTGGCTATTTTGTATACGACACTACAACAAAAGTTAAAAGTACTTATGTGAAATGTAATTTATACAAAGCTGGTTCCGATTCTTTACCAACTGGTCCAGCATTGGCAAGTACGACAATCAAAATAGACACTATAAACGGCCCATTATATTTGAACAAAATCACACGCAATGTTCAATTTTCAACACCAGTTTCTTGCAATTTCCCTTACATCATTACCGTGGAAAGTGACAGTACTAGCTCTAAGCCTGGAGTGGTTACGAATGCTTGGCAGTACGGCGATGGCGAAGGTCGCAATTTAGCAGTAGGCTCAGTGAGCGGTAAATGGTATCGTTGTTTACAACTGAATATTGGTGGTGTTTCATTTGACGCCCACATGCAAATTTATCCTTTTGTAAGTTACAAATTTGGAACAGACTTCACATCAAATATCAATTGTTACAATGTTATTGATACGATTCGCTTAACAAATTCTTACAAATCTAATGTGGGTGGTAGCGTTTACTACAATCAATACCAATACTACGACGAATTAGGTTATGGATATAACGATTATTGCCACACTTGGGTGATCAATGGTTCAACTTACCTATACAATCAAGTAGACGCAAAATTAAAATCAAGTTCAAAAAGCAACATCAATGTCGCTTTGCGCTCAATGGTTGTTACATACACCACTGGTTTGTGCTACGACACCACAATCAAAGATATTTACTTTAAACCCGCAACCCCATCACTCTTTAAAGCCGCAAATGGCTGTATAGGTGACTCGTTGAAAATGACTGTCACTGGTGATGCCGGTACAACGATGGCATGGTTTAAAAAACAAACAGATGCAAATCCATTCCATACAGGATTATCATACACCATTTCAAATGTTCAAAAGGCTGATACTTTTTACGTGCGTTCTATTAACGGACCATGTTCTTCTGGTTTCCTAACAATTTATCAGAAAGCAAGTGCTTATCCTACTTCTTTAACAACTAAAAATGACTCAATTTGTGCAAGTGCAACGGCAAATTTAGTTGCTTCAACAAATATTGGTGCAATCGAATGGTATACTGCTAAAACAGGCGGCAATAAAGTTGCAACTGGAAATTCTTACCAAACAAATCAATTATATTCGGATACAGCATTTTATGCACAAGCAAATAACAATGGTTGTATTTACAAAGGTGGAAGAGCAACTGTTCGTGCCTTCGTTGGAAGTTCTTATGCTCCAAGCTTGCCTACCAATGTTAAAGATACAAGTATTTGCTTTACTAGTAGCTCAACTGTGACTATCTCTGCAACCCCATCAACCGGTTCATCTCTTCGTTGGTTTGATGTTCCAGTTGGTAGCACTCCACTTGCAACAGGAAATACTTATGATGTCATCGTGAATTCTAGAGGTACACAAACATTCTATGTAGAATCTTGGAATGGTATCTGTGGTAGTGGTAGAACAGCGATCAACATCGTTGGTGCTAAGTACCCATCAACTTTTACAAGAACAAATGCAACAATTTGTGCTGGAGATTCAGCAACTGTTGGAGCTTCAACTCTTTGGGGTAATGTTGAATGGTATTTAACCAAATCTGGTTCAGTTATTTCAACTCAGAAAAACATCACCATCCAAGGTTTAACTAAAAATATCAACTTCATATATTACAAAACCCGTGAAGACAATTGCGTGAGTCCTAACTTCGATAGCGTAAAAGTTACCGTGAATTCTGCTCCTACTGTGACTAAAGTAACAAATAACGATGTTTGTCAAAAAGGTTTAGGCGCAATCTCTGTTGAAATGGCTTCAGGCAATATCAATTGGTATTTAGATGAAACAACAGCATCTTCGTTTGCAACAGGCAAGACTGTTTCTTTAGGTCAAATGTGGTCTAATGTAACATTATACTATTCTACAGAAGCAAATGGCTGTTATGGCCCAAGAATACCAGTAACTGTTAAAGCATTACCAAGACCAACTGCCGGTTTCACTTGGACATTGGCTTGGCCTAGAAAAGTATCTTGTACTCCTATTACAACAGCGGGCATGACATTCTCTTGGAATTGGGGTGATGGTAATACCACAAGTGGTTTACCAGCGTCTCATACCTATGCTGCAGATGGTGATTATACCATTAAATTGGTAACCACTAGTACAACAAATAATTGTACAGATACTGCCGACATCCCTGTTTCTGTGAGCCATGTGAGCACCAAGAACATTAGCAACCCTACTGTAAGTGTTTATCCTAATCCTGTTAAAAACGGCACTATGTTAAACATTCAAGGCATCAACGCTACTGAAGTACATTGGTACGATGTAAGTGGTCGTGAAGTTGCAGTTGAAAAGGTATTCGAAAACGCTACAGTTGTCCCTACAAAACTAAATGCTGGTTTGTATTGGATCAAAGGTGGCAACAACGAGCAATCGTTCAAAGCATCTATCTATATCAATAACTAATTCATCTTTAAATACGTAAAAAGGCTGCCTCTAAAGGGCAGCCTTTTTTATGTTCACTCCGTTCTAAAAAAAACCTGTTGTTTCTGAATTACGTTCAGGAATATATTTTCAACTTGAATAAAAAATGGAACCTTAATATTAAGGTTGATGATCTTCAGAATCTTTGATTCCCATCGACATTAAATTAAATGCCATCACCAATAACATAATGGCCAAACCTGGTATGATTGCCAAATAAGCCTTGTCAATCACCAAATAACCCAAGTTTTCTTTCACCATAATTCCCCAACTTGGCGTTGGTGGTGCAACTCCCAATCCCAAAAACCCTAAACCCGCTTCCAACAATATTGCTGCTGCAAAATTTGTGGTCGCCAAAACAGTCAATGAACCCCTTAAATTTGGTAAAATATGTTTAAACATGATATGAAACGAAGAAAATCCTGTAATCTTCGATGACAATACAAACTCCCTATTTCTCAATTGCATCGTTTGCCCTCTTACAACCCTTGCAACCTCTACCCAGCTACTTAAACCCGTTGCCAATAAAACTTGAAAATATCCCTTTCCAAGAAAAAAACTCAATCCCAAGGCAATCAGCAATGTAGGAACCGACCAAAATACCGTGATTACCCATGTTAAAAACAAGTCTAATTTCCCACCAAAATATCCGGCAACTAAACCAATAAAAACACCAATAATCAAACTCAGCGCCATGGCCAAAAATCCAATGCTCAACGAAACTCGTGTGCCAATGACCAAGCGACTAAAAATATCTCTTCCAAAACGGTCAGATCCAAGAATGAAATTTCTCGTTTTCATGGATTTACCATCAATTGAATCAAGGCTCAACGTCATAGAAATTCCCCTTTTCTCATTAAAAAAAGTGATCTTATTATTTCTGAAGGATATTGGGTGCGTTTGTGAAATTGAAATGATCTCGCCCAATCCATCATCCCCCAAAAGCCAAAAAAAGATGGATCTTTCCTCGGTTCTTTCTTTCTGCACATACTTCACCGTGGCTCCTGGAGACAAACTCGACCATTCGGGCATAATTTGATTGGAATCAACCGATGAATCTGGTGTAATTGAATACCCCAACAACCCTAAAATAAAGAAGAAGGCACAAACAGAAAAACCTGTTAAAAATAATGGTTGTTTAAATATCTTTTTGAGCATTTACAATGCCATTTTTATGGTATAAATCCAAAACTACAATAATTGCTGTAAACGCCCATAATGGAACAGCAACTTTATCGTACTGACTATAATTATTCAATATCGCATGTACATAATACGCAATCAAACCCAAAAGTACAATAGAGGCTGTAAGTTTCACTTTGAGTATGGATGTTTCATAAATAACTTTAAATCCTGTAGAAATGGTTAAAAGCACCAAACTCGTCCATACGATGAGTCCTATATATCCCATTTCACTCATTGCTGAGAAAAATTCACTGTGCGCATCACCTAAATCACCAGAGTTTGTGCTGATAATGGTGAGTTCCGAACTTTTTTGAAAAGGACCATACTTGAAAACATAAGTACCTGGACCAAAACCAAAAAACGGACGTTCCGAAACCATTCTTCCCGCACATTTCCATCGGTTGATACGCTCTAAATTACTCGGATCGGTTGTAATATTACTCACCGACTTAACATGTCCCTCAAGTTCATCGCTACTCCCCTGTTTGTTTGCTTCTAAAGAATATAAAATTTCGTCTTGTTGAATCACAGCATAGGTTCCAACGCTCAAAAGCACAATGAAAATCCATGAAAACTTCACTTTCATGTTTAGCAAAGCCCAAACACCAAATGCCACAACCAAACTTAACCAAGTGGCCCTTGTAAAACTCACAATAATTCCAAAAGTTAACACAAACAGTGCAAAGAGAAGAATTGGACTGAAAAACACATGGAAATTAAACTGTCTTACGTAAAAAGTATAGAAAAAGAGGATGAAAAATGCGAAAGCAATTGAGGCTGCATACATTCCATGATCTGGAAAGAACGGCCAAGAAATACCATAACTCGCACTCCTCGAAAACCCATCTGCCGAATGCATCATCAATGTATACCCTACACAAATTAGGGTGAAAACCGTAAACGCGCTTAAAAACCAATGAATTTTTGAATAATCTCTGAAAATTCTAATTCCAAAGAAAAAGAATAAGGTAATATACCAAGTTCTAGCCAAACTAAACTTTACACTCACCAATGGCAATGAACTGAATATACTCGATATCCAAAGCCAAGCCAAATAAACAAGCACCATGATCACAAGGGGATGCTTAAAGATTCTTGAATTTACGCGACCTTCTCTGTATAGGTTAAAGGTTAAAAGTAAGAACAAAAAGATGTACATGGGTTCGGTTGGAAGCGACATGCCAAATCCACCGAATAGATTGTCGTTGTTAACCGATAACGGCGCCAAAGCACCAAAAAACAATAAGGCTTTTTCGGTGTATAAAACACTTAACAAAATTGCACCGATTCCTATCGGAAGCAGCAATACCCAATATGCTTGAAAAACAGTTGCAAACGCAAAGCCAAATGCCAATAGCACCAACACCGAAAACAAAAGTATTTTTTGTTTCGCGCTTATTTGCAACGGCAGCAAATTCATAAATTACTTACGTCTAAACAATTCCATAGAAGCCAAAACAATTGCAGTAGCAACGAAGGTTCCTAATAAAGAGAGTATTATGATAAACGTGCGCTTCGGCCAAGCTTTAATTTCTGGTGTTGTAGCAGCTTCTACAGTGAATTTATGTGACATGGTTTCACCAACGTCTACTTTACGTTTTTCGTATTGAGTAATTAAATCACTTTCCTTTTCTTCTTCAAGTTTAATCAACTCGTTCAAAGCAATGAAATCACCCCCACTTGCAACCAAAGTTTTTTGCTCTTCAAGAAGCTTCTTCATTTCACTCACTTTACCACTAGATTGAGCTTTGTAAATTTCCTCAGCCAACGCACGACTTTGTTCCTCGTAGTTGGTAATACCATTCTGACCTAGTTTTCTTAACTCATCTTTGATATTCTGAATTTTTCCCCTCTTATCATTTAAAGCCCTTTCAACAATTTGTAATGCCGGAGTCGCCACCTGATTTTGAATCTCAGTTGTAATGCTATCGTACAAATTGGCAATGCCATTGGCCAAATCAGCAGCCATTTTAGGATCTTCATCCAAAACCTCAATTTTAATGCTCAGGTAACGAGTTCTCTCAAAACTAAAATTTTCTTTGATCTTATTGTCCAAAGCATATTGAGGATATTTCTCTGTTTTGGGATCAATTCCATAGTGCTTCAACAAATTGAAATTACGGACCAATCTACCTAATAAAGTACCAGATTGTAAAACCTGCAGCGCCTTTTCTGCTTCAATCTCTTCACCAAATTCTAATGGATCAGATTGACGCTGATTCAATTCAGTTAACAAAGCGTTTGAAATTGAATTATTCTTGGTTGGATAAAAAATATGACGTGCTGAATATTTAGGTTTTGTGATTGCAGGATGTGTCAATACAATTGAAAAAATCACAGCACACAATGCACTAATTAAAAAAACCTTTCTCCAACGCCAAAAGAAGTTCACTACTCCAACAAGGGTAATTGGCTTTACTTCATTTTCATCGATTAAATTATTTGAGCTGGAATTTAAATTTTGATTCATGTTAAGACTAATACGTTTTCAAAAATATCTAAACGTAACGACTATCTAATGTATTTCATCAGAAATATTTAGATTATCCACATTTTTTTTCGTTTTTGACTAAAAATCAAAGAATTTAAGTGCCAAATCGATGGCTCTATCGTTGTCTTTATTGTAATCTTCCGACAAATAAACATGTTCAACCCTCAAATTTTGACGTTGAAAAGTTGCCACAATATTTTTTACGATTGTGGTGTTTAATTTCAAATTCACCAACAATTCACCATCGGGAGTGGTGTTCACCATCATACCCAAAATCTTGGCTCCATTCTCTTCAATCCAACGTGCAATTAATGATGGAGCAAAATCTCTATCACTGACCCTCAAAACCATCACAGCTCCCAATCCTCGGTATGTCATAGATTCAGTAATTTGCTTGTTCAATATTTTTTGATCAACAAGACCTAAATACTGTTCGTCCTGATCCACAACAGCTACAACACTTAAATCATTGGAGGCCAAAACCGGAACCATTTCGTAAATATGTTGGTTCACAAGAACCTTTGGAGAAAATTGATTGAAAGGAATGACTTCCGACAACAATTGTTGTTTATTAGAAACCAAATGTAAAGATGCAATACGAGCGTAGTTGTAAAGCTTTCGTTTGTCGATAATTGGCAATTCACAAACCCCTTGACTTTCCATAAAATCAATGGCTGCCTCTACGGTATCGGTTAAACGCAAACCGTCTAAATGTTCACTTAAAAGTTCGCTCGCAATCATATTTACACAAATATATGGAAATAATAATTGCCTTGCTGAGAAATCCTACCAACGGTGAGAATCTTCGTTGAACCAGGTGTTTTGAATTTTCATAATGCGCTCAAGCAACTCCCGAACACATCCTTCGCCACCATTGATTGGAGAAATATAGTGGGCAATATCTTTCACATCTACGGCAGCATCTTTAGGACAACAGCCCAAACCCACTTGCTTAATTAAAGGCATATCTGGCATGTCATCGCCCATGTAGGCCACTTGATGCGATTGCAGATTTACTTTACCTAAAAAATCTGCAAAGGCAGCCTCTTTATGGTCCTGCCCTAAGTAAATATGTTGCAACCCAAGTCCCTCAAAACGCTTGCGCATCCCTTCCGATTTACCACCTGAAATAATGGCAATTGGGTAACCCTGTTTCACAGCATGCTGAAGTGCGTATCCATCTTTAATGTTTACACTTCTAAGCATTTGCCCTTCTTCGGTGACTAAAACATCTCCTTTGGTGAGCACACCATCTATATCAAAGGCAAAAGCTTTGATTTCTTTCATTTGAGGGATTAAATTTGTCATGTTAATCTTGTATATCGAGCAATCCAAGTTTGTATTGAAACATCATTCCTAGTTGATTGGCTTTTTCGAGCATCAAAGATGCTTTTTCTCCTTCAAATTGAGAAGTCACAGCATTTTTAAGGCAATTTTGCCACACTTCAAAGTCCAAATTTTGCAATCCTAACTTTGCATGAACGCCATATGCACTTCCTTGATAAGGATGATTGATGGCGTCAATGTCTAAAATGAATGTCCAAAAATTATAAATTCTTGGCAAATGTTCCGTTAAATTCAAATGCTCAAAGTACTTACGCGTTAAGTCGTTTTCAAGTAGTTGCTTGTATTGTGAATCAACCACTGTAATGACATCTTCGAACGATTGAATATCGGTCATGATTTAGATTACCAACCTAAAATCCAAGCGAAAATCAAAGGAGCTACAATTGTAGCATCACTTTCAACGATAAATTTCGGAGTATCAATATCTAATTTACCCCAAGTAATTTTTTCGTTTGGCACAGCGCCGGAGTAACTACCATAACTGGTTGTACTGTCGGAAATTTGACAGAAATACGACCAGAAAGGAATGTTTTCCATTTCCATATCTTGGTACAACATTGGCACCACGCAAATAGGGAAATCACCAGCAATACCACCACCAATTTGGAAGAAGCCAATACCTTTACCTTCACTATTTTTCACGTACCAATCGGCCAACCAAGCCATATATTCAATACCACTTTTCATGGTAGAAGCTTTCAATTCATTTTTAATGACATAGCTTGCAAAAATGTTACCCATTGTAGAATCTTCCCAACCTGGAACAACAATTGGTAAATTTCTTTCAGCCGCTGCCAACATCCAACTATTTTTTGGATCAATTTCATAGTATTGCTCAAGTTCACCACTCAACAAAATTTGATACATATATTCATGAGGGAAATAACGCTCACCAGCATCTTCTGCACGCTTCCAAATTCCATGAATATGTTTTTGCAATCTTCTGAAAGCTTCTTCTTCAGGAATGCAAGTATCGGTAACTCTGTTGTAATGATTTTCAAGCAAATCCCACTCATCTTGAGGACTTAAATCTCTGTAATGAGGCACACGTTTGTAATGCTTATGCGCCACCAAGTTCATGATATCTTCTTCAAGGTTTGCACCTGTACAGCTAATGATATCAATTTTACCTTGGCGAATCATATCGGCCAAACTTTTACCAAGTTCAGCAGTTGACATGGCACCAGCCAAAGTAACCATCATTTTACCACCTTCAGTTAGGTGAGTTTCGTAACCTTTAGCAGCATCAACTAAAGCAGCAGCATTAAAATGCAAGTAATGATTCTCGATAAATTGAGAGATAGGACCTTTCATTGGTGCAAAGATACAATTATTTATTTGGCTAATAAAATTAGGATCAGGTTATTCGCCCAACCACCATTTGCGCTTGAATACCTTTTTCTTAGGGGCATTCAATTCAATTTTTTCGTGAATGTATTTCATCGCTTCCTCCAAGTCATCGGTCACTAAAAACAATGATTCATCTTCTGGAGAAATGGTATTGGTTAAATTCATGTGATGAATTTGTTGTTTTAATTGCTCCCAATATTCAACACCAACAATCACAACAGGAAACCAAGGCATTTTCTTGGTTTGAATGAGGGTCAATGCCTCAAACATTTCATCGATGGTTCCAAATCCACCCGGAAATACAACAAAACCAAACGAGTATTTGAACAATAAAACCTTGCGTACAAAGAAATATTTAATGTCGACCCAAACATCTAAATACGGATTGGCTTTTTGTTCAAAGGGAAGTTCAATATTTACACCAACACTTTTGCCTCCCGCCTCTTTTGCACCTTGATTGGCTGCCATCATAATGCCCGGACCTCCACCAGTTAAAACAGTAAATCCATTTTGACTCACCAAGGAGCCCATTGCCTTTGCCTGTTGGTAATAAGGATGATTTTCTTCAAAACGAGCAGATCCAAAAATACTGATACATGGACCAACAAAATGTAACTTCCTAAATCCTTTAATAAATTCAGTCAGAACTTTAAATGCAAACTTAAATTCTGTAAAACGGGTATGTGGACCTTCCAACATTTTAATGTCGGCAACACCTACCAATCGGGTCTTTTGTTTTTTCTCTGGCATAAAAAAAGGGTCGTTAAAAACGACCCTTCAATATTAGTTCTAAATTATTAAAATCTTTCGTTAGCAGCAAAGAAAAAGTTTCCTTCGATCTCGGCATTTTCATCGCTATCACTTCCGTGAATTGCGTTTGCATCGATGCTTTTAGCGTAAAGATTACGGATTGTTCCTTCAGCCGCTTCTTGAGGATTTGTAGCCCCAATTACATTTCTGAAATCTTCAACGGCATTGTCTTTTTCTAAAATTGCAGCATAAATAGGACCGCTAGACATGAATGATACCAATTCTCCATAAAATGGTCTTGCGCTGTGAACTGCATAAAATTCACCCGCTTTTTCTGGAGTCAATTGAGTGTATTTTAAAGCAACTACTTTAAAACCTTTTTGAATAATGTGATCTAAAATTTTACCTGCGTGGCCGTTTGCAACTGCATCAGGCTTAATCATTGTGAATGTACGGTTGGTTGTCATCTGTTTTTGAAATTTCGCTGCAAATTTCGGAAATAAATCTCACAAATCTGCTATATAATCGCTTAAATACTCAAAGTTAACGCCCAATTTTCCATTTTTTGCAATTGTTGCATTTTCAATGAGAGGAGATCCCTCAGAAATGAGTGCAGGAATCACATGCTGTAACATCATTTCACCAAACTCTTCCGATGCATCTTTTGGCAATTCATTAGGCAAATTACCCACCGCCATAACATCTATACTATTGGCAGTGAATGGCATACACGGCTCTTGCTTCAAAATGTCCCACCCAATAAATGGATCTTGAATCGACGTACTTTTATACGTAATTGGCACCGACCCATTTTCATCGCAACTAATATCGGCAATCACTTTAATTTTAAAGGAATCCTTGGCCGTTTCGCCCTTGGAAAACAACTGTGGCAAATCTTCTGTCCAAAAAATTCCGTTCATCAAAATGTCTGTTACCCTTGTATAAGGTTCAAAAGAACTCTGATATTCATGGTGATGCGTGTAAAAATATTTGGTATCCCACTGCGTTTTTTCAGGATGGCAATATAAATCAGGACTGTTCAAATGCACAAAAACCGGTTGACTGTAGTGGATATTCAAATACTGCTGCGGCGTGACCTCTTTAATTCTCATGCTTCGCATAAAATCGAGCGCCCCTTGTGCAACCCTTCCCCCACCCGTTATCGCAATTTTAATTGGAGGCAATTTCAACGCGAGCGCATTCGATAAAATTTCAGCAAAATCTATACTTTGCCAAGCTGGCTTCAAATCGAACAATCCCGTTTTCTTACCAAAAGTTAAAAATCCATTGTAAGCACCAACAATGCCTGCATATCTTCCAAATCCTAAAACCCTTTGGCCTGTTTCCCACTTTAACACTTCATAGTCAATCAATTCGATCTTCTTAGAAATGATATCTTTCAACATCAATTGATTGTATGGCTGTTTCTTAATGGTATGAGAAAAAAATAGGTATGTCTTTTGAGGGATAAGATATTCTTTAGGAATTTCTTTAATGCCCAACATCATATCAGCCCTTGAAACATCCGAACACGTTTCTATGCCAACTTCTTCATATGCCTCGTCAGAAAAACACCTCGTATTGCTTTTTTCAACAATGATTTCTATACTTGGATACCTGTTTTTGAGGGCAATACATTGAATTGGCGTAAGTGCAACCCTATTGTCGGGCGGATTCTTTCTTTCTCTAACAAGTGCAATGGTTGTGGTTGGTTGCATTGAACAAATATAAAACTATCTTTGAATATGTGCTTTTCGTACGCCATCAATTTTTCACCAAATTCACTCAAATCCAAGTTTGGAATCGAAAACGTTTCATTGCCTAAGCAAGGTTTCTTTTTTAATGGATTTGAGCATCCCAATTTACCCGTGCTTTTTGTCCCTCAAAATGAAAACAACGTAAAAGTTGAAAATTTCACTTGGGGGCTAATTCCATCTTGGGTTTCAGACCTATCAAAAGCCCAAGAATTGCAAAAAAATTCATTGAATGCCCGAAGTGAAACGGTATTTGAAAAACCAATGTTTCATAAGGCTTGGGATCAAAATCCATGCATTGTTTTAGCATCCGGTTTTTTTGAGTGGGAGCATCAAAATCAACAAAAAATTCCAAATTACATTTATCCATCTAGCACTGAAATTCTTTACATGGCAGGAATTTACGATACGTGGCAAAATTCAAGTACAGGTGAACTCATTTATTCTTATTCAATTTTAACAACCCATGCCAATCAAATGATGGAGAAAATACACAATGTGAAGAAAAGAATGCCCGTCATACTCACTGAAGAAAATGCAATGAATTGGTTGTCTTTTGATGCGATGGAACGCCAAAAACTCTGTAAACCTTGCCCCGAGGAATTCTTAAAATCACACACTGTTTCAATGAAATTGAATAGTCCCAAAAACAATAGAAACGAAGCATGGGCTATTGAACCCGCGATTTTTGCAAATCAAACCACACTTTTCTGAGATTGCAATCCATTCAATTCATGAAAAATACGCTACATTTGTAGATTATTTATATGCGTATATCATTCGCCATTTTATTGGGCATTTCGTTGATGGCATGCCAAAACAACCAAGCCCAAAGTACTAAAGTAAACGCCGATACTGCTAAAAAAGCAATCGAAGTAACTCAAGTAGCAAACACCTCATCGTCTGCAACTATCGAAAAATGGAATCGTTTCTGCGATTTACTCTCTGGTGACACAACAAAAATCACCAGCAATTTAAAAAATGCTAAAATTTGGTTGAACTATGGCCGCGGCACCAATATCAAATGGAATTCTTTAGCAAAAAGAATCAGCAAGCCAATTTCAAACTGGGTAAGCTCATCAAAACTCGAAATTGAAAATGAACCGAAAACATTGGTTTATCCTTTTGCCGGAGGTGATTTTTACTATTCTCATATGTTCTTCCCTAAACAAGATACAGTGATTATGGTGGGACTAGAACCTGCGGGATATTTATTTGACATTGACACTGCAAATCCAGTGAAACTTGAGAAATACCTTACCAATTTAGAACGTTCCCTGTATTTCCCTCACAAACTTGGATTCTTTAGAACTTTAAGTATGGAAGTCGATTTTACCAAAGGTTATTTGAATGGAACCATCCACACTTGCTTGTATTACATGGCAAAATTTGGATACAAGATTGAGTACATTAAAGCTTTCGACATTGATGACGCAGGAAACGCAGTGAGAGAAGTTGAATTGGGTACAAAACCGCACAAAAGAACTGCCATCAAAATTGGATTTAAAGCAAAAGATGGATCCGGCAACGTTAAGGAACTTATTTATATTTCAGGAGATTTGAGCGACAAAGGATTAACCAACGGCACAAAAAATACTGGTTTGTACAATTTCTTAAACTCTAGAAAACAAATCGTTTCTTTCTTTAAAGCTGCAAGTTACTTGATGCACAATAGTTATTTCTCTAAAATCAGAGGAATCATGACCAGAAACAGTAAACGAATCCTCCAAGACGACAGTGGAGTTCCATATGCTATTTTGAAATCTTCAGGATTTAATGTGACTATTTTGGGAGAATATACCCGAACTATTCAATTGTTTAGCACACGTGTTCAAAAAGACATGAAGGCCGAATATGCAACCAAAAAACCTGCAAAACTTCCATTCAACATTGGGTATAACGCTGAGTTTAATGAATGTAACTTGCAATCTGCAGTGAAAAAATAAACATGGCCGACTTTATATCATTAACCATACAACCCAAATCAACCGACGATGAATTCAAAGAAATCATTGTTGCACTCATTAGTGATTTCGGTTTCAATTACTTTAACACAGAGGGAGATGCTGTTGTAGCGCATGCCAAATTTGAAGATATTTCAGAATCTGAAAAAACCGATATTGAGGAAATACTAAAACCTTACTGCAATACTTTGGTTTGGGAATTCCAAGAAAAAGAAAACTGGAATGAACTTTGGGAAAAGAACTTTTTTGAACCTTTACAAATTGAAAATGTTCACATTAGAGCACCGTTCCACCCTGAAGTGAATGAAGGAATTGTGATCACCATAGAACCTAGAATGAGCTTTGGCACTGGCCACCATTCTACCACACACTTAATGATTCTTGAAATGCTCAAAAATATGGGCAGATTTCAGGATACTAAAGTTCTAGACATGGGTGCTGGAACTGGCATTCTTGGCATTGTGGCCGAAAAATTAGGTGCGTTGGAAGTTGTGGGTATTGAAATTGACGATTGGGTGGTTGATAACGCCAACGATAATTTGGTGGTGAACAATTGCACCAATACAGTGATGTTACTTGGTACTGCTGAAACACTTGCAAATTATGAAACCAATCATTTTGATGTCATTTTAGCAAACATACACCGTGAAATTATCTTAGCCGATTTAGACGATTATATCCGAGTACTTAAACCCAATGGTTTAATCTTAATTAGTGGCTTACAACTATCTGATTTAGATATGGTTAATGATGTTTGTATTTCAAAAGGTCTTGAAAAACAAACTCAAAATACCCATAAAGATTGGGGTGTATTGGGTTATCTAAAAAAGTGATTGTAAATTTGAGCATATTGCTTAAGGAGGAAGAGTTTGTCTGATATCATTAAATTATTAACCGACGCTGTTGCAAATCAGATTGCAGCTGGAGAGGTGGTTCAACGTCCCGCAAGTGCCGTTAAAGAACTCCTTGAAAATAGTATTGATGCAGGTGCAACTCAAATAAAACTCCTCATCAAAGACGGTGGTTCTACCCTCATGCAAGTCATTGATAATGGCAAAGGAATGAGCGAAACCGATGCCAGAATGTGTTGGGAACGACATGCAACTTCTAAAATTAGAAAGGCCGAAGATCTATTTTCTTTGAATACTTATGGTTTTCGTGGTGAAGCACTTGCTTCAATTGCCGCGGTGGCGCAAGTTGAAATGAAATCAAAACGAAAAGAAGATGAAGTTGCCTCTTACATTCGGATTGAAGCCAGTGAAGTCATTGAACAGCGGATGGAAGCCGCTCCAGATGGCACATCTATTGCCATTAAAAACCTTTTTTACAATATTCCCGCTCGTAGAAATTTCTTGAAATCAATTTCCGTTGAAACAAAACATATTTTTGAGGAGTTTCAACGCCAAGCTATGGCAAATCCACACATACAATTTACCCTATTTAACAATAATAGTGAAGTATTTAATTGGATGCCAAAATCATCGCTAGATCGATTGGCTGATGTACTTGGCAAAAAAAACACCGAAGATTTTCTCGAAGTTCAAGAAATTACAGATATCGTTGAAATTAATGGATTTGTGGGAAGTCCCTCAATTACTAAAAAAACACGTGGCGACCAATATTTCTTTGTAAACGACCGATTTATAAAAAGTCCTTACTTCCACCATGCAGTGATGGCAGCATATGAAGGGCTCATTGAAACGGATAGCTTTCCAACTTATACTTTATTCTTAAACGTAGCTCCAGAAAAGGTCGATGTGAATGTACATCCTACCAAAACAGAAGTGAAATTTGAAGATGAAAAACACATCTATAATTTAATCAAAGCCACTGCAAGAAAAGCCCTTGGAAAGTTTGTGGTTCAACCCAATACCGAAATTCTTGGGCTAGAAAATATTCACCAATGGTTAAATCACACACCTTCGGTTCCAGGAAGTTCTAATTGGTCGAGAATTGAGCAACCAACCACAGAAAAACAAGACTCTCGATACAACCCATTTACACAAGACAGAAAACCATACGATAGAAATTCAAACCAAGATTGGCAAAAAATTTTAGGTTCTGTAGAACCGCACTTTTCGCAACAATCTCTTGATTCCAATCTTCAATCGAACCAACATCAAGTCATCCATAAGCAAGAAAATGAAATTGCCGTTTTGGGCTCATTTAACCTTGCCGAAAGATATGTGGTTGCCAATATTGATGGAAATTTAAGCATCATTGATAAACGACTTGCGCATCAACAAATTCTCTATCATCAATTCATCAAACAGCTCGAAAATATGAAAGGCACAACCCAACAGCTTCTTTTCCCAAGAAATGTTGAATTGAGCCCAGGACATTTGGCCATTGCATTGGATATTTTGGATGATTTAAAACATTTGGGGTTTGACCTCGGTCATTTTGGAGGCAATTCGATTTTAATCAATGGTTTACCCGCACAAATCTCATCTTGCGATGAACAAAAATTATTAGAGCATATCATTGAAGATTATATCAATACCCAAGGCGACGTAAAACTAAACAAACATCAAAGTTTAGCTTCCAGTATGTCGCGACAAGGTGTCAATTACTCTCAAAATTACACTTCCAACGAGGAAGTAAAGTTTTTAATCAAAGAATTGTTTGCATTAACCAATCCTCAGTTTACTTTTGATGGAAAGTTGGTCTTTGTAAAATTAACTGCAGAAACCATTTTCGATTTATTTAAGAAACAACGTAATATATGATTCAAAATTTGCCGACAGGGTTAAAGAATATACTCATTATCATGGGTTTAGGAGCAATGGCTCAATTTGCACTTCCAAAAATTGGCATCGATCCTGAGAGTTGGTATTTGTACTACCCCGACAGTTCCAATTTTAGAATTTGGCAATTGATTACACACATGTTTTGTCATGGTGGCATTGGTCACATTTTATTCAATGCATTTGCATTATTCTCGTTTGGTATGGTGGTTGAAAATCGACTTGGAACAAAAAAATTCCTCCAGCTTTTCTTTTTAAGCGGATTGGGTGCCGTGCTGCTTCATTTTACTTGGATGGGCATTCAAATACATTCAAGTACAGGATATTTCTTTCCCGGACATGCTCTAAATCTCGATTTGTTTTACCCCCCAATGTTAGGTGCTAGTGGCGCATTGTATGGAGTCATGACAGCCTTCGGTGTGCTTTATCCGAATGAAACAATGATCTTTTTATTCATTCCTTACCCAATTAAAGCAAAATATTTAATTCCAATTATCGTTGGATTAGATGTACTCTTAGGAGTCGTTGATTTTTCATCTGACAACATTGCCCATTTTGCACATATCGGTGGAGCCGTATTTGGTTTCATCATTATCAAAATTTGGCAAAAACAATGGAAATAACCTATGATTAACAAACCTTTTACTTTCACCAATAAACCGTTCAGCCCACAAAACTCTGTGGTGGTAAACATTATATGGGCCAATGTAATTGTTTATTTTGTTTTTTTAATTCTCAGTTTTTTTCCATTTGGTCGAACCTTATTCGATCTGTTTTCATTCAATCCTCATCAACCACTTTACATTTCATTTTATAGCTTAGTCACCAATATTTTTCTGCATGCGGGTTTTATGCACCTCCTTGGAAATATGTTATGGCTCTATTTTGTAGGAACGATTCTAGAAGATTTAATTGGTTCAAAACACATTATTCGCTTATTCTTTTTCGGAGGGATATTGGGTGCATTCCTATTTTACATCTTTGCACAAATCACCGGCATTTCTGGACTACTCGTTGGTGCATCGGGAGGAATTGCTGCATTGCTCATTGCAACCGCATTGTTTGCCCCCAATTATCGTGTTTTTCTCTTGGGAATCGTTGAAATTGAACTTCGTTGGATTGTGATCATTAAAATCTTTTTTGATGTTATGGGATTACTATTTGCCTATAACATTGGAGGAAATCTTGCTCATATTGGAGGATATTTGTTTGGACTTGCATACATCACCGAAATTAAAGGAATGTGGAATTTTCCCAAATTCAATAACCCTAAATTCAAATCAAAACCCAAACGAACTGCAACTGTAAATATCAACAATTCTAAGTCTCCTTCTCAAGAAGAAATTGATGCAATCCTCGATAAAATTAGTGCAAATGGTTATGATAGTTTAACGGCCAAAGAAAAAGAAAAATTGTTTTCTGCAAGTAAAAAATAAAACTTGAAGACACTCATCAAAATATTCAATTTTATTGTTTTTCCATTGACACTTGCCAATGGACTTTTACTGCTTCTATCGGGACAAGTAGCTGCAATTTCTCCCAAAATCAATACTTTTTTGCCCTTAATTGGACTTGCTTTTCCACTACTGTTCTTTATCAATCTCATTCTCCTAGTTTATTGGCTCATTCAATTAAAATGGAAATCGCTTTTCCCCGCTGCTTTTTTTCTTTTTAATCTTGGTCAAATGAGTCTTTACCTGCAATATACCTCAAAACCAAACTTCTCTACCCGTACACAAGATCTCTGTAAAGTCATTACCTACAATGCAAACTTGTTTGGCATTTTTACCAATGGCTGGCAACAAGATTCTGTCATACAAATTATCAAATCAGAAAATGCCGATATCGTTTGTTTGCAAGAAGTTTATGCAAAAAATGAAACCATGTTAACACTTGTACAACGAATGAAAAATCGATGCAACTACAAGTATGGTTTAGTTTACAAGTTACGTGAAAACAGACCTTACGGCATGATGGTTCTTTCAAAATATCCCATCCATAAATGGAAGAGAATTTCTTTTGGAGAAACCACCGGAAATATGGCAATGTGGGTGGATGTAAAAATACCTTCCCCCGACAATCTTTCAGATCGCACAATTCGGGTATACAATGTTCATTTACAATCGTTTCGATTTAATAAATCAGATTATAAAGCCATCGAACAAGCCAATGCTTCAAAAGAAATTGATAAAGAAAAAACAGATGGACTTATAGCGCGTATGCGCTTGGCATACAAAAAACGCTCTGAACAAACCACCATACTCACCCAAGAATTAGAAGAATGCAAAATTCCTAAAATTGTAGTCGGCGATTTCAATGATGTGCCTGCAAGTTATACTTATAGAGAGGTGTGCAAAGGATTGAAAGATGCCTTTGTGAGTTGTGGAAATGGATTAGAAAGAACATACAAAGGCCCTTTCCCAAGTTTTAGAATCGATTATATCCTGTATTCTGATCCTCTAAAAGGAATCAAATACAACAGCCGTAAAAATGTACCTGGCGACCATAAACTGGTCTCAGCCACTTTCAAATACGATCAATTATTCTATTAACGGCCACCTTGCGCCTGAGATGCAGCTCTTTGCATGTCAACAATAAATCGTTGAGCAGCATAAAATTTAGGTGCAATTTGCAATGCTTCTTTAATTGATTCCGCTGATCCAATCATGTCTCTGCGGCTATTTTGCAACAACGCATTTAAATATAAGAAAGCAGCTTTCGCAGGAACTTCTTCAATCACTTGTGCTTGTAAATGCTCCATTCTTACCTTCTTTGTTAAATTATCTGGAGCTTTCATGATGACTTGAATCATTGAATCAACCACATTCATTTTACCTCTTGCCGTTTCAATAAACGCCATATCCCAATAGTATGAATAGTTTTTGGTTGTGTTCCAAAGTTCCATGAAAGTATTATACGACAACGTATCTTTACCCTGTTCCAATAATAACTTTCCTTTGATATCTTTCAAAAACTCATTGTTGTTGTTCATCGACAATCCTTTTTCTACGTAAAACATAGAAACCGAAGGATTACGCACTGTAGCAGGATTAGCCGCATAGTAATAGTGATAAAATGCAAGACTATCATAAGCCCATTTGCCTATGCTTGAATCATTGGCAACCCATTGCAATAAAATTTGACTACTGCTCACGTGGTCACCAGCCTTTTGCGACAAATCATACGCTTTTTTATATCCATTTTCGGTAGAATTTGAGGTGCAACCACCAAATGTTAATCCTACGATTACAATCAAATACAAGAAATTTCTCATGTTACAATATTAGTTCTAATTTGAATAAAATTATCCTTCTACAACACGTTTTAGGTTAAATTCATCTTTCAACACATGGTAAGCCATTTCTGTATAATAAGCCAAAGCATCAATTGTTGGTGCCAAACTATCTGGTTTGAATGCACTTCCAGGAACTCTGTAACTAATGACAACCACGTTATCGCGGGTGTTATAAGAAAACTTCCCTAAATGCAAATTCAAATTTACGACCAATAACTCCTCTAAAAACTCAGACCTTTTTAAGGTTGGCCCATAACAAAAAGGAACCGTAATTTGAAAAACTGTTCTATCCTGTTCGAAGATAAAATAATTCCAAGGAGTAGATTCTACGTCTTGCCAAGCATCTATATATATTGGAGTTTCATTCTTTAAAAGAATCCATTGACCTTGTTCATCGGCTTGCGATTCTTCCTTCGATAAACCCATCGATACAATTGCATCTTCTACGGTTTTAATGAGCACATTTAATTCCACTTTGCAAAGATACTATTTGAATTGCTCATTTCCTTTTGACCAAACTTTAGAACACATTCATTTTGCATTATTTGCAAATAATTTTGGTAGTTATTGCGAAATTGCTAACTTGCGTATCAAATACTTAGTGTAAAACTGACACCATGAAATTAACCTCATATTTATCCATCATTCTCATTCCAGCATTCGCATTTATTGGCTGCAAATCAACGGAAGAAAAAATCAATGCAAACTTAGGTGCTCCAACTTGGAGCAAACAGGCTGTGATTTATGAAGTCAATGTTAGACAACATTCTCAAGAAGGGACATTCAACGCCGTTACCAAAGACATCCCTCGAATTAAAGAATTAGGCGCCGATATTCTCTGGATCATGCCTATCAATCCTATTGGACAAAAAAATAGAAAAGGAACTTTAGGTAGCTACTACTCTGTTCAAAATTATACCACCGTAAATCCAGAATTTGGATCTTTAAACGATTTCAAAGCGCTTGTAAAAACAGCTCATGATGCTGGTCAAAAAGTCATTATTGACTGGGTTGCCAATCACACAGCTTGGGATCATGCTTGGATTACCAATCACCCCGATTGGTACGAAAAAGATAGCGCTGGAAAAATTATCACTCAATACGACTGGTCTGATGTGGCTAAATTGAATTATAAAAACACAGAACTCCGTAAAGAAATGATTGAAGCCCTAAAATACTGGGTGAAAGAATGCGATATTGATGGCTTTCGTTGCGACGTTGCATTTTTGGTGCCAGCCGATTTCTGGGTTGAAGCTAGAACAGAACTTGAAAAAATTAAACCCGTTTTCATGTTAGCTGAAATGGAAACACAAAAAGACATTAATCCCAATCCTAAAGAATACTTCACAAACGCATTCAATGCCAATTACAACTGGAGTTTGCATGGTTTATCAGCTGAAATCGCTCAAGGTAAAAAATCTATCAAAGATCTTAATAAACACATTGAAGAAACCTATAAAGAAACCCCTTCTGATGTTTATAGAATGAGCTTTTTAACCAACCATGATGAGAATTCTTGGAATGGAACTGTTGATGAAAAATATGGCAAAAAATGGCAATTGTTTAGTGTTTTAAACTACACAATGCCTCAATCGTTGCCACTTATTTACAGCGGTGAAGAAGCAAACAATAAAAAACGCTTGCAATTCTTCGAAAAGGATCCAATTACTTGGGGCGATACTACTCTCTACGGTTGGTATAGAAAAATGAACGCCTTAAAACATTCACAACCTGCTTTAGCAAATGGAAACCATGGTGCTCCAACAACATTCATCCAATTAAATAACAACGAAGACCTAAATTCCTTGTTGGCTTTTGAAAGGACATTAGACGGGAAAACTGTGATTGTTGTTGCCAATTTATCTGAAGGTCCGCAATCATTTAAAGCTGTTGGAAATTATATCCCTAATGAAAAAAATATTTACGTATCCAGCGAATTCACATTTAAAAATGGCGAATTTTCATTGCCTAGCTTTGGATATGTAGTCTTTACAACTCAAAATTAAGAAAATGAAACCACGTTTATCGATATCACAAATCATAAATATGAGCATTGGATTCATGGGAATCCAATTTGGATGGGCCCTGCAAATGGCCAATATGAGTTCAATTTATGAATATTTGGGTGCAGAGCCAGACAAATTGCCTTTCTTGTGGCTAGCGGCTCCATTAACAGGCTTATTGGTGCAGCCAATCATTGGATATTTAAGCGATAAAACGTGGCATCCAACTTTCGGTAGAAGAAGACCTTATTTCTTAATTGGTGCAATTCTCAGTTCTCTTGCACTCATTCTTATGCCAAATTCTCCATCTCTTTGGATGGCAGCGGGATTATTATGGATTCTCGATTCGTCAATCAATATTTCCATGGAACCATTTAGAGCCTTTGTTGCCGATAAATTGCCAGAAGAACAAAGAACCTTAGGATTTTCAATGCAAAGTTTATTCATTGGATTAGGCAGTATTGTTGCCAGTTCCTTGCCTTGGATTTTGTCGCATTGGTTCGGAGTGACAAATATTTCTGAAAAGGGACATATCCCTTACAACGTAAAAATAAGCTTCTACATTGGAGCTGCCGCTTTCATTTCATTTGTTTTGTATACCGTATTCACCACGAAAGAATATCCCCCAACAGCAGAAGAAATTGAAGAATTAAAAAGTAAAAAAGGTGGTTTTTTTAACGGATTCAAAGAAATCACCCACGCCATTGCCAATATGCCAAAACGCATGAAGCAACTTGCATTGATACAGTTCTTAACTTGGCCTGGACTCTTTTTAATGTGGTTCTATTACACTCCCGCTGTTGGTAATTTAATCTATGGCGGCTCTGCCGAGGGATCATCTAAAATCATTGTACAAGATTGGATATCAATTGTTGACCAAGGAAAACTTATGTACACCAGAGGAACCGAATTTGCAGGTTTAACTTATTCATTCCAAAATATCATTACTTTCTTGTTTGCATTTTTGATTCCATTTATTGCCTCAAAGTTGAGCGACAAATACACACACATGCTTTGTCTTCTTTTAGGTGGTTTGGGCTTAATGTCGATACAATTTATTGACAAAGAAAGTGTTCTAGGACTTTATGGTGTAATGGCTTGCGTTGGTATTGCTTGGAGTAGTATTTTATCAATGCCTTATAGCATGTTGAGTGGATGCCTACCCGAAAATAAAATTGGTGTTTACATGGGAATTTTTAACTTTTTCATTGTACTCCCTGAAATCATTGCAGCCTTATTCTTTGGAAGTTTCATGAAAAATATTCTTCATAACAATCAAATTTATGGTGTGATGTGCGGAGGAGTACTTTTAATACTCGCTGCAATTCTAACCACTCGAATTACAACCGAAAAATAATTTCTCAAAAAACATAAAAGGCTGTCTCTATATTCGATGACAGCCTTTTTTTTGCATATATGCAAATACTTTAAGCTTTCTTTTTCGCAAAAATGAAATAAAATACCAATCCTAAAATTGCTGTACTTAATCCCAACATGCTTTCCAAAGGCTTATCTTTTATGAAATAATAGGCAACTCCACTTGTCATAATTACAAATAATAGCGGAGAAATTGGATATCCCCAAGCTTTGTAACCTTCTGGTTTACCTTGTTTTATGCGCAACACAAAAAGTCCAAATACAGTGAGCAATGTAAACATCGATAATGTAAATGAGGTATAGTAAATGAGCGATTCAAAATTCAAAGTGTACAAGAAAATAAGGCTCAAAATACATTGAACTACAATGGCATTTCTTGGTGTCCCATCTGAAGAAGTCACACCCAAAATTTTTAACGATTTAATTTCTTGGAACATTGATTTCATAACCCTCGGACCGGTAAAAATCATTGAACTAATAGTTGAAACCAAAAGTAAACTTATAATTCCACCCATTAAATTCCCTACAGATGAACCCAGCAATGACTTTGCGGCAATCAATCCCACTTCCTTATTTCCCACCAAAGAAGGAATCGGAGACGACATTAAGAAAACAGCGTTAAGCAATACGTATAATACAATGACAACCGATGTCCCTAATAAAATACTTCTTGAAAGGTTTTTCTCAGGTTTTTCAATACTTCCGGCGATGTATGCACTAGCATTCCAACCGCTGTAAGCAAATGAAACAAAGATTAAACTTATTGCAAATGCCGGGGCTAAATAGCCATCTTTAAAGATTTCTGTATACGAATGGGCAGTTGGAGCAAAAGATATAGCATTTGGCGAAATTGCCAAACCTGTGAGAATAAACAATAAGATGATGATCACTTTTGCCAAAGTTGAAACCTTTTGAAAAATCAAACCCAATTTCATGGAATATAAGTGAATCATTGAAATGACCACAACCACTGAAAGTGCGATGTATCTTTCATTTAATCCACCCCAAACTCCATTCACATAAGCACCTAGAGCAAGTGCTGCACCTGCAACAGGGGCTGCAAAACCCACTGTAGAGCTCACAAAACCGGCCATATATCCAATGGCTGGATGGTAAATTTTAGATAAAAAATGAAACTCGCCCCCATCTTCAGGCAATCGACTCGCAATTTCGGCATAACTAAAAGCACCAAGCAATGCTAAAATTCCACCAACAACCCAAATCATGATAATTGCAAACCCCGATTGAATATCAAACAATTGGTAGCCTAAACTTGTAAAAACACCGGTCCCAACCATATTGGCAACAACCATACTCGTTGCTCCCCAAAAATCTATTTTGCGTTTCGACATAAAATTCCTTCAAAAAAACAGCTTTTATGGCATTGTTTTTTCATTTGTCGGAAATAAATAATTGCCATTTTATTGAGAATGAAGTTATTTTTGCAGAATGTCGACCCCTGAAAATCGTTTTTTTACAGTAGATATTCATACCCATATCATTCCTGCAGACCTTCCAAAATGGAAAGAAAAGTTTGGGTATGGAGAATTCATTACCCTCGAACATCACAAGCCTTGCTGCGCAAATATGATGATGGATGGTGAATTTTTCAGAGAAATTGAAAGCAATTGTTGGGATCCAGAAACCAGACTTAAAGAATGTGGACACCACCATGTAGACGTTCAAGTTTTGAGTACAATTCCGGTTATGTTTAGCTATTGGGCTGAACCAAAACACACTTTAGAAATTGCCAAATATTTGAACGATCACATTGCTGAAGTCTGCAATTTATTTCCCAAACGATTTGTAGGTTTGGGTACGTTGCCAATGCAACATACCGATATGGCAATTAAAGAACTAAGAAGATGTAAAGAAATTGGGTTAAAAGGAATTCAAATTGGTTCACACGTGAACGATTGGAACTTAAACGAACCTGCTTTATTTCCAATTTTCGAAGCTATGCAAGACCTCGACATGGCATTATTTGTGCATCCATGGTGGTGGAGCGCAAAAACAAAAATGCCAAAATATTGGCTCCCGTGGTTGGTAGGTATGCCAGCAGAAACCTCATTGGCTATTTGTAGTATGATTTTTGGAGGGATATTTGAGCGATTGCCAAAACTTAGGGTTGCCTTTGCTCATGGTGGTGGAGCATTTCCAGCAACCATAGGTAGAATTGAACATGGCTGGCAAGCAAGACCAGATTTGGTAGCAGTTGATAACATTCATAATCCTAAAAAATACCTAGGACAATTTTGGTTGGATAGTTTGGTTCACGATCCTAAGATGTTACAACTTGTAGTTGATTTGGTAGGTGCAAACAAAGTAACACTAGGCACCGACTATCCCTTCCCTCTTGGTGAAGACAACCCTGGAGAATTAATTAAAACTGCCGGTTTTGATTTGAAAACTCAAGAAATTATGCTCGGAACTTCAGCCCTTGAATGGCTCAATATGGATAAGAAAATCTTTGTTCCATAAAGATTTACCAGAGAGTCAACTTTATTAAAAGCTGCATTTAACCTGATTTTACTTGATTTAAACGAAATGTTAGATTTTCGTAGATTACATTCCTTTCACTTTAAGATTTGATTGAATATATTTGTTTTATATGTTGAAGCAAACATCTGTTTTATTATTTGCGGTACTTTTATTGAATCAAAATTCTCTGGCTCAAACAACAATTGAACCATTGAAAAATTATTGCAGTCAAATTCAACATAAAAGAAAATCAACTGAAAATTCAACACAATCTATTTTTCTCTCAGGCCAAGATATCACTTCAAAATCAACAATCGATTTTGAATATTCGCTTCGTGTGACTAAGCCAGCTAACGAGCAATTTATTTATCTGAATTGCAATCGTATTCATGGAACCATTGAAGAAGCCGGAGTCAAAAAAGAAATCCCTTTTGACTCTAAAAATTTAATTCAAATGATTCTTGGCGTAAATCAAAATGGCGTAATTGATTCTATCAAAAGCGACCTTATGATCATCAACCAAATGAAAACGGCTTACAAACAGAGAATCCAAAAAGGAAAACAAAATCCTTACTTTCTTAATGTTCAAAGTACCAGAAACATCGGCGATGAATGGTTGGATAGTTCACTCTTTGACAATGAAAGTAATTATATAATCACCAAGTATAAATTTGTCAAAGCTGAAAACAATCAATTTGTATTATCATTTCAGAGTGATATAAAAATCTTGTCGGAATTTTACAGTCAAGATATACTCATCATAGATTCAAAAGTTGGAAATTGCACTGGGACTATTTATGTAGAACCGACTACAAATTATATTCTCAAAACAGAAGGCAGCGTTCAACTGGAGGGAAATAGAAACGTCAATACCCGCGAAATTCCTACATCAATTAAAAGCACATTTATAGATTCAATCATCAATAATTAAAACCCATATACATGACTATGAAAAAACTTATTTTACTTCAAATTCTAATCTGTACTGCTTTATCAAGCTTTGCTCAGTTAAAACCAATGCCAGGTTTTTACCCTGAGGGTGTCTTTAAGCGAGAACAAAGAATTAAAACCACATACACTACAACTGCTTCTACTCCAAAAGAAGTTTCCACCAACATGCGTTCTGTAGGAAAAGCGTATGTACTAAAACCTGGTTTCCGTCAAGATAAATCTGTGACTGAAAATTATCAAAAAGGCAAGCAACATATTGAATTCACTTTTACCGAAATATTTGGTGTTAAATCAACTGATGGTGTGATTAAAGACCTTGGAAATCCAATTGAAGACTTTACCGTCTATGCTTACCGTGCAAATTACAATGCAAATGGCGAATCCATAGAGTGGGATGGTAAAAAAATCTACATGGATGCAATGGAAAATGGTAACTTACATATCATTGAACCTGGATTTCAATGCACATACTTTTTGCACAATGATTATCAAAGAAACGTTGGCGATGTTTGGGTTGATAGCCAATTTGCATTTCCACTGACTCGCCGATTAACAACACAGCTGACATTTGAAAAAATGGAAAAAAATGAATTCGGTGTGGAGGTTTGCAGGTTAGGCGTAAAGGGTAATGTAAAAGTAAGTGATTATGTGAATGTATTGGGCACTGTAAAATTTGTAGATTTAAAGGGTACAATTACCGCATTCATTCAAGTAGATCCAAAAAACAACCAAATTCATAGATTCAAAGGTGAAATTAAACTTACTGGTAAGATTGAAAAATCAGAAAATGTTTTTGAACCATATGAAGTGGTCATGAAAGTGAATGAATGGTCGATGAATCCTTCAAACGATCATAAATAATCTTCCATATTCAGTGCTTTGTTTACCTCTTCATAGGAATAACCCTTGGAGAGTAGGTAACGTTGTGTTTTAATTTTCTTCTCAAATTCAGAACCTTCCTTCAAGGTCTTTAACTTCTTTTCGGCAAGCTTTTGTATGGTTTTAAAATAATCCTCTACTTTTATTTCTTTGATTGATGATTGAATTAACTTCTGATTGACCCCAGCAAGCTTAAGACCTTGGCTGATTTTTTGTTTACCCCAAGATTTGATTTTAAACTTTCCCTTTACATAAGCTTCCACAAATCTTTCTTCATTCAAAAAATTTGATTGTATAAGCTCCACCAGCAATTCATTTGCATCAACTTCCGATAACCCATAGGATTTACACTTATCGTAAACTTGTTTGTGACTTCTTTCTTGATAAGCACAATATTTTTCCAATTTAGGCCTTGCTCCCTCTTTGGTATATGTTTTGGTGATTTTCTTATCGTACATCTCAAGAATAAAATACAAAATTATGCGAACATTTCAATAAAATGGAAACCAAAATCGGTTATTTGATTTGCAAATTTGCGAAAAAACTGACATTTAGTGTTTTATTCATGATGCATTACTGACAAATTTTCACTTTTTAACATTTGGAATACAACTTGTAACAGCATTGAATATGAAAACAGGACAAATTTCAGTACAATCAGAAAACATTTTTCCAATCATTAAAAAGTTTCTTTATACAGATCAGGAAATCTTTTTACGTGAACTTGTGAGTAATGCAGTAGATGCAACTAAGAAATTATCGACTTTATCTCGCGTTGGTGAATTTGAAGATAACATTAACGATTGTAAAGTTGAAGTTAGTATTGATGAAAAAAAGAAAACCATTACCATTTCCGATAGCGGTATTGGTATGACAGAGGAAGAAGTAGAAAAGTACATTACACAACTTGCATTCTCTGGAGCTACCGAATTCGTAGAAAAATGGAAAGACAAAGAACCAGACCAAATGATAGGTCATTTTGGTTTAGGTTTTTATTCAGCTTTCATGGTATCTAAAAATGTGACCATTGTTACAAAATCCTTCCAAAAAGGAGCAGATGCAGTAGAATGGAATTGTGATGGAACCACCTCTTATACCATCGACAAAGGCAAACGTAAAAAGCGTGGTACAGATATCATTTTACATCTTACAGATGAAGATGCCGAAGTATACTTATCTGCTTGGAAAGTCAAAGAATTACTTAAAAAATATTGCAGATTCCTCCCTGTTCCGATTGAATTTGAAGGAGAACAAATTAATAACCCAAACCCTATTTGGACAAAAAAGCCATCTGAACTCACAGATGAAGACTACAAAAAATTCTATGAAGAATTGTATCCAATGCAGGAAGCACCTTTGTTTCAAATTCACATTAACACCGATTATCCATTCAACTTAACTGGTGTGCTTTATTTCCCTAAAGTAAATCAAGCTTTAGATAATAGAAAAGATAGAGTACAATTGTATAGCAATCAAGTCTTTGTTACAGAAGATGTAAAAGATGTATTGCCAGAATATTTAGTGCTTTTACAAGGTGTCATTGATTCACCAGATATTCCATTGAACGTGAGTCGTAGTTCATTACAAAGTGACACAAACGTAAAGAAAATCACTGCACATATTTCCAAGAAAGTAAGCGACAAACTTCAAGAACTTTATAATAAAGACAGAGCTGATTACGAATCTAAATGGGAATATTTAGATTTAATTGCAAAATATGGTATGTTGAGCGATGAAAAATTTGCCGACAGAATGAAAGATGTTTGTTTGGTTAAAACCACAGAAGGCAAATTAAATACCATACAAGAATGGATTGAGCATTGCAAAATCAATCAAACCGATAAAAATGGTGATTCTGTAGTGTTGTATACTACTGATTCAAATTCTCAACATATGAGTATCAAATCTGCAAAAGATATGGGTTATGAAGTCATTTTATTGGATGGTCCTTTAGATGTTCATTTTGCCGGATTTGCCGAAAGTAAATATGAAAAAGTGAAATTTAGATGTGTTGATGGTGCTCCAATTGACCAACTCGTTGAAAAAGACATCACAATAGAATCGGTTCTAACCAAAGAACAACAAGAAACCATTGAATCAGCTGTAAAAAGCATCGTGAATGAATTGGCTTTCGACGTAAAAATTGAATCATTGCCACCGCAACAAGAATTCATTAGCATTCACAGAAGCGAATGGGAAAGAAGAATGGATGAATATGCGAAAATGGGTCAGTCAATGCCATTTGGAGACTTAGGATTGAAAAAACAATCTTTGGTTATCAATTCCAACAATGAATTGGCGCTTAAAATATTATCTAAGAGTGAATCTGAACAAAAAGAAGACATACAGTATTGTTTGGATCTAGCACTATTAGAAAAGCAACAACTCAAAGGTGAAGCTTTAGAGAGATTCATTAAAAAGGCGAAGAACTTACTTTAAGTTAAAAAAATTAACCCATAAAAAAACCCTTGAAAATTCAAGGGTTTTTTTATGGGTTAATTTTTATTGTTTTTATCGACATCTTGATCGATGATCAAACCAAATTCTCTTGGATCAGTAGCAAATCTAACGGTTGTCCGTCTATTTTGCCTGTGTTGGAATTCATTACATTTTACAAACGGAGCACCTTCAACATATTGTATTTCAGATGGTTCATAATCTAAATAGATTGTCTTACTCACATTGCCATCATCATCGAGTTCCACAAGCATTTTCTTTGTTGTTCCTGCAATATAAGGTGTAAACCCTTCAACTTTCGATCCCTCACACTTACAATCATTTATTAATTGGGTTTCACCGTATCCAACAGCCACCACCCTGTTCTTGTCTAATTTAGCACGGCTAATTAAATAATCGACAGCGCTATCGGCCCTTCTGTTAGACAAGGCTACATTATAGTCGTAAGGCATCCTACAGTCAGTATGTGAACCTAACTCAGCCACCAATTGCGGATATCGGTTCATAATTCGCGACATGAATGAATCTAAAGTACCAATGGCATCGGGTCGAATGACAGCTTTATCTAAATCATAAAATATTGGCAATACGTATGCCGTATTCATTGCATCTTTGATATCAAATTGAGAAATATCTTTTACATTTTTATGGAACTCTTCCACATCATCGCGAATAAATCCTCTACCACCTTTTCTACCTTTTGCAAAGGTGTTTGAATTACCCGCATTCGTATTGTTTAAATCTCGATCTAAATCAATTTTAATTCCAAATTTGGCTGGATCTTTGGTAAATCTCACCGTAGTTCTTCTATTCTGCCTGTGCTGAAATTCATTACATTTTACAAATGGATCGCCATCAAAATAGATGATTTCAGTTGAGTCATAATCAACATAAATAGTTTTACTCACATTTCCATCATCATCCAATTCAACCATCATTTTCTTTGTTCTGCCTTTAATGTAAGGAGTGTAATCAACTACGGCAGATGCTTCACAATGACAGTCATTCATTAATTGAGTTTCTCCGTATCCAACAGCTACAATTCTATCTGGTCCAATATTCCATACCCGTCTAAGGTAAGCCACCGCTGAATCAGCACGACGTCTGGCCAATTTCTCATTGTATTCATAAGGCATACGACAATCGGTGTGGGAACCCAATTCTGTGATTAAGAATGGATATTTATTCAAGATTTTAATGGCAAATGAGTCAAGTACTTTTTGTGCATCCGGACGAATAATTGCTTTATCCAAATCATAGAAAATTGGGAGTAAAAACACCTCGTCATAAGCCTTTTCGATTGCAAAATTATCAATAGAGTTTGCCTCTTTCATCACAATTTCCATCGTCGGTTGTACTGTATCAACAGGAGGAGTTGTATCCGGCTTTATATACACTTTATCAATACATAAATCCGCAAATTTTTCAGCAAATCTTAATGTAGTTCTTCGGTTTTGCCTGTGTTGTTTTTCGTTACATGGAACAAAAGGATTACCATCAATAACTTTAATCTCCCTTTGTGAATAAGGTACATAATATGATCTTATTTGTTTTCCTCTTGCATCCAACTCAACTTCCATTCTTTGCGTGATACCACTAATAAAAGGCGTGTAACCGTTAATATCAGAACCTTCGCAATTACAACTATTCAACAA
>JACCDW010478859.1_pt1 | contig 36000 bp, 28 predicted proteins | sample 7449781 | NCBI WGS metagenome assembly JACCDW01 (sample SAMN15323449, study PRJNA562643) | freshwater metagenome | isolation source: river surface water | place: USA:Blue River Watershed | collected 2017-08-18
GAACGAGCTCACCATCTCCTTTCACTTTAAGTGCGACGTCTTCCGACATAACACTGACTTACAATTCGGTGACAAGATCTTCTGGCTCGGGTGCGCTGTACGCGACATCGTCGCAGAGCTACCCTACTGCTTTCCTTACGTACAAGATGACGACATCCGCTGCGGGAAACCAAGGACAGGCTTTCTTGAGGAGTGGGGCGAACGACTTCGGTTTCTACTACATAGGCACTAGCCTATACTATAAGATAGGAGGAACTACCGGATACGTTGGTGGCTACTCGACTTCCGACATATTCACGGTCTCCGTCGCGAGCAACGGCGTTACCCTTTTCGTGAACGGCGTTTCGGTCGCATCAGGAAGCTACGTATCTGGGAACTATTCTATCTCTTTCCTTCCGTACAACACAAACGAAGGTTTCAACAGCGTGTATTTCGGATATCTTCAGACGGGTGCGACAGGAAGCGGTTTCAATGCGATATCTTCTCCTGCGTCCAACCGAATACTGACGGCGACGGGGTCATCCACCGATAGCGCGGTGGCTCAATCGAACCTAACTTTCGATGGTTCTACGTTCACGGTGATAGGAACTGCCTCTATATCAGGTCATGCAGTTCTTCAGCAGACATCTGAAGTGCTCAATGTTCTCGGTGCTACCTCTTCTGCTGTCACATACGACTTCACGACGGGATCGGTCTGGTATCACGCAACGGCGAGCACCAACTATACTGCGAACTTCGTGAACATCCCGACGACAGACAACCGAGCAATAACCGCCAACTTGGTGATAAACCAAGGTTCTACCGGATATATGCCTACGGTTGTTCAGATAGATGGTGCTACGCAGAGTGTGAAATGGGCAAACGGGACATATTCGGTGTCATCGAACAAAGTCGACATAGTCGGATTCACGTTCTTGAGAGCTGGATCAGCGTGGGCACAGGTATTTGGCCAGATAAGCCCGTTCAGCTAAAAATATATATAGTTGATGAGTAAGATAAAGAGATACCTTGAGTTCCTTAATGAGTCGGAAGAGCAGAGCCTCGGTCAATGGGTCGAGTCTGTCTATGATGACGAATATGTCAAGAACATAGTGAGCAGGTACGTGGGGGAATTCGGTCCTGATATAAGGCTTTCCAACGCGGTGAACCTATTGGACGACAAACAAAAGGCAGAGATGAAGCAGCTCATCGAGGACTATCTCGAGAACGGGATCGAGGAGAAAGAGCCGACCATTATGATGTCGACCGACATCGAGCCTCTCACGGAAGCTGAGGCAGCGATGGGTGGGAAGGGAGTCTTCACGAGCTTCCTCAAGACCTTGACTGCGCTCGGACAGAAGGACATAAGACCAGGCGAATGTCCTGATGACTTTCTCCTTTTCTACGCTTCGCCTAAGCTGGAGACCCAGCAGGTCAAGCAGGTTTTCTTCAGATTCAGGTCTCTCCGAGATTTCGTTGACGACGTCAAGTACACTGAGAACGAGCTTGTCCTCTATTATGGACTGAAATGCGATGGAAAGGTGGAGTATGGTGCGAAATACGACGAAGGTCTCGTTCCTTTCGGTGGGTTCAAGATGAACCAGTCGGCGAGAAAATGGATAAATGGACTTGATCTGAAGGCGCTGTTCCCTTTCAAGAAGGAGCTCGTGAACCTAACGGTCGAGGATTTGATGACACTCGGTTCGATAAAGTCGGATATGTCAACATACTCGCCAGGATACACAGAGGGAAAGGCACCTGTTGCGTTATCTGATAGGATAATAACCTTCGGATACCAGGGAGTAGGGAGATGGGACAACGGAAAGCTCGACCAGGGAGAGTACGACAACCTGAAGTCCAATTTCGTGAACTGGATGTCTGGGAGAAAATGGGCTGGGAAAGTGCTTATAAGCCTCAAGGCGGGGTCTTACTGGCTTTGGATACACATAAAACTAAAATAAGGATATGAGATACTTGAGGAAATTCGAGAGCAGGTTCAACCTGGACGCGGCGGTGGTGAAGATTGGAAAGGAATATGGAAAAGACAGGGTCGCGAAGATGGTGGACGACGAGAAGAAGGAATGGTCGGAGGACTATGATGGAATCGGCAACGGAGAGGCCGAGGAGATGGTCGTCCACTCTATGATAGGCTGGTACAAGAAGGATCAGGAGATGGGGCAAGAGGACAAGGTGGAGCTCGAGAAGGCTCTCCGAAGCCACTATTTTCCAGGCTGATGCATAAAACATCGACCTTATGCCTTTCTATAATCCAGAAAGGCATTTTTTATGGAGAACGACAAAGATAGGGCGATGAAGAAATGGGGGGCGATACTCGGGAACATAGGGATGACAGGGTCGAAGGCGGACTGGATGTCGGAATATGCACAGATGCACCTTGATGGTGAGGCTGGCACCGTAGGTGAGCAGGGCACTCCTGGAGAGTCTTCTTTCAATGTGCTACCGATGGCGATGAAGGTCGCGGCGCAGACTGTGGGCCTCGATCTGGTATCGGTCGTGCCGATGGGCAGCAACACAGGCGATGAGCTTGATAGGATACAGGCAGAGGTTACGGCGGAGAACAGGGACAGGAAGATAGAATCTGTCGTGGACGGAAAGGAGTACGAGGAGATGAAGATCCAGGATCACCCTGACTTCAAGGCTGGTCCGAGGGGTGAGCTTTTCTACCTGGACTACACATATTCCCATTCCGCGACATCCTCCACTATGTAGCGGATTTTAGGCCGAAGGGAGGTCGCTGGCGTGATATATAACATATGACCAACGTGTACCTCATATCGTCCGAGATAAACGGCCAGAAGCTCTATAAGATAGGCATAACCAAGCGTGATGTCGAGAAGAGGCTGAAGGAGCTGAAGACAGGAAACGCTGCGGAGATGTCGCTGGTGGAGTGCTTCTCGTCCAAATGGGGATCCAAGATAGAGGCTCACCTCCACAGGCTACACTCGGCCAAGAGGGTGAGCGGCGAGTGGTTCGCGCTGGAGAGCACGGACATAGAGGATTTTATGTCGAGGTGCAGACAACTCCACGAGAACCTTGAGATAATAGAATCGGAGAACACCTACTTCATAGACAGGGGTGGAAGGTTCTGAAAAAATAAGAGAATCGTATGCAATCGATGAAAGAGGCCGCGATAAGGCAGTACATATCAACAATCAACTTCAGGGCGGACGACTGGAAGCTTTCTAAAATAAAGGAGGACATGAAGAAGTTCTTGGGAGAGGAGCCAGGGATAGATATCATCTACAAGAAGGATGTGATGGTCAACGAGACCACAGGTGAGGCAAGTGAGTTCCTTGATATAGACAAGATTAAAATTATCTTCACAGATACTGATGATAGGTTCAAGAAGCTTGAGTTCCTTATCGGTGAAAACATACTTTAAAAATATGGAACTTGGAAGATATTACCTGAACATACCCCTGGTGTCGAAGATGGAATCAGAGGAGGAAAGGCAGAGGATACACGACTATTACAAGGAGATGTTGTATTCACACCACGATGGTAGGGCAGAAATGGCCAAGTCTATGATGCTTACCCTATTGAAATCCGGATACTTGATCGACGAACAGCAGGAATCTAGGGAGAAAAACATCAATATGATTCTGGATGGAGATAAAGGCTGACATAGTCGACTATATGGGGAAGTACGAGGATGGGGTAATCGTCCTGCTCACCATAAACTTCGATGGTGAGTTCACGGAGGGCACCATATTCTACAACGAGGAGAATCTTGTCCTCACGGTGGACGAGTCGGTTGAGAGGAAGCTGGGAAGCCCAATAGAGCTGTGGGATGGGTATCCTATTCTCCTCGTAGAGATATTCAAGAGGCTCGTTCCGTGTGCAGAGGTGAGGGGAAGATTGGACGAGGTTGACTTCTCTAAATTCCTACAGATTGAGAAATCCACCCTTGTGTTGGATGAGGTGGAAGCCGATCAGATAATAACCGCAACCCAATCCAACTTATAATCAGCGGGTGAGTATAAATCGAAAGCAAATTTTGGTTTATGCTGATAAGCGAGATAGGTATTAGGGGATTCAGGTCTTTCGGTAACAACGAGCAGACACTCAAGCTCAACACAGATAAGGGGGAGCTCATACTCCTAGTGGGTAACAACGGGAACGGAAAGTCTTCCTTCCTTAGCTCATTCGAGTACACATTGTACGGAAAGGTAAGGGGTGGTCGTCAGAAGAAGTGGGCCACGCTTTCCACTCTACCGAACAGGATAAACGGCGAGCTACTCAACAGGATATCTTTCAGATCTGGCGGCGTTGACGTCGAGGTAAAGAGGGGAATATCTCCGAACAAGCTCGAGCTCTGGGAGAACGGAGTCCTCAACGAAAGGGCAGGGAAGGCGAACATCGATGAGGCGATAGAGACATATGTCGGGATGGACATAGAGACTTTCAAGTCCTTCATATCGATGTCCATAAACGACTTTAAGAACTTCATATCACTTAGCAACGAGGAGAAGCAGCTCCTTTTGGACAAGCTATTCAACCTTGAGGTGATAAACATACTCAACTCAATCCTCAAAGAGCTCAACAAGAATAACAAGCTGAGGCTCGCTTCATTGGACTCCGAGATAAGGACGCTCGACGAGTCGATAGCTTCCATAAGGAAGTCAATCGAGAAGGTGGTCGAGAAGGAGAAGCAGGATCTGCAGTCCGAGATAGACAGGCTGATGGAGGAGATGTCCGCCAAGAAGGACGACTACAAGGCGCTTAAGGAGAAGGTCGACAAGATAAAGGAAAAAGAAAAGCAACTGACAAATGAGATTGACGCGGAGAAAAAGCAGCACATCATCGTGCAAGGGGATATTAAGATTGTTCAGCGCGAGATCGATCTATACGATTCTGGCAAATGCCCCACTTGTGGAACAGATTTTGATTCTGATCACTTTGATGCTCTGAGGGCGTCTCTGGTAGAGAAGAAGGCTGGGTTCGAGTCGGTGAAGGCCGAGATAGAGGAGAACGTCAAGGCGATAAAGGAAAGGCAGTCGAAGCTGAAGGAGATTGCGGACAAGACGAATGACGCGTTCAGCGACATGAGCTATTTCCTGAAGAACTGCAAGGCTCAGATAGAGCAGCTCACCAGGAAGCAGCAGAGCGAGGGGGCAAAGGAGTCTGTCAACGTGGAAGAGTTCCTCAAGACCATCGAGGAGCTAGAGGAGAAGAAGCAGCAGAGCGGCGAGCACGTTTCCGTTAGCAAGGAGAAGGAGCTGTACTACAAGGAGATTAACAAGATATTCGGGGAGGATGGGGTCAAGAAGGCCATCATCGCGGGGATAATAAAGCCGATAAACATGTTCATCGCCGAGAACATCAAGAAGATGGGCATACCTTTCGAGGTAAAGTTGGACGATACTTTCGCGGCAGAGATAAGGCAGTTCGGATCCGCGATAGAGAGCGATTCGCTCTCTACGGGAGAGAACAAGAGGGTGAACATAGCCATCCTCATCGCATACCTCAAGCTGATAAGGACGAAGAGGCACATCAACATCTTGTTCCTGGACGAGGTATTCTCTTCGATAGACATCGAGGGGATAGACTCGATACTGACGCTTCTGAAATCTTTCGCAAACGAGTACAACATAAACATCTTCGTCGTGCACCATGCAATCCTGAACCAGGAGATGTTCGACAGGATAATAAAGATAAACAAGGAGGTTTTCTCTTCCATCGAGGAGATAACATATGAGGAGTCAAATATTCTGGCAGATGAGGCAGTCGAATAATATGTTGATTGATTATTTCGAGGCCAGGAAGGAGAAGCGCTTGCTTGTCATATCACAGCGCTGGGAGGAGGCCTACGACATGAGGGAGAGGGAGAGGCTGATGGCGAATATCTTAGTCAGGTCCATAGCTCCGACCACCGCAGCGATGAACGCCGCTTTGGACGAGGCGCTTCCTGGGATATATGAGGGGGAGAGGGACAAGTATTGCCAGGATGCCATCATCGAATACTGCGAGGGCCTTTATGGGACGAGGGACGAGGACGCCATAATCAGGGCGATAAAGCTGGAAGATTTGGGAATATAATAGATACACTATGAGCAACAACAACATAAACATCGGGTGTCCGAGTGCAACTGCCTCGGTCATATCGATAGGATCGAACAACATCGCGATTGGGACAAGCAACACCATTTCGATCGCATCGGGCGGAGGCATCTATAGCTGGCGGGATCCCACCGAGGATATGTCCGAGTTCGTTGAGTTCGCTCTGAAGATAATGGGGGTCGACCTGACGTTCGAGGAGTTCAAGAAGATGGACGGATCTGAGAGGAGGGCATTCATCAGGGACATAAAGATTGACAAAATAATAAAATAGCCATGCTTATATCAGAAGTGGGAAAGGGCGGCATTGAGGCGGCACTCAAGAAGCTCAAGAGGAAATGGGACAAGACCAAGATGATAAAGGAGCTCAGAACGAGGAAGGAGTTCGTCAAGACGAGCGATAAGAAGAGAGCCGCAAAGGGAAGGGCCGCGTACATCGCCAAAAAATATGGGACTGAATAGTATGGACCTCAAGAAGAACTACTATGCTGTTCTCGGCGTCGCAAGGGACGCTGAAGAGAAGACGATAAAGAAGGCTTACTACAAGCTTTCCTTTACACACCACCCTGACAAAGGCGGAGACGCCGCGGTTTTCTCCGAGATGACGGAGGCCTATGATGTCCTATGTTCTGATTCAAGGAAGGACTATGACATCAAATCCAAGTTCGGTGCCAGCTACAACGAGTATTTCGAGCTCTTCGAGATAAACTCGGAATTCGACTACGAGAAGAGCAAGAGCGACTTCGAGAGGTTCAAGACAAACGAGGTGCTGGACATCTATATGAAGGTCGGTGATGACTTCGATGGAACTCTGGAATACGAGAGATGGGTCAGGTGCAAGTCGTGCGACGGCACAGGAAAGGATATGTCTTCCAAGATAGTCATAAGGGATGTCGAGGGAAACATATTGAAGATGTTCGACGGAGAGGACGGATGCGACTTCTGCGAGGGATCTGGAGTGTATATGGGAATCCCTTGCTCTTTCTGTGACGGAAAAGGAAAGGTCGGGCTCAACCCATGCAAGACCTGCTCTGGAGAGAAGAGATTATTGGGAAAGCAGAAGCTCAAGGGGATAAAGCTGGATGGAGAGAGAACCAGAATCGAAGCGATGGGCCATCTGTCGAAGACAGAGGCGGGTCGCGTCGGTTCTTTGTTTCTTATTAAGTCTTAGATTGATTGACCCTGGAAAGTATTACCACTTCCTGATCCACTACCACTTCCTGATCCACTTACACCAGAACCACTAGTATTTGCGTTATTTTGTGAGAGTGAAGAACCTCCCTGCGACGCATTCACATCTGATGCATTCAGTGCGTTGGTCCCGCCTGATATCGCAGGCATAGCAGGCATCGCGACATCATCAGTCTGTGTCCTGATTAGGGAATAGTCACCTATCCAGTTTATTATGGATTCAACTTCCTCGTCGCCCATTAGAAGAGAGTTACCGAAATATGTTATCAAATCTTCTATCGAATCCTCGCTATCTATCACATTCGCGTCCAGAGTGGCATCTACAGCATCCGATATGGTTGATGGTGCTATTCCGAAATTGGGAACCTGAACTGAGATATTTATGTTCCCACTTTCATTCTTCAACGGGTTAGGTGATTTGAAGTATTGGAAGAACGGAATCATATCTGTCTCGTACATCTTTATGTTGTCAAGATAGAATACAGAATCATATTGTCCGAACAAACCGACTCCCTTGAAGTTCATAAGGAGGTTTCTTTTGTTGAAGAAGAATTCCTGTTTTTTCAACCCTATGGTGGTCAGATGGTTTATGTTCTTGTTGACAGGCAAGAAAGTAGACTTCACGTTCTGTTCCTTTCCATCTATCATCCTCTTCGAATAGTTCAGGTTGTTGAGATGGATAGGTGGTATGAGTTCTCCTTTTTCGTCTTTGTAATATACATCGTTGGATTCGGATTCTGTCTTATAGTCGATCAAGTCGAACTCGACCATAGAATATCTGTTCCTACGCAACGTGGTGTTCTCCTCTCCGTTTATCCTATTGGATATGTCATATGCTGGTATCAGGTTCAGAACTCCGCCTCTGTTGTTGACATTGACCAACATCTCTTTCCCTATCGAGTTTGAGTCGTTCGTTATCGGCTCAGGTGATCTCGAGAAAGTGAGGCCATTCTTTATGACGCTGGAGATGGTGAACTTGGAATTTGTGTTCGATACATCCCATTTTGATGGTGAATCCAGGATAGAATCGGTCTTAATAACTGCACTTGTTCCAATTGTTTCCAAGTTTGTTATTTTGGCCTCGCTCGTTTCGGTCGATGCGTATTTAGCTGGAGTCAGTTTGACTTCTACTATATTGACGTCCTTGGCAGTGGAGAGACCTGTCTTATAAAGATGTATGCTCTTGAATTCAATATCTTCCCAATCAAAGTCCATTCCATATCCGATTCCGCCGATTTCTGTCTTCTCGTACATTATCATCTCCTTCAAGTCGGTCATGGTGATGTTCAGAGTCTGTATCGAAGTGGAAAGGGAATTATAGGTCCCAAGTACTTTTGCTGAATAATCGGGATTTGTTGTGTTCCAACCAATAAAGACTCCCCCTTCCCAATCTGGGTTGAAAAATATTTTTTTAGTACCTTCTATATATCCATTTGTGGTTTTATCTGTATATATGTCCAATGTGCCGTCCAGCCAATCTCCTGTTTTTGTTCTATTCGTCAATCTATCTGCCTTGGTGTTATATACCATCCATCCAATCTCAAGCATAAAGGCTGTTTTATAGGAAGGGTCATTTGTTAGAATTTGAAATTTAAATTGCATATTGGAATAAGATGAAAGTCTCCTTGCCTTCTTATCCCCATACCATATATTGGTAGAACCAAATACACTAGATGGATATGGACCATCTTCGGAATCATCCAATTTTCCCCAATAATTTCTCTTTGACAAATCCGATCCTGGTGGATTTGTCAACCATTGGATAACTTTACCAGATATCGGAATCCAAGTTTGTGCGATGTCGGTCAACGCTGGTCCTGTTATCTTTATGTTGGATCCATATTCAATTCCTATTGGGAGGCTATCTTTTGGCACATAAAGAGTTAGTTTTCCTGTTCCAGATTCTATAACTTGAAGAGTCGAATCTACGGTGACCGTAACGCCATCTACCGCCGACATAGCCCATCCTTGCTCGTTGAATTTTATCATACCTTCGGTCGTGTCGGTAGAGTCGAAATATTCCTCGAACGATGACGAATCTCCGACGTAGTCTCCCAATATCCTGTACTTCTTGCCCAGTCTGTATTTCCTGAAGCTGGTTGAGAAGCTGTCCCTGAACACGGAGGTGCTCGAAAGGACGTCGTTGGTAGGGTATCCGTACAGGTTGTTCTCTGAATAGCTCCTGTTGGATGTAGGCTCCAACAATGTCTGTGGTCTTCCGATGTTCACCGCCGTCTGGTTGGAGTAGTTCACGTCTATCCAAGAGTTGTAGGAGAATACCCTATCGGACTGCATAGTTTCTAGCGAGGTCACTTTCGATACGTTGTTCGAGTAGAAGTTGAAATTCTGTATAAGCCCAGTGGAAACGAGGGAATATATCGACCCGTCCCTTATATCCGCGTGCAGTGGATCCCATGCGAGCCCAGTCACTATGTTATAGTCGTCTATCACATCCAGGACTATAGTGGTACCCAAAGACCCTGGTCCACCGCTGATGGTAGAGTATGTGATTGATATTATGTCGTCCTTTGCGATCTTGTATGCAGACGAGAAAGATAGTCCCAACCTTGCCACCCCATTGTAGTCGACGAGTCCTTTGCTATCGAATGAATAGGATTTTTTCTTTGCGCTGAAGTGGCCTCCGTTGAATATCCCATCTATCCAATGTGAGTCTTCCATCTTGGATATTATAGGGAATCCGCTGAAGAATCCGTTGTTCCATATGCCCTTGAAGAATCCGTTCAGGAAAAGTCCGGACTGCCATACGTTCTTAGATACCAATATCCTATGCTGGTTGGAATCTATCTCAAATCTTCTTAATGGGAAGTCGCTCTCGTAGTTGAAGTCTATGTAATTGGCACCGACCTCCGCGATTACCACCGATCTCTTGAGTATGTTCCTATCTTCGTTTATGTCTATTATTGCTATGTTGCTGATGCTCACCCTATCTCCAGAAGCGAACCTATTCCCGACCTCATTGTCGCCCGATATCCTTATTCTCCATGACTTATCGGAATTGTATGAATAGAAGCTCTCGACCCTATAAAGCTCATACATTGTAGGATCTTCTCTCCATCCGCTGTTCCAAACTCCGTTCTCCCATATTCCCGAAAGGAATGTCCCATTCCCCATCTTGGCGTTTATCTGCCTGGATAAGTTGCTGGAATTGGGTATTATGTTGCTACCGAAGCCGACCTTGGTCGAATATTCGGCGCCTATTATGTTGATCCCGTAGTTTGATTGGGTAGACGCTATTATCTCATTATTCACTTCGTTATACCCACCAGATATCTTTATGTTGGATATGCTAATCATCGAATATGTACCGATTGCATTGGTGTTGTTGCTCAATGCATATGAACCTGGTGTCTTTGGTGATATTATGAGTTCCTGCGTCACATAGGGTGTCGACGAAATCGTCTCTGTTTTGGAGTTAATCTTCAGATTATCCCGGGAATAGAGATCTAATATAGGTGTTGCTCTGAGTATGATGTATTTTTTCCCGGTTATCCCCGTGAGTTCGCATCTCTTGGATTGGTTGCCTGGGATAGTTGTGACCATTGTCATTGTCCCATCTGCTATTCCCCTGGCGAACATATCAATCGATTTCGCCATCGTGTTTGTATCGGGAGGACTTGTGTTAAATTTATTGTATATATCAGTATTTCTGGCTATCGTTGTTTCTGGTAGAACCGATGCCATATATACCGATAAGTCGAATGGTGTTTTGTTATCATAGTCAAACTCGATATTGAAAGTCTGGTAATCTATCCACTTCGAGAGATAGTTGTTCATTAGATGGTATATCTTGGTGCTGATTCTACGTATTGTTCCATTGTCATTCTTCTCCAGAAATAGATTCGCCCTCTTGGTCAGAATCTCTTTCTGGCCCTCCAATCCAAGTCCTTGCCTTCCCAATGGCATATTTTCGTTTATGTCGTTATCCGAATATGTACCAGGCTTTATGTAGTCGAACCAGATGAAGCTGTTCGAGATTTCGTCGTAGTGCCATCCCTTTCCGCCCAATGGTCCGACATTTTTCCCATTTATCTTCCCTGGGGGGAAGAATGGGACAGACTGGATTGGTTCCATTCTTGTTATCTTTGTCAGTCCCAACATTGTGGGAGAGCCATCGATGCTCTTTACCTTTATCGTGGTCTGTAACCCGCCTGAGATTCTGGAATCCACTATCGCTATCCTGCGAGAAGTTGTGGTTGATACCTGCACGAAATTTCCAACTGCGATATTACTGCTCACTGTTATTATTATGGTATCCAGGTCGGCTGTCGCCTGAACGCTGTCGTATGTAGGGGATGATGCAGTGAAACCTCCCTTGATCGCCCATGGTGCGAACCCTTGCACATACCATTCGGTGTCGGTTATTTCGACACCACAGAGGCCTGTTCTGTTCCTATACGCATATGTGTTTGGAGAGGGAGACTGTGGGTTCATTTCAGCGGTCGCGAAATATGTCACTGGATTTCTTCTATCTGGAACTCTTCTTGACGATATAGATGAAATCGGCTTTGTCATAGAAGGTGAGTTTTGCTTGACAGTATCCAGATCGAAAGAGTTTATGTCCGATATGTGGTTCAGGACTATCCTCGTAAGATATTCCACCTCTGGTCTTATGTTGCCACTTAACAAAATATCGGTTATGGGAAATCCGAGCATTGGTTGGTAGAATCTCATATCCTCTCCCCATGGAGTCCTCATTCCGAAGTCCATTGTAGTGGTTGATGAATCGGCTTGGGATGTCCCGATGAAATAGTCCTGTACCGTCGTCCTTATGATATATCTCTTCTGCGAAGTGTAATCGAATTTGTTGTAGTAGTGTATCGGGTGTTCTCCGTCTATTCGAGTGTTGTCCAATATACCAGTCCCAAACTTCCTTACCCTTAGATATGGGAATATCTTGTTCGATGATGTATCGTTGTCTATTTTTTCCCATCCATCGTAGAGCTGCCACCATACTCCATCGGTGCTCGATGGTGCGTAGTATCTCAATATATCTATATTACCTGTCTTGAAGAAACCCCATTGGAATTGGTCGTTCGGGACAGAGTTCGCCGGAGTGGAAAGTTCGGTATTTGGGTCGGTCGAATACTTCAGTCCTTGTGGCTGTTGGTTGAAGGTCGAATAGTATTTTTTACCGCTCCTTGTCTTCGCGAATGATCTATACCTATATTGTGACCCAGGCAACAATCCAGTGATGGTATGGGATTTCCTATACCCAAGGGGAGTATTTCCGACTGATGGTAAGGGCATTGTGAGGCCACCTGCTATGAGATCTATGTGGTTAGATGCCGTGTATATGAAGCCGTTTGAATTAGTTACATTAAATGAAACCGTGGTCAGAGACGCGTCTATCGTCGGGGATATCTTGTACCATTCGAATCCTATTTCAACTACCTGGTCACCAGGTACGCCGAAATCGCCGCCTGCAACTGGCGTGTTTCTGTTGTACCAGAACATGGACTCCAATTTGACGCTATATGTTTCGTTTGGCGCGCTGCCTATCTTGCTTATGTCAGATGCATCGACCACATCCGTCATTAGAAGAGGCGGATATGATACATAGGTGGGAGGAGGAGGCGTAGAGTTGACCGCTGTTGTGGTGACGAACCAAGGCCAGTTCAAGCTGTCTGCACCATAAGCTATGTCCGCCCAATACTGCTTTTCAGGACTGGTTGATGTGCTTACGTTAGTGGTATATGTTGTCGCAGGCCCTCGGTTGGATATCATCCCAACGTATCCCCAATATTGGGAACTGGCCATGTTTATCGGCATATACATCGTATCGGGAAGGAACTTGGTGTTTCCCTGTGTCCATGTTATGGTCGCTATGGTCTGTCCCGATGTGTTCCTGATGACCCCATCTGCGCAGATCCAGAATGTCGTCAGTCCATATCCCTTGCCCTGGCCGCCGAAATCGACTGGCGTCCCCCCCATATAGGTTGCAGGTATTGAGAATTGTCCGACCAATACGGCGTTAGGGGCATATCTGGTCAGATTGTTCTTGTCCGATATCCTGTATATTTCGATTGGTACGCCATAGATCGTTGCATTGGTCTGGGTGCTGTAATCGTCCACTTGTGATACGACTGTCATCGAATACCTGACTTTCCATTGTGTTCCGAAGTTGGTGTCTGCAGTATTTAGATTTACTTTGCTGTACGCGGTTATATCTTCCGATATGAGCAAGCCAGGTATAGGAGTTGGATCTAAAGGAGGCCATGAACCACCTGTGTTCGGAACACTTGTTCCTGGTAGGGTACTGCCACCGCCCCCCGCTCCACCAGGCGGCTGCTCGGCCATGAGAAATCTGGACAATGGGCTCTTTAGGAATTCGAAGTTCATATTCTATATATTAATGTATATCGATTCCATCATATTATCTGAACAGGTGGATAGAGTGGGCCCTTTCCAGTTGGCCTGGTCTGGTTCGCCGCGAAGGTATCTATCAGCGTCGCGTCGAATGAATCGCTTGAAGGCGGTATTGTCTGGTCGTTCAGGAAAACGTTCCATATGTGGAAGGGCCTGTCTTTCGTTCCGAAGGATGTGTTTCTTCCGAAGTTCTTGTCCAGCAACGATATCAGCATCGGATTGCCTATGTTCCCCAGATATTCGAAGGTCGAACCGTTCCAGTTTCCGTTCTTCCATACCGCTCTCTTCTCGCTGTTTCTGTCGTCCCATAGTACATTGTAGGCGTTCATGTAATACGACGTCCCTCCCATGAAGTACATGCCTACTGCTGTTCCTGATATGAAATCTCCGGATTTCCATGTAGAATACCAGAAGTCGCCATCCTCGAACCTTCCGTTGTTCCATACACAGGCGGCATCGTCCTCGAATTTATAAATTAACCCCTTCTTGACATATGGGTTGAACGATCCGCTCTTGAACGTCCCGTTCTCGAATGTCCCGCCTATCCATACGGAGTTCTGAATTGTGCCCCTCCTGTGGTCGAACGTTCCGGTTCTCCATAAGACGCCATCCAGCAAAGGAGATGTTAATTCGGCGTTGTCATTCGGCTTTTCTGGCTTCTGTGACAATTTTTGGTCTATGCTGAATAGATCGTTTCGATCTGTTACGATTCCGCCTTTCCACAGTCCATAGAAGCTGTTCGTGAATGATTGGACGAATGAGTTCGCGTTGGATATGCTGTGAGTGGCGAACGTCCATCCGCCTACCGCGTTTTTGCCGCTCCCCTTGAAATTACCATTCTTGAAAACGCCGAACTCCCATACTCTACCTCCGAAATTGCCACCATTGAAGTCGCCGTTCCACCAGGTAGAGTTTGTCCCTGTGGAGAGATTTCCGAAGTCGCCGTTGTTGAATATTCCCCCTTGCCAAGAGAAAGAATCCTTTGGACCGGAAAAGGAGTAGCTTCCACTAACCTCCCAGCCATATGACGAGAGAAACTTACCACCATTGAAAGTACCATCTTTCCATACTCCGGAATCTATGAATTCTCCTCCGTTGAATATCCCCCCGTTCCATACTGCGGAATTCTGTATCGTCCTGATCACGTCTGCTCTGCCGATGACCCATGTCAAGTTGGCGATAGCATCTACTATAATGGATCCACCGCTGTTGAAAGGCACGGACCTTGTTTGTATCTTTATGAGCCAATCTCCCTTGATTCCGTCAGTGGAATCGATTAGTTTGCTAATCGAATCCGAATATATAGCTGGATCTCCACCATATTCGAAATTGAAGACACCCTGATATCGAGGAGTTCCGGATGATAGTTTCGTTCCCTGCTTATCGGTGAATATTGCGTCGACTATTTCGCCTCCCGATGTGTTGTCATAGTTCTTCACCATTATCATCTCACCATTTGGCGCCACCAGATCTATCCTTATATCTCTAAGGAGTCCATTTACGTTCGGTTTTCGGTTCAGGTTAAGGAAAAGGTTCAGCTGTATGTCCTTTATATCTATTTCGGTTTTAGTCGTGTTTATCTTTAGCTCGAGAATGTCCGTAACGCCGAGTTCGAAGTCATATTTTGAAACATATGATGGTGTTGATATGTATTCGAGTTTGTTATCGAATACCACGTTCCTCATCGATCCGAATGTACCCTTGTTGAATATACCATCATTCCAAACCAATGAGCTTGTCGCAGATGAACTTGTCGCAGAATATGCTATGTCGTCCGAGACGAATGTGGCGTTGTCCACGACCGCGTAGTTTATCTGACCGCCATATACAGCAGTCTCTTCGGTTGCAGTGGATTCGTTTCCGAATTTCCCACCGTTTGCAATTCCGTCATACCATCTGGATTTATAGAAGTTACCGTCCTCGAATGTCCCCCCTTCCCAATCTGAAACATAGAATTCTCCTCCGTTGAAGATGCCGCCTTTCCATGAATATCGGTTGTTGGCTATTATGTTTGTCCCATCCCATGTATTTCCTGATTTATAGTGTGAGAGAACCCTGTCGTTGTAATAGAATGGGTATTGTGATGTAGGTGTGGCGTTATAACTATTGGATTGGTAGAATATTCCACCATTGAAAGTACCATCTATCCAATTCGATTTCTTGACGGTGCCTATGGAGAAATCTATTCCGTTCAATATCGACTCATATGCTATACCATCATCCCATATATCGCTTCCTCCCAAAAGGAAGGAGTTGTAGTATGTCGCCGAAGATAGAACATTTCCACCATCAGAGAATATGGTCTCTGACAGAACAAGGCTCTTTATCTTTTCGATGTTATTAAAATCTATATCGCTCGAATCATAGTCCTCGTTCCTTATCTCGCACCCTGTCAAATAGCCGCGTTTTATTATCCCTGACTTTATCCTGGAATTGGATATCTTTAGTCTACTCAGACCATTCCATCTATTGTTCGCCCCTATTGTTATGTATTTACCACCTGCGGTCATCCCTATTGTCGATGAGGTGTTCCCGAGAGGCAATAGTGTTATCGAGTCGCCACCGAATGAGTCTACCTTATAGGAATCTGGAAGCCTTATCGCGTCAATGGAACATACATCGGATATCGCTATGATCGCGTCCCTTCCCCCAGATGCCTCCACACCCTGGTTTGGTATTGAGATCTTGAAGGTATCGCCTATGTTATAATCATATCCAGGATTGTCTATGGTTATAACATCCACGCTCGATAGGTTAACTGTGAACGAGATGGTTAAGTCATATCCAGACATGGTTCCGGATTGCGTTACCATTATGGGCGAAACACCATCGTTGTTTCCGTATCCAGATCCAGCATCCAATATGGATATAGATATTACCTTTCCGTTTGTGTAATAGTCTATCGCATTTGCGAAAAGAATGTCTCCCTCTGTTATTTCGCTTATTGGGTTTTTAGATTTCCTGTCCACGATTTCAATCTCGGTCGATATCTGATTTGTGGAAACACTCAAAATCGATGTCGACTCGGAGAAGTTGACGTTGTAATTCGCATCTCTTGAAGACCTTGTGGGATTTGATATGATCAAGTCGTTGTTATCTCCATAGAAATACCCACCGTTCCAATCGCAATCATCCACTAATCCACTCTCTATGTTGGCATCTATTATGTATGCGTTGGATATGTCTATCTTGTCTCCTATTGGCTCTGGCATTATCAGATCGTCCGCGCTTACCGACTGGGTTGGGTTGTTGAAGTTTAGATAAGTGTTGCTCTCTCCGTATATATCGGTGAGAGATACGAATATATCGACAGAGTATCTTGGGTTTTCGTTCTCTTTTATCGAAACTGTCTTATATCCATCGTTGTATTTGACGCTGCTGTATATCCATTCATTCTCCTCGAGGTATGAAAGGAATGCCGCGCACTTTGTGCCTTTTTTGTAGAATGTTCCCTTTTCTATACTTTTTCCGAAAGCGACCAGATCGTTATCTCCCTCGTATATTGCATCTGAATAGTCAACCCATGAGCCAATCGTGAACTTCCTGTCGAAGAAGTTAAGTATACCATCGTCTCCCCTTATGGACAATCCCCTTATATAGAATGAGTCTCCTTGTTTAAGGTTCAGGAAGTCCCCCTCGCCTATATAGAACTTGAAAACCTTGAAGTCTATTCCGTTGCTGTATCCATTAGACTTCTTTATCTCTGATGTGAGCCATTCGTCATACCCATCTATCTTTATTATGGAATCGAATATAAGTGAGGACTTCTCTAATACGGAACCGCTCGCCTGGGAGTTTATAACCTTTGTCCCTGAAACCTTCGATCCATATATCCTGGATCTCTTAACCGCACCGCCTGATATCAGCGTGTTGTTGAACTCGCACGACTCGAAGAGACCATCTGTCAGTATTCTGTCGAATATCTGTGTCTCACCCTTTATATGTCTTTCGACCACTGGTGTAGTAGGACTGATTCCAAACTTCGTGTTCCTGACGATTGAAGCGTATATACTCGTGGACTCAAACTCCGATTCGATCACATAGTTGAATCCATATCCGCCATTGTTGGTGGTATTGGCCTTCTGATATGGAAGACCATTCCTCCTTATGGTCGCGGTGTAGCTCTCTGGTAGAGATATGAGCGACTTCATTGAGCCTCTCGCCCATGATGAGTTGTAGAATGTCCCACCATTCCATTCACCATCTCCTGTCCATGTTATCTTCACGTCCTTGCTACCATAGACCCCGCTGTTGAAAGACCCATAGAAGTCCCCTCCCCTGAAGTTGGCCTTAGTTATGAGCGCTCCTGTGAACTTGCCCTGGTCGGTTACGTCTGTCTTCCAAGATTTCAAGGATGTATCCCATTTATAGACCGAACCAGACTTGTAGTCTGTGTATGTGTTGAAGACCGCGTCTTGATTTCTTCTAACCCTGGTCAGAACAGTGAAACTATCCCCCATTACTATGAACTTCCCATTATTATAGTATTGAAACCTATATGCAGGGTTCATATCCGAGCTGGCCAGTGAGAAGCTCCCCGATAATACTTGAGTTGTTATGTTCGTCCATGTCCCGACTCCGTTGGACTCGCTTCTAACGTAGAATCCTGGGGATGCTGTAACCCCCGTGGTGTTTACCCACCCATCATCTATTGGAAAGAAGTCGGTGGTTATGTATGCGATGTTGTTCTGATATAGGTCGAACTTGTTGCCGATGTATCCCCCTCTGGATGTAAGCTGCTTGTTGGCAGTCACGAAGGCGTCGTACGAACTTATAGTGAATATCTTAACATAGTCAGAAAGGGAATATGAATCGCCACCGTTGTATGGGAGGACACCCGTGAAGTCTATGTCCAGAACTATGGCGCACCTGTCGACATAGAGCACCTTGTACCCATCTCTCCCCTTCTTGTACTTATCGGAGCTTATGAGCTCGGAACTATCGTAGTTTCCGTTTAGTATGAATACCCTGTCACCCTCCTTTATATTGGTGTTGACCTCTGTATAGAACATGGTCTTCTGTCCTATTCCATATTGGTATGGCTCTACATAATTGAGCAATGGGGGACTAACGTGCTTTTCCGTCACGTTGGAGTTGGAATCCCTGCTGAACGTCCCGACTATGTTTATGTCGTTGCCCAATGAATTGTATAGGTTTCCGTTAAATAGAGATACTATTCCCATCTTCTGCTCTGATTTTGTTTATATATTAAAGATGCGATAGCCTCGAATCGGCAATGATTGCTATATTTGCCAATAGGGACATCTATGTTTCTATTTAATCATATAAGAGATATGGAGAATAAGAAGAATATATTGGTTTTCACTGGTGCGGGAATCGACAAAGAATCTGGGGTTGAGACATTCAGGGACTCCGATGACGGGCTATGGAACAACTTCAGGATAGAAGACGTTGCCACGATGGACGGATGGAGACGCAACAAAAGCCTGGTCCTGGACTTCTACAACCAAAGGAGGGCGCAGCTGCACGCGGTCGAGCCCAACGCTGCGCACATGGCGTTGGTGGACCTGGAATCCGACTTCCAAGTGACAATCTTCACCCAGAACGTGAGCGACCTCCAGGAGAGAGCAGGTTCTACCAATGTGATGCATCTACACGGAGAACTTCTTAAGGCGAAGTCTTCCTTCCCTGGTTCGGACGAGACGCTAGATTGGAAGGGTGACATAAACATCGGGGACAAGTGCTCGAAGGGATCTCAGTTGAGGCCTGCAGTGGTATGGTTCGGGGAAAGCCTGGACGGATCCATATTGGACGCGGCGGAGAAAGCAGCGGGCGAATGCGACATATGCATAATCGTGGGGACTTCGATGCAGGTGGCTCCCGCGAACCAGATACCTTTCCTCACTAAAGAGGACTGCATCATATTCTACGTCGACCCGAGCGACGCGGACTTCTACGTGCCTGAATTCAGGAAGGATCTATTCATCCACATAAAAGAGCCAGCGACTACAGGGATGCTGAAGGTCAAAGAGATGCTGAAGGATATGTAACAAAAAAGCGACCATTGGTCGCTTTTTCTTTTTATGATTTCTTCACGTATTCTATCAGATCGAGAAGATTGCCAGAGTTGTTCGGATATCTGTCCATCATCTTCTCCAGGAAAGCTATCCTATTCTCCTTGTAGAGGTCTTTGGGGAAAGAAGAGTATTCTTCAGAGATTCCGTTCTCCCAATCGATGAGCTCGTCCATTCCGCTCTCGACGATCGACATATCATATGTACAGAACGCCTCTGACAGAGGAGTCGTCGCGATGTGTCCCTTCGTGTCGAGTATCATCTGTTTCACTTCTGATAGACCTTCTCCCATATCCGTTGCGCATTTCTCTAGAAATCTCGCGGAATCCTCTTCGTTCGTCTTGCTCGCTGGATCGTAAACGATGTCGTGGAAGAGCGCCGTCAATATCAGCTTCTCATATTGCATCTCATCGTATTTCGTCCTGTCGGCTGATATCTGATCGATTAGCGAGTTCAGATGTCCGAGGCCGTGGTAGTTCCTATGGGATTCGTTCCACATTCCGAGGATGGTATTGATGTCGGACTTGATGCCCCATTTGTTCAGTATAGATTGGAAATCCATTTGATTGTCAGTTTTTTTATAAAGTTATCACTTTTTCTTGAACTCAGTCTTGTCGCTGGAGATATAGAAGTTGTCGAAGTTGTAGTATTTCTCATAAACCTCTTTTATCTTCTTCATGTTCACGTCCTTGAGGATGTCATAGACCGACCAGCCCTCTGGGTTTATCCACTGACCGACGTTCTTGTACCTCAGGATCTCGTCTTTCTCCTGCCTTACTCCGTAGAAGTCCTTCACGAGGTCGAATCTTTCCTTGGTCAGGTATTTCTTCGGGTTCGTTATGACCTTCTTGGTGGCCTCCACCACCGCGTCGAAGTTCTTGTTCGATGTCTGCGTCGCGATTGTGTTTATCCCCTGCTGGTTCATCCTGCTCTGGTAGCAGTGAACGTAGTAGACAAGGCCTTTCTTCTCCCTTATCTCCTGGTAGAGTGGGGACTTGAGACCCAATGAGATCATCGCGTTTACGAAGTGGACGTACGCGAAGTCCTCGTCTATTATAGGAGAGAGCATCGCGATGGAAGTCTTGTCCTTGAAGTCGTTGTTGAGCTCGAACGGCACCTTGTGGTCACCGAACGCAGAGCTCTTCACTATCTGCCTCTCGACGAAGTCTATTGTGGAGTTCTTGTATGACTTGTTCTTGGAAACGTTTATTATCTTGCTCGGCTTGGCGTACTGGAGGTCGTAGAAGTTGAGGCAGTCCATGAACTTCATCGACTCGAGATCCTGTCTTAGCCCTATCGGGTCGAAGTCGCCGAAGAGCTTCCTGGACAGGTTGAGCATGTGCGACTGCGTCTGGTCGTTGAAGCTGTCCATGTACTCCTCCAGGACGATTCTCCTCTCGTTCTCGAACTGGTCCTTGGTGACGTTGAACTCCCCTAGTAGATCCATGAACTCGCCCTTCCACTTGTTCACCTTTTCGTCGAGTCCTGTGAGGTAGAACACAATCTCGTTTCCTGACGTGTATGCGTTCCAGTCGATTCCGTCCCTGTCGAAGTCCTCCTGCAGGTGGTCGAAGTTCTTGCACATAAGATGCTCCATGAGGTGCGATATCCCGTACCAGCCCTTCTTCTCGAGGTTTGTCGATCCCTCATACACGACGTAGAACCCCGAAAGGTCTGTTTGGCTCTTCAGATTTATTATCATAGTTTTATTTTCTTTTCTTATATACTGTTTAGTTCAGGTCCCATGGGTTAGGCGAGTCGAATGCGTAATCGGGGAATCTCTTCTCCAGCTCGGACAGCAGCATATAGTTGTTCTCCGACAGCACCCTGTTCCCGTTTCCTTCGATGTCTTCCACCAATATGGAGACCATGAACATATTGGTCCCCGATTCGGCGGCCTCGAACTTGTATGCCCACATCCCGCTCGCGTAGACGTTCTCCCTCATATAGTCGCCATCGTCGATGTTGTCCAGGTTGAATTCCAGCGAGAACATCCCCATGAGGTCGCCATCCTCGCCTTCGATCATAGGCTCGATGCATATCCATGGATCGGATTCTGGATCCAGATTTAGGTCTGCCTGTGCCAGCGGCTTGGCTATCTCCCTGAACGCATCGATCACCTCTGTTATCTCGGGCCTCATCTTCAGTATCATCGCCAGCTCGCTTTCCGCCTTGCATATCACGAGCTGTCCCCTTAGCTCGCCCGGACCCCTGTCATAGTTCGTGCTCCTCTTGATCCTGTACTCGGGGTCTATGTCCGCCAGTCTGCCGCTTAGGGCAGGCAATGCGCCTTCTGGCATATTCATCAGATTGTCCTCAGGTAGCGAGTAGCATATCACGGAAAGGTCCTTCGACGCGAAGTCGAGCACCATATGGTCGTCTTCCACGTCGTCGAATATCGAAACTATAACTTCCTTAACGGAAGAGAGGACTGTCTCCCTGTCGGAGAACTCCTCGAACATTTTTATCCATCTCATACACTATATATAAAAATCCTTTCTATATTTGTGGGAAACGACTGGATATGGAGAGATTTTCAATGAAAGAGCTGTCGAAGATAAAGAACGGCGAGGCTGAGAAGTCGAAAAGGGGAGCGGCTGCCACGAAGAGGGCTTCCAAGAACGCGAAGGATGGAAAGTACGAGTGCAAGATCGTGGACGGCGTCAAATATATGGTTCTGAAGAATGGCTAACGCGTGGATACATTCCGTCTCATCCGCTAGGAAGTGGGGAGGCGAGCCAGAGGACTACCTGGAGATACACAAGAAAATGGACTGCTCGAAGGCTTATTTTTCGAGCAATGCACATAGGGCGCTGACCCATAACTCGTTCTGGATACACGAGGCGATGATACCCATCTTCGGGTACACCATCGTGAACTCGGCAGGGAAGACAATCTCCGTCAAGGACATATGCGAGCAGCACGTGCTGGAGGACTTCGCGATGAGGTTCATACCGACCGCGCAGGACTACCTCGAGAACATGGAGTTCGCGGACTGGATGCAGAACGGGCTCAAGGGATGTCCCGCGTCCCATGCGAAGATAGCGGAAAAGAGACTGAAATCTACTGACTGATATGAGAGTTGTTGCGATAAAGGACACCGGAGCCCTGGTCAAGGGCGCGAAGTATGACATCAGGATGATGTACAACACCTCAAGAAAAGGGAGCAGGGTGATTCTCGAAGGAGTGCCTGGACGTCATTCATCTGAAAACTTCACGACGCTGGATGGCAATCCTCTTCCGATGACCACAATACAGCCCCCGCCAGATGTCGAGATAAAGCTGCAGTTCAAGGATCTCGAGAAGGGAGACCTCCTGTGCGTGAGGAACGACCAGTACAAGACACTCGTCAAGGGAGGCATCTATAGGATAGAGGGCCTTCTGGAAACCGTCGGGAGATACGGCAGCACTCGGAAGAAGATAAAGCTGGAAGGCCTGAAGAGGTCATACGATTTCAGCTCGTGTGCTTTCAGGAAGCTGTCCGTGGAAGAGGTCAGGGACATGAACCTGAACGACCTGCTATATGGGGAGCAGCTGGAGGTGATAAACACCGAGGTCGCGAGGAAGATCGACTATGTGGAAGACCCGGAGAAGCTGCTGATGTCCATCCTGACCGAGGCGATAGGGGACAAGAAGAGGAACAACATGAGCATCGTCGAGTGGGCGTGCAGGATACCGAGGGGCTCTAGGATGAAGCTGAATAAAGAGGACTTCGATGCTATATTGGATATGCCCCTGGGGGAATTGATAAAAATATTGGAGAAATGATGCGCCATATAGGGTATTTTTTCCTATATTAGCATCTGAAGCGATCGCCTGGCCAGCGGTCGATGATAAAAAGCAAAAGTGTATAACTAAAAACAAAAAGAAAGAATGGTTAATTTTTTGAGCACCTATTGGTGGATTGGCGCAGTTGTTCTGTGCTTGGTGATGTACAAGTTCATCTTGAGAGTATTCTTCGGGCTGGTGATCGTCCCAGAGGACAAGATTGGATTGGTGACTAAGAAGTTCGTCCTTTTCGGGGAGAGCAAAGAGCTGACTGGCGACAGGATAATCGCCGTGAACGGGGAAGCTGGTTTCCAAGCGAAGACATTGTCACCTGGATTGCATTGGTTCATGTGGCCTTGGCAGTTCGAGGTGGACATGCAGGGATTCATCGTCATACCAGAGGGTAAGATCGGATTGGTGAACTCCAAGGATGGTAAGGTTCCGCAGACGGGGCGCATCTTGGGAAGGAAGGTTGAGTGCGAGAACTATCAGGACGCGGAATCTTTCTTGAACAACGGAGGACAGAAAGGTCGCCAAGCGGCGTTCATCCCGAACGGGGTCTATAAGATCAACACGCACCTTTTCGAGGTATCTACGGTAGACCAGGTGCATATCCAGGAGAACATGGTGGGTATCGTTACCACATTGGACGGTGAGCCATTGGATGCTGGTCAGATCGCTGGCAAGAACACGACTGGACACAACAACTACCAGAACTTCGACGCTTTCTTGGAAGAAGGAGGTAACAGAGGTCTTCAGCAGCAGGTGATCCTAGCGGGGTCATACAACTTGAACCCTTGGGCGGTGAGCGTGGAAGAGACTGTGATGACGGAGATTCCGATCGGTCACGTAGGAGTTGTGATCTCTTTCGTAGGAGAGGACGGAGTTGACGTGACCGGAGACAAGTTCAAGCACGGAAACTTGGTAGGCCGCGGGCAGAAAGGCGTATGGGCAGAGCCGCTTGGGCCTGGTAAGTACCCTGTCAACAAGTACACGAACAAGATTGAGCTCGTTCCTACTACCAACTTGGTATTGAACTGGGCGTCCGCTAGGACTGAATCGCACAACTTGGACAAGAACCTGAACACCATCACGGTTCGCTCTAAAGATGGTTTCCCTTTCAACTTGGACGTATCTCAAATCATCCACATCCCGATGAACGAGGCGCCTAAGGTAATCGCTAGGTTCGGTAACATGAACAACTTGGTGTCGCAGGTATTGGAGCCTACGATTGGTAACTACTTCCGAAACTCCGCGCAGGACCAGGACGTTATCGCGTTCTTGACCACACGTAAGGAGAGACAGGACTCTGCGAAGGAGCACATCTCAAAGGTGCTTGACGAATACAACGTGCACGCTGTGGATACATTGATCGGTGACATCGTTCCGCCAGCTGAGTTGATGAAGACGTTGACTGACAGAAAGATCGCATCTGAGCAAGAGGTGACTTTCGAGACGCAGAAGAAAGCTCAGGTTCAGCGTCAGACATTGGAGAAAGAGACTGCCATCGCTGACATGCAGGCTGAGGTCGTGAGAGCTGACCAAGGCGTTCAGATTGCGGAGAGACATGCCGACGCATCTGTGAAGAAGGCGAAGGGTGACGCGGAATCTGTGAAGATTGCGGCATCTGCGAACGCTGAGGCTACGAAGCTGAAAGCTGAGGCTGACGCTAAGAAGACGACGTTGATTGGTGAGGCAGAGGCGAACGCCACGTTGGCGAAAGGTAAGGCTGACGCGGAATCGTACAGATTGGCAGTAGAGGCGATGGGCAAGGAGAACTTCACCACTTTCAAGGTGACTGAAGAGATTGGTAAGAACGGAGTGAAGATCATGCCAGATATGTTGATTGGTGGAAACGGCGGAAACGGCGCTGGTGGTGCGATTGACGGATTGCTTGGTCTCCAGATTTTGGATATGATGGGCAAGAAGATGAACACCGAGCCAAAGGACATCCAAGGCGAGGACGTGACCGAAGCAAAGCCATCTAAGCCAGAAGGCAAGAAATAGGACTCGTTCCTGAATAAAAGCCCCTTGAGAAATCAAGGGGCTTTTTCGTGTTCGTATCTTTTATATATACGATATGAGACATTTGATGACATTCGAGAGCTTCGGAGCTGAAGGCGCGCTGGAGATACTCTTATCCTGGTCAGAGGACGAGGCGGGGAATATGATAAACGTATCGGAGATAGAAGTTCCTGAGCCATATTCGATGCTGGGGAAAGCATATTCTATAGAGGGAGTTCCTAATATGTCAGCGGAAAGGCTTATTTCGTTGTATGACTGGATGAAGGAAAACGGACATTCTTTCATATTTCACCCGATGGTGTATAGGGGCAAGAGTGAATATAGGATTCTCGTTTTCAAAGGTGAAATTATCGACTTTGTGGAAGGATTCCTAAACGCAGCGAAGGAGGACTCCACAGAAAGATGGGAAGGATATTCGGCTTACTTCGACCAGTTCGAGGTCGTGGGCGAGGACGGTGAATTGGATGAACAGCTAGAGGAAATAATGGACGTCGAATTCGAGATATCGAAGATAGGGCTAAGGCCTAGACCTACTGGTATGAAGCCTTCATACTATCAGAAGCAAGCCTTGATATCTAAAGAGAGACCAGAGCTATATGACAGAGGAGTGGAATGTCATTTGGTCATCAAAACTCCTATAGTTTTTGGAAATACTAGTGAACAGATTGATATCCTGAACGACATAATGGATAAAGTATTCGGCGCTTATTTCGTCACTTTCGACCTCGCTGGCATAGAGACGACGAACAAAGACTGGTACGACAGCCTCGGAAATCAATTCTCCGGATTCAACTGGTAGAACTTTTGCTGTTAAATTTGAACAAAAAGTAGTTCGCTTGTTTCTGGATTGTAGATATTATGTACAGATGAAAAAGCCCCTTGATTTCTCAAGGGGCTTTTTGTTGGCAGTGGAAAGATGGTCTATTTCGCAGCTGTCAAGAAGATCTTTCTCGAAGAACGATCTACTGAAAGCACTTTCACTTTCACGTCTTGTCCAGCGGAGAACTTCTTGCCGATCTTCTCCAGTTCCGATGTGTGGATGAGGCCGATGGTCTCTTCGTCCAAGTGGACCAAAGTACCGAACTGCTTCGTGTCCTTCACCTTGCCATCGATGATCTGTCCGTTCTTGATAGTGTCCCAAAGGGTCTCTCTCAAGATCTGTGTCAAGATTATCTTTTCTCCTTTCGGACTTCTCGCGATTTCCTTGATGTAGAAATCAATCTCGAACCCTGGCTTGATCTCATCCAGGCGCTCTTGCCACTCTGGGTGGACGTTCGCTTTGTGGATCATACCAGTAAGGCACTCGTTGAACTCGACGAACACTCCGAACGGAGTAGTACCAGTCACGTGCCCTGTGTACACTTGCTCGTAGTTGAGCTCTTTGATTGCGGCAGGGATGAGTGATCTCAGGTATTTTCTGCGGCTGACGATGTACGTCCCTTCGTGTTCGGAGTATGACTCGATTGCCACCTCGAACGTAGTCCCGACGATTGCGTTAGGATCTACGAGCTTGTTGATTCCCGCCAATGTGTTAGGCATGAATCCTGGAAGGGTAACTCCTCCTCTTGATATCTCTACATCATATCCAGCCGGGTTGAGCGACTTGACATATCCCATCACAGATTCTCCTTCCTTCATCGACTTCAAGCTGGCGTGTGCTCTGCTCTCGTATAGGGTAGCCAAGCTTCCCTTGATGATGAAGTTGTTCTCTTTGATGTCGGCAATCAGGACATCGATCATGTCACCGATCTGTGAGTTCTTGAGGTACTTCGCCTCGTTGTTCCTGTTCTCCACTCGGATGTAATCCTTGTATCCAGGAACCTCGAACAAGAGGCTATCGGATTTCTCGCCAAGGAACTTCGCAGAAACTACGCTGCCTTTCTCTGGTACCTGGAGTTCTACCGAATCATAGAGCTTAGCCATCTCTTTGTATTCTTTTGTCTCTCTCCTGGCCGCTCTGGCCGCTTTGCTGTCAGACACCTCGTCGAAGAGGTATGCCAGCGCTTCGTTTCCGATTTTGGTTACTTGCATATTTTTTGTTTTTAAGGGTTATGCTATTTATATGTGAATATCTGGAAGAGTTTTCTATCTTGATCGATTAATCTTGTTCCTGGACATATAGTCCCTGAGTCTTGCGGCCTCTTCGTACCTCTCCTCGTCGATAAGCCTCTCCAATTTTAGGTTGAGATCTCTCTCTATCTCCTCCTTGGACTTCTTCTTGTTCTCTTCGCTGAGTGAGTTGTAATAGTCGTTCATCGCGTTTATGTCCGCGAAGTATACGACTGGTAGGTTCTTCCCCTCTTCTTCGTCCTTGGACATGTCCTTAAGGCTTGCGTTATCCATTATCTTTGATAGGAAGTCCTCCGTCAGTGCGGAATTCTCTATTAGATTTTTCGCAAGATGATATGGTCGGTTCTTGAACATCTTTAGATACATAACAAGATTCCGATATAGATCTTCTCTTTCCATATACATTCTATTTTTTTAGGGGTATTTAGTTTGCTATATCTTATCGAACTTGAGGTCGAAGAAATAATCGAACCTATAGGACTTACTCGGCTTCTCCTGGTTGAATATGATTCGCGACGTCTTTCCCTCATAGTCTGATATGGTCTGGAATTTAGTCATTGCGAATTCCGTCGATATTATTTTATTGTTCCATATATTGTTGTATCTCAATACGTTCTGTTCCTTCAGACTATTGTATCTTATATACAGGTCAATCTTTGATATCTTGTATCTGTTTATGACGTTCAGTGTTATGTATTCCCGCATCGCTATGTTGACATCACCGGATATGGTCATAGTGGATCTCATCCCTTCGAATGTTCTGTGGTTCTTCATCTGGGCGAATACGTATTCCCTCAGTATGGACTCTATGTCTATGTCCATCACGTATCGGGTATCGTTTTCCCTCATATATTGGGATTGTGTCTCGTCGATTACCAGGGTGTGGTATTCATTTTTGGTGTCCGATGAGCTGAATATCGAAGATACCAACGTCTTCTCTATATCGATGTTTATCTGCTCCCCATTCGTGCGTTGGTAGTAAACTATGTTCTCATTTGATATCAGGATGGAATCCTCTACCTCCAGCATCTTCGCGCCGAAGAAATTGCTCTCCTCTGCCATATTGAGAGTCCCATTGACCTTGGTGTACGAGAACTCTGGTGATATGTAGTTTCTTCTCATATTATTTGTTGGTCTCTATGTGATATTCCAAATCCCAGCTGGACTTGAATATGAAGAAGTCCTGATATGAATATCCGAACTCATCCAGCATTGGATATATAGAGCTGGCATCCTCTACGGTGCTGAATTTCAATATATCTCCTATCCTGTTAACCTTCCTGAATTTCCTCTCTCTCATCATTCCGAAATGGGTGAGTGTGGGGTCGAACTTATAGTTCCCATCGAGCGGCTCGAAATATCCTATTTCATCTCCGCCATATTCTGTCTCGCTGAAGAAAGATGTTGCCATGTCTTATATATTAAGAATATATGAACCCTCCTTTGACCTCTGTCTTCAGATCTGGCGATGAGTTTATAATATAGTATCCAGAGCTTGATGTCATCCCTATCGAGTCTTTTACGATCACGGTAACATTGCTCGATTTCGGCACGTCAGGTATTAGAGAGGTAGTCGAGAAGGCACCGCCATTGTAAGACCATTGGTATGGTGGATTTCCGCCCGTCGCCCCAAGAATTAGGTCATAAGATGGTAAAAGCGGATCGAAATAGTCTATTATGTCCATCACCAGGCTAGGGTATATAGGAAGGAGTGTCATCTTTATATATTGTTCCGTATCCTTATAGTATATGTCGAAAGATCCATGTTCTTTCTTGAAGGATGCGGATATCTGTGCTTGTGTCAGCGATTTTTCGTAGAACCTGACCAAGGCTATCTTTCCCTTGAACGATGTGCTTTCTGCGGTGGGCGATATCAAGGATGACCCGATTGCGAACTTCGACTTACCGAGATATGGATTACCCACAATCCCTGTGGATGTGATCGTGGATGGGGATTCGTAGTATGTCCTATCCTGTGCATCTACGTATATTTTCGCGTAGTATACAGATGATGCGGAATATAGGGTGAATGTCAAGTGATACCAGGTATTCGGCATCAGCGTATCCGTGGTGAATATCTTAATCTCGGTAGGCACACCAGATACATCGAATTGAAGATACATAAATGCCCTTCCATCCTTGAATCCGAATTTTGTCTTTCCGTCACCGAAGAAATATCTCTCGGTCGTCACATTGTCGGTGTATATCATTGTCTCGAGTGTGAACGGAGAGTTTACATCCATTTCATCTACCTCTAAAACAGATCTGTTTCCAGAAAGGCCCCCTATGTTCATATGGTTTCCGGGATATATGTCGGTTGCCGAAAAGGTGCAGTATATCGATGACGAGTTGTTCGCGAAATTGCCCTGGCCGCTTGTGTCGAACCACTTCTTCAATTGGATGTTGTAAGAATCTTGGTTGAGATCGAGGATGGTGTCTGTTATCGATGTCCTTTTAGGCGCTGAAATCTTGTACCTGAAATCTATATTCGGGAACTCTTCTTCCACTGCTGCCGATATCTGTGAGTAGAACCCGGATATCGTGCTATATGAAGCGCCTGGGTATATGAATTTTGTCCTCTGGTATGTTTTTCCGGAATATCCGAATTCGAAGATGACGTTCTGTGCGACGTTCACGTCGAGCTTTGTGGAAATCTTATTGTATTTGATTATGTTTCCCAGATTGAACAAATCTATGTCCGTGAACAATGGCATATAGTTTCCGCCGAACCTATATATCGTCTTGTAGTTGCTCGGAGAGTTACCATTATATGTCTTTAGGTTTGGATATGACCTATCCGGTATTATCTCAGATGCTATGTTCGTCCCGTTGAAGTGGTTGAGCTGCGAGATATTTACTATATTGCTATTTGTTAGGTATTTCTTTGCCTTTATCTTATTGTCGTTGACAGGAAGGAAATATAGAGAGCTTATCTTAACATCGAAATATTCAGGACCTTCTGCCAAGATGATGCAGGGAAGGTTCTTGAAATTATTGGTGTAGCTGTATCTATTTATGGTGCCGTTCTTCTCTATAACGACATATTCTAATTGATCGGAGAAATCTCCTCTTGATGTTGGATTGTTTATTCTTTCGATGAAGCTCTTCGCGGTGAGCTTTTTGTTTATGTTCGTATATAGGTCATCTCTCTTCGAATCTCTTGTATTGGAAGAAGTGTTGTCGTTTATGAATATGTTTATAAGTATGTTCTTATACTTGTGATTTATGTATATCTTTATGCCATTTTCGAGGGTATTGTTCTTCGGATTTGAAATTATCTTATAGTAGATTCCATTGTTTCTTATTATCGGGTTTTCGTTCTTTTGGTAGGCATATGTCGTATTCTGCGTCATATTATAAATTCTCGACCAGAGAGTGGACGTAGTTGGGTTCTGGTTGGATGGGACGACATTATTTGATTGGTAGAGCATTCCTGAATTTTGCACGAAAGAATCCTTTGGGTATTGCGAGGTCGGTGCCCATAGAGGCACTATAGACCATTTGAAGTAGGCGAATTGATTGTCTACAACTTCCCAATATTTAGAATTCTTCGGAGGGTGTATGTTGGATTCGATCTTGGATTTGTAGAATTCGTCGTTGAATCTTACAATAGACCCAATTCCATAGCCATATATACCTACTTGGTTGGCGTTGTTGGTCAATGATTCCAATCTGGCTGCCAATATCGGATTCCAGAAGTCTATCGAGCCCTGGCCGGATCCTTTGTAGACATAGTAGTTTCCGAAATAATGTATGTATTCGCCTTTTTTATAATCATCTGTTCCGCCTTTGATGGATTTGAGTGGATTCCATATTATGGAGTATGGATCCTCATAGACTCTCCAATCAGAGGAGTTCTTGGCGCCGCCCGTGTATGATGCGGCATAAGTGCTCGAATTGAATACCTTTATTGTCGTCCCTGGTATCTGTGTGACCAGCGTACTTCCATAGTCCAATAGAAGTCGAGGACCTGACTGAACATATTCGAGGTTGAGAGATTCGTTGCCCGATTCTCTAGACATCCTGGAAAGTCCAACAAGGGGAATGTTACAGGACGTGTCTCTCTGAGCGACATATATTATATTGTCGCTCAGGACCATATCGCCTTTCTTATATGTTTGGTCAATTCCCCAATTCGTTATGGGCATCCATCTCATACCATTATCCCTGGATGTCAGCAGAACAGAGAATTTATAGTCATCGAATCGATTGCTTGTCTTCGTGGTGATCGAATCGATTTTCCCAGAAGAAATCGATATGTTTCCTATATCGTATATAGAGAATTTTATTCCCCTGAACAAGGTCACGTTTGGTATCTGTGCGTCGCCTGGAAGGAATTCGGAATATTTTTTCGTGTTCTTGACAAGCTTTCCTCTGTTGAAAGTGGACTTCAAGGTAAAGAAACTTGTGAAGTAATCATAATCTACGCTCTTGCTCGCTGTCCCTATGAAATATTTGTCCATCCCCAAATATCTATCGAGGTCAAAATCAAATAATTTATCGATTCCGCTTACTGTGGGCTTTTGTATGTGGAGAGAATGGTGAACATATTTGTCACTATCCGAATTTATGGTATAGAAATAATCCAGATTCCTACTTTCTCTGTTAGGGTAGTCCTCAAGGGTGTCTGCGGTCATATTGAAATCGTCGAAAACCAAAGAATTGTTAAGAATGTATGGTTGATCGGCGTTTGATATTGATCCCTGATAGCACCACCTGCAGTGTATAGGGTTTTTCCTCCATATTGGAGAAAGAACTCCTTCGTCTATCTTGAATAGCTCATTGTTAGAAGTATATTCTGAAGAGGTTGGTATATGCACGAAGTCACCCTTGTAATATGCACCATCCAGCCTCATCGGATAAGTAGCGGAATTTAAGTCGGTGACATATAGTTTCGGCTCCCTGGTTATTGTTATATCAGATTCTTCCTCATACTCGAACCTCGATGTCTCTGTCTCCACTATCCTGGTATCGAAATCCTTTATATCAGATAGTTTAAGCCTGTATATCGAGAATGATTTAGGGGAATTATCCTCATCTACGAGGGTGGATACCACTTTGCTCATGCCAGAATCCTGCTTATTTACGTAATAGCTGTACTTGTTCTGTGAGAAAGAAAATGAATAGTCGGTTATTAGACATATGTTTCCCGATTTGTTCCTTTTCAGGGAGTGGTACTTTCCATCAATTTCAACAACACATATATCGTACATGTCAAATCCATCTATATCGAGGGCGGTTCCATCCTGTAAGAAGATAACTTTTCCTTCTCCGATGTATCCAATGTTCTTATTTAGCATATCCTCCGTACCGATTAGGTTCTGGTCGGAAATGATTCTCCATCGGGATTCTTTTTTGACTACTTTCTGGTCGGTCTTGTAACTTGATGCCAAAGGGTCGTTCACGCCTATGAGGCTTCCCTGTTTCTTATTGCTGTTCGATACGCCGGATATTCCCTCACTTACCTCGACTTCGAACCTCTCAACTCTGTAATACTCGTTTTTGTATTCGACATAGAACGGGATTCCGTCCTTCCACCCATCCAGGAAAGGATCTCCAGATTCCGAATATAGGATGTTTCCATCCTTAACGATGACACCAGATTTGAGCATTGGTGCCGAATATGGAGAAATAGATGATATCTTTTCCATATCGTCCACATAAAATCCATAGTATCTGTTTATTGACCACTTCTTTAGACTATTCTCATCTGCAGGTGTATCGTCGAATAGAAAAGAGAAGTTAAGTATGTTCGGGAAAACGACCTTGTTGTTCTTATATCCGTCGAAAACCTGCTTCTCCATCCCGAATATCTCCTTCTCATCTTCCATCTCTGTATACATGAGTGTGGATTTACTAACATATCCCCCTGAGGCATAGTTTATTCCGTTCCACCTGGAGAATTCCATCCTATCGAAGTTTATCTCGAGCGGAGTTTCTGGAAAGAACCTATTATCATCTATATTCAGGTCGAGCCATTCGCCGAGTGGTGTCTTTTTTGTCAAATCAAAATACGACACAACCTTTATCTTTTCTAATATCTCGCTCCTGAAGTTTTCTTTGTTGAGGTTTATCATACCTGGTCCATCGACCCTGAATATCATGAATCCTTTTGGGAGCTTGTTCTTGAATAAGTACAATGGGGCGAAATACTCATATTCCTCCGAATAGTTCTTATTGTCAACTATGTTCCTTGCGCCGTATTGGTATATCTCATCATATTGATCTGCGAAGTTGGTGGTGGTGCTATCCGAATCGTTGTCATACTTTATATCAAATGCAATTTCCGCGGGAAGTCCATCATAGAAATATGGTATGAGCTCGTCCAGATAATTGGACTTGTTGAATGTCTTTTTTTTGTATTTCGACAGTGATAGATCGGAATTAGTGTTTATGCTATCCATGCTCAGACCATATAGGCTATCGACGACAATCTTAACGTTCGTCGTCAGCCCAGGGTTGGTTCTCAATATACCAAAGCTTCTCAATTTCTATGAATATTTTTTTACTTTCTTATAGCGAATGGCGGATTGTACGTCGCTCTTCTTCTTCCCGATCCAGATGATATGTTTCTGTTGAGCTTGAATTTTATAGTGAAGTCGAAAGACCTACCATCTTCGCTCTGCATCCAGAACTTAACCTTCTTCTCATGAACTTGGGTCGTCTGGAGCTCATTGAGTGAGATATAGTTGAAGCCGCTTCCTGTCTGAGTTATATCCAAGCCATTCATCTTGAAGTATATCCATATAGGTATCCTTATCTCCTTACTGGCTGCCAAGATGCTGACTTTATCCTGGTTGCTTTCCACTATCTGGGACAAGCTTGGAACGACTGGGTGTATAGTAGATAGAAGTCTATCCCCCGAGCTAGCTCCACTATCACTTGGATCTGTCCATTTTGATGGATCGCTTGTGAGTGATTTGTTATTGTTGTTGAATTTAAGAGTTCCTGTCTGAGCATATCCCAAGTTGTAATCTTTCGTTCCAAGAACGTTGGTTATGGAATTCGACTTGGCGTTGGTGAACGAGTTTCCGATATCCTGTGAAAGCGCACCAACATTCCCAGTGACAACCGAATCATAATTAACTGCCCAAATGAACTGGTTGTTTAACTGTGTGTATGTTCTTCCTGTGTCATCCGATGTGAGTAGCTCATCCTTATCATTCACCCAGAAAACCTGCGGTGCGGACGGATTATAGACATCGGAGTTGTTGGTCACGTAGTTCCTACTGGAAAGGAGACCCAATGGGGAGTCTGCGGCGACATTCCTTATGACGACCGCGAAATCGTCTATCTTATAGATTTTGTTTATGTAGGTTCTGGCTACCTGGACTCCTGTTTCCTGATATGCCTCAAGGTAGTTCTCACAAGATATCTCTACTTGGGTTATTGTCCCCCTCTGTATCTCTGTCTCTTTCGATGATGCGTTCAATGTGTTCTGGACAAGGAATACTTTGAGCTCTCCTTTTACTCTTGTTATCTTCTCTTCAAGTGCCTTTATTCTTTCCTGCAACTTCTGCATATAGTCGAAGATGCTCATGAAATTGTTGTTTTCATCCCTGAATCCAGAATATATGTTCTTTGCCTCGTGGAAGAAAGTCTTTCCTGCATCGTCGAACGTATCGCTTAAGTGTTTGTCCAGTCCTTTCGCGGCCAACTCTGCATTAACACTGCCCTTTAGATCTTCTTTTGCAGCTTCGCCCTTTATGGTCTCGTTCTCATTCAGAACATTTACGAGGTCATCTGGGAAATCCACTGTTATCGTATTGGACCAATCCGATTCGATTGGAGATTCAGGGAATCCCACCTCGGATATGGACTTTATCTTTATCTCTACTTTCTCATTTGCCTGAATCGGTATCTCCAATTGGTTGAAGTTTGGAACATTGGCGTTGGCAACATCCTCAATCTCCCAAGAGTAGAGGCCTGTCTTTGGATCGAATATCTGCTTTCTCGGTTGGGTCTTAATCTCTACCCAATTCGAGTAGGCACCAGTGGTGGCGTTGTCTACCTGATATGTAGTGGTACCGGATTCCCTACCATCCTTGCTCAGATACTTGTAGTATATCTTGAACTGGACTATCTCCTGTGCCCTCGTCCCTTTCGCAATTGTCGCGTCCGGAACAGGGATGAAACCCCTTATTGCGAACTTAGGAGAAGCCTTGCTGTTAGGGTTCTTCGAAAGATCTATTATCTCCTGTGTGGTGGAGGAGAGAAGCTTACTCTTGCTGTCCTTCCTTCTCGTTAGCTCGTCTATCTCAAGCTGTATCTGCTTCTTGGTGCCATCGGATGCCTGCTTCTGTGTCTTTGACTTCTTGTTGAGGTCGGTTATAGTCTGGCTTATCTGTAGAATCTCCGACTTAAGGGTCTGGACATAGTTGTTCTTCTGCTTTATCAGGTTGGCGTCAGGCGTATCGGTCAAATGCTTGTTTATCTGCTCTACCTTGAACCTGGTCACGTCGAGTGC